>ERZ887849.4088-NODE-4088-length-10492-cov-52.934847_pt1 | contig 10492 bp, 10 predicted proteins | sample MGYA00521267_ERZ887849 | MGnify/ENA primary metagenome ERZ887849 (study PRJEB32303, sample SAMEA104408601) | aquatic metagenome | biome: Brackish water; feature: Pelagic; material: water | place: Baltic Sea | collected 2014-06-06T16:11:00 | depth 2,863 m ... | reverse complement strand
CAAATGTAAAGGCATAAAATAAGCACCCTAGTAAAATGAATAACATGCATGATTCATCTGGGTGAAGATCTGTAAAAAGGTATCCATAAAATAGAAAACCTAGTAAAAAACTAACAATAGTACCAGCGATGCCTGATAAGATAAAAGATTTTGTGTTCATAATTTAAAGATTTGGTTTTATCAAATTTAATAAACTTTATAAATAAACCAAATATTTTAACACTTACCGTTCTTATTTAGAAACCTTTAGAAACTAAAAAAGCACCTAGAATAAGGTGCTTTGAATCGTATTGATTTTGAAAACTTATAGGTTTTCAGCGTCTCTAAGTCCTTGTATGTATTGCGCTTTTTGAATTTGTGCTCTACGTTTTACAGAGGGCTTTATAAACTGTTTACGCGTTTGTAAAGATCGCTTTATTCCCGTTTTGTCAAACTTTCGTTTGAAACGTTTTAGCGCTCTGTCTATATTTTCTCCTTCTTTTATTGGTATTATTAACATAGTGTTTTAACCTCCCCTCTTTTAGATTTCGTGTGCAAATATAAACTTAATTATTGTTTTGCAATACTTATTTCAAAATATTTCTTGAGATGACTACCTTTTGTATTTCCGTAGTTCCTTCTCCAATTGTACATAATTTAGAATCTCTGTAAAACTTTTCTACAGGATAGTCTTTTGAATACCCATATCCACCATGAATTTGAACAGCATCATTGGCTATTTTGACACAAGTTTCACTCGCATACATTTTTGCCATGGCTCCAAGTGTAGTAACTTTTTCTCCTTTGTTTTTTAAAAACGCAGATTTATGCAACAACAATTCTGAAGCTTCAATTTCGGTAGCCATATCGGATAGTTTGAATGATATTCCTTGAAAACTTGCAATGGGTTTTCCAAACTGAACGCGTTCTTTGGCATATTTTAAGGAAGCTTCATACGCGCCTTTTGAAATTCCTAAGGACAAGGCTGCGATCGAAATTCGTCCACCATCTAATATTTTAAGCGACTGAATAAATCCTTCACCTTCTTCTCCTAATAAATTATCTTTATGTATGCGGCAGTTGTCAAATATTAATTCGGCAGTTTCACTCGCACGCATTCCCAGTTTGTTTTCTTTTTTACCAGAAGAAAATCCTGGAGTTCCTTTTTCAACTACGAAGGCAGACATTCCATGAGAGTCTCCTTTTTTGCCGGTTCGAGCAATCACAACAGCCACATTGCCGCTACGACCATGTGTGATGAAATTTTTAGAACCATTTAAAATATAATGATCCCCATCATTTACAGCGGTTGTGTTCATACCACCCGCATCACTTCCAGTATTGTGTTCTGTTAGCCCCCAAGCACCGATCCATTCGCCTGTGGCTAGTTTTGGCAACCATTTTTGTTTCTGAGATTCATTACCAAAATAGTAAATATGACCCGTACAAAGCGAATTATGAGCCGCTATAGACAATCCAATTGAAGGATCTACTTTAGATATTTCTTCAATAATGGCGATGTATTCGTGGTATCCAAATCCAGAACCTCCATATTTTTCAGGGATAAAAACACCCATAAAACCCATCTCACCTGCTTTGTGAAGTACATCAGCAGGGAAATGCTGAGACTCATCCCATTCCATGATATGTGGTCTAATGTATTGCTCTGCAAACTCTTTCGCAGCGTTAGCAATCAAATTCTGTTCTTCTGAATAATTAAAATCCATATATAATTTAATTGAGTGACAAATATAATTTAATAATTTCTAACTTTTCCTTAGGAAATTCTTTAACTTTTGTTAATTCCTCAATACTACTATAACCATCCCTTAACATACGTAATTCTATAATCTCATATGCCAGTTCATAATCAATATACTGAATGGTTACTAATTGATCAATCGTGGCGGTGTTTAAATTAATTTTATCAATACGTCTAGGCGTTTTAACGGTGAATTCTTTGAGTATATTCTCAATTACCTCTGGAGTCAATCCAGAAATTCCTTGTAATTGTATATCTGAAATAAACCCACCTTCAAAGGAATCTCTAAAACGTATAATCCGTTCCGAATAAAAAGCCCCAATTCCATGAACCTTTTGAAGCTGCGTAGCTGTTGCCTTGTTTAAATCGATTTTCTGGGCGAATGACTTAGTCGATGTATTTGCAATAGTTGTTGATTTTTGAGAGGATTTCATAACCCAATCTGGAAATTTAAAATAGGGAGCAATCCGTTTTAGAAGTGAATCCGAAATTTTGGTTACTTGTTGAAATTCTTTTGCCGAATTCACCCATTTATTTTTGGATCTAAAGGCATGAAGTCGATCGATTTCTTCAGAACTCATCCCAAGACCATACCCTTTATAATCGGTTATATAATTTGGATTGAAAGGATAGATTGTTGAAACGGACCTTTGATTTTGGATTGTTAATAAGCTGTCCACCTCATTTTGAAATTTCAAATAGGTTTCAGTTGGAATATCAAAAGTATCCGTGGGTAATTTGTCGTACGACACCCAAGATAACTGAAATGAAAGAATAACGATTACCAACACGACCAATGCTAAGCGTTGTTTATTTGAGAAGTAGGCGTAAAATTTCATTTAGGGGCAACCACGTTTATTCTTTGAGAGCTTTCAAATATCTAGTTAATTCTTTTTTGACGACAGGGAATAAGAAAAATAATCCAACCATATTTGGGAAGATCATTGCAAAAATCATCGCATCAGAGAATTTCCATATAGACCCCATACTTGCGGCAGCTCCAATGACTACAAACAGTAAGAATAATAATTTATATACTAAATCGGCTACTTTTCCTCTACCAAATAAAAACTTCCAAGATTGAAGACCATAGTAAGACCAAGAAATCATTGTTGAGACGGCAAACAATACCACGGCAATGGTTAGGAAAATATTGGAATACGGAATGTATTGTGCAAAAGCTTTGGAAGTGATTCCTGCGCCTTCGAAAGCTTGACCATCAATAAAAACAACTCCAGAACCGTCACCACCATATTCAAAGAATCCACTAAAGTTAAAAATTACAATGACTAAAGCCGTCATCGTACAAATTACAACAGTATCTATAAATGGTTCTAAAAGTGCTACTAATCCTTCAGAAGCTGAGTATTTTGTTTTAACAGCGGAATGTGCAATAGATGCAGAACCTGCTCCAGCTTCATTTGAAAAGGCAGCTCTTTGAAATCCTACAATCACAACTCCAATCACAGAACCGACCCCAAAGGCGGTTGGATTAAATGCTTCTCTAACAATAAGACTTATTGCATCATCCACTAAACTAAAGTTGGATAAAATAATATACAGACATGCCACAACATACATGACAGCCATAAAAGGCACTACTTTTTCAGTAACTTGAGCAATTCGTTTAATACCTCCAATAATTATTATACCAACAAGTGCAGCTAATACAATCCCAACAATTGCTCCTGCAGCTGTACTGTCCCAATTAAATAACTCTTTTATAACAATAGTTGCTTGGTTGGATTGTGCGGCATTACCTCCACCAAAGGAGCCTCCAATACAGAAGACCGCAAAAATAGCCGCAATTACTTTACCTATTTTGGCAAAGCCTCTTGATTTTAATCCCTTACTTATATAGTACATAGGACCGCCATAAACGGTTCCATCCTCACCCACATCTCTAAATTGTACACCCAATGTACACTCAACAAATTTTGTTGACATTCCGAGTAATCCGCAAACAATCATCCAAAAAGTTGCCCCTGGACCTCCTAAGGCAATTGCCAACGCAACTCCAGCGATATTTCCATTTCCAACGGTTCCAGAAACTGCTGTTGCTAAGGCTTGAAAATGACTCACTTCTCCTTCGGCACTTTCATCCTTAATTGTTTCTATGGAATCGCCACCAGGAGTAGAATCTCCGTACATAGCTTCTGACACACCATGGTCTATATGGTCATACTTCCCCCTTACAACATTAACTGCTTTTCCGAAAAATCGAATGTTTGGGAATCCAAAATAAATCGTAAAAAACAATGCACTACCTACTAACAAAACTAGTACAAACGGAATTGAAAATGTATCTCCTTCATATACTATAAAGAAAATAGCATCAAAAAAGGCATCTGCAACAGGCTGAAATGCTTCGTCAATTCTCTGATCTAACCCTTTTTCTTGGGCAAAAGATACAAATGGCAATATCAAAGCAATTAGTGTTTGAATGTATGTTTTCATAAAATTTATTTGTGTTGGTGGTTAATAGCGAACAATATGATGAAAAAAAATGAAATATTAAAATCTAATAAGGTTTAAAGATAAGAACTGTTTAGGAATATTAAATATCAATACTATAGGTGCTATTCAATTTTTGAATTTGTTCTGGACGTCCCAAAACAATCACTTTAGAATTCGAAACTAATTTTTGGTTGGCTTCTGGATTGATGATGTAATGTCCTTTTTCGTCCTTAAAACCAATCACACTACACCCTGTTTTTTTTCGTAAATCTAAGTCTTGAATGGTTTTAATAATGGAAGTATCGTATAACTTATCAACAGCAATTTCCTCAATATTAATAGTTGTTTGTCCAATGATAGAAAGGTTATCAATAAACTCCAGTAGATCGGGAACAACGACTAAAGAAGCCATGTGATCTCCGCCAATTTTATCGGGCAAAATAACATTATTAGCCCCTGCTAATTTAAGTTTACTGTAAGAGGATTCGTTGGAAGCACGACTTATAATACGTATGGTTTTGTTCATTTGGCGTGCAGACAATACCACAAATACATTGTCCGAATCATTGGGCAAAGCAGATATTAAACACTCGGCACGTCCAATCCCTGCCAATTGAAGTACCTCATCTTCATTGGCATTTCCTAAAACAAAAAGAATGCCTTCATTTTGATGTTTATCAATAATTTCTTTATCCGATTCTACAACCACAAAAGTACGATTGTGTGTCCCTAATTTTTTAGCCGCTTGTTGGCCATTTCTTCCAAATCCACATATGACAATATGATTGGATAGTGCATCAATTTTTTTTGCATCTTCTTACGTTTTAGTTCGGAAATATCATTTTTAGAAATTATATATTCTGTAATAATTTTAAGTGCATATCCCACAATAATTACACTAGTTAATATTAAGAAAATAGTAAATATTTTGGACTCATAATCTAATGGATATACTTCGCCAAACCCAACAGTAGTTATGGTTATGACAGTCATATAAACCGCATCGATCCAAGAGAACTCAGAAATTATTTTAAAACCGATAACCCCCGTAAAAAGCAGCAATATCAGTAACAACATTGCGGTGTTTATTTTGGATCGAAATAGTTTCAAAAACGGGTTATCCATAGATGTTAGATGTCAAAAACTGAAGTTCTTTTGGTGTATATCAAATCTTTTATACGCATCCAAAATGCCAAAAATAAATAAAATGCAAATCCAAATCCTAGAGTTACAAATGTCAGGTAAATAAAAGACGTTCGAACCACTTTGGCACGCATTCCGAAACGGTCGGCGATGCGCTGACACACGTAGAATCCATATTTTTGTAAATTAAAAAGTCCGTTGTAAAATAACTTCATATTGCAATTTATGAATTTCGATTCAAAAGTGCACTACCAATCGCACATTGAAGGCATTTATTTTTTGAACAATACATTTGCATTAATTGAATCAATGCCTGAGAATCCAAAGCGGTCTTTTCAAACGCATAGAGGGAGTGAAATTTATGGACAATACTATTGTGCTCCATAGGAATTGTACGCATGATCTCTAAAACATCTTCTTGGCTGGAGTGCCGATTGAATTTATTATATGCAAACTTAATTGGAACTATTGTATTGATAATTAGTAAATTAATAAACGCTTTTGTCAACTTTTTTGGAGTTAATTTAGAAGGCTTCTCAAAGGTATAATGGGTGTCCCAAAATTTGGAAGTGGCGCCCTCAAAAATAGTATATATTTGATCTAAAGACTGTGCTTCGATGGTGCTTGAAAACAAATTTGAACAACGGCTGTACAGACTGGCTAGTTGTGCCAATCGGAGAGTTGGAAAATTAGGCGGACGCAATCGAAAGAATTGCACTGGCAATACCCCTTCGTTTGAAAGTGAGAATTTATTTTTTAGGAATTCATAGGCACTTTTGAGCTCAGTGATATAAGGATGCTGTGCTTCTGTTTCCAAAAGTTCTGCTTGTCCAAAAAATAACGCTTCGAGATGGAGAGCATCATGTTGCGATTTTCGAATGTTAGAAAACTCCATTGATTTAGCAATGCTCAAAAAGGCTTCTCCATTGACTTTAAGCCCAAAGTTTTTTGCCAATTGCCAAAACAATACGGCTTCCCAATTGTGTTTGGAATCAAGCAGTTGCATTTCAATGGCCTGATACTTTCCTTCCAGACGTTCTAAATACAAACGTTCTAACCAGTGATTAACGGTAAATTCATCGACGTCCTTAATAGTTAATTCACAAGGAATCCAAGCTTGTTTTTGGTTCAACAGTGTGTTGTAATTTGTATAGGTATGAGGAAGCACATAGTTTTTGAGTTCAAGTGTCGGAATTGGTGTGTTATCCTTTCTGTATATTTCCATGTCATGTTCCAACACCACATGCAAAATCACGTTGTCATAAGCTGCATCTGTTTCGTGGTGGTGCACATACCAATCGGAAGATTTAACGTGGATTTCGACGGTACCTGCCCATAGCTGTGTGCCGATACTTAATTGGGCATTAAAAAAATCGGGGCCTGAATTGACATTTGGCAAACCAACAGTCTTAAGAATTATAGGCTCTTGCGCAGTGGTTTTTAATGATTTGAGGCTCATTTTTTTATGCTGCCAGACGTAATGTAGGAAGTCTTCTTGCATCCTACGAAGATAAAAAAAGTTTTGAGGTGCGCAAATTTGATGGAACATTTAGGCTTCCCTTACTGCCGCACGATTCCTATCGTGTGGCTTACAAAGTTTACTTGGAACGCGAAAGATTAACATCGTTGAATCTTCGATTTCGCGCACCAGTAGGGGTTGTTGTTTTAAATATTGATTATCATATATTTAATTCTTAATAATTGATCTTGTAGAACAACATTCTCTATCATAAATTAGGCACATTTTCCATAGGTGTATTTATAGAACTATGTCCTAATAAGACCCCAACGAGTCGTATATCGGAACCTTTCCTAATACGTCATTCAATAAAAACAGAATCTAAAACTTCGGTTAAACTCTTTTTTGAAGATTTAGATTTGGGGTCTTTATCTTGCAGATAAACTTATAAAAAAAATCACCTATTTCCAAAAAAACAGGTGATTTTAATAACTTTTATGCTTAGAAAGACTTATTCGATATAGCCTTTTTCGCGCATCCAATCGTCATTAAACATTTTACCCACATAACGGCTGCCATGGTCATGGAAGAGAACCACCACCACATCCTCGGGCTTAAAATGTTCTTTCAATTGGAGCACTCCTTTAATCGCAGAGCCTGCAGAGTTTCCTAAAAACATGCCTTCCTCTTTTGCCAAACGCTGGGTGTAAACCGCACCATCTTTATCCGTGACCTTTGTAAACCCATCAATAATTCCAAAGTTTACATTCATTGGAAGAATATCTTCTCCAATACCTTCGGTGACGTAGGGGTAAATTTCGTTTTCGTCAAACTCGCCTGTTTCGTGGTATTTTTTAAACACACTTCCATAGGTATCAACGCCCCAAATTTTAACGTTTGGGTTTTTCATTTTTAAATAACTACCAACGCCTGAAATTGTACCGCCTGTTCCAACGCCCACCACAAAATGGGTTACTTTTCCATCGGTTTGTTCCCATATTTCAGGACCGGTACTCAAAAAGTGTGCTTTGCAATTACTCGGATTGTCATACTGATTCACATACCAAGAGTTGGGCGTTTCTTTTGCCAAGCGTTTGGAAACGGAATAATACGATCTCGGATCGTCTGGTTCTACAGAGGTTGGACAAACGACCACCTCGGCACCAACAGCACGTAAAATATCCATTTTTTCTTTGGACTGTTTGTCTGCTAGGACAAAAATACATTTATACCCTTTGATAATTCCAGCCAATGCCAAGCCCATTCCCGTATTTCCAGAAGTGCCTTCAATAATTGTTCCTCCGGGTTTCAAACGACCATCGGCTTCGGCATCTTCTATCATCTGAAGTGCCATGCGATCCTTTACAGAGTTTCCTGGATTAAAGGTTTCATATTTTGCCAAAACCAAACAGGGTAATTCTTTAGTTAAAACGTTCATTTTAATTAAAGGCGTGTTGCCAATGGTTTCTAAAATATTTTCGGCGTACTTCATAAGTTAAATTTGCCACAAAAATACATTAATTTATCGGGGATACAAATATGGATTAAAGAAGTTTTATTCGAATTTAATGGCTTTAACAGGAACGATTTTACTAATTAAAAATGAAGGTATTAGCAGCATCAATACACACAAAATAAAGGTCATAAGATTAAGTAAAACGACATAAGTCCAATCGAGATAAACTGGAGCGACGGTCACATAATACACCGAGGGGTCTAATTTGATGAATTCAAATTGTTTTTGGAGTAACAAAATCCCAATCCCAATAAGGTTTCCCCAGAACAATCCGCAGCCAATCAAGTAGGAAGCATTGTACAAAAATACTTTTCGAATGCTCCAGTTGCTACTTCCCAAGGCCTTGAGAATGCCAATCATTTTGGTCCGTTCGAGGATCAAAACCAGCAATGCGGTGATCATATTGATGGCCCCCACAAGAATCATAATTCCTATAATTACGTAGATGTTAGTAGTAAAAATTGGAATCCATTCAAAGATGGTTGCATATTTTTGTTTTACGGTCATTGCATCTAAAGTTGAGGGGGTTTGTGCATACACCGCATCCCCCAAACGATCTAAGTCGTTATAATTTGCAATGAAAACTTCAAAATTTCCAATCTGATCTTTTTTCCATCTGTTTAGGCGTTGCACATGGTTAATATCGCCAATTACATAGGTTTTATCTAGTTCTTCAAAACCCGAATTAAAGATGCCCACAACCCTAAATTTCATAATACTTGGGGGTTGACTTGGATCGGATTTCATGAAATACATCTGAAAGCTGTCCCCTACTACAAACTCCAAACGGTCAGCTAAATACTTAGAAATTAAAACTTCGCTGCTGTATTTTATAGTGTAGGTAGGAAGGCGTCCTTCAATTAAAAATTCTTTAAAATACCGCCAATCGTAATCCGTTCCTACCCCTTTTAAAAACAAACCTTCAAAATCGGTATTGGTTCTAATAATTCCAAATTTATTAGCAACGGCCTGAACATGAGAAACCCCTTCAACAGCTGTAAACTCAGGATAAAAATCTTGATTTTTAGAAATTGGAACTTGTGCGCCTTCAGAGGCATTACTGTCAAAATTAGAAATTGTAATATGACCATTAAATGCCACCGCTTTGTAGCGAATTTTATGTTCCAAACCAATGCCAGTTGCAATCGCGATGAGCATTACAATAATGCTAATTGCAATGGCAGCAATTCCGATTTTTATTATTGGCGCCGATACACTACTTTTATAGGACTTATTTCCAATAATTCGTTTGGCTAAAAAAAACTCGTAATTCAAAACTTATAAATGCATTTAAATTTTATCAAAAATACAGTTTTATTATTTGTTTTGACACTTCTATCGTGCCGAAACCAAACTAATTCGCAAGTACAAAAACCTTTGCGTGTTGGAGCACAACAGACCGAAACGTATTTGCCGATTCTAAAGAATAAAAATGTGGGCATTTTGGCAAACCAAACTTCTGTTATTTTTAAAGAGGATGGATACACACATTTGGTCGATTCTTTGTTGAGTTTAAATATTGCAGTCAAAAAGGTTTTTGCTCCCGAACATGGATTTAGAGGCTTAGCAGATGCTGGGGAATATGTGAAAGATGGTATTGATTCCGAGAGTGGCGTTCCAATTGTGTCTTTGTATGGTACAAATAAAAAACCCGACGCTAAAACTTTGAACGGTTTGGATGTTGTTATTTTTGATGTTCAGGATGTGGGAGCGCGTTTCTATACATTCTTATCAACCCTTCATTACATCATGGAAACTTGTGCAGAGTTAGGGATTATGGTGCTTGTTTTGGACCGACCAAATCCAAATGGACACTATGTGGATGGTCCAATTTTAGATTTAAACAATTCTAGTTTTGTAGGAATGCACTCTGTGCCAATAGTACATGGATTGACGGTTGGTGAATATGCCAAAATGATTAACGGCGAAGGCTGGCTTTCTGAGGGGGTTCAATGCACTATAAAAGTGATTCCTGTAGAAAATTACACCCATCAAACTGTTTATAATCTCCCCATTAAACCCTCTCCAAATCTTCCGAATGCAACCGCAGTCAATTTGTATCCGAGTTTGTGCTTATTTGAGGGTACTAATGTGAGTGTGGGACGAGGGACGGAACTTCAGTTTCAAGTGTTTGGAAGTCCTTTTTTAGAGGGTTCTGACTATAATTTTGAATTCA
>ERZ887849.4076-NODE-4076-length-10518-cov-74.717098_pt1 | contig 10518 bp, 6 predicted proteins | sample MGYA00521267_ERZ887849 | MGnify/ENA primary metagenome ERZ887849 (study PRJEB32303, sample SAMEA104408601) | aquatic metagenome | biome: Brackish water; feature: Pelagic; material: water | place: Baltic Sea | collected 2014-06-06T16:11:00 | depth 2,863 m ... | reverse complement strand
AAGGTGCTTCGCTGCGCCGGTCTCACAAACGACCGCCTCAGTGGCAAAGCGGAGTTGTTGCGGTTTCTCAACCTCAGCCGATAGCGCCGGGATCCTTTCACGTGCATAGACTAACTGACAGAAATACCCCCGCTATGCAATTTGCGCAAGCCGGCCCCAAAAAAGTTTTATCTCCTGTTTTGCAAGGTTCGCCGCATTTTGGAGATCCAACATTCGGGAATTACGCCCAACCGTCCAAACTCACGATCCAAATTCACAGTCACCCGCCGCAGATCACGCTCCGTCACTGTATCACAGCCTTTGTCCACGGGAGGTGCGAGCACAATGGCCTCCGGTATCTCGGCGAAAGACCTATCAGAGACATGAATTGTAAAAACCGCACCAGATCACTCAGGTCCTTCGCGACATCCTCTACCAACAGTTGATCGGCGCCGATCAATAGCGGTTTCAACTTCGTCACCACCGAGAAAGCCAGAAAGCGTCTCCGCCAGCGATGCAATGGCCACCATATCCATTTTTCACCGAATTCAGTTGTGAGAGTCGCCGCTCCAATGACGACCGAATGCATAACCCCGCGGTCAGGCACGACAGAGATAACAGAGAGTTCGGCAAAAATCAGGGCTACAGGACGCCACATCGTGTGGACAAACATGTCGGGCATGGCGCGGAAAGAGAGAAACCCACAGGTCAGCGAAAGGCCCTAAGCTGTTTTCAGATAATGGTTTAAGCCGCCCCATGCCTCTGCGGGCGCATGAAAAAACCCCTCGGTCACAGGCTACTGCGATCGAAGGGTCTTGAGTTGAGTGATTCAGACTCGTTTCGAGCCCGCTATGAGAGTTTTTAGAGAGTCCTCGTTCATAACCCGGTGGGTTCAAAATATTGAAACGAACACTTTGCCAGATGAATCCCAAGAAAGATCCTTGGTGTGAAATGAAATGTAAACCTGCGTGGGCAAGCGTGAAAGCAATCGGAGCTTGCCTGCGTTCCGGTTAGAACGATCGCAGAACGATTACCGCCGACGACAGCTTGTCGGTTCGGCTGAGATGCATGCCTGTCAGCCGTTTGGAAGTCGCCTTTTCGCAACGTTTAGTGCTCGGCTGACTTTCTTGACCCCACGGAGACGTGCTGATTCAGGTGAAATACAGAACGTGATCTATTTGTTTCGCATGAATGCGGAAAGCTAATGGAGCTTAAAAGTTGTTTAAGCAGCGACGGTGGTCCCTTTCTTGCGACGACCCCGCCTAAAGCCTCCCAACATTCCGAGAGCCCCGAGACCAAAAATTGATAGCATGCCTGGCTCGGGAACTGCCGATGCAGATGCAGTGCCTAACTGGAAGTTCAGGTTATTTGAAGAGAACGAACGGCTCCAGGCGCCACCAGCATTCTGGGTATATATACCCTTGTTGTTGTCTTCACTGTCGAATACTGTCTGGGCAATAGCCGAGGCAATGTCAACACTCGGACTAGAAGCATCGCTACGTTTAACGGCTGCCCAAGTTGCTACTGCTTGGGCCCCAGTTAAACCACCTTCAGCCACTGCCCAGTAGGTGGTGCCGGCACTAAGCGTAATATCCGTACTCAATGCGTGTTCCCGTGGTGTCCCCCATGTGCCGACACTGACGCCACCAGATAGATTGATACTGGCTGTGGCGAGAGTTGTGGCACTCGGGCGGTTTGCTCCATCATCAGCTCGGATTGAGAATTCTTTAGTGAGGCTACCGTCTCCCCCGTAAAACAAAAAGGCAGTGTCAACCGTTACGTCGCTACTCCCGACTATGAATTTCGAAGCAAAAGCCACAAAGCCATTGTCATTAGCCAAAGTGCTGGGATTACTCAGCAGTGTACCTGATGATTCGGGTTGGTAGTTCCCAAACTCGCCAGCAATGATGCCGGCCTGAAGCTGGCCGAATGAACAGACCGCAAGAAGAACTCCCAGCCCTGCCCGAAGCATCCATGGGCTAGTTCGCGAAATACTCGTCAATAAATACGACTGCATGATCAGAACCCTTGAACTTGGATGGAGTAGCTAGCAACTGCGTTTTAAGCATCAATCCTGAACGAGATTCCGCTCGCACTGAAAACATGCAACATATAGGTATGTTGCGTAGGTTACTCAGCCGGTAGGATGAGTCAATCGTTAAAACCCTCAATCTTCTCCTTTTCGGGCAGCATGCCCCCCCCACGAATGAGTGTGCATGCCGCGGTCACACACCCCAGATCGGGTGTGCTCTGAGCCCCATTCGAAACGAATGGCTGGCGGCCCACGCCCAACGGGTAAATCGGCTCTGGTTGATCGCGACTCACTGATTCATTCGCCATATCGTTGAGACTGTTCAAGTGAGCATCCCTGCCCACATCCCCCGCTGCACACTCCAGTCCAAGCTCCTCACACCCGGCGCAGTTCACGCTGTCAAGCCCCTCGTGTACGCGAGGCACAAATAGAATCGCCTCTGGGATCTCCGGCGCAAGCGTCAGAAGGTTGATGATCTGGCTTAGCCGTGCCGGGGCGACATGACCAAGACGTGCAAGTTTACTCTGATCTTTCACGACGCCGGTTTTCTGAAGTTGATTGAAGCGTATCGCCAACGCCATTAGCTTGGTGACACGCTGAAGTCGTCCGTAAACGAGCAGGGATCAAGAGCCAGTCCACTAGCAGATTAAATTCCACAACGACGCTCTCGCGGGGTGCATGACGAGGTGACTCTAAGCCGGCTCGCACCTAAGCTGAAATGCTTTGTAGTGAATCCGGAAATCGAGCGAGGGCGAGCAAAGAAAAGTTCGAAACGTATCAAGTAGGGGGAGGGCCGGCACCATGTAATCTTCATAGACCGTCGTCATGACATCTGCTCCAGAAATAGAGAAGCCAGGTACCCGCAAGGGTGGGGAGAAAACGAGAAACGACGCGGGAGATGATTCGCGCGTACCGAAGCGGAACGGCGATTCATATTCGTGGATGAAGTTGGACACCCCTGCACGCATCGAGCAGATTGGACTGCACGATTTACTTTGCCAGGTGCTTTTGGCAGAACTCCAACTGGAGCTCCAGCCACGTCTTGCCTTTTTCCACGGTGGGAAGCTTGTTGCGCCCTCCGCTGAATGCAACGCACGGGATGCCCAGTTCCTGGGCTTTGTCTCGCAACATGATCGCTGCTTGCGGTGGGTGAATTCGATCGCTGGGTTTGGCATCAGAGTAGATGAAGATCGGAGCTTCGCCTTTGTCCATGAATCGCAAAGCGAATTCCTCGGTCCCTCTCGGTTGCATGATGCTAATCACGACGGCGGGGCGTGAACTTTGTCGGCTGATCACGTTGCTGGCCGACGGATCCGCGAAGTCGTCGTGATAGGCCAGGAACTCGCTGATCAGAGCTCCGGCTGATACGCCGCAGCAGCACAGTCTGTGCGTGTCAATGTTCCAATCCGTCGCTTTTGAGCGGACAAACTGCACTGCCCGTGCGCAGTGACGGGCGATTTCAAGGTGGTCGATGTCGTCGCTAAGAAAGGGATAGTTGCAGGACACGACCGCGTAACCTGCGTTTCGGTACGCCTGGAGCATAGCGTTTCGGTTCTTCTGCAGTTGGCTTTTATCGCCATCTCGAAATCCGCCGGGGTGAAACCAGATCAGAACCGGGGCAGGCTCGTCGCTCGTCGCGTCGCTTCGTAGGGCAGGCCAGAAGTCGAGTACGTTTCGTTCATGCTTCGTGTCGTACGCGATGTCACATTGTGGTGCAGCGTCGTCGGAGACCTTGCTGAAGAACTTCCAGATCACGTCCGCGACTTCGTTTCCCAACTCGCGCTTACCAGGAACTTTGTGCCCAAAATTCTTGATCTTATAGTGCCATACCTCGTTTCCGTTGACTCCATCTTTGTAATGGTGTGCTTTCGTTTGGTCAGAAATTTGGATGACATCTTCGGTGCTGGTTTTGTTGAGTTTGCGCCAGAACTCCATTATTGCATCCTGATCTGGCGCGCCGCCCCAGCCGCCATTCTTCGACATGCTGCCGTTGTAAGGCACGATTTCATCATCCAAACCCGAGATTTGCAAAATCGGTACAGGTCGCATCACATCACGATGTTCCCAGTTATGGCCACTCATGGTGCCAATCACCGACGCGGCGGCTTTGAATACATCTGGTTTCTCCGCGACCAGCGTGTAACTCATGAAACCGCCGTTGGAAACTCCGCAAACAAAGGTTCTGCTTTTGTTGAGCGAGTGCTTTTTTTGCAGGTCAGAGGCGAGTGCCGAGAGGAAGCCAATGTCGTCAGTCTTGCTGATCTTCAGTCGAGCGTTCCAGTGAGGGATCCCTTCTCGGTCCTCAGCCCCTTGCGGATAACAGACGGCAAATCCGTTGTCATCGGCCAGACGATTCATGACAGGATCCACGTAATCCCTGGCGTCGCCGTGATACCCGTGGAGCACGAATACCAGAGGCGAATTATCCGGAAGCTGCTGAGGGACGTGGAGCAGATACTTTCGCTTCACGTTGTTGTGCATGAACTCGATGAACTGTCCGACATCAGGCTGCTCAGCGAGCAGATTCGTGCCTGCCCACGGCATCACGAAAAGAAGGGCGATCAGGTATGCACTGGCAGTGTTACGTTTTGTCATTTTTTCTTCGTGAGCGGCATGGCACTAGCCGCCGATTTGTTGACAGATTTGTTGCATGGTCTGTTTATTGATTGCACGGGACCGGTGGCTAGCGCCAGATCGCTCACAGTGACAACGGCGAACGACTTTCGGCGAACTGTTCCAAAGGTAAGCCCAGGTGTTGGAGCATCGCCAGGTGAAGGTCGGACATCGACGTATCCTTTCGATCACCAAGTCGCCGACCTTGTTTGATCGTGCTCCCGCCACCGGCCAACAGCACGGGGAGATCTTTCTCCCCATGCTCGTGCCCATCGGAAATGCTTGATCCGTAAACGATCATCGTCTGGTCGAGCAACGATCCATGCTGGTCCTTGATTGCTTGCAAACGCCCAAGCAGATACGCGACCTGTTCTGTATGCCACGCGTTGACGCGGGCATACATTGTCCGCTTTTCTTCACGAGTCGACCACGACGTCATCCCATCGTCGTCTTCCGTTTTGCCGCTGATGTCTTTCCAGTGAGACAACGCATGCCATGTTCCGTTGACTCCATCAATAAAGTTGAAGTAACGATTGCTCTGCCCATGATCCATCATGAACGTACAGACTCGGGTGGCATCGGCCCAGAAAGCGAGAGCGATCATGTCCATCATGGTCCGCATGTACTCGCCGTGATCATCGGGGATGCCGCCGCTTGGGCGAACAAGTGACTCCAGCAGACCGGGCGTTTGACTGGCCCGCAGTTTTTGCTGTTCCGCGAAGGCGATTCGTTTTTCGATGGCGTGGATGGAATCCAGGTATTCGTCGAGCTTTCTTTGATCGTCCGAACTGACGCGGCGCTTCAAGCGTCTGGCATCTTCCAGCACAAGATCGGTGACGCTGCGACTGCCCAGGCCTGATTCACCCGCACGAAACATTCGGTCGAAGACGGCTCGCGGTTCGATGTCTCGCGGAGCAGGCGTGACGGCATCCACCCAGGAAATCGTATTTCGTGGCAGACTGCTTGTGAAAATCCCTTCGCCGCGTGACGACAGTTCGAGCGACGGCACCAGAGTCTGATTTTGAAAGTGGCGTGCGGCGATCTGATCGACGGAGGCTCCGCCCGCGTCAAGTTTTTCTCCGTCGAAGGAACCACCCGTAAGCCACGTCGCAGTGCCAGCAACATGGCCGTTTCCGCGAGGCGTCCACATGTTGCGGAACACCGTCAGATTATCACGATAGGGCTCAAGGGATGCCATCGAGCGATTCAGTTTTAGCAACCTCCCACGATCATCCACCTCCTCCGGTTGCCAACCTCCTTGGGCGACACCGTTCGGAATGTACAGATAGGCGAGTCGCATCAGCGGCCGCTGCTGTTCCCCTGCTCGAAGGTTGGTGCCTGACATCACATCGAGGAGTGGAAGCGACACCGCAGCGCCAAGGCCCCGAAGCATCGTCCGTCGAGAGATATGCCATTTTTTTGTCATTGAATTTCCTGGTTTGTCACTTACCGTTGCTTCTTTTGAAACGAATCACTTCGAATAATCGCGTGGATCAAGGTTTGCAACTTGCGGCCGTCTGCTGCCAGCTCCGTCGTTAATTCCCGCACGGTCGCTTCATCGTAGTAATCTAATTGCCTTCCGAGTGCATACGCCAGCATCTTCCGAGTAAACTGTTCTGCCAGGTCACTGCTGCGTTTGCTCACCAACGTGCTCGACAGCCCCATAAGACCACGAAATGAAGTTCCGTCCGGGAGCTGGCCGACGGAATCCACGGGCCTGCCACGTTGCTCCGGTCGATATCTGCCGAACCACTCGAACTCTTCCAGTGCGAATCCCAGAGGATCGATCTGGCTATGGCATGCGTAACAATTCGGATTGGTGCGGTGTAATTCCAGCTTCTGTCTTTGTGAGAGACGTTCGTTTTCGGCAACACGCTCACTGAACTCGCTGGCGCTGGGCGGCGGTGGAGGCGGTGGCGTGCCGAGCAGCGTCGTAAGAATCCAGTTGCCACGCATGACAGGGCTTGTGCGACCTGGCAGCGACGTCGTGGCTAGGATGCTGCCATGACCGAGAACTCCCCGCCGTGGCGTTTCACGCACGCTCACTTCTCGCAGCTCGGAACCGCTCACACCTTCGATACCGTAGTGGTTTGCGAGTTCTTCGTTGACGAACGTGAAATCGGCGTCCAGTAGCCTGTCGATCGCGGCGTTTTGCTGCACTAGCGAATGGAACAGCAGTGCCGATTCGCTTTTCATCGCTGCCACCAAAGTGTCCGTGGCCCAGGGATTGTCGATTTGATCTCGCTGGACACGATCCAGCTTCGCAAACCCGAGCCACTGAGCCGCGAACAAACTGCCAAGCGATTCCGACTTGGAGTCTTTTAACATGCGTTCGATTTGCTGTGCGAGCACGGTCGGTTCATGCAATCGGCCAGAGCGTGCCAACTCGAACAGTTCGTCATCCGGCATCGACGCCCACAGGAAATACGACAAACGGCTGGCCAGTTCCCAGTCGGAAACGCGAACCGCTTTCGATTGTGAGCGGCTCGGCGTCAGCCGCAGGTTCTGTTGCGGCGCGTCACCCGCGGCTGGCGCCGTCGGCTCAGTCGACAATTCAGGCGCCGTTTCAGAACGAATCAGGAAGTTGGGCGATATCAGGATCACCTGCAGAACTTCACGAATTGCGACCTCTGGCGAATCGCCCTGGCCACGGCGATGTCGATAGTGGGTCATCAGGGAATCGACTTCATCCTTCTCAAGCGGTCGGCGATAGGCCCGCCCTGCAAATTGGACAACAGCTCTTTGTGCTGCGTCTTCGTCCTCAAAATTCGACACGCCCTCAAATAGTCGCTTCAGTGCCGCTTTCTGTTCGATCGCCGTCGGCTCAAGGGGCCATGCTGCCTGCACGATCGACTCGGCAGCACCAACGTATCGCTCCAGAGTCACCGGCTGAATGAAGAGACTGTTCGCGCTGTTTTCGAAACCGCTTGATGCCGTCAGGTCCGTTGGAAAGCGATCGGCCGGCCGAAGGTCAATTCCAACCAGATCCCGCACAGTGTTGTTGTATTCGTCGTGGGTTAGTCGCTTGGCGGGTACGACTCCTGCCCGTCTCACAGTTGTGTAGTCAAAGTTTTCAATTCGATCAGTCAGCCAACCAATCATTGCACGTCGATCGGCGTCCGCTGGTTGTTCGGCATCGGTGGGTGGCATCGATCGTACTTTAAGCTGTTCGATGACGTTGACCCAGTGAGTTCGATTGATCACCAGTGGCTGTTGCGCCACAAGCTGCTCAAGATTAAGATCGCCACTTGCGTTCCCGGAATCGTGACAATCGAAGCATGCGGTTTTTAGACGTGGCAGGATTTCAGAGGCGAAATCGAGTTTCGCTGCATCGCTGATCTCGACGTTTGTCAATTGAATTGATGACGGAAGATTGAGTGCCGCATTGTTCGGCTTCTTCTGCTCGTCGCGACCGTCGGCGCCGATTTCCTTCAGCTCCGTTTCCAGCTCGCGAATCCATTCCTCGTCGCTTTCCTCGCGAGCTTCGAGGAGTTCAAAGCGAAGTTGCAGGATGTCACGCCGACGCTCAAACGCTCGCTCCATCTGTTCGAACTCGCCTTCAAGTTCCTCGGCCGCTTCTTCGTCCTCTTCGAGCCACACTTCAGTGAATCTCTCTGCCAGACGATTTCCGGCGTCGAGCATCTTGAGCAGTGAGTCTGCTTCGACAGCCAGCTCGTTCTGCTCCGGCGGAAATTCAAACGCGAGTTCTTCAAGACCCATCCGCCGTTCCAGAATTTCCAGCCGGATGTTCGTAACCTCCATCCGTGATTCGGTTTCGTGCAGCATCTTTTCGAGGCGTTGGATCTGCTGCTCATCGTCCTCCGCGTCATCGATTCCTTTCTCTGCCGCCTCGATTGTCACATGCAACTTCTTGAGTTCGCGCAGCAACTTGAGTTGTTCATCCATGAGATCACCAAGCCGTTTGAATCGCCGGTGTTCTCGTTGCGTTTCCTTGATTCGTTCATTGAGTTCTCGGGTTTCCTCGTTGACTTCGTCTTTAGCTGCATCTTCCGCGAGCGGCACGTCGCTAGTCGCCGGTTCATCCGGATCGGGTTCGTTCGCTTCTGATTTGTTAGCGGCGGGGGACCGGTGGCTAGCGCCATTCGGTCTACCCTGCTCGAGAAACTCCAGCAGCAGCTTTTCGCTGATGCCGTGTGTGGCGCCGTGCCCTTCATTGATCACTTTGTAATGAACGACGTCGCCATCCAGATAGCTGAAGACTTCGGCGTTTTCGATGGTCCTGGATGGCCGATGTAATTGTTCTCCCTCGTATCCCATTTGCCGAGCCCACAAGAACGTCGACTCTTCGGCGTCAACGAACGCCAGCTTGCCGTCTTTGGCTGGAATCACGTTCGAAGGACCGCCGTGATAGGGAACCAGCCTGTCTTTCACGCCTGAGATGTTCAGCAGTCGCTTGCCTTTTCCAGGGCTGGCTACGTTGCGGTAGTTGTTATTATCGCCCTTCGCCTTGAAATGCTTACCGTCGTGTTGCCACACATTGAGCTGGCTGACGCCACTGATGTAATTGCGGATGTTGGGTAACCTGCTTTCAATCGCCAGTTGGTTCACCAGCGCCGCACCGTTGGATGCACCCATGATCGTGAAGTTGCTGGGATCCACATTTTCGAATGTGGCCAGCTTCAGCACGATTGATTCGATGAAGCGAAGATCGTCTGCTTTGGAACGCTCCGAAACAATATTCCAGCTCTCGCGATAGCCCTGGGGAAACACCAGGATGTAACGCGAAGCGATCTTCCCGCGCCCGCGAATAAACCCACGCATCGCTTCCGGCGCGTTGCCGCCATTGCCGTGAAGGAAAACCAGGACGGGAAGTTTCCGCTGCTTGTCCTGAGCATCCGGGACACGGACATGGTAGGGCCGCTCAAACGACTCCTCCTGTGACCACGACTGGGTGACGTGGTATTCACCGGACTTCAGGGTTTCGCGTTCCGGATCCTGCTGCGCGTGCGCCGTTTGCGCAGCCAACAACGTCGTGATGCAAGCGAGCCACTTCATCATTTTTATTGTCCTTTATTTTCATCGTGACGTTCCTTTTCGAACATCTCCCGTCGCAGATCAATCAGTTGGTCCTCCGCCTCTTCTTCGGAGATCTTGCCTGCTTCGTGAGCTTCTTTGATTTCACGAGCGGCTCGTTCGTAGCGACGCTTCTTCGCTTCCAGTTCCGGTCCTTCGGCCTCCCTGTGGCGATCCTGCTCGAACATCTCACGTCGAACGGCGATCAGCTTCTCCTCGCCTTCCTCTTCCGTAAGCTTGCCAGCTTCGATGGCTGCTTTAATCTCTTTCATGTACAGCATGTAGCGTTGTTTCTTTGCTTCCATTTCGCCGAGCTCTCGGTCGTTCTGTAGGCCCGCTTCGAACATCTCACGCCGAACAGCGGCGAGCTTCATTTCAGCTTCTTCTTCAGTAAGCTTGCCTGCTTCGGCGGCTTCTTTAATGTCGTTCATAAACCTTTGATATCGTTCTTTTCTCGCTCCCACCTCGCGGTCCCCAGCGGAAGAGCGCCGCAGTGTCTCCATCATCAGGTTTGCCTGCTCCAGGGAAAGTTCACCAGCCTCGACCGCACCTCCCAGCCGATGTTCGACGGCTTCGAAGTCCTGGGCGTAAACAAAGCTCAATGGAAACAAACACATTGCCATGGCCATCACGGCTGTTCGCAGAGCGGCCGGCGCGGTCCAGAGTTTTTCACTCATCATCACTTTTAACCTTCTCTCAAAACTTCCGCCGCTATTAATTGCACTGGCCACAACCGGCGGACGGATCTCCGGCGAGGTCAACAGTTCTGCCATGTTCAGCAAAGAGTTCGCGTATTGATTCACTTCAGATTTCGAGGTTTGCAGCACGAGCTGGTCGCAAGCCATCTCTTCAGAACTTCT
>ERZ887849.4074-NODE-4074-length-10519-cov-8.307244_pt1 | contig 10519 bp, 13 predicted proteins | sample MGYA00521267_ERZ887849 | MGnify/ENA primary metagenome ERZ887849 (study PRJEB32303, sample SAMEA104408601) | aquatic metagenome | biome: Brackish water; feature: Pelagic; material: water | place: Baltic Sea | collected 2014-06-06T16:11:00 | depth 2,863 m ... | reverse complement strand
ATGTACCATGTTATTACCATCAACGATATTGTTTTAGTTGAATGAGACTAAGCGCACAGGATTTAAGGAATAAGAACATATTCAAGTATTACAGGCTCGTTAGGAAATGGGCTTGTAAAACTTACGGGTTAAAAGATGCGGATTTAGAATTGCTTATTTACTTGGATTGTAAAAAGAAGTTTATACGTAATGATTTTATAGAAGGCGCATATACATACTCCTGGGATAAAGCAAGATGGGAAAGATTACGAAAAGGGGAATGGATAACTATTTTTAGCAAAAGAAATAGAACAACAATGAAGTATAATACTTACACTACGTCATTCAAGTGTAAGCAGCTCATAACAAGAATATACAGAATATTATTAGGCGAGGAAGATTTACCTACGTCGGCAAAAAGCACATTTTATAAAAATAAAACGTACACAGATAAAGTGTTTAACCAGGCTATTAATAACATGATAAAGGATAGCGAAAGATAAAAATAAAACTATGGCATTTAAAATGAACCCAAAATCCCCAGCCTTAATGAAAGCAATGGGGTATGCATCACCGGCTAAGCAGTCAAAAAACATGACCCCGGAAGAGGAAAAAGCGCTGAATGATAAGTCTGTATTTGGACCTGACGGCAAAAATGTTGCAAAGCCACCAAAAGGTGGATCTAATACAAAAGCCGACGCTTTATTCGAGGAAATAGTCAAAAGATCTACAACTACCCCAAAAAAAGGAAATAAAAATGTTAAAGGGGAAAAGTACAGCAAGTCTCCAGCTAAGCAAAGAACAGGTGGACATAGGATCAAGAAGAAGACGCTGGTAAAAAAACTACCAGAATTAGGTAATAAAAACGCTGAAATGGGAGCGGACGGAAAAATGACTATCATAACAGCAAACATGGCAAAAAACCAAAAGTTTCCGAAAATGATGAAGCTGTTGAAGGAAAAAAAGCAAGAGCTCGCAAAAGTAAAATCTCCAGCTAAGCAGTCAAAAAGAACAACTCGCTTACAGAATAAAGAAGCAAAAGAAACTAATAAAATAATAAGAGGAGAAAAAACTTCTGCAAGAAAAGTAAATAGGCTTAATGATAGACTTGAAGTATCTAAGGCTAAAGATAAGGTAAAAGCAGTAAGAAAAAGTCAACGAGCTCAAAAATTAAAAGATAAAGCCGCTGTTCTTAATAACAAAGCTCAGGGATAAATGGCATTTAGGCTAAAACCACATTCTGAAATATTCGGTTTGCATGACGCTACTTCAGAGTTTGGCACGCCCGTTATTATAAAAGACGATTTGGAAAAAGGAGTACAAGCAGAAGCTAATAGAGATGGAACGATCTTTGTTAGCTCAGACTTGCCTGAAAGCAAAGTGCAAGATGCAGTAAACCACGAAAAAGTTCATTTGGATCAAATGGCCACTGGTAGATTGCAATACTCAGACGATTCTGTTACATGGAAAAGAGATACAAAATCACCGGCTAGGAAATACGACAGGGCTACAATGAATGAGGGACATCCTGATTTTGAGTGGGAAAACGAAGCATATAAACAATCATAATTATGGGATTAAATTTTAGAGGATCAGCTAATAGGTTTAAATATAAAAACCAAAATAGCTTTCAAGATAAATCAGCACCTGGCCCAAGAAGAGGTGTAGGCGGAGATCAGCCGGGTAGTTTAGCCAGGGCTGAAAAAAGGTTTGGAAGAATATCTAGTCCGGCTAAAATAAAGAAAAACTTCTACGGAGGTGAAGCTTATTTTCAAGATGGCTATAGCGGCGATCTAGCTAATAGCTTACCTATAACACGTAAATCAAGTTCTCCCCTTAAAATAAACATGGCCTTAGTTGACGGGGCTGCAACGTCTGCTAAAAAGTTTACGGATATTGGAGCTGCGGTTGCGGATGGATTTAAAACATTAGAGCCAGAGCCTATAGTAGCTAATTTAGGAAATACATACCCGGAAATTCCTGACGGCAATACCGGCGAAGGCGAAGGCGAAGGTGAGACAAAAACAAAAGAAGAAGAAGAAGAAGAAACAACAAATACAGATACAGATGAATAACAAACCAATTACAGCCCGCGTCAAAAGCGGCATGTTCAAAACAAAAGAGCCGCTACTAAATGTAGGACCGGCTGGAGTTGATGGAAACAACAAGACTCGCACTATGCCTTCTCCTAGTAAGATGAAAGGATATAAAATGAAATCCTCACCTTTTAAGCAGAATGCAATAACAGATGCTGAAAAAGAAAATAAGGCTACAATTGAAATGTCTAGTGAACAAAATAATGCGGGGGTTAATGCTAACACCAACCAAGAAAGTACTGTTATACAAAAAGGTAAAGAGGGTAAAGCGGCTGTACCAGGTAAAGTTATTAAAGCTTCCACGGAAAGATGCGGTATAGAAGTGCCTATGTCTGACCCCCGATGCATTAAGTACAATAAAATGACACCTGAAGAAATTAGAAAGTCAGAAGTTAAGCAAGGCCTTGCAACAGAAGATACGCCCGCGGTAGCCGGAACTCCCGACAAGGTTGTTAAAACCAATAAAAAAGGTACTTCAAAAATATACGAACAATCCGAGGGGCAAGCGCAATCAGCTTACGATAGACGTAATAACGCAAGAGCCGGTAGAAGAACAGATAGAGAGGTAAATAGATACAGTAGAAAACTTGGTAAATATGGAACTTACGACCAAGAAGGCGAGTTTACTCAAAGAAAAGATTTATCTCAAAGAGAAATACGAAAGATGGGCATAGCTAAGAATGCACTTGAACGCGCAAATAAGGAAAGCGAAAATGTAAGCCAACAGTCGTTACAAAATGTAGGTGGATTTAGCGGTAAGAATGTTAGGAATATCGACAGAAGAAAAACTAAAGGAGGCTACACGAAGGAGGAACAAGCTGAGATGACTGACGACGACGGTAAAAAATCTAAAACTACCAATACGTCCAAAACTTCATCCTTTAAAAAGCCAAAACCAATTAACACCGATATTGGTTTTACCCCTATGAGCATGGAAGAATTGTCTGCTGGCTTAGAAAATAGAGGAGGCGTAGGAGCTAACCCAAATCCAGTAACAGACGGGTACGATCCTATCACCAAAACCGATAACAGCATCGCTAAAATGGGTAACAAAGGTTTCTTTAAAAAGAAATCACCCATGAAAATGAATTACTTTAAAAAGTGAAAACTAAAGGATTAGGAGATACACTAGAAAAAATTACAACCGTAACCGGAATTAAAAAAGCGGTTAAAGCTTTACCTTGGGATTGCGGTTGTGATAAAAGAAAAGAAACATTAAATAAGATGTTTCCATATAAATAACAATTAAATTTAATAAAATGGCAAAAAAGAAAGAGTACACAGAGTTTGAAGTGGTAAAACCAAGTAAAAAATTAGAAGAGCAAGAGTTATCTCAAATAAAAGAAGCGGTTGCTAAAGCTAATGAAGTTCAAATGCAAATAGGTGGGGTTGAGGCCCATAAGCATACGCTGCTACAAAACTTATTGCTGCTAAACAAAGAAGTTGAAAGCACTCAAAAAATACTAGCAGCTAAATACGGAAATGTGACTATTAATCTTGTTACAGGTGAATTTACAGAGAATGATGAAGCTGATAAGAAAGATTAGTATAGGTAAAGATTATAAGAATGACGCTATGCACTACACTGTTGGACAGGAAGTGTATGGTGGTCATATTATAGAGAATATTATAGAAGAAGATACAAAGTTTTCTATATACATATCTAAAGACGGAGCCGTGATGCCTTGGAAAGATTTTAACAAAAGCATGGCTATTTCAGTGGAGTATAATATCTCATGGTAAAATGCAAAGTGTATTTAATTACCTTGTAACACCCAAGGGTGGGAGAACAACCGGAGAAATTACAATTGAAGGACAAGAATTACTATTAAACACAGAATTACAAAATCACGAGTATTCAAATAGAATTGGTGTTATATTAAGTTTGCCTTTGGCAGAAAAATATAAAGAATTACGAGAAGGAGATGAAGTGATATTACATCATAATGTATTTAGAAGATTTAGAGATGTAAGGGGTAAAGAAAAAAATAGTAAAAGCTATTTGACAGAAGAAACTTATTTAGCCCAGCCCGATCAAGTATATGCATACAAAAGAAACGGCGAATGGAAAGCTTTAGAAGGTTTTTGTTTTGTTGCTCCAATCAAGGAAACTAAAATGTTTTCTATTGAAAAAGAAAAGCCACTGATAGGCGTGGTTAAATATTGTACTTGCGGCTTAGAAGTAGATAATATAGTAGGATTTATACCTACATCAGAATACGAGTTTATTATAGAAGGGCAGAGGTTATACCGAGTACCCACGAATTCAATTACAATCAATTATGGACATAAAGGAAACGAAGAGGAATATAATCCTAGCTGGGCAAAAAGCAGTTGAAGAATTAATAAAGGTAGCTAAAGAAGCTATTGTAGATTCAGACGACGATATATCAGCAGACAGGCTTAAGAATGCAGCGGCTACAAAAAAGCTAGCTATATTCGATGCTTTCGAAATCCTAAACCGCATTACTGACGAGCAAAGAGCTTTAGATGGTAAGCCAAAAGAAGAAGCTGAAAAAAAAGACTTCAAAGGCTTTGCTGAAAAAAGATCTAAGTAATGTATACGCAGGATCTATACAGTATAATAACGCCTATTAAGCCAAATACTATATCTAGATTAAATAGAAGTAGAAAATGGGAATATGGATATAACAAAGAACACGACGTTGTTGTTATAAGCAGAACAGGTAAAATAGGTGAAATATATAATATACAAGGTTTAAAAATTGCTTTGCCGGCTGAACCTGCTAAAGTAAGTAAAGAAACCAACAAATGGACACCCGAAGAATATCCTAAAGAGCTAAAGAGTATTAACAGTATATTCGATTGGCGAGATTATCCAGATGAATTTAAAGAAACTTGGGAAAAATATATAGATGAACAATTTAGAAAAAGAGAGGAAGGTCATTGGTTCAATAATAGAGGTGTGGCTACTTACATTACTGGTACTCACTTTATGTACCTGCAGTGGTCCAAAATTGACGTTGGGCAACCTGACTTTAGAGAATCAAACAGATTATTCTACATATTCTGGGAAGCTTGCAAAGCAGACAAAAGATGTTATGGAATGTCCTACCTCAAAAACAGACGATCTGGATTTTCTTTTATGGCTTCCGGCGAAACTGTTAACCAAGCAACAATATCTTCAGATGCTCGATTTGGAATACTGTCCAAATCTGGGGGAGATGCAAAGAAAATGTTTACAGACAAAGTTGTACCAATATCGATTAACTATCCATTCTTCTTTAAACCAATCCAGGATGGGATGGACCGTCCCAAGTCAGAGCTCGCCTACAGGGTTCCCGCATCAAAGTTTACAAGAAAGAAACTTGACTCTAACGTCGCAACGGAAGACATTATCGGGCTCGACACCACAATCGACTGGAAAAACACAGGGGACAACGCATACGATGGTGAAAAACTAAAACTATTAGTACACGACGAAAGCGGTAAATGGGAGAGACCAAACAATATACTTAACAACTGGCGAGTAACTAAAACTTGTCTAAGATTAGGTAGTAGAATTATAGGTAAGTGTATGATGGGGTCAACATCAAATGCTTTAGACAAAGGAGGAGAAAACTTTAAAAAGTTATACAATAGCTCTGATGTAACAAAAAGAAATGCGAACGGGCAAACAAAGTCTGGATTGTATTCTTTGTTTATTCCTATGGAATGGAATTACGAAGGGTTTATTGACGAATACGGGCATCCAGTATTTAATAAGCCGCCAGAAGGCACCGTGGGCCCACACGGAGACGTTATAGAAGTCGGAGTGATTGAGCACTGGAATAATGAGGTAGATGGATTAAAAGGCGACCAGGACGCTCTAAACGAGTTTTACAGACAATTCCCAAGAACAGAAGAGCACGCGTTCAGGGACGAAACAAAAAATAGTATATTTAATTTAGCAAAAATATACGAGCAAATAGATTATAACGAAGACTTAGGTAACAGTAATGTCCTAACAAGAGGAAGCTTCCAGTGGGAACACGGCGTTAAAGACACGAAAGTAATATTTAATCCAAACCCTCAAGGCAGATTTTTAATTTCTTGGACACCTGGTTATAATATTCAAAATAGGCAAACTACACGTAATGGTATAAAGTACCCAGGCAATGAGCACATGGGCGCTTTCGGTTGCGATAGTTATGATATATCTGGAACGACAGACGGAAGAGGATCTAAAGGAGCGTTACACGGATTAACTAAGTTTAGCATGGAAGACGCGCCTCCAAGCACTTTCTTTTTAGAATATGTGGCTAGACCGCAAACGGCTGAAATGTTTTTTGAAGATGTATTAATGGCTTGTGTGTTTTATGGCATGCCTTTACTGTGTGAAAATAACAAGCCTAGACTTTTATATTATTTTAAAAGAAGGGGCTATAGAGGTTACTCAATGAATAGACCCGACAAGATTTGGAATAAGCTATCAGTAACTGAAAAAGAAATTGGAGGAATACCAAACTCAAGTGAAGATATAAAGCAAGCCCATGCAGCAGCAATCGAAATGTACATAGATAGACACGTAGGGCTTAATGACGAAGGAGAGTACGGGACAATGTATTTTAATGAGACCTTAAACGATTGGTCTAAATTCGATATAAACAATAGAACAAAATTTGATGCAGCCATTAGTTCAGGACTAGCCATCATGGCTTGCAACAAAGACCTATATAGACCTCACGGTAAAATAGAAAGACAGCCTGTTAAATTACGGTTTGCTAAATATTCCCACGAAGGTACTATGTCAAAAATAATAAAAAAATAATATGGCGAATAGCGTAACAAATAGTTTTTTCCCTAGCCAAGTGGTAAGTGATCAAGAGAAAGTTTCTCAGGATTACGGATTGAAAGTTGGTAGAGCGATTCAAAATGAATGGTTCAGTAGCAACTCGGGCGTAACTCGCTTCAGAAGTAATCAAAATTCTTTTCATACGTTAAGGTTATACTCAAGGGGCGAGCAACCTGTGCAGAAATACAAAGACGAGCTTTCTATAAACGGTGATCTATCTTATTTAAACTTAGACTGGAAGCCGGTTCCAATATTATCAAAGTTTGTTGACATAGTTGTTAATGGTATTGCTGATAGATCTTTTGATATTACTACTTATTCACAAGATCCTTACGGTATAAGCAAAAGGACAGCTTATATGGAATCTGTTATAAGAGACAAGCAAACAGAAGAATTAAATAACTTTGCTCAAGAAAATTTTGGCATTAATCTTTTTGAAAATCCACCTGAAACTTTACCGGACTCCCAAGAAGAGCTTGACATACACATGCAACTTACTTACAAGCAAGGTATAGAAATAGCGGAAGAAACCGCGCTTAACACTTTACTTGACGAGAATAGGTACGACTTAACAAAAAGAAGAACCTACTTAGATTTAGCAACATTGGGTATAGGGTGTGTAAAAAATAACTTTTCAGAATCAGAAGGAGTAACCGTTGATTACGTTGATCCAGCTTATTTAGTATACTCTTATACAGAGGACCCTTATTTTCAGGATATATACTATGTCGGAGAAGTTAAGTTTGTGCCAATAAACGAAATTAAAAAACAATTTCCCGAATTAACTCAAGATCAGTTAGAAAAAATTAAACAACAAGGAACACAAAATTACGGTGTATTTGATCAGACCGTAAGCAATCAATATAACAATAACAGAGACTCAAACGTTATACAGGTTTTATATTTTAATTATAAGACTTATATGAACGAAGTGTATAAGGTCAAAGAGACCGCAACAGGAGCAAGCAAAATAATAGTGCGAGATGATCAATTTGATCCTCCGGTAGAAATGTTAGAAGAGCAATTTGGTAAAATGTCAAGATCTCTTGAAGTACTTTACGAAGGTGTTATGATTGTGGGTACGGATATAATGCTTAAGTGGGAAATGGCAAAGAATATGATGCGCCCTAAAAGCGATGTATCTAAGGTTAAAATGAATTACGCTATTACTGCTCCTAGAATGTATAAGGGCAGAATAGAATCATTAGTAAGTAAATGTACAGGGTTTGCCGATATGGTACAATTAACCCACTTGAAATTACAGCAAGTACTACAAAGAATGATTCCTGACGGGGTATACCTCGATGCAGATGGTATCAATGAAGTAGACCTAGGTAACGGAACAAACTACAATCCGCAAGAAGCATTAAATATGTTTTTTCAAACAGGTTCTATAATAGGTAGATCATTTACACAGGAAGGCGATATGAATCCTGGCAAAGTGCCTATACAGGAAGTGCCAACAGGAAGCGGAGGGCAAAAACTACAAACACTAATTGCAACTTACAACTATTATCTGCAAATGATAAGGGATGTAACCGGATTAAATGAAGCGAGAGACGGGTCTACGCCAGACTCTAGAGCATTAGTAGGGGTGCAAAAATTAGCAGCAGCAAATTCAAACACTGCAACAAGGCATATATTAGATTCAGGTTTATATTTGACAAGAGAACTTTGCGAGTGCTTGTCTTTAAGAATATCAGATATAATAGAGTACCACCCAGCTAAAGAAGCGTTTATAACCAAAATAGGTAAATTTAATGTAGGTATTCTGGAGGAAATGTCAGACTTGTATATGCACGACTTTGGAATATCACTAGAACTAATGCCTGATGCAGAAGAATCCGCTATGCTTGAAAACAATATTCAGACTGCTTTACAGCAAGGATCTATAGATTTATCTGATGCTATTGACATACGAGAAGTTAAAAATATAAAGCTAGCAAACCAATTGCTTAAAGTCAAACAAAAGAAACGCCAGGAAAGACTGCAAGCGGAACAACAAGCTAATATACAAGCTCAAGCACAGGCTAACGCCCAAGCACAACAGGTGGCGGCTCAAGCAGAAGTACAAAAAGATCAAGCTATGTTCCAGACTAAAGCGCAATTGGAGCAACTTAAAGCAAGCATAGAAGAAAGAAGAATAAGCGTCGAGGTTAATGCTAAGAAAGAATTGATGGCATTAGAGTTCCAATACAATATGCAATTAAAAGGTATAGAAGTAGACGGGGCTAAATCAAAAGAGAAAGAAATAGAAGATCGTAAAGATCAAAGAACTAGAATACAAGGTACCCAGCAAAGCGAGATGATTGCTCAAAGAAAGAATGATTCTCCACCTAAAAACTTTGAATCCGCAGGAAATGACGTAATGGGCCAAGGTTTTGGCTTAGGTGCGTTCGATCCTAGGTAATAATAGTAATAACAATTATATAATATTTTATCATGTCAGAACAAACAGAAAATACAGAGCAAGTAGAAACACCTCAGGAAGAGGTTGTTGATACAAATCCCATGTCAGTAGACGAAGAGGGAACAATTAAATTAGATATGTCTAAGCTGGCGAAGCCCGCGCAAGCTGTGGCGGAACCAACGCAAGCTGTGGCGGAACCAACACAGGTAGAAGAGCCTGTGGTTGAAGCGCAGGAACAAAATGCTGTAACTGAGGTTGTAGAATCCGCTATAGAGGAAATAACAGAAGAAGAGGTTGTAGAACAAGTGGAAGAACTTGCTGAGCAGGTTGAACAAGCCGCAGTTGAAGCCAGAGCGGGTATTGAACTACCTGAAAACATTCAAAAGGTTGTTGACTTTATGAATGAAACAAACGGGACTCTTGAGGACTATGTTAAGCTTAATAAGAATTATGACGACTTAGACGAATCTCAACTGTTAAGAGAATACTACGCTAATACAAAACCTCATCTAGACGAAGAAGACATAGACTTTATGATGGAAGATAACTTTCTTTATGATGAAGACTTAGACGATGAGAGGGATATACGAAGAAAAAAACTAGCTAGAAGAGAGGAATTAGCAAAAGCTAAAAACCACCTTACTGGATTAAAAGATAAATATTATCAGGAAATTAAAGGCGGCGTAAGGCTGGCTCCTGAACAAAAGAAAGCGGTAGACTTTTTCAATCGCTATACAAAAGAAAACGAAGCAGCAACTCAATTAGCTGAAAAACAAACACAAACGTTTTTAAATAAAACGGAAAGTGTTTTTAACGATGATTTCAAAGGTTTTGATTATCAAGTTGGAGACAAAAAATTCCGTTTTAAAGTTAAAGACGCTCCTACTATTAAGGAAACCCAAAGTGACATTAATAATTTTGTCAAGAAGTTCTTGGATAAAGATAACCAAATGTCAGATGCAGCGGGGTACCACAAGGGATTGTTTACAGCTATGAATGCAGATTCTATTGCAAATCATTTTTATGAGCAAGGCAAAGCCGACGCAATGAAAACAAGTATGACCAATTCGAAAAATATACAAATGGGTGCTAGAGGCGTTCATGAAGACGTTAAAACATCGAATGGATGGTCAGTAAGATCTGTTGATTCTGGGGGAAGTGATTCAAAATTGAAAATAAAAAGTTTTAAACACATTAAATAATAAAAATTATGGCAACAGGATTTGCAACCGCGCCGGC
>ERZ887849.4070-NODE-4070-length-10525-cov-7.774594_pt1 | contig 10525 bp, 7 predicted proteins | sample MGYA00521267_ERZ887849 | MGnify/ENA primary metagenome ERZ887849 (study PRJEB32303, sample SAMEA104408601) | aquatic metagenome | biome: Brackish water; feature: Pelagic; material: water | place: Baltic Sea | collected 2014-06-06T16:11:00 | depth 2,863 m ... | reverse complement strand
ACCGATATGACTTACTGACCAGACAGAAGCTTATGTATGATCTGATGTCACTTGCATTAAAGACGGACTCTTCCCGTGTGATTACTTTTTCATTAGGTGCTTTTAATGCCGTGCCTACCAATATTGATGGAGTTAAAACTGACTGGCATAATCTTTCCCATCATGGGAAAGACGAGAATAAAATTGAAGAATTGGAGATCATAGAAAAAGAGGAATTTTCACTCTTCGCCAAGTTTCTTGGAGATTTGAAAAACCATCAGGAAAACGGCTCTTCCCTTCTCACCAATACAGCCGTTCTATTTGGCTCGAATCTTGGGAATGCATCCTCTCACGACTGGCGGAATTTACCCATTATTCTTGCGGGGGGTGGCTACAAGCACGGTTCCTATGTCGCTCATGATTCCAAGGACAACACTCCCCTGAGTAATCTTTTCGTACCGTTGGCTCAAAGTATGGGTGTTGAAATTGAACAATTTGGAAAAAGCACGAAGTCTTCCCTCCGCGGATTCGAAAGTTAAAGTTTGTTAATTGAAGGGTTTAAGGTTGCCCCAATAATTAGAGGGAATTTAACCTAATTTATGATAAAATTATTCATATTTTCCTTCTCGTATTTATTGATACAAGTGTCCGGGCAAATGTTTGGTTCTACGAAGCCCAATATCATTTTTATTATGGTTGATGATATGGGCTACCACGATCTTGGTTGTTATGGCAGCAAAACAATTAAGACTCCCAATATTGATCGGATGGCCAATGAGGGTATCCGTTTTACTGATTGTTATTCCGGAGACACCGTCTGCGCATCCGCCCGAAGTACCCTAATGACCGGTTACCACAAGGGACACACGCCGGTTCGTGGTAATTCCGGAGGAATCCCACTTTTCCCGGAAGATATCACCGTGGCTGAAGTCCTCAAAAAAGCAGGTTATGTGAACGGTGGTTTCGGTAAATGGGGACTGGGAAATCAAGGGAAGGACGGAGCGGCAGGGGTTTGATCTTTTTTATGGTTATTATAACCAGTGGCATGCACACACATATTACACCCATCTTTTTCGAAACAGTAAAAAGGTTGAGTTAGACGGTCGCTACACGCATCACGCGATCTTCGATGAAACCATCAAGTTTCTAAAGAATAACAAGGATAAGCCTTTCTTTCTCTATTGCCCCTGGACACCGCCCCATGCGGCTTACCAAATTCCCGAGGATGAACCGGCGTGGAAAATGTATAAGGATAAACCCTGGCCCAAAGACGCGAGAGTTGCCGCAGCCATGGATACGATGATGGACCGGCATGTTGGAGAGATCACCGCACTCCTTAAGAAACTTGGCATATATCAAAATACCCTGATGTTTTTTACTTCCGATAATGGGGCGGCCAAGCGGTTTGATGGGATCCACAATTCCTCCGGGGTAATGCAGGGAAAGAAGAGATCATTGAATGAGGGTGGCATAAGGGTCCCCATGGTGGTGCGCTGGCCTGGTAAAATAAAAGCGGGCAGGGTAAGTAGTCACCCTTGGTATTTTCCTGATGTTATGCCCACCTTTGCCGAGATTGGTGGTGTTTCCACTGAAGTTCCCGAGGACATCGATGGTATTTCCATTCTTCCCACTTTATTGGATGAGGGAGAACAAAAGCTGCACGAATATATGTTCTGGCACTATGGGGTAAGGGCTGTGCGTTCAGGTAAATGGAAGGGGATCGGTAAAGGCAGTCATCTGTACCTTTATGATCTAAGTAAGGATATTGAAGAAAAGAACGATCTGTCCTCGAAGCATCCTGAGATTACCGCAAGAATGAAGAAATATATCACGATTGGATACCGTGAACCACGTAGTCAAAAAGACGATGGTAAATACACGGGAAAAGGAGACAAAAATTAATTCTAAGGTAGTGAAATATCTGACGATATCTTTTTTACTAATTCATTTTGCAGTAAGGGCAGAGAACTGGGCTCAGTGGCGCGGCCCCAATGGAAACGGAGTCGTGCCTTCGGCTAAACCACCCACTCACTGGAGCGAGAAAAACAACATCCGATGGAAAGTGCCGATTGATGGGGAAGGGGCATCTACTCCGATTATTTGGAAGGATAAAATCTTTCTTTTGTCAGTAATTGATACGGGGAAAGTGGATCATTCCCTGCCTCGTCCGGAAGATCAAACCAAGAGAGTCTTTGATATCACTCATCCGAATACGACCTACGAGTACATCGTGCTTTGCTTGGACCGCAAGTCCGGGACAACGCTTTGGAGAAGGGTGGCTACCCGCTTAATTCCACATGAGGGTACTCACCGGGATAATAACTACGCTTCTGCACCTCCCACCACAGATGGTAAGTTGCTCTATTGCTGGTTTGGGTCGGCAGGATTGTTCTGTTATGACTTGGAAGGTAATAAGGTTTGGGAGCGTAACTTAGGTGAGGTCAAAATCGGGGCAAGCCTGGGGGAGGGGTGTTCACCCGTTTTGTATAAGGACAAGTTGGTTATTCTTAGGGACAATCGGGGACAGTCGACCATACAGGTTTTGAATGCAAAAAATGGAGAAACCATTTGGAAGAAAAATCGGAACACCCGTAACGGTTGGGCGACGCCTGCATTTGTTTAGCATGACGAAAAAGTCCAGGTCATCACCACTGCATCCAGGCCAGAAGCCAGGAATCGCCAGACTCCCGGAAAGGTGATCAGCTATGATCTTGAGAATGGAAACATCGTCTGGGAATGTTCCGGCCTGACGGACAATGCGATCCCGTGCCCAATCGTGGAAGATGGGGTGGCATACTGTATGACCGGATACCAAGGTTTTTCTGTACTCGCCGTGCCCATTTCGGGGGAGGGGGACCAGTCGGAGAATATCCTATGGAAGGGGGATTTGGGAACCCCCTACATTCCGTCCGCCGTACTTTATGACGGGTTTCTTTATTTTACCCAGTCCAATCAGGCCATTCTTTCCTGTGTCGATGCCAAAACCGGCAAGGTTCTCATGGAGCGAACCCGATTGCCCGGATTGTCAAATGTCTACGCTTCTCTGGTTGGAGCAGGTAATCATATTTATGTGGTCGGGCGCTATGGAAAGACGGCGGTGCTTAAAAGAACGGGAAAGTTTGACTTGGTTACCACGAATACTTTGGCCGACCGCTTTGACCCATAACCTGCAATAGTAGGTAGTCAACTTTTCTTGCGGATACATAAATTTCTCTACTGTATCGAGAGAGAATAATAAGAAATAAGTCGTGAACTTGACCAAAGAGATTGTGCGTAAATTTCTGGGCTGGTCCTCGGTGATCAACCTTGGGCTCCTAATCTATTGGATACTTGTTCTCACCTTAGGCAATGAATTTGTATTTCAGATACATACCTGGTGGTTCGATATCCCGCATGATCGCTTTGATGAAAATCCATTACACCATGATGGGTTACTTTAAATTGGCGATTATTCTTTTCAATGTGACCCCCTATTTGGTGGTCAGGTTCGTTAAGTTTGACCCGCAAACGAGCATAGGAAAGGAATAAGCCCGCAGTTTTTTTCTTTTCTGCTTCTTTTGGAGAGATTGGGTACAGAAATTATCATAATCACCCAACTTTTTTACGCGCACATAAATTATATTACTGTTTGTCTGAGCAAAAGTAGATTACTGCTAAGAGGTTAATTGAGCTCTTATTAACATATTGATTTTGCTTGTTAATAAGCATGATGGGGTTTAGAAAAGACGCTCCCCTATTTTACCCCCTTTAATTTCTGCCCCTAATGAATCTTGATGATGAAGTCTTCAAAAATTTCCTTGTGGAAATGGGTGAGAAGTTGGAAGAATTAGAAAACGGATTGGCTGAATTAGAGGATGGATTTTCCGAAGATCTGATTAATAAACTTTTTCGTGCAGTTCATACTATAAAGGGAGGCGGTGGTTTTTTCGGACTTACTAAGGTTTCAGAATTATCTCATGTTTTTGAAGATGTTTTAATGAATGTCCGAGAGGGAAAACTTAGTTTTGGAGATCATATGATCAGTCCTTTTTATTCAGCTTGTGATGCACTTAAAGGAATGCACGAGTCAGATGATTTTGGAAACAATCAAGATATTGGTCAACTATGCCTTGAATTGAAGTCTCTTGAAACTGGATTGAAAAAGGAAGAAGATCCAATTTCTGAACTAGACGATATCACTGATGTTGAACCAAATCCAGTATCCGATCAAACCAGTGAGGATGATGGAAATTCTACAACAAAGACTGAACTTAAAAAAGTTACTAACAAGGTAGAAGTAGAATTTGAAAAAGTCGTTCTAGAAGAAGTTGAAAGTAAATCCAAATCTCCAGTTACCAAGCTAAGCAAAGGAAATAGGGCAGAAAAGACGGTTGGTCAGAATGAGACCATTCGAGTCAAGGTTGATTTGCTTAATAAATTAATGGAGCTAACCGGAGAAATTGTTTTGGGCAGAAATCAATTGCTTCGTCAGTTTGCAGATATGGAAGATAAATCCAATCTTGTGGCGATGGCTCATATGATTTCGGATCTGCAACAACTCGTTTTGCAGACAAGAATGCAGCCCATAGGCGGAACTTTTACCAAGTTTAAGAGAATTGTTCGCGATCTTGCTAAGCAATTGGACAAGCCCATCAATTTGGAAATCAAGGGAGAAGATACTGAACTTGATCGAAGTATAATCGAATCTCTTTCCGATCCACTTACTCATTTAATCAGGAATTGTGCTGATCATGGATTAGAGGATCCATCGAGCCGTGTAAGTTCAGGAAAAGATCGGGTTGGCACCGTATGGTTACAAGCACTGCATGAAGGTGGACAAGTTGTGATAACCGTGGAAGATGATGGAAAAGGAATCGATGCCGAAAAAGTTAAAGCAAAAGCGATCGCTAATAATGTGATTTCTCAGTCTGAAGCCGATTCTATGGGAGAAAATGAAGCGGCTAAGCTCATTTTCCATCCGGGCCTTTCAACTGCTGAGGAGGTAACCAGTCTATCTGGGCGAGGAGTAGGGATGGATGTAGTTAAATCTACTTTTGAAAAATTAGGAGGAGCAATCGATCTGGAAACAAAGCTTGGTTCTGGAACAAAGATAATTATTCACTTGCCAACAACTTTGACGATCATGTCTTCTTTGATCGTTCGTATAGAAGGTGACCGTTATGCGGTTCCTCATTCGGAATTAAAGGAGGTTATACTTGTGCGTCCTGAAGATGAGATTCAGATTGAGGAAATTCGGGAACGAAAAGTTTATCGTTTGCGTGGAAATCTGATTCCCATTCTTTCAATGGAAGAAATTACCAGCGTTTCTAAAGACCACATGGTAGATAATGAAAAGAAATCAGATCAAAAAGAGATTCTTTTTTTGGTTTTGCATTCAGGGCTTAACCAATTTGGTTTACTGATTGATTCTATTGATCATACCGAGGAAATTGTGGTCAAGCCTCTTGCTCAAATCCTCAGTAGTCATACTTTTTATGCTGGAAGTTCAATTCTTGGGGATAGTGATGTGGCAATGGTGTTAAGTGCCAATGGAATTTGTCAAAGTCACAAGCTTCATATCCATGACTTAGAAACCAGTGTTCAATCCACAAAATCTTTAGCAGAGATGCAGATCTTGGATATGCAGGAAAAACAGGATTTGCTAGTTTTTCGTTATTCAAAGAACGAACAACTTGCGATTCCATTATCTCTTGTTTTCAAGGTTGAACAGATCGAGGTAAAACAAATACAGAAGATTTCGAATAACCATTTCATTAATCTTGAAGGTAAAAATATCCTGCTTCTATATTTGGATAAATATTTATCGATTGAATCTCTTCCCGATGACTTGGAAACTTTTTATATCATAACCCCAAAAATTAAGGACTTCGAGGTTGGCATTGTTGCCTCTTCGATTGAAGAGTCCGTCCATACACGCCTGAATTTAGACAGTCCTCCCATTAATGAAAATGCAATCCTCGGTATCACTACGATTCGGGAGAAAATCACTTTTCTTGTGGATCTATTTAGTTTAGCCGAGCAGGTCTCTCCCGAACGATTTAAACGAGCTGAACTTGAGGGCAAACCCGAGAAAGATCGATTGCTCGTCGTTGAGGATACGCCTTTTTTCCGTGATTTGGAAAAAACTTATTTTGAATCCGTAGGCTTTCGTGTAACGCTTGCTAATAATGGTCAGGAAGCACTCGATCTTCTTTTAGATAGACCTAATTATTATAACCTCGTCGTTTCGGACATTGTTATGCCAGTGATGGACGGTTACGAACTGGTGAAAACGATTAAATCCAGTGAGAAGTTAGAACATATGCCCGTGATTGCTCTGACCTCATTCACCGAGGAAGAAAGTCGGGATAAAGCTTTATCTGCAGGCTTTGATGGTTATGCCATAAAGACAAATAAGGAAAATATTTTGCGAGCTGTGGAACATTTTTTGATAGAGGATTAAGGTATGCTGTATTCAACTTTTTATCTTGGTGATACTCAAATGGCTGTTCCTATTCCCTGTATTTTGGAGATCGGGCGATCCTTTAAATTTCATCCCGTCAGAGGAGCACCGGAAGTAATTGACGGTATCATAAACCTGCGAGGAAAAGTCGTCACTATTGTGAATCTCGGTTTAGCATTTGAAGAAATTAAAATTGAACCTTCCGATGAATCTCGGATTTTAATTTTTAAGAATAATTCGGAACTGAACGAAGTAGCTGATTCCGACACTGTTATGGAGACTGCACCGGATAATATTGGTATACATGTGGATCGTATCTCCGATGTTATTCGAGTCGAAAGCGAAGAGCTGCAAGCAGTTCCTTCCAATATGGTTCACCCATTCTATAAAAATGTAGTGAGGCGAGGCGATTCATTTATTATTATTCTTGAACCTTCCAAAATTTTAAATCTTCACGAAACCCCAGACCATTTATCATGAGCGAGGCAAAAAACATAAAATTCAATATCTACAACCCCATTATTACCTATGAACATAGGGCGGCTTACGATATGATCGTGAGTCATTTGCAGGAAATCTTTCCGATTTGTAATCAGGGGAAGTGTAAGGCTTTGGAAGTGAGCGACGATCCTCAAAAGCAAAAGCAAATTAATGACTTAATGGAAAAAGTTGAATTCTTTTCCAATAGTTTAATCACGATCACCAAAGTTTTCTTCGATCAATTATACCGGGCAAAGCAAACATCCTCACAATCGATTTCTCAGTCAACCGCTATGATTAAGATTGATATGATTGAGAGAAATTTATTGGAGAGAACCTGCGATGTTCGATGGTGGGCTTTAGAAAAAGCCTTTTGGCAATGCATCACACTTTCCAATAATTCAAAAAGTAATGGAAAGGCAAAGAGCTCCACGAATTCTAATAACAAGGCTCTCAAAGAAGCGGTTGAACTTGCATGTACTCGCTTGGAGGATATCCGTAACTCATACACCTTATACCGAGATTTAGTCATTGCTGACACTAATGGTGTGATTATCGCAAATTCCAATTCAGATCGTCGTTCTAAAGTTATTGGAATGAATGTTGCCGATGAAGAGTGGTTTAAGAAGGCATTGGAGACGAAGGATGGAACCGAATATTTTGTTCAGGATGTCTCAGACTCCAAGCTCGAAGATATGGACGCTTTAATCTATTGCACTGCACTTCGTTCCAACGGCGACGAACAGGGTGATGTGATTGGGGCGATGGGGGTTTTATTCGATTTTCAGGGCGAATCACAAATTATTTTAAATGATTATTTACCGAAGGATCAAAATGATCAAACTTTGGAGGGATGGTTTTCCTTCTTCACAAATAAAGAAGGTAAGGTTATCTGTTCGAGTGATGAAACTTTTATTTCAAGCGGTGAAATTACTGACCTTCCAAGGAATCACCGAAACCTTACTAAGGCTGGAGAGGCCATAGTATCAACTGGTTCTGTTTGCGGAAACCGCTCGCTGATTGTTTCCCATAAGAGTAAAGGTTTTGATGAATATAAAGGATTAGAGTGGACCAGTCATCTCGTTCTTCCTGAATCTGCTATGTTTGAACGTTCCGATACCAATGAGAATTTTGGAATTTCTCCTCAGGAATTAATGAATTCCAAACTTATTCCTGAAAAGAATCAACAAACTTACCGTGAGATTCAACGAAACAAAGGAGACATTCAACTTATTTCCATTAACGGAATTATTTTGGCAACGGATTTAGGTAAAGCGGGAACGAGTTTTATTCCTATTTTTGACCAGATTACCACAACCGGAAATTCAACAACCGGGAAAATGGAAGAACTTCTTTCCGAGATGTCGTCCGATATGCTTGAACAAAACCTCAAAGCACTGGAGAATTTTAGTAAACAAGCCGTTGATCTGATCGATCGAAATTTGTTCGAACGTGCAGCCGATGTAAGATGGTGGTCCACTGATCATGCATTTTGGGAAGCTCTCCAAGAGGGTAGTGAAGAAAATTTTGAACAAGCCGCCAAGCGACTTGGGATTATAAATGCATCCTACACAATGTATCGGGATCTTGTAATTGCAGATTCGAATGGTCGTATCGTGGCCAATTCTAAATCAGAGAATCGAGACAAGCTCAAGAGGATGAATGTCTCGGAACAATCTTGGTTTAGGCAAGGAATGCAAATTTCAAGATCCGTCCAGTTTGGCGTACAAGATGTATGTGATAGCGAACTTGAGAACGAAGAAACCTCACTTATTTATTGTGGGGGTGTATTGGAAGAGGGTCAAAGAGAGGGAAAAGTGCTTGGAGTGCTTGGTATTTTCTTTGACTGGGAAAACTTGGTTTTTCCCATTCTTGAAGGATGCCTCCCTAGGATAAAAGGCGAGGTGGTAGAAGGGGGAGCCGCGTTTTATGTAAATGATGAGCATAAAGTAATCGCAACAACCGACTCAGAAAATTTCAAAATAGGACAGGTGGTTAAACTACCGTCCGAGAACCTTAACTTAGACGCAGGAGAATCGGCTTCTGGAATCTTTACTGCAAATGAAAAGAAATATATAATTGGTTCATCAAAGACACAGGGATATAGAGAGTATCAGGGACTGGGTTGGACTGCCCATGTGGTTCGCCCAATCGATTAATTTTTGTAATTTCTGCTTTATATGAGTAAAAGAGTGCTCGTAGCCTCAACCATTGGGGCCGTCGCTAAAAGCCTTGGCGGTCTTTGTGAAAAACATGGAGGCAAGGTGACCTACTTCGAGCAGGGGAAGGGTTTAGTTCATCAATTGATCAATGGGAATCATGAAGTTTTAATGGTCGAACTTAATTTTATTGAGGGTGAGCATCGAGATCTCATCGCTCGAATACGCGGCAAGAAGCAACTGCGTAATTTGTTTGTTGTTGTATATGCGCCAGCTGAAATGAATAAGGAAGAGCAAGTTCGAACAAACGGTTCAAATGCGGTTCTTACTGCTCCTTTTACAGATACAAAAATATTGGGTCTTTTTTTAAACGTGCCTTTTCTTTACCCAAGCAATGTTTGTTCATCAGTTCTTGTTCGCATGAAGAGTTTTCTTTAGCCCTATCTAGTATGGGGTACGATTTTATACAGCTCAGGAAGGGGATTGATGCATTGGAAGATGATTCACCTCAAGTGCCAGACTTTATCGTGGTTGATTATAAATTGCCTGATATGAGCGGGACCGATTTTATTGAAAAAGCAAAAGAAAGTGATCGATTGAAAAGGGTTCCCATAATGATGGCTTATAATGGACGGGAAGCTGGTGATATCGAAGAAATTTTAAAATCGAGTATAGATGATGTAATATTGTCTCCCTTCGCCTCGGCCCAAAATATAAAGCGAATTCAAGATAAGTTTCCTTTGCCCCCAAGGGGGAGAAGGTTACGTGCATTGGTGGTAGATGATAGTCCTACAATAAGGGATTTAATTGCCAGCATGTTTAAGGAACTAGACTACCAAGTTGAGACTGCCGAAAATGGATTCGAAGGTTATAAGGCAGTTCAAAGGATTAGGCCTGATATTATAACCTCTGATTACGATATGCCTGTGCTCAATGGATGGGAGTTTTGCACGGAAGTTCGAGATCATGAGGATTATAAGGATATCCCGATAATCATGATCACAACACGGGCAACCGAAATGGACTTAAAAAAAGGAGAAATCCTTGGTGTGTCCGCTTATTTGGCCAAGCCTTTTGCAAAAGATACCTTAAAAGCGGCAGTGGAGGTTGCAATTGCAACTGCCCGAAATAAGAAAGAACAGGAAACAATCGCTAAATTCGTAGCTGCCGACACTTTAAGTGCGGTGAGTAGTATGGTGGATGAACATCAGGATGCCGGTAAAGGCGAATCTAAGCATATCACCGTACTGTTTTCTGATATTTGTGCATTCTCTTCAAAATGTGAAAGATTTTCCGCCCGTAAGATTATCAACTTACTTAATACTTACTTTGATCTTATGGTTGAGGTTTTATCGCAAAACGATGCAATCATTGATAAGTTTATCGGAGATGCGATTGTTGCTCGATTTGATTCTGGTGATCCTGCCACTGATGCGCTCAATGCAGTACGGGGTGCCTGGGGTAT
>ERZ887849.4069-NODE-4069-length-10525-cov-12.612989_pt1 | contig 10525 bp, 7 predicted proteins | sample MGYA00521267_ERZ887849 | MGnify/ENA primary metagenome ERZ887849 (study PRJEB32303, sample SAMEA104408601) | aquatic metagenome | biome: Brackish water; feature: Pelagic; material: water | place: Baltic Sea | collected 2014-06-06T16:11:00 | depth 2,863 m ... | reverse complement strand
GAAGAGGACGAAGATGACGACGGCGAGTTACCTGAATTCGAGACCAAAATTGAAGAATCTAATGGTAAGGTACACTCTGTTGACCCCGTGGATTCCATCGAATTACTCGAAGGCGACACACTCTATGATCTTGACAACGACACCGAAAACTCAGTTGCTGAACTGGATATGGATGTCGAAATCGATGAACCCCACAATCCAGCTGTTTTAAAAAATACAGATGTTGACGAATTCCTGCACCACGAAAGTAAAATGGGTAATAACCTTGACGACACGTTAGAAAATGTCGAAAACGCGGACGAAACGGAAGAAAACGAACCGTCGCCGGAAGACTTTGAACCTGGTTTTGCTTCAGCATACGCGCAAGCAAAGTTAAACCATGCCGACGTTGCATCAGACCCACACTTTGGAGATGAATTAACAGGCTTAAGCCATACGGAAGCTAAACTTTTTCAGACGGAAGCCAACCCCGAAACGGAAACCCGAATGTTTCTTCATGGAACGCATGAGGTTCACAGTCGTTCGCTTGCTTCCACAAGTTGGGAACTTGAGGACAATATTACAAATGCATTCGCAAAAGTGCATGTTCGACTTATTCGTTTTTGGCAAGCAAACGCCCTTGTTGTTTATCCAGTAATCGCTATTTATCTCATTCGCCGCACAGAACGCTATCAAGCACAGGTTATTTGTCGTGCCCGCACTAAAAATACAGAGACACATAAGTATTACACACATTTAGGGCGTGCCCCACAACGTGCTAAATTCACGGATCTTACGGGGAACGAAGGAGGGACACGTCAAATGCGTGAGTTAATGAGTGCATTCCGACGTGTCCGTGGGTTTACTGAAACCTATCGTCCTGGTATTTTAATTAATTTTTGGGAAATTGATATTTTACCACTTATTCCACGCCGTGTTCGTGCAGCCTTTTTACCACCAAACGGAGAGATGTATCTTTGGTACAAAAAGCAACTTACAAACGTCTTTGGTCAAACGACGAATTCACAACGAGCATTACAAGGAGCAGTTCCTGTCGAAACATTCTGGAACTCCGCACCAATCCGTGGGTTATATGCCTGTGAAAAAGAGGAACCACCATTTAAAACAAGTCTTGAAGTCTTTGAGACCATGGATAGCCTGATTACAACCGTAACAAATGGACCAAATGAGCAAAGTGGTCTAAACCAGAAAATTGGCCAATACTTGTATAGCCAAAGCCATAAAAATATGGATGAAACCATTTCAAAAATTGAACGTTATTTCCCAGCAGTAATGCCAATGGTTCTTAAAGTTCAAAACTTTTGGGATCATACTCCCCTTCTTGCAGCCATTCGACCAGGAAAATATTCGCTTGACTCACTTCCACGTGGATTATTACTTATTGGTGAAAGTGGAAATGGGCGTACCCTTATGGCCCGTGCTCTTGCGAGCGAATCAGGCCTTCCAATTATGTTAACGGAAGGAATGCGTTTCGTACACCAAAAGTGGGGTTGCTTCCGACTTCGCTCACTTTTTTACCGTGCGCGTTTAAATTACCCATGTATTCTCTATATTAAAAATTTAGAGCTCATTACGTTACACCGTAGTATCTTTACTGGCTATTTTAATGTACGTAACTGTGCACAATTTTTAGTTTGTTTTGATGGTATTGTGGATCGAAAAAAATCAACAATCCGTCAGCCGTTTATTATTGGATCCGTAGAAACATCAAAATACATGGATCCGGCATGTGTACGTTCTGGACGTTTTGAATGGGCGATTAAATTTAACCTTCCAAATGCACTCCAGCGCTATTCACTTCTCACCACTGCGTTAGAAACAAACGGTCGAGCAACGAAAAAAGATGTAAGTCTACCATTTTTTGCGCTTACAACCTTTGGGTATAGTGCACAAGAAGTTGCGCAAATGGTCGGTCTCTCTGGGTTCCTCGCAGTAACGAAATATGAACGTAAAGCGAATTACGAACATTCAAATGAATCCTTTGCAGAAGCCGTAGGGTCATGTAACCGTCTAATCATGCGCCATGAAGATAAATATGTGCATAGTACCGATATTTTTGAAGACGGATTTTATGCACGACTCACTGCGTATGAAGAAAAAAGTAATTTCCCACACCGTCTTTCTTCAACAATCAAAAATGATGGTTTTATTCCATTTGAAACGAAATGGATTCACATGGTTTTAGAAAATTACGAGTTCTCCGGCCAATTTGAACCGAAAGAAGGGTGGCCAATGACTGGAAGCTTTTCAAATGCCCGTAGTCCCGAAGAATTTGAAGCGAGACGCCGTAGCGCTTATACATTAATGTATGAGACACTGGCCCCACCAAAAGGCTCAATGTCTGCTTCGGATCCGGCGTACATTAACGTTGTGCTTTCAACACAAATGACTGAGATGAATCCACTCCCATTTACAAAAGAAACAGTTTATCATGCGGATGCTGCAACACTCGTAACATGGGGTATTTTTGATTTACTTTCAGAAATTGCGTTTTTCAAGCAAACAAACCGAAAACTCCAAGGCACATCCGAAATCATTCTTGGCATGGAAACATGTTATGACACCTATGCACACGAATTTGCAGAACAACTCGGAGATCGTTTCTCCCCATTAGGATGGGATTCACAACTTGAACGAGTTCAAGCGGGAATTGACCAAGTCAACCCTGAATCTCGATTAATGACACACTTCCGCCGCCTTACTCAGAAAAATAAAGAAACGGTTGGAGTTGGAAAAAGTTGGGTACAAGTAACACAATCAGGACTTTCACGCATTGTAGAAAGCCGAGGCGATTTAAAACGGGACCGCCAACGCGAAGCACGCTTTAGCTTACGTAACTGGTCATACCGCCAAGAATTTGCATTAGCGCGTCGCACACTTTACTGGCGTGAACGTGGGCAAATGCGTTTCCACTCAAGCCAATACAATATGATGAATGTAACAAGTATTGACCACAATCAAAATTCACGTTTAACACGTCTCTACTTCCGTGATATGTTAATTGAAAGTCGTCAAAAACGTGCACTTCGCGTAAGTATTGAACCAACAATTTATGATACGTTTGCAACACGTAAATTAGTTGTTCGCGCACGTAAACCAGTGGCCGAAGCATCCCAGCTTTTAGCCGGTGATCTTCTTCATGTGTGGTTTGATTGGGCAAAAACCTATTCAAACCTTTAAAAAAGTCAGTTGACCATTCCTTGCACGGACCGTAAAAGACAAATCCTAACTTTAGTGTTGGTATTTTTTTGCGCTATTTGTGAGGAACGTTATAATAGAATTGAGCATCGTGGATAAACATTTTTTAAAATGTTTAGACGAGAGCTTTCAAAGAAATGTTGAAGGAGTCTTATATGTCAGGTTCTACAGGAGAACGTCCTTTTAGTGACATCGTTACAAGTATTCGTTACTGGGTAATTCACAGTGTTACAATCCCATCTTTATTTATTGCAGGATGGCTTTTCGTAAGTACTGGTTTAGCGTATGATGTATTCGGAACACCGCGTCCAAATGAATACTTCACAGAGGAACGCCAAGTGCTTCCTTTAATTTCTGATCGTTACGGTGTACTTGCACAACTTGATGAATTTGTACCAGAATAAATTGGATTTCTTTGGTGTATAAAGATTTATACACCAAGCGGTTCGTATACCTTCCAATTTGATTTGGCATTCCGCCAAAACTCGAAGCGCTATATATTAGAGCTTCACTGAACTCATCTAGCCTTTTTCTTATTATGTCAATTAAAACGTATCCGATTTTTACATTCCGTTGGCTCGCAGTTCATGCATTAGCAGTACCAACAGTATTCTTCCTTGGTTCAATTACAGCAATGCAATTTATTCAACGTTAAGAGGAGAAAATTGTATGACAAATCCAAATCCAAATAAACAAACAGTAGAGTTAAACCGAACAAGTCTCTACTGGGGTTTACTTCTTATTTTTGTGCTTGCTGTTCTTTTTTCAAGCTATATTTTTAACTAAAACAGATTTGTAGGGGAAAGATCTATGTCTAACACGACAACAGGACGAATTCCATTATGGTTCGTAGGAACAGTTGCTGGCCTTGCTGCGCTTGGTCTTTTAACAATTTTCTTTTATGGATCATACGTAGGGCTTGGTTCATCTCTTTAAGAAACCAAGACTACACAGTTCTAAAAAGCGCCATTCCTAAAAAATGGCAACCATACCGAAGATGGGCAGTGATATGCATTGCCCATTTTCTTCTTTTACATTTTAAAGAAACCAATTTTTTTTTGTTTTTGCATCCAACGCCCAACTGTGAAATAAACACATATCCTTATGTGTACTGTTGTTTTTACCAAAAACAGCATTCAATATTTAAACTTACCAAATTTAATCATGAGTAAAGTATATAACTGGTTTAACGAACGTCTTGAAATTCAGTCAATTGCTGATGACGTTACAAGTAAATACGTACCACCACACGTAAACATTTTTTACTGTTTAGGTGGAATTACGCTCACTTGCTTTATTGTGCAAGTAGCAACAGGATTCGCAATGACATTCTACTACCGTCCAACAGTTGCTGAGGCATTTGCTTCAGTACAGTTCATTATGACTGAAGTAAACTTCGGTTGGCTCATTCGTTCTGTACACCGTTGGTCAGCAAGTATGATGGTATTAATGATGATTTTACACGTGTTCCGTGTGTATTTAACAGGTGGATTCAAAAAGCCACGTGAACTTACATGGGTAACTGGAGTAATTCTTTCAGTAATTACAGTATCTTTCGGAGTAACTGGATACTCACTTCCATGGGACCAAGTTGGATACTGGGCTGTTAAAATTGTAACTGGTGTACCAGATGCAATTCCAGTAATCGGAGGATTCGTAGTAGAACTTCTTCGTGGAAGTGTTGGAGTTGGACAACCAACTCTTACACGTTTCTACAGTTTACACACATTTGTACTCCCGCTTCTTGCAGCTGTATTCATGCTTATGCACTTCCTTATGATTCGTAAGCAAGGAATCTCAGGACCTCTTTAAAAAGAGCCTACAGGCCTAGCAAAACTGGAATAATTTTTCCATGGAGCTCTCAGTTGAGAGCTCCATTTGTCAGCCTACGTACTATAAAAAAAAGAAGAAAGACCATTGAGTTCAAAGTATTTCACTGGAGTTTATATCTAAATTGGTTCTGTTCACAATTCTATGTTATACTTTTGTATAGAAAGTCAGTAAATTATTAGAATATTAAGAGGTAGCTTATGGGATTACCGTGGTACCGTGTACACACTGTAGTATTAAATGACCCGGGTCGTTTAATTGCAGTACACCTTATGCACACTGCATTAGTAGCAGGTTGGGCTGGATCAATGGCATTATATGAATTATCAGTATTTGACCCTTCAGATCCAGTATTAAACCCAATGTGGCGTCAAGGTATGTTTGTTCTTCCGTTCATGACACGTCTTGGTGTATCTACATCATGGGGTGGATGGACAATTGATGGTGAAAGCACTAGCAATGCAGGAATTTGGAGTTACGAAGGAGTTGCGGCATCGCACATTATTCTTTCTGGACTTCTTTTCCTTGCAGCAATTTGGCACTGGGTATTCTGGGATCTTGAACTTTTCCGTGACCCACGTACTCAAGCTCCAGCATTAGACCTTCCAAAGATTTTTGGTATTCACCTTTTCCTTTCAGGGGTTCTTTGTTTTGGATTTGGTGCATTCCACGTAACTGGTCTTTTTGGACCTGGTATCTGGGTGTCTGATCCATACGGTCTTACAGGTGGATGTGAGCCAGTGGCTCCAGCATGGGGAGCAGAAGGATTTGATCCTTACAACCCTGGTGGAATCGCAGCGCACCACATTGCAGCTGGTATTGTTGGAATTCTTGCAGGACTTTTCCACTTAAGTGTTCGTCCTCCACAGCGTCTTTACAAAGGTTTACGTATGGGTAACGTAGAAACAGTACTCTCAAGTAGTATTGCAGCGGTATTCTGGGCAGCGTTTGTAGTTGGTGGAACTATGTGGTACGGATGTGCTGCAACACCAATTGAACTTTTTGGACCAACTCGTTACCAATGGGATCAAGGTTTCTTCCAACAAGAAATTGAAAAGCGTGTACAAACAAGTGTAGCTGGTGGTGCATCACTTTCTGATGCATGGTCAAACATTCCAGAAAAACTTGCGTTCTACGATTACATCGGAAACAACCCAGCGAAAGGTGGACTTTTCCGTTCAGGACCAATGGACAACGGTGATGGTATTGCTGCAGGTTGGTTAGGACACGCGACATTTACAGACAAGCAAGGGCGTGAGCTCTTTGTACGTCGAATGCCAACGTTCTTTGAAACATTCCCTGTAATTCTTACAGATAGTGATGGTGTTGTACGTGCTGACGTACCATTCCGTCGTGCAGAATCAAAGTACTCAATTGAGCAAGTTGGAGTAAATGTATCATTCTACGGTGGAGAACTTGATGGATTAAGTTTTACTGATCCAGCAACAGTGAAAAAGTATGCACGTCGTGCACAACTCGGTGAAGTTTTTGAATTTGACCGCGCAACTCTTCAATCGGATGGTGTATTCCGTAGTAGCCCACGTGCATGGTTTACGTTTGCACACGTAAGCTTCGCACTCCTTTTCTTCTTTGGACACATTTGGCACGGATCACGTACGATCTTCCGTGACGTATTTGCTGGTATTGATCCAGAATTAGACGAACAGGTAGAATTTGGTGCATTCCAAAAACTTGGAGATGTAACAACGCGTCGTCAAGCTGTGTAAATTTAATTCAGAGGAAAAAATATTATGGAAGCTCTTGTTTATACTTTCTTACTTGTGGGAACTCTTGGAGTTCTCTTCTTTGCTATCTTTTTCCGTGAGCCACCGCGTATTGCAAAATAATAGCGGTTCTTAAGGAATAACATGAGGTACGCGTACACTTTGTACGCGTACCTTCAAACTAAACTTAAAAAAACCAAACCATTCGAACTTTTTCGCAAGGATTCACTAAAAAAGTTGTCTGAAGTTTATGCCATCGACTAAACTAGTACTAGTTGAAACAAAGTATTGCTCTATACAACTTGGTTAAGCGTGTATGTCTTAAATAGGTTATGCAATGAAATGATGATTTAATTAGGTAAATAGCATGACTATTGCTCTTGGTAAAGTTGAACAGGAACGTGGTTGGTTCGACAACGTAGATGACTGGCTTAAGCGTGACCGTTTCGTATTCGTAGGTTGGTCTGGACTTTTATTATTCCCATGTGCATACTTTGCACTTGGTGGATGGCTTACTGGAACAACATTCGTAACTTCATGGTACACACACGGTTTAGCAAGTTCATACCTTGAAGGGTGTAACTTCCTCACTTCAGCAGTATCAACGCCATCAAACGCGATGGCACACTCACTTCTTCTCCTTTGGGGACCAGAAGCACAAGGTGACTTCACACGTTGGTGTCAACTTGGTGGATTATGGACATTCGTAGCTCTTCACGGAGCATTTGGATTAATCGGATTTATGCTTCGTCAATTTGAAATTGCTCGTGCAGTACAAATTCGTCCATACAACGCGATTGCATTCTCAGCACCAATTGCTGTGTTTGTATCTGTATTCCTTATTTACCCACTTGGGCAATCAGGTTGGTTCTTTGCACCATCATTTGGTGTAGCTGGAATTTTCCGTTTTATTCTTTTCTTCCAAGGTTTCCACAACTGGACACTTAACCCATTCCACATGATGGGAGTAGCTGGTGTACTCGGTGCAGCACTTCTTTGTGCAATTCACGGAGCAACTGTAGAGAACACACTTTTCGAAGATGGTGATGGTTCAAACACATTCCGTGCATTCAACCCAACTCAAGCAGAAGAGACTTACTCAATGGTAACGGCTAACCGTTTCTGGTCACAGATTTTCGGTGTAGCTTTCTCAAACAAGCGTTGGCTTCACTTCTTCATGCTCTTCGTACCTGTTACTGGGTTATGGATGTCAGCACTTGGAGTAGTAGGATTAGCACTTAACCTCCGTGCATACGACTTCGTATCACAAGAGATCCGTGCTGCAGAAGATCCTGAGTTCGAAACATTCTACACGAAGAACATTCTTCTTAACGAAGGAATCCGTGCATGGATGGCAGCTCAAGATCAGCCTCATGAAAACCTTGTATTCCCTGAGGAGGTACTTCCACGTGGAAACGCTCTTTAATTCAACTCTTGTTGTTGGTGGTCGAGATCAAGAATCTACTGGGTTCGCTTGGTGGTCTGGAAACGCTCGTCTTATCAACCTTTCTGGTAAACTTCTTGGTGCACACGTTGCACACGCAGGACTTATTGTATTCTGGGCTGGAGCTATGAACCTCTTTGAGGTTGCACACTTCGTACCTGAGAAGCCAATGTATGAGCAAGGATTAATCCTTCTCCCGCACCTTGCAACACTTGGTTATGGTGTTGGTCCTGGTGGGGAAGTTCTTGACACATTCCCATACTTCGTTTCTGGAGTTCTTCACCTTATTTCATCAGCTGTTTTAGGTTTTGGTGGTGTTTACCACTCAATTATTGGACCAGAAACACTTGAAGAATCGTACCCATTCTTTGGATACCTTTGGAAAGACAAGAACAAAATGACAACAATCTTAGGAATTCACCTCGTACTCCTTGGATTTGGTGCTTGGCTTCTTGTATGGAAAGCAATGTACTTCGGTGGTATTTACGACACATGGGCTCCAGGAGGAGGTGATGTGCGTGTAATTAACTACCCAACTGGTAACCCAGGAGTAATCTTTGGATACTTACTTAAATCACCATTCGGTGGTGATGGTTGGATTGTTAGTGTAGATAACATGGAAGATGTAATCGGTGGACACATTTGGATCGGAACAATCGAGATCCTTGGTGGTTTATGGCACATCTTCACAAAGCCATTCGCATGGGCACGTCGTGCTTTCGTATGGTCTGGTGAAGCGTACCTTTCATACAGTATTGCAGCAGTGTCAGTAATGGCATTCGTAGCATCAGTAATGGTATGGTTTAACAACACTGTTTACCCTTCAGAATTCTTTGGACCAACTGGACCAGAGGCTTCACAAGCACAGGCATTTACATTCCTCGTTCGTGACCAGCGTTTAGGAGCAAACATTGCTTCAGCACAGGGACCAACTGGATTAGGTAAATACCTCATGCGTTCACCAACTGGAGAAATTATCTTCGGTGGAGAAACTATGCGTTTCTGGGATATGCGTGCTCCATGGGTTGAGCCACTTCGTGGACCAAACGGGCTTGATTTATCAAAACTCAAGAACGATATTCAACCATGGCAAGAGCGTCGTTCAGCTGAATACATGACACACGCACCGTTAGGATCTCTTAACTCTGTAGGTGGTGTAGCAACTGAAATTAACTCAACAAACTTCGTAAACCCACGTAGTTGGCTTGCAACGTCACACTACGTATTAGGTTTCTTCTTCTTTGTTGGACACCTTTGGCACGCAGGACGTGCACGTGCAGCGGCTGCTGGATTCGAGAAAGGAATTGATCGTGATACAGAGCCAGTACTTTCAATGCGTCCTCTTGACTAATACTCAAGACTTATTGGCATGTTTTTGACACACCAATAAACATTTGAAACTACTAACTGGGCCTTCGTATGAAGGCCCAAACAAACATACAATAAAAATTTAAAACTAGAATAAACGACGTCAAAAAAAAAAAGTAAGACACCATCCAGGTTTTTTGCTACACTAGCAATCAAACAGGGCATGTATCTCAGCTGGATAGAGTATGTGGCTACGAACTACAGTGTCGGGGGTTCGAATCCCTCCTTGCCCGAAAACAAACTTGACTATACATTCATGGCATTTGCCAAAATAACGTATAGTGGAGCGAAAAACACAATTAATCCGTCAAAACAAAACATAAGAAATAATGAAGCCAAAAGTTAAAAGATTGAAATAAAAGGTAGGAGGTAACTCGAATCTTTTTGGTAGAATTAACTGCAATGGTTAACTCGAAAATCCTTATATACAAAGGCATTTGATCAATAATGATCTTCTTATAATATTTAATATTTGACTTTGAGTTATTCTGTAAATAACCATGCAAATACGGAACGTTCTCACTCTATTACATATACCTCGATAAAGTGCATACACAAGATACAATAAAGACGTGATATGTAAAATCAAAATAGAAAAACCACAAATCACTTCAAGTTCGGCTAAGGTCTCAGCTAACTAGGATTAAGCAACTCAACGTCCTTACACCACAGAGGTCGAATAATATGGTATGAAACCAACATTAACAACCCATAATAAGTAAATCTAACTAAGTTTTACAGATATTGAATTTAAACGTCGTAAACTAGAATACATATTACGGTCTATGTATTTGAATTCATAAAATACCGAAAAGAAATATCGAAAGAGGCAGACCTCTAAATAAATACCCTGTCTTTCTTTATAGTTATAACCGAAAGCAATTAATGCGTTTCAAAACACATCATGGAGAGTTTGATCCTGGCTCAGAAGGAACGCTGGCAGCGTGCATAACACATGCAA
>ERZ887849.4067-NODE-4067-length-10528-cov-21.420796_pt1 | contig 10528 bp, 8 predicted proteins | sample MGYA00521267_ERZ887849 | MGnify/ENA primary metagenome ERZ887849 (study PRJEB32303, sample SAMEA104408601) | aquatic metagenome | biome: Brackish water; feature: Pelagic; material: water | place: Baltic Sea | collected 2014-06-06T16:11:00 | depth 2,863 m ... | reverse complement strand
ACCAGGTCGACGAAGCGCTGCTGCTGGAAATCGCCATCGTCGCCGAAGGCAATGTCCCGCAGCAGATACCAGCGCACCGCATCCCGGCCGCAGCGCTCCAGCAACACCTCCGGATCGAGCACGTTGCCAAGCGACTTGCCCATTTTCTGGCCTTCCCGGGTGAGGAAGCCGTGGCCAAAAACCCGCTCCGGCAGCGGCAGTCCTGCCGAAAGCAACATGGCGGGCCAGTACACAGCGTGAAATCGCAAGATGTCCTTGCCGATGACGTGCAGCTGGGCGGGCCAACCCCGCTCGAGTACCTGCTCTAGTAGGGCCGGCTTGTCTGGATCAAGCAGGGCGGTGAGATAGCCCAATAGGGCATCAAACCACACATAAAAAGTGTGGCCCGGGTGGCCGGGCACCGGGATCCCCCAGGGGAGGTCCAGCCGGGAGATCGAGAAATCGCGCAGCCCCTGGGTAACAAAATTTTCCACCTCCTTCTGGCGAGTGGCCGGCAGGATGAAACCCGGCCTCTGGATCAGGGCCTCTACCTCGGCCTGATAGCGGGAGAGCCGGAAGAAGAGATTGACCTCGTCGCGCCATTCCAGGGGTTTGCGGTGAATGCTGCATTCCGGGTCCTGGCTGCCCGGGGCGTCGTCCTTGAACTCCTCACAGGCGACGCAATACCAGCCCTGCTGGCGCCCCTCCACCACATCGCCATTTGCCTCCACCCGGGCAAAGAATTGCCGCACCAACTGCTGATGCTGGGGGCTGGTGGTGCGGATGAAGCTGTCGTGACTGATCTGCCAGCGGCTCCAGAGATCGCGGTAGCCGGCGCTGATGGCATCGCAGTGGGCCTGGGGACTGAGCCCGGAGGCTTCAGCGGTGCGCTGGATCTTCTGGCCGTGCTCATCGCAGCCGGTGATGAACACAACCTGCTCCCCTCTCAAGCGCTGAAAGCGAGCGATCGCATCGCACGCCAACGTGGTGTACGCGCTGCCTAAGTGGGCGCGATCGTTGACGTAATAGAGGGGGGTAGTGAGGGTGAAAGCCATGCACCCCACCCTGCCACGCTGGGCTGCACTGAGCCCTTGCCCGGCAGCCATGGCGATCGCCCACGAGCAGGTTGATGTGGTGGTTTGGGGCGGGGGAACGGGCGGCGTGGCTGCAGCCCTGCAGGCCGCCCGGGGGGGGGCAGACACCCTGCTGCTCACCCCCGGAGCCTGGCTCGGCGGCATGGTGAGCGCCGCCGGGGTCTGCTGCCCCGATGGCAACGAGCTCAGCCCCTGGCAGACCGGGCTCTGGGGGGCCTTTCTGCGCGAGCTGCAGCGGCGGGAGCCGGGCGGGCTGGATCACAACTGGGTGAGTTGCTTCGGCTACCGGCCCGCCACGGCCGAGGCGGTGCTGCGTGACTGGTGCCGGGCCGAACCCAGGCTGCGCTGGTGGCCATCGACCACCCTGGCGGCGATCCGGCGGCGGGGCGCCCGAATTGAGGCCCTCGAGCTCTGCCGCGGCGAGCGAACCATCAGGCTGGATCTGCAACTGCTGATCGACGGCAGCGATCGCGGCGACACCTTTGCGCTGGCGGACGTGCCCTTTCGCTTTGGCTGGGAGCCGCAGGAGCAGTGGGGGGAACCCAGCGCCCCCAGCCGTCAGCGGCTCGAGACGGAGCCGTTTTTCGGTGAGCAGCCGGTGCAGTCGCCCACCTGGGTGGTGATGGGCCAGCTGGCCGCTGACAGGCCACCAGGGTCCGATAGCGCCGGGCCCCATCCGCCCCTGCCAGCCCCATTCACCGATGCCGCCGCCGCCTTCGGCCTCGAGCGCACGATCACCTACGGGCGTCTGCCGGGTGGTTTGGTGATGCTGAATTGGCCGCTGCACGGCAATGACTGGCATCAAGGGCTCGGCGAGCTGTTTGGTCCCGATCCCCAGCGGCGACAGGCGGTGTATGGGGCCATGCGGGCCCATAGCCAGGCTTTTGCAGCGGCGCTGCAGGCGGCCAGCGGCGGTTGGCTGCGGGCGGCAGCCTGCTTCCCCAGCCATGGCGCCAGTGATGGCCAGCTCAGCGGAGCTGATGCCCTGGCCCTGATGCCCTACTGGCGAGAGGGCCGTCGCCTGGTGGGCCGGGAGTTGGTGCGCGAACAGGACCTGCTGCCCCAGGCTGCCGGTGCGTCGATTGCCCCCCCCAGCAGGGGCGATGACGGCCAGCTCAGTGCAATCGCCGTGGGCAACTACGCCAACGATCACCACTATCCCGGGCCCGATTGGCCCCTGGCCCCCAAGAGTTGCCGTTGGGGTGGCCGCTGGAGCGGCACGCCCTTCACCATTCCCTACGGTGCCCTGGTGAGCGCCGGGGTCGACAACCTGTTGGCGGCCGATAAGGGCACCAGCACTAGTCACATGGCCAACGGCGCCACCCGCCTCCAGCCCCTGATCCTCAATACGGGCCAGGCAGCTGGTGCGGCAGCAGCGCTCTGTATCCGGATTGGCTGCCTGCCAGCGGAATTGGCGCCCCGGCTGCTGCAGGAGACCCTGATCGGTGATGCCCTCGCCCCGGCCGGGCCGATGCCCCTGTGGGACACCCCCTGGCACCATCCGGATTGGGCGGCCCGCCAGCGGGCCGCCTTGCAGGATCCGGCCCTGCTGGGCGCAGGCGGCAGCCTGCAGGGCTGGCCCGCCTGCCTCGATCCTGCGGTCGCTCCTGCCGAGCCGGCTGAGCAGCTGCTTGAGGGCGAGTTGCGATGCGACGGTGAGGGTGGTTACCGGCTGCAGCGCAAGGACGGCTTAGGCGATTGGCAGTTGATCACCCTGGAACCCGCCATGCACCATTGGCTGGCGGCCCAGCAAAGCGGCCAGCTGGTGGCCCTGATCGGCTGCTGCAATCCCTGGGGGCCGTGGCTGCGGGTGTCGCGGCTGGCTTGAGGGAGCCAGCCGGGCTCATCCGGAAGCTGCCACCAGCCGCAGCTGGTCCCGCAGCGAATCCACCTGCTGCACCCGCAGCAGCAGCGCTGCGCCGGGTTGGGCACCCTGGGGACAATCCGCGGCCAGATCCATTGCCAGCTCGTCGATGCGCACTAGCCCCAGCCGGTCCTGGGGCCGCAACCAGCGCAGAAATTCCGCTTGCCACTGGCCAGTGCGGTGGGCTTCAAACCACACCTGCTGCCAGTGGCGCTGATCTTCGCGGGATATGCCGATTCCTTCGCGGACGGCACAATCAAACTGGTCGATCAGGGCCCGTACCTCGGGCTCGTCGAGCACCGGCCCGCCGCTGAGCTGGGCACCGATTTGGCGCTGCACTACCAGATCGCCGTAGCGGCGAATCGGGGAGGTGGCCTGCACATAGGCCGGTAGTCCCAGGCTGAAGTGGGGGGCCGGCTGGGTGCCCATCAGCCCACGGCTGAGGCAGCGCTTGATAGCGGCGAAGCGCACGGCCCCCTGGGGCAGGGCCTGGAGCTCAGCGGCCGGTGGCAGGTCTGCCGGCGGCTGGCTGCGATAGGGCAGGGCCAGACCCTGCTCGATGCCGAAGCGGGCGGCGACGGCCCCGGCGAGCACCATCGCCTCGGCCACCAGCTGGCGTGATGGGCAAACTTCGCTGACCTCCAGCACCGGCTCGCCGTCGCGGCAGCGAATGCGGCCTTCAGGCAGGTCAAGTAGCAGGGCTCCCTGGCCTAGCCGCCAGGCCCGGCGCCGCTCTAGGAGCCGTTCGAGATCGGCCAGGTCTGGCTCCTGGGGGGGGGCCAGCTCAATCAGCTCGTCGGCATCGGCGTAGCTGAGCCTGAAGGTGGGTTTCACCCAGCTGCGCGTGATCCCATAGGCCGCGATGGCTCCGTCGTCGTCGAGCTCTACCCAGGTGCTCCAGGCGGCCGAGCGCACTCCCTGGCGCAGGCTCAAGGGGCCGGTGGAGAGGGCCTCCGGAAACATCGGCTGGTTGCCGCGTGCCAGGTAGAGGCTGCTGCCGCGCCGGCAGGCCTCGAGATCGAGCAGGGAGCCGGCCTCGATCAGCCGGTCGGGATCTGCCACATGGATCCAGAGGCGCAGGCTGCCGTCGTTGCGGCGCTCCAGGCCCAGGCCGTCGTCGATGTCGCGCGTGTCGTCGTCGTCGATGGTGACGCAGCGCTGGCCGCAGAGATCCAGGCGGGCCCCATCGCTGGGCAGGGGGGCTAGGTGAAGGGCAAGCAGGCGGCTGGCCTCAGCCTCTTGGGCAGTGCTGAAGCCGCTGCTCCAGGGGGTCCCCGCCATGGAGAGCAACTGGTGGGGATCCCACTGGCCCAACTCGACCAGCAGATGGCGCAGGGCGCCGTGATCGCTGCCCAGGTGCAGGGCCGTGAGGCTCTGGCGCAGGGGCGCAGCCAGTTCGCTGAGCTCGATCCTGCCGCCGGCCAGCTGTTTGAGCAGCTCCAGGCGCTGGCGATGGTCTGGGTTGAGGCCCGGTCCAGGCGGCTGGCGGCGCCGCAGCAGCTCCAGCCAGGCCCGCTCCTGCTGCTCGATCAGGGCCTTGCGGCGCCGATCGCGGCGCAGGTTGCGCAACTCCGCACCACTGCGGGCTTCAATCTGCCCCTGGCGCAGGCGAAACCAGCTCTGGCCTCCCACCAGGGCCAGCCAGCAGGCCGCGACCTGGGCCGGCCCGGTACCACCGCACACCAGGTCGGTGAAATCGCCTATCCCAATAGTCTCATCCGATTCCAGCAGCAAGAGCCAGGCTGCGCCCCAGGCGCGACGCTCGGGACGGGCTCGTTCGATGGCCGCCGGATTCAGGGCCCAGGGCTCTGCCCCAAGCCGCAGGGGCGGAGCAGTGGCACCGCGCAGGGGGCAGAGCAGCTCCAGCTGGCGTTGCGGCAACAGCTGGGATTTGGCCTCGAAGCCAACCCTCAGGCGGGCCTTGCTGCCCTGCAGGCTCTCCACGACGGCCAGCTGGGCTGCGTGGGACTCCAGCACGCCGACCAGGTCGCCGTCGTGGAGGGTTGGGGAGGCCAGCGAATCAGCCCTCTGGATTCACGAATGGCAGCAGGGCCACGATCCGGGCCCGCTTGACCGCGTTTGTGAGGTCGCGCTGCTGCTTGGCGGTGAGGCCGGTGAGCCGGCGGGGCAGGATTTTGCCCCTTTCAGTGATGAATTTCTTGAGTAGATCCACATCTTTGTAATCGATGGGATCGCCAGGCTTGATCGGCGAAAGGCGTTTTTTGAAGAAGGAACTGGACATGGTTGGGGAGAACGGCAGGTGACGAGAATCGGAAGTGCGTCAAGCACTCACTTGATTTCCTTGTGCACCGTGGTGGCGTTGCAGTGGGTGCAGAACTTCTTCAGTTCCAGCCGTTCGGTGGTGTTACGACGGTTCTTCTCGGTGGTGTAGCGGGACACACCTGGAGAACGCTTGGCGGGGTTGGACCGGCATTCAGTGCACTCAAGAGTGATCACGATCCGGACGCCCTTGTTTTTAGCCATGAAGGACGTTGCGCCGCTAATGCGATGCGAAAGGACAAGGGCCCACCTTACCTGCCCGCTGTACCCCTCCCCGACCGATCCCTAGGATCGACCTACTTGAAGCAACGGCTTAATGCGCGTCTCGCTCCAGTGGTTGCAGGAGCTGGTGAGCGCCCCTGGCCAGTCCCTTGCCGCAGATGCCCTGGCTGAGCGGCTCTCGCTGGCAGGCTTTGAGGTGGACGCCATCGAAGACCTCTCTGCCCGTGCCGAAGGGGTGGTAGTGGGTTTTGTGCGCGATCGCCAGGCCCATCCCAACGCCGACAAACTCAGCGTCTGCCAAGTGGATGTGGGATCCAGCGAACCCCTTCAAATCGTCTGCGGTGCGCCCAACGTGCGGGCAGGGATCCACGTGCCAGTTGCCCTCGTCGGGGCAACCCTGCCTGCCGTCAAGCTCACAATCAAGCCGGCCGAGCTTCGCGGGGTGGCCAGCAGCGGCATGATCTGCTCCCTCGCCGAACTTGGACTGCCGGCCGAAGCCGATGGCATTGCCATCCTCGATGATCTGCTGGCGGACCTGCCGTCTTTGGGCACACCGGTGGGGCCCAGCCTGGGTCTGGACGACCAGGTGTTGGAGCTGGCGATCACCGCCAACAGGCCCGATGGAATGTCAATGCAGGGCATTGCCCGGGAAGTGGCAGCCCTGGTGGGCGGCCAAACCCACTTCGGCGCCCCAGCCGAGCCCATAACCAGCGCCCCGCTCAGCGTCGGCGAATCGACCAGGGCCGCCATGGAGCAGGGGGGGCTGTTCAGCATTACCGGGCTCAACTCCCTTGTGGTTGCCCCCTCCCCGCCCTGGCTGCAACAGCGGCTGGAGAAGGCTGGTCTCCGTCCCATCAACAATGTGGTCGACATCACCAATCTGGTGATGCTCGAAACCGGCCAACCCCTGCATGCCTTCGATGTCCATCGGCTTGCCTCCATAACTGGTCCAGGCCTGGCCCAGGTCGAGCGCATGGGCTTGCGTCAAGCCAGCAGCGGTGAACCTTTCACCGGATTGGATGGCACCCAGCACCTGCTCAGCGCTGAGGCCCTGGTGGTGACCTATGGAGACAAGCCAATTGCCCTGGCCGGTGTCATGGGCGGCGCGGAGTCAGCCGTCCATGGCGGCACCACAGCAATCTGGCTGGAAGCGGCCGTGTTTGCCCCCCAGGCCGTGCGGCGTTCCTCCCGGAGCGTGGGGCTGCGCACCGAGGCGAGCAGCCGTTTTGAGAAAGGTCTGCCACCGGAAAACACCCTGCCAGCTGCTGACCGCGCCGTTGCCCTCCTAACGGAACTCTGCGGCGCCCAGGTCACCGGGCGCTGGTTGCACCAGCGTCCCCAAGTTCCTTTTCAGCCCATCGAGCTGCGTCGAGACGCCCTCCACAACCTGCTGGGGCCGGTGCAGCAGGACGGCTCCTGGGCTGACCTCAGCGATGGACGCATCACTTCTACCCTCAGCGCCTTGGGCTGCTGCATGGAGGAGCTCGAAAGCGGCGAGGGATGGCAGGTGAGCGTCCCCCCAGCCCGTTCGATTGATCTGCAACGGGAGGTGGACCTGATCGAGGAAGTGGCCCGCCTGGTCGGCTACGACCAATTCGCCTGCCACCTGCCCGACCCCCTCGAACCCGGTGGGCTCGATCCTGCCCAGCAGGCGGAGCGGCGGCTCAGGCGCCATTTGGCCGCCGCTGGGTTGCAGGAGGCCTGCAGCCTCTCGCTGGTGGCGGCGGCTCCTGGGCGCATTCCCCTTGCCAATCCCCTCCTGGCCGACTACGGCTACCTGCGAGACAACCTCCATGGCGAGCTGCTTGCCGCTGCCCGCCGCAACTGTCAAAGCGGGCAATCAGGCTTTTGGGCCTTTGAAATCGGCCAGGTTTTCAGCTCCGATGCGAACCAATCCGCTCGGCAGTTGCTGGTGGGGGTGATCTGCGGTGAACGTCGTTCAGAGCGCTGGAGCACCAGTGCCAAGGCCCAGCCGCCGACCTATTACCAGGCCAGGGGGGTGTTGCAGCAGGCCCTAGGGGCGCTGGCGATTCCCACGGAAGATCGGCCCCTGGCCAGCCATCCCCTGCTCCACCCGGGCCGGGCTGCCCAGCTGGTCGTCGAGGGTCGCCCCGGTGGCTGGTTTGGCCAACTGCACCCCCAGCAGGCCGGGGATTTGGATCTACCGCTGGGCACCTACGTGTTCGAGTTGGAACTGGACGCTCTGCTGACCGCAGCCACCCGGCGCAACCGCTGGCAGCCCGCCTTTGCGCCCTTTGCGACCGTGCCCGCATCGGAGCGGGACCTGGCGGTTGTGGTTTCGGCCGATGTCTGTGCAGCCGACCTGCTCAAGCTGATCCGCAAGGCCGGCAAACCCCTACTGGAGCAAGCCGAACTGGTGGATCGTTACGTGGGTGAACAGCTGGCAAGTGGCCAATGCAGTCAGGCATTCCGGCTGCGTTACCGCGATGCCAAGCGCACCCTCACCGATGAGGAGGTGGACCTGGCCCATGCAGGCATTCAGACCGCCCTGGAAAAACAGTTCGGGGCCCAGTTGCGCTGTTGATCACCGCCTCAGCACTGCCAAGGTCTCCACGTGGCTGGTTTGGGGGAAGAAATCGAGCGGCTGCAGCGACTCCAACTGGTAGAGCCCCTCGGCCACAAGCATGGCCAGGTCGCGGGCCAGGGTGGCCGGATCGCAGCTGAGATAGATGAGGTGGGCAGGGGGATGTTCCCGGATCGCCCCAATCGTCACAGGGTCGAGCCCCTTGCGGGGGGGATCTAGGAAGAGGGCGTCGCAATGGCCCAGGTGCTCCGCCAGACATTGGGCCACCACACCGGTTTCAAAGGAAGCCCGACCGCTAAGGCCATTTTCGCTGGCATTGGTTTTTGCCTGATTCACCGCCTCCTGGCTGAGCTCGATGCCGTGCACATGCCAGCCCGCCGCGGCCACCGGCAAGCTGTAGGTGCCAATGCCGCTGTAGGCGTCAACCATCACTCCGGTTGGGATGGCCGCCAGGGCCGATAACAGCAGGGGCACCACCCGCTCCGCCTGCTGGGTGTGGACCTGAAAAAAGGTGTCGGCCCCAATCCGCAACTGGAGATTGCAGAACGATTCCCGCAACCAGCCCCGGCCGGCAACCACCCTGGTCTCCTCTCCCATCAAGGTGTTGGTGGGATGGGGTTGGAGGTTCAGGCAGACCCCCACCAGCTCCGGCCAGCGCCCCAGCCATTGGCCAGCCAGGAACTCCAGCCCATCAAGATCGGCGTGACTGCTCACCAAGGTGATCAGCAGCTCGCCGCTGTGGTGGCCGATGCGAAGCGCCAGGTGGCGCAGCCCACCCCCCTCACGGCAATCCCTATCAACGGGCCAGTCACTTGCCTCCAGGTCTGCCTTGAGAGGGGCGATCAGGCCATCTAGGCGCGGATCCAGTACCGGGCAGTGGTTCATATTGACGATGCTGTGGCTGCCCCTGCGGTAGAAGCCCGCCCGCAGTCGGCCGTCTTCGCAGCGCTCCAGCGGGATGATGGCCCGATTGCGATAACCCAGGCCATCGGCGGAGGCCAGTAATGGGGCCACGGGCTGATCCAGGTGGGCAATGCGCCGCATGGCATCCACCACCTTCTGGTGCTTCCAGTGCTGCTGGCCCCGATCCTCAAAGTGCTGCAGGCTGCAGCCACCGCAGTTGTCGGCCAGGATGCAGGGGGGCTTGCGCCGCTCCGGAGCTGGGGTCTTCACCTCCTGAAGCTCCGCCAGCCAGTGGCGCCGGGCCCTATGGGTGAGCCGAACCTGAACCTGCTCCCCAGGCAGGGCACCCGCCACAAACAGGACCCGATCGTCCAACCGGGCCACACCCTGGCCGTCATGGGAGAGGCCGGTGATGGTCACCGCCACGCTGTTGCCGGTGGTGAGGCTTTCCAAGCGCGCTGGCCAATCCTTCACCCTACGTCGTGCGAAGGGGCGTTACACCTTTGCCGCCCCTGGCCTGGTTCAGCGGCTGAGTCGATACAGTTAGAGGCGCATGTGGTCGCTGCGATGAGCGTCGTTCGGGATCTGATCCTCCAGGCAGATGATCAGCTGCGCTATCCCAGTGGCGGCGAGCTGCGATCGATGGTGGAGTACCTCAGCCGGGGAGCCGAGAGGCTCACGGTGGTGAGGTCGCTGACAGACAACGAAAAGAAAATCGTGGATGAGGCGGCACGCCAACTCTTCCAACGCAACCCTGACTACGTGGCTCCCGGAGGCAATGCCTTCGGCCAGAAGCAAAGGGCCCAGTGCCTGCGTGATTACAGCTGGTATCTGCGGCTGGTCACCTACGGCGTGCTCGCCGGCAGCACCGAGATGATCCAGCAAATTGGTCTGGTGGGCGCCCGTGAGATGTACAACAGCCTTGGGGTGCCGATGCCGGGCATGGTCGAAGCAATGCGAACCATGAAGGATGCCGCCATCTCCCTGCTCAGCGCCGAGCAAGCCGCCTTGGCCGGCCCCTACTTTGACTTCCTGATCCAGGGAATGCAGACCAGCACCTGAAGCGCCTCCCCCACTGACACAACTTGCCCAGATGGCCGCGCGTCCCATCTGGGCCTTTTTATTGGACTCGTAAATGGTCTCAGATGAGATGCAAGATTGCGGCTCCCTTAAGCCATTGCGGACCCGATTGGCCATTGCGGGCCACCGCCCCCCCCTTGATCTTGCGTACCTGTGTAAGACACAGTTACGCAAGATTCCTAAGCAAGTGGCTGGAATGCTTTTGAGGCAGGGATTTGCCTCTGGACCGAAGTCCATGCCCTGTGGACCGTGCCTGCGAGCGCTCCAGCTATGTGGCTATGGAGAAGGCTTTGGCTATTCCTTTGGCTACTGCATGGGGAATTTGCCAATTTTCGTGATTTCTATGGGGTGTATCTGACTATCCCTCTGCCTTGCCCCGCAACTCAACCCCGGAAATAATGATCTCATGCTTCCATGGCTGGACGCTTAATAGGTCTTAAAGGAAGACCTAGGTAAGCAGCGCAGGACGGACCGTGACTCAAGCACCTGTTTTGTTTTCTCGCCTGGGTCTCGCACTGGGTCGCTTTAGTGGTCTCATAGGGGTACGACGAGAACACAGTT
>ERZ887849.4065-NODE-4065-length-10533-cov-6.738309_pt1 | contig 10533 bp, 12 predicted proteins | sample MGYA00521267_ERZ887849 | MGnify/ENA primary metagenome ERZ887849 (study PRJEB32303, sample SAMEA104408601) | aquatic metagenome | biome: Brackish water; feature: Pelagic; material: water | place: Baltic Sea | collected 2014-06-06T16:11:00 | depth 2,863 m ... | reverse complement strand
TTAAGTGTTCTGCGGAGAAAGTAAGAATACTTGCCTCGTTTCTGATCTTGGAAATCCAGCATGGAGAGGAAATTCACCATGCTGGAAATAACGATGTCGAGGTCGCATGATTTGAGGAAGGAAAGAGTTTCTCTCTCTTCAGCGCCCCGTCCCAGCCCCCGCCGGCACCTTGCCCACCCCCAGCGCTCGCAGTTCCTGCAGCAGGGTCTGGAGCACTTGTTTGGCGTCGCCGAACACCATTGAGGTCTGGGGGAGTTCGAACAGGTCGTTGCGGATGCCGGCGTAGCCGGAGCCCAGGCTGCGTTTCACCACGAACACCGAGCGGGCCTGATCCACCTCCAGCACGGGCATGCCGTAGAGGGGGCTGGAGGGATCGCTCTTGGCGCGGGGATTCACCACATCGTTGGCGCCGAGCACGATCACCACATCGGTGCGGGGGAATTCCGGGTTGATCGTGTCCATCTCGATCAACTGGTCGTAGGGCACATCAGCCTCGGCCAGCAGCACATTCATGTGGCCTGGCATGCGGCCGGCCACCGGGTGAATCGCGTAGCTCACCGCAATGCCCTGCTGCTCCAGCAACTTGGCCAGCTCCTTGAGGCTGTGCTGCGCCTGGGCCACGGCCAGGCCGTAGCCCGGCACGAACACCACCCGCTCGGCCGCCTCCAGCGTGAGCGCGCATTCCTCCGCGCTACAGGAGGTGACGTTCTTGTAGCCCTCGTCCTTGGTGCCATCGGCGCCGCCAACAGGCGCTGCCCCCATGGCGCCGCCGAACAACACAGAAGTGAGCGAACGGTTCATTGCCGTGCACATCACCTGGGTGAGGATCAGGCCCGCAGCTCCCACCATGGCGCCCGCCACGATCAGCAGCTCGCTGCCCACCACGAAGCCGGCCGCCGCCGCCGCCACACCCGAATAAGAATTCAGCAGCGAAATCACCACCGGCATGTCGGCGCCGCCCACCGGCAGGGTGAGGCCAATGCCCAGCAGCAACGACAGCACTGTGAGCGGAATCAGGGCCACCGCCATGCCCTTGAGCACCAGAGCGCAGCACACCAATGTGGCCACCGCCAGGGTGATGTTGATCGCGTGGCGCTGGGGCCGTTGGGTCCAGCCGGGGGTGCCCAGCCATTCCTGCAGCTTGCCCATCGCCACCAGCGAACCGCTGAAGGTGATCGAGCCCACCAGCACCGACGCCAGCACCGACACCTGACCCAGCAGGTTGAGCGGCGTGGGCAGCTGGGCCGCACCGATCGCCACGAGCAACGACGACAGTCCGCCGCAGCCGTTGAACAGCGCCACGGTTTCGGGCATGGCGGTCATCGCCACCTTGAAGGCGAGCAGCGCGCCGAGGCCGCCGCCCACTCCCAGGCCCAGCAGCATCCATGGCCAGCCGGTGAGCCCTTGTTGCAGCAGCAGACCCACCACCGCCAGCAGCAGTGCCAGGGCCGCCAGGCCGTTGGCCGCCCGTGCCGTGCGGATCTTGGCCAGGCCCTTGAGGCCGAGGGCCAGCAGCAGCACGGCCCCGAGTTCGAGCGTCAGTTCTCCCATCAGTTCGCTCCCTTGCGTTTGAACATGGCCAGCATCCGGTCGGTGACGAGAAAGCCCCCGACCACGTTGAACAGGGCAAAGCCCAGCGCGGTGGCGCCCACCAGGCGCAGCGCCGGCGTGGGCGCCTCCGCGATCAGCACTAGGGCCGCCAGCAGGGTGATGCCGCTGATGGCGTTCGCGCCGGACATCAACGGGGTGTGCAGGGTGGGGGGCACCTTGCCGATCAGTTCCAGCCCGAGCAGGCTGCCGAGCACCAGCACCCAGAGCGCTTCGGTGCCGCTGAGTGCGCCGCTCATGCCGCCACCTCCACCAGCGCTGGCCAGAGATCGAGGCGGCGGCAGGTGCCGGCGTGGGTGATCAGGCAGGGGTCCAGCAGGGGGTCCTCCGGGGTAATGGTGAGCAGGTCGTCGATCAGCAGCTGCTCCAGCAGCGCCGACACATTGCGCGCATACAGAGCACTGGCGTGCTGCGGCACCGAAGCCGGCAACTGGCCGGCGCCGATCACCCGCACCCCGCCGATGTCGACGGTGGTGTCGGCCTGGCTGCCGGCCACATTGCCGCCCTGACCCACTGCCAGATCCACCACCACCGATCCCGGCCGCATCACGGCCAGCATCTGTTCGGTGATCAGCAGCGGCGCCGGACGGCCCGGCACCAGCGCCGTGGTGATCACGGCATCGGCTTCAGCCAGGTGCACTGCCAGCTGCTGGCGTTGCGCTTCGAGGAAGGCCAGGCCGGCCTCACGGGCATAGCCGCCGGCCTCACCGGGGGCATCACGTTCGGGCGGATCGATGAAGCGGGCGCCGAGCGATTCCACCTGCTCCTTGGCGGCAGGCCGCACATCGCTCACCTTCACCACCGCGCCGAGGCGGCGGGCCGTGGCCACCGCCTGCAGGCCGGCCACGCCGGCGCCCAGCACCACCACCTTGGCCGGTTGCACCGTGCCGGCGGCGGTCATCAGCATCGGGAAAAAGCGATCGAGCTCGGCCGCTGCCAGCAGCACCGCTTTGTAGCCGGCGATGTTGGCTTGTGAGGAGAGGGCATCCATCGTCTGGGCGCGGCTGATGCGGGGCAGCAGCTCCAGTGCCAGCGCCGAGACGCCCTGGCTGGAGAGCCGCTCGATCAGGGGGCGGTTCTGGTAGGGCTCCAGCAGGCCCATCAGCAGGCTGCCGGCACGCAGACGCTCCACATGGCCGGGCCCGCCATCGGCTTCCAGCCGCGGTGGCGCCACCGTGAGCACCACATCGGCCTGCTCCCAGCCCTCGGCTGCGCCGGCGGGCAGGATTTCCGCGCCGCTGGCCGCAAAGCTGTCATCGCCGTAGCCCGCCTGCTGGCCGGCGCCACTCTCGATCGCCACCGCGCAGCCCTTGTCCGCAAGGCGGCGGGTGGTGTCCGGCGTTGCGGCCACCCGTCGTTCGCTGGGGCTCCTCTCCGCCGGGATCCAGACCCTGATCACGTTTCACTCCCTCCACACGGTTAACCATGTAAAGAGCAGGAGGACCGCCAGGAGCCAGCGGGGCCGGGCCGTGTGTTCATGCCACCACATGCCTTCCTGCCGTTGTTGGCAAGCGTGCGTGCCACGGCATTCCGTAGCGGCCCGCACATCCGCGCCGCGATCGGCTCCCTAGATCCAGTGGGTCATCCACGCCAACCTCACCATGGCCACCTATGCGATCACGATGGAAGGCGGCAAGACCTTCGATTGCCCCGATGACCAGTACATCCTCGATGCCGCCGAAGAGCAGGGCATCGACCTGCCCTACTCCTGCCGTGCTGGCGCCTGCAGCACCTGCGCCGGCAAGATCCTGGCCGGCAGTGTGGATCAATCCGATCAGAGCTTCCTCGACGATGACCAGATCGCCCAGGGTTTTGCCCTGCTCTGCGTCAGCTACCCGATGAGCGATTGCACCGTGCTGCCCGGCGTGGAAGACGAGCTCTGAACCCGCAGCTGCGCGCGGCTCCGATCGCTCAGGCCCCCACCACCGCGCGGTAGGTGGGGTGCCAGCGGGCCCGCTCCAGGCAGGCGAGCGCTTGCTCGGCAGTGCTGGCGTGGCGGGCCACTCCGGCTTCCACCGCCGCCAGGGCCACTGCTTCCGCCACCGCGGTGGACACCACCGCCACCTCGGTGAGTTCGGGCATGAGCGGCGCCTCGGGATCGCTCCAGGCCGGGATCAGCCGTGCCAGTGCCTCCAGGCCCGCATCAATCATCGCTTCGCTCACCTCGCTGGCTCCCACCGCCACGCAGGCGAAACCCAGGCCGGGGAACAGGAAGCAGTTGTTGCACTGGCCGATGCGGCGCAGCTGCCCCCCCACCTCCACCGGCGCAAACGGGCTGCCGGTGGCCACCAGGGCGCGGCCCTCGCTCCAGCGCAGCAGATCGGCAGGTTGGGCCTCCGCCAGCCGGGTGGGATTCGACAGCGGCAGGATGATCGGCCGCGCCACAGCGGCAGCCATGTGTTCCACCACCTGTTGGCTGAAGGCGCCCGCCACCGTGGAGGTGCCGATCAGCACGGTGGGTTGCACGCGCTGCACCACCTCCAGTAAGCCGATCGCGCCGCTGCCGTCGCGGCTGAAGGCCTCCAACTCAGCCACCGGGCGTGCCAATGCCCTGGCCATCTCCGGGATCTGATCCTGCTGCTGGCCCGTGTGCACCAGGCCGTAGCGGTCGATCAACCAGAGGCGGCGGCGCGCCTCCTCAGCGGAAAGGCCGCTGCGCTGCAGCAGCCGCACCAGGCCATCGGCGATGCCGCAGCCAGCGGTGCCGGCGCCGAACACCACGATGCGGTGCTCCGCGAGCGGTACCCCAGCCCCCTGGGAAGCTGCCGCCACCACGGCGCAGGCCACGCCACGGGTGCCCTGGATGTCGTCGTTGAAGCTGGGCAGCTGCTGCCGGTAACGGGCCAGGTTGCGGTGGGCATTGCCCACGCCGAAATCCTCCCAGTGCAGCACCGCCCCCGGAAACACGTCGGTGATGGCCTGCACGAAGCGGGCGATCAGGGTGTCGTAGGCGGCGCCGGCCAGGCGCGGCTGGTGGCTGCCGGGATAGAGGGGGTCGTCGAGCAGCTCGGGGCGGTCGGTGCCCACATCGAGCACCACCGGCAGCGCCCGGTGCGGGTCCAGCCCGGCGCAGAGGGTGTACACGGCCAGCTTGCCCTGGCAGATCTCGATGCCGCCCACCCCCTGATCGCCGATGCCGAGGATGCCCTGCGCATCGGTGACGAGGATCAGATCGATGGGCCCGCTGGCCGCCTGCCGCAGCACCGCCGCGAAGCGGTCCTGATCGGCCGCCGCCAGAAAGACCCCGCCGGCGGGGCTGCGGTAATCGAGGCTGAAGCGCTGGATCGCCGTTCCCACCGTGGGGGTGTACACGATCGGCAGCACCGCTTCGATGTGGTCGGCAAGAAACCGGTGAAACAGGGTGCTGTTGGTCTGGCGCAGGCCATGGGCAAAGCGGAACTTCTCCATGTCGCTGGACAGGCTGCAGAAGGCCTTCCATGCCCGGGCCACCTGGATGTCGAGCGATTCCACGGCATGGGGCAACAGCCCCTCGAGGCCAAGCTCGTGGCGCTCCGCCCGGCTGAAGCCCGTGCCCTTGTTGACCTGCGGATCGGCGAGCAGCTGGCGACCGCGCAGGCTGGTGGCCAGGGGCGCAGGCGTGGGCAAGGACGTGGCGCTCAACGGCCCCTCAGCAGCCGGGATGCCGGAGCGTACGCCAGTCACCGCAGCCGGTGCTGACCTCCAGGCCGATTCCCACCGGACCACCGGCCCTGCCACCCCGCTGCTCCTGCCACCAGCCGCAGGCCGCCTCCCAGGCCGCCTCCATCGAGTCGTAGGCCTCATCGAGCACGGGGTGAGGCTGTCCCTGGGGGTCGACGAGCCGGTACATCCGCTGGCCAGGTGCTCCGGGCAGGGCAGGAACCATCACAACAGGCAACACTGTGCAGGATCCTGCGCGGAATCGGGGCCGCTGGCTGTGCCCACGCCAACGCTCCGGGAAGGGCTTGGCACTGGCTTTTGGTGCGTGGGCTCAGGCGCGTTGCCACAGGGCCAGGCCGCCGCCCTTGCCCCGCGCCGCCAGCCACAACCCCTCCGGGTCGGCGGCGATCAGGGCAAAGAACGGCAGGCCGGCCGCCGGCAGGCTGCTGAAGGGGGCGGCAGCGGGCAACGGACGATCGATCAAGGTGCGCGCGCCCAGCCGCAGCTGCAGGCGCAGGAAGCGAAACAGCAGCAGGGGGCGCCGGCCCTGCAGCCTCGCCTCGCCGCAGAAGCGCAGTTCCAGCTGTCCCAGCCGCACGCTGTTGATGATCTCCAGCGGGGCGGCCTCTTCTCCTGCAGAGGCGGCTGATGGGACCGCCGCCTCGGGGGCGCTCAGGGCGAGGGAGGCGCCGAGTCCGCGCAGCAGGGTGCTGGCCAGGTCCGCCGGCTGGGAGCGGCCCCGCGGCCAGGTGCGCTGCAGGATCCACACCCCCTGCAGGGCCTCCCGGCTGACGCCGCTGCCGTTGCGGCGGCTCTGGCGCTCCAGCGCCAATAACTGCGGGCCATCGGGCAGGGAATCAAGCATCGGCGGGTCGGGCGGAAGTGCGTGGGGAGGGGGTTCGTGACGCCGGGTATGGATCGCTGGACGCCGCCGGGCACTGTTTTTAGGGTTCACCCAGAGGGTGCCGCAGCGGCGCCTCCACCGCTAACCGACGAGGGACCCCATGCGCACCCATGACCTGGAAAACCATGACAACCTCTACGCCGATGAGGTGGCCATGCAGCCCGGCGAAACCAGCGCCGATGCGCTCAACCATGCCCTGCTGGCCTCCGGCGCGATCCTGCTGCTGGTGGCCGCGTTCGGGGTGGTGTTGATCATCAGCTGAGCCAAGTTCACCGCTTGGAGGCAGGGTTGAGGGATGCTGCCGCTGTGCTGGCAGCTGAAAGGCGCGCAGCCGGGGTGACTCGGTAGTGAATGTTGCACTGATGGCACCTGCGCATCGACTAAAGAAAAACAATTCATCCGAGGTGAGCCGATGTCCAAGGACAAATCAACTGGAGAAAAACTCAAAGATGACAAGAAAGCAAAGAAGCACAAATCCGGCAAGAATGGCCACAAGAAGCGCCACGGCGGCGCGCTCGCCTACCCCCTCGGCTCAGGAGATGCCTACAGCCCTTCGCCGATCCTGGACGACTTCTCCGATCATGCTGAAGGCCGTTTGACCAAGCTCGACAAGAAGCTCTACGAGAAAGAGCTGGCTCGCCTGCAGGTGGAGCTGGTGAAGATGCAGTATTGGATCAAGCATGTGGGCTACAGGCTCGTGCTGCTCTTCGAAGGCCGGGATGCGGCCGGCAAGGGTGGAACGATCAAGCGCATCACCGAGCCGCTCAACCCACGCGGTTGCAATGTGGTGGCCCTCGGCACCCCTTCCGACCAGCAGAAAACGCAGTGGTATTTCCAGCGCTATGTGGAGAACTTCCCCTCCGCTGGTGAGATCGTGCTGTTCGATCGCAGCTGGTATAACCGCGCTGGGGTGGAAAAGGTGATGGGCTTCTGTGCGCCCGAGCAGGTGGATGAATTCATGCTCTCCTGCCCGGAATTTGAGCGGATGCTGGTGCGCAGCGGCATCATCCTGATCAAATACTGGTTCTCAGTGAGCGATGAAGAACAGGAAGCCCGTTTCCTCTCCAGGCTGGAAGATCCCGCCCGGCGCTGGAAGTTGAGCCCGATGGATCTGGAGTCGCGTGATCGCTGGGTGGAGTTCTCCAAGGCGAAAGATGAGATGTTTGCTCACACCAACATCCCCGAAGCTCCTTGGTTCACGGTGGAGGCCAACGACAAGCGCCGGGCCCGCCTCAACTGCATCCGCCATCTGCTCAGCAAGGTGCCCTACGAAGACATGACACCAGCTCCCTTCGAGTTGCCACCACGCAAGAGCGGCAGCGATTACCAGCGCCCGCCGATGAACGAGCAGTTCTTCGTGCCTAACGCTTATCCCTAAGCGCGGGGCCGCTCAGCTCATGGTGCGGGGAGCCGGGGCCGTGAACAACTGCTGGAAGGCCAGCTTGCGCTCGCTGAGCGGTTCAACAGCCCGGTCCCACAGGGTTTCGAAGTAGAAGAAGGCCACACCGAGCTGGCGTTCACGCGCGGCATTCACTTGCCCCCGGATCAGCTCGATTGAGGCCGGGCGCTGGCGCTGGCCGGCCATGATCGCCACCGCCGTGGAAATTCTGGTGCGCGATTCCAGCAGCGCCGCTTCGGCGAGCAACGGCACAAAGGAATCAAGATCGGGGCGGTATAGCTGTACCACCAACTCATCCACGAGTCCGCGCCGGATCCAGCCGAGCCAATCCTGGAGCTGCAGTTTGTAGGCGAAGTCGTAGTAGTTCGGCGAAACCGACAACACCGCGGCTGGCTTGGCCGCATGCACAGTGTCATGCACCCGCTGCATGAAGTCACTGATCTTGTCGGCGCGCCACTTCAACCAGGCCGGATCGCGCGGATTGCTGGGTGGTGCCTTCTTGGTTTCTTTCCGGTACATCGCCGTCGTGACGTCGTCGTAGCCGAAGTCACTCGGCAGGCTCATGTGATCGTCGAACTGGATGCCGTCGCCGTCGTATTGGCTGATGATTTCCTGCACCAGCTCCAGGATGAATGCCTGCACCTCGGGATGCAAAGGGTTCAGCCACACCACCTCACCGGCGGCGCTGATCGAGGTCAGGCCGCCGTCCTGTTTGCGGGTGAGCCAGTGCGGATGCAAGCGGGCCAGCTCCGATTCGGGCGGCGCCATGAAGCCGAACTCGAACCACGGAATCACCAGCAGGCCCTTGGCATGGCCCGCCTGGATCAACTCGGCGAGAACGTCCTGCCCCTGCAGGCCGCGAAACGTGAACGACTGAATGCCGCGGCGCTGGACGGAAGCACTGGCGTAATAGGCGAAGCCGCTGTTCCACACCACCGGATAGATGGTGTTGAAGTTGAGCCGCGCCAGCTGCTCAACCGCCAGCCGCATCCGATCGCGATCCCGCAGCACCGGCATGTCGTTGCCGGTCATCCAGACGCCGCGGATCTCGGCGCGGTTCAGGCTGAACGGGCGCGATTGCCCCACGCGAGCCGGCGGTGGTGGCGGAGGTGGCGGAAACGGCCCCAAGGCGAATCCCGGCAGCACCATCGCCACGACGGCCAAAAGCGCGAGAGCCAGGCGCCGCAGCAGGCGGTGTCTGAGGGGAGGCATCGGCAGGGGGCTGGGCGCGGGGGCTTGGCGTGGATCGGCGATCCCGCCCTCCCATTCAGGAGCGCGAATTGTGCCGTTCTGATGCGGTTCTGTCATGGCCGACCAACCGGCAAGTGCACGGATTCACAGCTCAATCACTGCCTGCCGGCGCCGGCCCGTGACTGCCCGAACCAGTGCTTCCAGCCACGATGCGGGCGATCGTGCAGCGCCGTTACGGATCCCCCAAGGTGCTGCGCCTGGAGCAGGTGGCCAGCTGCAGGCCGGGCAGAGCGTGTTGATCCACGGCGCCTCCGGTGGTGTGGGCTCCTACGCCGTGCAGATCGCCAAGGCCTTCGGCGCGGTGGTCACCGGGGTCTGCCGGGCGCCGAACCAGGCGATGGTGCTCGCCTTGGGCGCCGACCATGTGAGCGATCTGGGGCCCGCCGACCTGCGCCGCCAGGCCCAGCGCTTCGATCTGATCGTGGACACGGCGGCCTTTCGGTCGATCCGCTCCTGGCTGCCCCTGCTCACGCCCGCCGGCACCTACGTGCTGGTGGGAGGCGATTTCAGCCGCTTGCTGCGCGCCCTGCTGCTCGGCCCCCTGTTCTCGCGGCTCCGCCGCCGCAAAGTGGTGGTGGTGATGCAGCAACCGAAGCGCGCGGATCTGCTGGTGCTCAAGGAGCTGGTGGAGGCCGGGCAGCTCAGGCCCTGGATCGATGGGCGCTACCCGCTCGACAAGCTGCCGGACGCCGTGCGCCGCCTTGAGGCGCGGCAGGTGAAGGGGAAGCTGGCGATCGAGATCTGACAAGCCGCCCGCTGCGGCAGCTGGCGGGCGAGGCCGGGCTGGATCAGGAGGGCGGGGCCGGCTCCAGGCGGATCAGCTGGCCATCGCGCGGGGCATCGGTGAGCACGTAGAGAAAGCCATCCGGCCCCTGGCGCACATCGCGCACCCGCGCGCCGATGTCGATGCGGTGCTGGCCGCTCACCCGCCCGCCGGCATCGAGTGTGAGGCGGTGCACCGCCTGCGACACCAGGCCGCCGGCAAACAGCTGGCCGCGCCAGGCCGGCATCTGCGCGCCGTTGTACACGACCAGCCCCGAAGGGGCGATGGCCGGGGTCCACACCAGCTCTGGATCCACGAAGCGCGGCGACCCCGTGGCGGCGGAGATCGCCGGTCCGAAGTATTCACGGCTGTGGGTCACAAGCGGCCAGCCGTAGTTCGCCCCTGCCCTGGGGCTGTTGAGCTCGTCGCCGCCCTGGGCGCCGTGCTCGGTGGCCCACACCCGCGCGCGGCCACGGTCATAGGCGAGGCCCTGGATGTTGCGGTGGCCCAGGCTCCATAGCCCCGGCAGGGCACCGGGATCGGCGGCGAAGGCGGCGGCGCGCACCGGCTGGCCCGCGTCGGTGAGGTGCAGGATCTTGCCGAGGGCGCTGGCACGGTTCTGGGCCTGCACGCGGATCAGGGCACCATCGAGCTGCACGGGTGGGTTGCCGCCATCGCCGATCGCCAGCAGCACGGTGCCATCGGGCAGCCACACCAGACGGGAACCGAAGTGCTGGCCACCCGCCTTGCGCTGGGGCACCTCGAAAATCACCTGCAGATCCTTCAGCGAGCGCCCGTCGAAGCGGGCCCGGGCCAGGCGGGTGTGGTTCGCCGTTTCCGTGCCGGCGGCATAGGTGAGATACACCAGCCCGTTGTCGGCGAAGCGTGGATGCACCGACACCTCCATCAGCCCGCCCTAGGAGTTTGTCTCACATTTCCGCAGGCACAGCCTCCTCGCCCCCGCTCCCC
>ERZ887849.4063-NODE-4063-length-10538-cov-26.637413_pt1 | contig 10538 bp, 8 predicted proteins | sample MGYA00521267_ERZ887849 | MGnify/ENA primary metagenome ERZ887849 (study PRJEB32303, sample SAMEA104408601) | aquatic metagenome | biome: Brackish water; feature: Pelagic; material: water | place: Baltic Sea | collected 2014-06-06T16:11:00 | depth 2,863 m ... | reverse complement strand
TGCCGTTTCAACATTTGCCGTTTCAACATTTGCCGTTTCAACATTTGCCGTTTCAACATTTGCCGTTTCATCGTAATCATCATCGGGCTCTTCGTCGATTGTTGGAATTTGAATGATAGGTTCTGATTCAGTTGGTGTGGATGTAGATGTTTCAGAAGATTCGCTTGGTTTTTGTGTTATTTCAACGCTTTTCGAGTATTTAAGATGAACAATAGGGTCACCGTAATAACAAAACTGTCCGATATGATTTAGTTTTACCGTTAAATCGGCGTGAATCAATCCACCAATGTTTTGCCATAATCGACAGAAACCGTAATCTTCACTGAGATATCTTCTGTCAAAAACTTGACTCTGAAACAAATCGAAAAATCGATCTTCCGGTTTCACTTGGTATGCTTTTACGTCGTTGTGATATTCTATTTCACTATGATATTGTTCAATTAATTTCCTCAGTGTAGTCTTTTTAATCATCATAAATCCGGTTGGTGCATCTAAGACTTCCACAACTCCTCTTTCTAATTTATGTGTTTTTTGGGGCTTTAGATTGTATGCATATTTCACCGCCGATTGAACCAATTCAACTTGATTGTCGGTTTTACTGTAATTCTCTTTGATTGCACCGAAATCTAACGCTTTTTTGGGATAACATCCTGCAATAATATCTTTGTTCTCTTGTAACATTTTAATCACAGAGGATGGATGGAATTGAATGTCCGCGTCTATAAACAAGAGGTGTGTACAGTTGGGACTGGACATGAATCGTGTAACACATGCATTGCGTGCTCGAGGAATTAGAGAATCAAACGGAATGTTGAAAAATTCAAATCCAACACCCTTTTGAAAAAGTTCATGCTGTAAAGCCATAATGCTCTCCATGTATTTGATGTGAACATTTCCCGCATAACAAGGCGTTGCTACAAATATTTTTGGTTTTTTATAATCTTCCGATTGCTTTTGATACGGAATCTCCTTCGGAAAATCCTTTGCTAGTATTTCCCTTGGGTTTGTACTTTTTTTACCTTTATTTTTTTTATTGTTCATCCGAATTATACATTTAGGAGTAAATCTAACTTTTAAATCATTTTAGTTTTACGCCAACATCACAAACCAAAACATGGAAATGTGAAGCATGAACAATATTTTTGCGGTCACAGTAAGAGGGTAAACGTCTCCCAAAGGAACTGTGAAGTTTACGGTGGAAGATAGCCATAAGAATGTAAAATATCCATTCCCCGAAACTTTGTCTTCTGCGATTTCAAAATGATTATTGTCGATTGTAAACAAGACAAAATAGATTAATGAAAATATTAATGTCAATGCAACTACCGTTTTGAATTTTTCAAGTGGCGTATCGAAATGTTTAACCACATTTCCGAATTTCTTGTTTAAACCGTATGTGTTTTTGTTATGATGAATTGTATTGTTCATATAATATGAGTCATACATTTTTTATGTGAGAATTCTCGGAGTTATTCCCATTGCCATGAGTTCCTGATAAAGTAGTTTTGTCGCAAATGGTATTTCAACCTGTACAACTTCATGCGTGTTGCACACCGAACAAAAATATTTGTGATGGACCATATCACCCACGACCATTAAGCCGCACAACGAACAGACAAATACGCGATATGCATCCGATTGATAAAACAATCTGTCCTTCAAAAACGAAGACGCTCCGTGTGATATCATCGCGTCACGTTCCATCTCGCCTATTCTCAATCCACCGTCCCTCACTCTGCCTTCCACAGGTTGTCGGGTCAACACTTGCACAGGCCCTTTGCTTCTGGAATGAATTTTATCGTCGACCATGTGTTTCAATCGTTGATAATAGGTAGGTCCCATAAAAATAGCATGCTCCAACACTTGTCCTGTCATTCCATTCACTAGCATTTCGTTTCCGTACGAATCGTAACCCCTCCTTTTGAGTTGGTCGTACACGTGATGAATATCATTTTCCGAGTTTTCGAACGACGTCGAATCTTTAAAATTCCCTTCCAGACAACCAAGCTTTCCAAATAAACATTCCAACAACTGTCCAATGGTCATTCTCGACGGAATGGCGTGCGGATTGATGATGATGTCGGGTGTCATTCCGGTTTTCGTCGAGAACGGCATGTCCTCCTGTGTGTACGTCATACCAATGGTTCCTTTCTGGCCGTGACGCGCGCTATTGCCACACCATACCGATTTTCCGTTTCTTCGGACATATATGATTCCTGTGCACACCGTGACACAATATACTCTACCGGTTGTTTTCACCAGTTTACTCTTATTTACTGGAAATTCATTGTTATGTTTGTTGATTCGAACTCCCCTCGAATGAACGGTACCGGACCATCCCGCGTGTAAAGCTATGCATTGGACATCATCTTTCAACATTATCGACGATGTGCAATAATATTGTGTTCCGTCTTCATAGACACCTTCTGAGTCCAACATACCCTCCAATAAACTGCGAGTGTGTTCCGTGTTCAAGTTAAAACACCATTCTGGCAGGTATTTGCAATAAGGAGCAATTGAAAAATTTTCCAAAAATGAAGAAAGCTGTAAGTCATGAAAACGTATACTATTATTGGTTTCAACAAAATGAACACCACATCGTTTAGCACATTCTATAATTTTTTTTCTCGTATCAGATTTTATTGGACAAATTGAAGTGCCTAATTGAGAACACTCGACCTGTCCATTGGATATCCAATATCCGAAAAGAAATAAGAAATCTTCGTACATGTACTTATTAGGTACGGGCATTGGCGGCAATTTACATTGGTCCAGTTTCAACCCGTTTTCACAACTTTTTATAAAGAGTGCTCGTTCTCCCATTATTTTCTCTGCTTCTATCAATTCGAAAGAATCACGATTTGGTCTTTTACAGTACATCTTGTGATTAAGCGTCACTTTCAAACTAACTTGTTCTGTATCCACCTCGTACATATCCTCGTCCTTCACTGGGTAATCATGAATTTCCGTCGTGGGCTCGTAAGCCATGGTGTTTGTCAACGGATCGAGGGTCATAACCTTTTCTCCCAAATTTACGTTCGCAATGGATATCCATCCTCGAACAGTCAAACACTGATGTGAGTGGTCGTAGCAAAATTTATCTCCGATCGTTGGGGTCTTCATGTTGCGCACTCTAACCTTCACCATCGTCGATCCCTGTTCGTTGTTTGTGACAATGACTTTGTCCACAATGCCGTCTTCGTTGTGTCGAGAAATCGTGCTGATGTCCTTTTTTGTATCGTCGGATTGATTGATGGTTTTTCCTATAATAACATCGTTTCCTTCAACATGTATGCCTGGGCTGATCACACCATCGTTTTCTAGTTTGTCGTAATTCGCCAGTTTCAATCCCATACATTCTTTTGGATCGGGTTTTTCAATATTTTCTTTGATTCCAACACCTCCTTGACATTTGACTTCTTCTTTGTACGTTCTGTAAAACATTGTCCTAAACAACCCTCTATCAATCGAACTCTTGTTCATAATGATGGAATCCTCTTGATTATATCCCGAATAGGTTGCTATAGCCACAATAGCGTTTTGTCCGGAGGGTAACGTCATGGTTTGTAGAACATTGGACACCTTGGTATGCACCAATGGTTTTTGGGGATACAACAAAATATGAGACAATGTATCCAATCTTTGTTCAAAATTACTCGCATAGACACCAACCGCTTGCTTTCCCATGGCCGATTGATAGGTGTTTCGAGGAGACTGATTGTGATTTGCAAACGGAATGGTCGATGCGCAAACGCCTAGAATCATTGAAGGATGTATTTCACAATGGGTGTAAAAATCCTGTTTTAATTGTGACCTGAACAACGCGATGAATACGTTTTCTTCTTCGTCCGAGTCGATATATTCTATGGTGTATGACATAAGTAAATCAGACCAGCATTTGGCATTGTTGATACCCTCTTGGTTCAAGTTCTGGTCTTTCACAATGAACAGCGGTCTGCATATCCGTCCAGCGTCCGTATTCACTCGAATTTCACTTTTGTACGTGTCATAAACGATGCTCACATCGAACGCGATACAACCGGTCCGTCTGTAATATCTCAATTTGTTCAGAACGAGTCCTTTGTCTTTCGCTGCGCCAATCAAATACCCATTTACAAATATGTTTGTGTACCCTTGAATCAACTTGTGACTATCCACGAAAGATTTGCATATATCCTTAATTCCCTCTGAATCAGAATATGTAGACACATAACTCATCAACGAGAGATTTTTTACTAGTCCGCACGCTTGTCCTTCAGGGGTTTCCGATGGACACACCTTCCCCCAATGCGAATTGTGTAAATGTCTAGGACTTGTCAACTTTCCGTCTCTTCCGATGGGAGAATTGATTCTTCTCAAATGAGAAAGCGTACTTGAGAACGTCAATCGGTTCAACACCTGCGACACTCCGTTTCGAACGTTACATGACGACCCGATTCCCCAGTTTCCGGTAGCCAACGAGTACTTCAGACCATTTGTTATGATTTTTGTTTTTAGTAAATAGTTTATGTTGAACAATTTACCACTTTTTAACGCCTTTATGGACCCGTTTATGAATTCCTTAAAAGTACGTTTGTACAGTTGTCTAAATAGTCCCGCTAATAGCTGTCCCGAAAGGTCGATGCGCTTGTTTTTGTAATGGTCTCGGTCATCGTCATTGCGCTTGCCTTGAACACACAAGATGAGCTGTTCAATCATATAGACCAACATTTGCAATTTTTTTTCATGTTCATCTATATGCACCATGATTTCTTTTTTAATCGATTTGAGATCGTAGTTGTATATCAGTTTGGATTCAATGTACGCAAACGCTTCTTCTTCACTGTACGCAATTGCCTCCAACAATGATGGAATCAGTAGCAACTTGTCTTTCTCGTTTATGGTAAAACATTCCAGTATGTCTTTATGATTTTTACATCCGAAAATGTAAAAAATAAAAAATATTGGAATCTCTGTTTTTAAAAAGGAAAACATGATTTTTATAAATCTTTCATTTTTGGAATTTGGGTTCGTTATGTTTATATTTACTGTGCTTGTGGATTTTACTTCTTTGTCCTTTACTCCTCTAAGCTCCGACATAAATTGATATTTATTGGGCGGCTTTTTCGCAAAAACGTATACTTGATTGTTATTCATTTTCTCCTGTGCGATAAGCACCTTTTCACTTCCATTGATGATAAAATAGCCCCCATTGTCATATTCACATTCTTTGGAATTCATGTCTTCCAATTGTAAATTACATAGTTTGCATCCTACCATCATTGGCAACTTACATAATAAACAATGCTCAAAAAGGAGTGGTTCGTCCTCATTGTTTACAATGCGTATATCAATGTAAACAGACGATGCGTATGTCAGATTACGTATTCTCGTTTCAAATGGTAATATCATATGGTGTGTTCCATCGTTTTCAATATGAAAGGGGGATGTTATGTATATATTTGAAATCTCTATTTGCGTATTTTTTGTGTCACCTAAAGATGTACTTTTATTTTCCTTTATAATCGATGATATACTATGATCCAAAAAATAATTGTAAGAGTCAATTTGTTGTTTGACTAAAGAGTTTTCATCAAAAAACTGCTGAATGACTTTCCATTCGTCAATCATTTTGTATCATTTATATCGTCTTTAAGCTTTAAGTCATTAATTTAGCGAGCGCCTATCACAGGTGTAATTTGGGTACGTTTGATGGAAGGCTTGAAGAATTGTTTGGTGATGGCGAACACGAATGCAGATAGGAGGGTAAGCAGAACCGCGTAATACACGTAATATGATACACCAGACTCCCGCTTGACGTATTTCTTAATGATTTCCTTAACAGCCTCATTCCAAGAAAGAGCCGCCGCTAAAGCAAATCCCATGTTCACACTTTGCAGAGAAGAGTTGTATGTCTCTGTGAGAACGGTTGTGGTGGTAGCAGCCGGGTTAAAAGGCTTGATAGGAGCCGAAGCCGGCGCGGGGGCGGGGGGTTTAGGAATCATATTCATGGCTGACATCTTTATTAATTTGTTTTATATATTTATATAAAACAAAAAAAATTGGTCGCCTGTACTAACTTATTTTGGCAGGTCGTGGTACGGTTTGTACCCTCTAATCACTTGTCCCGTTTTGTTGTGTATTGTATAAGGTACACCCGCCTGTTGACCGTTTAACTGTTGACTAAACTCCTTAGACCCTTCTTCCGTGGTAACGTCTATATACCTAAAACTGGCATTATTTTGCTCAAGTTCGGCTAAAAACTTTTTACAGTATGGACAACTCATCCTTCCGTACACATCATATTCCTTTTGGTTCTGAAATGTAACTCTTTTTCCCCTTTTCCTATACGTTTTACAACTTTCATACATCACGAGTACAACACATAGAAACAGTATAATTCCACAGAACATATTGGATTTGGGGTTCATTATATATTATATTATTAACGTTTAATTTTTATATTTAAAATATTAGGAACATGATATATTATGACTACAAACCGTTTAAAAGATGAACTTTTAGAAAAGTGTAACAAAAGTGATAATTCAGAAAGTGAAGAAGAAGAAGACGAATTCGAAATGGATGATGAAGGAGTGGATATGTCGGATCTACTCCAAACCTTTTTTACAGATTCTAAAAAGAATCGAAATGTGTGTGATATTCTAGTCGAAATTAAAAGACAGTTTGAAGTGCAAAACAAATTATTGTTACAAATATGTGAAACTCTAAACAAATCAAAATAGCTATCCCCTAATCTTTTTCATTCATTTATGTAGTTGTCTTTTTTTATTTTTAATTCATTAATATTACCAATATCTAATAGAAAACTTGCGGTGCACCATGATTTTTTATTGTCTTTCAAAATAATGAATGAATAGTTATTGTCTATTTCTTCGTCCATCTCAAAAATATTGCTGTCGATATTAGATATATTTTTTATCGATTGAAAAATATGATTTTGATAATTCTTCATTATATATTTCCGTTTAATATTGTGCATAACTATATACGTAACAATATAGCTATGCAGATGAATATTAAGGTGCTTATTCTCCGAACAATAATATCTTGTGCTGTGTCTTTATTGATTTTGGGTTTTATTTCATATTGTATTCCTGATATTCAAATGAACAAGCCGTTCAAACTAAACAATCGACTGTACAACTTGAACTCGTACGAGTACACAATTGCTTCATCTTGTGTGGTTCCGTATAAAAACGTATCGTTGGAACGTGTTATTGGACACAAAGACGTCATTCAAGAAATAACAACATTGATTGACATTATGAACTGTAGTAATATCGCATCGTTGAGCCCGGAAGGAGTAAATTTTGATGTACCTAAAGGTATTTTGTTATACGGTCCACCAGGGACAGGTAAAACAACGTTAGCTAAAAGTATTTCATCGTCCATCTTTTCCGATAAGAAAAATTCGGCAAATTTCCTAATGGTTTCTCCGGACGTTATTGAAAACAAATTCTACGGAGAAAGTCTGAAGCTATTGAAAGCGGTGTTTACCCTTGCAAAAAAAATTGAACCATGTGTCATCTTTTTCGATGAAATAGACGGTATTTTGTCCGCGCGTACAGCAATGGACCAGTCTCATACAACAAGCATGAAAACATCATTCCTCACTTATCTGGATGGAGTCGATACCAATTCTGTTCTACTGATTGGTGCAACAAACAGAGAAAAAGCTTTAGATCCAGCGCTGTTGCGTAGATTGTCCGTACATTTAAAACTAGACAATCCGTCAGACCAGGACAAAAAGAAGATGTTATCTAACTATTTTACTGCCCTTTCGGATACATCTTTGTCTGAAATACTTGAATTAATTCCCAGTTCGATGACACTCTCGGATATCGAATGTTTCTGTAAATATTGTTACCGACATTTCTTTTCGAAGCACAAACAAAGCGGGGATTCGATGACTGTCGAAGACATCTCAAAGATGTATCCAATATACGAGAAGTTCAGAGTCAATTAATAATCATTTCATATAATAAGTTTCGATGAAACAAATTCTTAACGTTTCAGTCTTTTATGGACAAGCCAATATTTATTATGTCCCCTTTAACGATTCTTCATTAGACATAAATAATGTACAAGTATTGAGTTTCGATGATGCGAATATCGCTTTTACAGACAATGTGTTCACTATCGACGCCGCGTCGATAATGATGTTGCTGCATGTGAATCCACAAATCGACGTGTCCGAGTCCATTTTGACAAACGGTCTTGTGTTTACAGATTTCGAAAAAGGCAACTTACAATACTCCTTTATTAACAATGAAAACTTGACTACAATCATTTACTCGAACAAAGAACTTGTCGACCATTACTTTGGAAACATCAATTCAATATACTCTAACATTACAAACAGTATTGATATATCTGACGAACCTTTGTATAAATATTCTAAAATTTCATTTGATTTCAATGAGGATTTCCCTATGTCCGCGAGAGAGGTCGACTTTACTTTGATACTGGAATACACGTGTCAAGGCAATATTGCGGACATGATTTTTTTTAAAGACTCGTTGCTTTTACCTATCCCCAACTCATATGGAGAAAGGTATTTGTTTGTCAACAAATATTACGCAAACACTCACACCTTGATAAACTATACCAAACAATTCACAAACAATTACGAGTTGGTTGACGATTTCGAAAATTATAAGGAATATACGTCCGTTCATTTGTGCGGTTGTGATGCCAACGATTTTATTCATATCGTTGCTGAACGAACCCTGGACGGAGAATTTTTCATTCTGAACAACTTGAGTGCTATACAAGGCATTCTTGCAGATGATAACACGTACTTAAACAGCGGAACAATCAACAATATTTTCTTGGGCACAGACGCGGGATACTCAAACGCCGGGGGTATTAACAACGTGTTCATAGGAAACAACTCGGGTAAATTGAACATTGGTGGAACGGATAACGTGTTCATGGGGTATAAATGTGGTGAGAATAATCAAGGTGGTAACAACAACGTTTTCATAGGCACGGAATGTGGTGTGGATAACAGCGTGGGCTACAACAACGTTTTTATCGGATACAAATGCGGTTACACCAACACAACAGGATACAACAACATATTCATCGGTTACGAATGTGGATTTCATAACACAACCGGTCATGATAACGTTTTCATAGGACAACAGGCTGGATATTTCAACGAAACCGGCAGTTACAACATGATTATCGGTGCAGAAACCAAAGGAAACATAGAAGATTCAAACGAAGATTATTACAACACGATTCGCATGATTAAGAAAAGCGTCGAAGGGTTCATCGCCGAAACTAAACTGGCGATAGATAGGGTCGGTGATATCGAGGGAGACACGTCCGATAACAACACGGTCATCGGTGTTAAAGCCGCCAAATCATACGTCGATGGTACTGGAGCGGGTTCCAATAATGTCTTCTGTGGTTCCTTCAATGCAAGCAGTGTTATGGACGCAAATTATAACACCACAATGGGCGCTTTGATTGCTCCATTGACAGAACATTTGCATTCAAACACGTTAATCGGTGCAGTTTGCGCGGGTAATGTGGACAATCAGTTTGGAACGAACAACACGTCCATCGGTAAAATGGCATCGTTGAATCAAACACACTCCAATCATAACATTTCAATCGGAGAGATGTGCTCTTCAAACAAACGTAACTCGGACAGAAACATCTCGATAGGTCAATCTAGCTCAGCCTTCATGTCAAACGGTCACGATAATATTTGTATCGGTAATCGGTCAGGATATATGGCTTCGTACAATTACACTCTCAATTTTTTTAATGTGTATACGGAAACGCAGTATGATACTAGCATTTACAACTTAATAATCTCCAGTAATATTTCCCATAATCTTGTGTCTCCCCCGGTGAAACTGACTCCAAACATCGATGTGTCCAATATACAATTCGATACGCTCACATTCGACGTTCATGACAATATTATATTTTATTCCAACATATATTCAACATATTTGTTTGAATCCACCATTATTGACTCAAACATCAGTTTGTACTCTACCTTCCACAAAATCGAATCTAATACAGAGGCGAATATCTTTGTACACATAGTCCCAACCAGTTATACATCAGGAGAAACCCTGGACTATTTTTTTGACGTGTACGACGTAGAAAAAACCTTTCCAGGCATTGATTTCGGTAATGTGAAAGTCGGTGACATTTTGGACTCGAATGTTTCTTCAGTGAACTATGTCATATCGTTTTTAAATAACAGCTACACAAACGATTTTATTTACTCATCGCAATGTATTGGTTCCAATTATTCCATGTTCAATGTTGTTTTGAATCCGTCATTTTTGTCCGGTTACATTACTATTTCAAAAAACACGGTGATTAACAAAAACTTTGTGGATACCGATATTAATTTGATTCAATTCATTTCGACATGAAATAATAATTTATATCTACGTATATTTCATAAATGGGATATAATAATTTATTATTAGGTCCCAACGTTGGATACAATAACGTTGGAAGCAATAATATATTTATTGGTCATGAGGCTGCATTCAAAAGTT
>ERZ887849.4055-NODE-4055-length-10559-cov-18.388423_pt1 | contig 10559 bp, 10 predicted proteins | sample MGYA00521267_ERZ887849 | MGnify/ENA primary metagenome ERZ887849 (study PRJEB32303, sample SAMEA104408601) | aquatic metagenome | biome: Brackish water; feature: Pelagic; material: water | place: Baltic Sea | collected 2014-06-06T16:11:00 | depth 2,863 m ... | reverse complement strand
AGCTAACATATCTAAAAGCTCAGAAATACCTGCCTCACCACTAGTTGCAGTTATTAAGTTTTTATCTCTAACTGTAGGTTGATCAATTATTTCAGCGCCTGCTGCTATTAATAATGCGCTATCAGCATCTGATGCGGCTATCTTTCTATCTTTTGCAGCGTCAATAGTAGTTAACAACATTGTTGAAATTCCAGCCAAAGCAACTGGCTCATGCTCTCTCAAAAATGCTCTTAAAATTCTTCTGGCATGAAGATCATTACTTAATGTGTCAATTTGATTGGACCCTCCAGGAACAATCAGAGCATCATAATCAATTGCTAGAGTTTCTGAGAGAGATTGATCAACTGGATAAGATAACCCCCATTGATTCGAAGCCCAACCATTTGTAGTGCCTATATCTCTTGAGATAATTGTATAAGAGGCTTCAGCTGCTAACAATGTTTTTTGGATAATCAAAAATTGTTCTTCATTAAAACCACTTGCAACCATGATAGCAATTTTTTTACCCTTGAAGGCTGATCTGTTTGACAAAATATTCTCCTAAAAAGTTATATGATCGTTCTATAAAAGATTTAAGTTAGCTTTTCAAGCAATGTAAATAATTTTAAAAAATCCATTTAGTAAATTTCTTATTAAGATAAGCTACTATTAAAAGTATAAAAATAGGAATAATTATCTGAAAAACAGTTGCTACACCAAGATCCTCTCTTAAACCACTTGTCGCTAAATTTAAAGTTTCAACTGTAAGAGTTGTTATTCTCCCCGCCCCAATAAAATAAACAGGTGTGTATAATGATAAAGAAATAATGATGCCAATTGCAAAAGAAGTTAACAACGTAGATACAATCAAAGGTATTTTTATTAAGAATAATATTTGAATTCTTGTCTTACCTAAACTTGCCCCTATAGATACAAAATCTTTATTTATTCCCCTTAATGCTGGCCCTAATAATATCAAACAATATGGGATAACATATAGAATTTCTATAAAAATCAATGAAGCCAGATAATTTTGGAAACCTACTTTAATTAAAAAAGTTTGAAGGCCTATTAATAACGAAATCTGCGGAATAAATAATGGGATGAATATTAGAAACTCTAAATAAGGTTTATTAATACTTAAATAATCACAAGATTCTATCCAGATTATAATTATAAAAATTGATAAAATAGAAACAATCAAAGCTATAGATAAAGAGTTAAATATTATAGCTTTATTTTCATTAAAAAAGCTTATGATATGATTTAAAGTATACGTTTCAGGATATACATTTGGAAAATACCAATTATTACCTATTCCCCAAAAGAATGAGTTGATTATACCTAATATTGACAAGAATATTAAAAATACAGCTAAACTAAATAAATATTTTTCTAAAAAATAATTTTTACGAGGCAAAAATTTTATTGAAAATAAGAAAAAATAATCGTTTTTTATAATCATTTCTATCAATTTCCAAATTAGCATAAGAATAATTATAATTATTACTTGAACTAAAGCTAAATTAGACGCAATAAAAATAGAATTGATTTCTGTTGATTGATAAAATTGTAATATCCTAATGGATAATGTTGATGGAGTTGATGGAGATAATACTAAAGCCATATCTATAACCGAAGAAGTAAAGGCTATAACAATAAATATAACTAATCTAATTTTATTATATAAATTAGGAAAAATTATTAGACACCATGTTGAAAAATTAGAATGTTGCAAAGATTTTCCAACGTTAAATAGTTTTTTTGCTGGAAACTGCTCTAGTGCTGAAATGGAAGTTAATAAAAAAAATGGGATTTCTTTCAGCACTAAACCTAAAATCAAACTTAATCCAAATTCATCAGGAATAAGATAAAAGTCTGGAGGTCTATCATAACCAGTTAACCATGGAGATAATGCTCTAACAATAAAACCACTTGGTGACAGTAAAAAAAGCAAACCTACGGCCATTGTAATATGAGGCAAAGCTACTAGGGGTGATATTATAATTTTAAGGTAATAAAAAATTTTGGTATTAAAAATATATAAAAGAATTAACTGAGAAAAAAATAAGGCTAAAAGAGTTGAAAAAAAGCCTGTAAAAAGAGATAACAGTAATGATTTTTTTATTCCTGGAATTAAAAATAAATCATTAAAGAAATTCAACGAAAAATAATTGCCTCCTAGAGCAGGAAAGTATCCAAAAGCTGGGAAAAGAACTCCTAAAAACCCAATAAATGTTGGAGACAAAATAATTAAAGCAAATAAACATAAAATAAACTTTAACAATCTATTATAATATTTTATTTTCATTCAATAATTACTTACTTGAGCCAAATTTTTCTATCCATTTACTTTCAATCACTTTTACCCAAGAAGGATGGGGCTCTTCAAGTTTAAGTTGTAATTCTTCGTTGCTCAATGTTGCTATTCCTTTAGAAAGGTTTTTAAATTTATTTTTCCACTCTGGAAGCATTTTATTCATGGATAACACACTTGGGTCTCCCCAAATATCTTTGTTTTGTTTTCTTATTTGTGCTTCAGGAGAAATTAAAAAATTTATAAAAACCTGTGAAGCAGCTTTTTTAGAAGAATTATATGGTATTGATAAAAAATGTACATTGGCTAAAGTACCTTTTTTATGAATATACCCTCGAATAGTTTTAGGTAATCTTCCCTCTGAAATAGCATTCGATGCATGTGCAATATTAAACGCCATTCCAATATCAATTTCTCTATCAGCAACCAATTGTGTTAATGACATATAATTTGTTGGATAATTTATTCCCTTTCTCCAAAGAAATGGGGTTACATCATTTAACCACGCCCATAAAGGAGTTAATAAATCTTCATGCCTGTCTTTAACATAAGTTGATTTTAAAATAGATTTATCTTCAATTAATTCAATTAAAACTTGTTTTAAGAAACTTGTACCTACAAAATCTGGAGGTTGTGGAAATGTAAATCTACCTTTATTATTAATGATGTATTTTTTTAGTTCTATCGCCGATTTAGGAGGATATTTTAAATATTTACTATCATAATAAAAGTTTAATTGAGATACGCCCCATGGCATCTCCATTCCATTTGTTGGTACTCCAAAGTCGTTAAGTAAACTAGGATTACTTGTAAAATCCATATTATTAGTCTCGGGTAAATTCATTATCCAATTATCTTTAAAAAGTAGTTTATGTTTTTGCATAAAAGAAAAGTTTTCACCGTTAATCCAAATTAAGTCGACAGCACCATTTTCATGCTTTCCAGCCGTTTTCTCAGATAATATTCGAGCGACAACATTAGATGTATCAGAAATTTTTACATGATTAACTTTAATATTGTATCTCTGCATTACCTCTTTAGAAGCCCATTTTATATAAGAATTAATATTTTTCGCACCACCCCATGCATGGAAAAAAATGGTTTCGCCTGAAGCTTTATTTAATACTGTTCTCCAATTATCATTAATTTTTATATTATTTTCTATAGATTGAGATTTGTTTTCTAAAGCAAAGGTAGGATTACAATAAATAAAGATTAGAAAAAAAAAATTAAAGAATGATTTATAGAAATTTCTTTTACTTTTAATGTTTTGCATTATAGAAAACCTGTTAAATTTTGCATCATAGATATCAGAATATATAATAGACAAACATTTGAATTTAACTATAGTAAAATTATTTTTAAACACTATTTAAAATAAATCAGTTAATTAAAAATTAAGAAAATTAGAAAAAATGAATGCTCTATTAATATTGTTAAATGAAATTATATCTCTCTATTTATATACATTATTTGCATATGTAATTATGGGACTGTTAATCCAATTTCAGTTGATTAATAGCCACAACAAATTGATAAGCACGGTTTTTCGTGCACTTTTAAGTATTCATGAACCTGTGTTAGGTAAGATTAGACGATATATTCCAATGATTGGTAGCATGGATTTATCACCTGTTATTGTCATTCTTTTATTAAGCTTTTTAAAAAATTTATTGAATGACTTTAGATTAGGATTATAAAAATAATTTATGGAAACAAATGATAAAATTATAAACGGGAAAATTCATGCAGACAATCTTCTCAAGAAAATTTACCCACTAAGTGTTGAGTATATTAAAAAGTATAGTAAAAAGCCTACTTTAGCTGTTGTTTTAATAGGGAACGATCCTGCAAGTGAAGTTTATGTAAGAAATAAAATAACAACCGCTAATAAAAATAACATAGATTCTCTCAAAATAACTTTATCTAACGAAGTATCTGAAAATATACTTTTGGATAAAATTGCTGAATTAAATAATAACCCTGATGTTCATGGAATTTTAGTTCAGCTCCCTCTTCCAAAACACATATCTGAAAAATTAGTAATACAAACTATTAATCCAGAAAAAGATGTTGATGGATTTCATCCAACCAACTTTGGTAACCTCTTTATAGGCAATCCTAGTTTTATACCATGCACACCCCTTGGTTGTTTTTATATGTTAAAAAAAGAAATACCTGATTTAAATGGTAAAAATGCTGTTATCATAGGAAGGTCAAATATTGTTGGCAAACCTATGGCATCTTTATTATTATCTTCAAACTGTACAGTAACTATAGCTCATTCAAAAACAATAAACCTTATTGAAACTTGTAAAAAAGCAGACATATTAATTGCTGCTATAGGTAAGCCTGAAATGATAAATGAAGAGCATATCAAAAAAAATGCAGTTATTATTGACGTTGGGATTAATAGAATAGAACAAAACGATCTTTCTTTAAAAAATAATAAATCAAAGTTAGTTGGTGATGTTAATTATAATAAAGTATTTGATATTGTTGATAAAATAACTCCCGTTCCTGGTGGCGTAGGTCCTATGACAATTGCGTGTTTAATGCACAACACTCTTAAAGCTGCATTTCTTAATAAAAATGATCCCTTTATCAATATACTGGAAAATATGTAGTAATGGATTGGTATAATATTACGCTATTCATTTCTTTATTTACAGTTTTAGCCATTCTTGCTTGGGGCCTAATAACTATGGCAAGAGGTGGAGAATATAATAAATCTAAAAGCAATATGATAATGAGATACCGTATTGTTTTTCAAGCAATAGCAATCCTTATTTTTGTTTGTCTATTATTGTACAAAAGGTATACAAATGGTTAAAATTAACAAAATATACACACGAACCGGAGATGATGGAACAACAGGACTTACTGATGGTAGCAGAGTTTCAAAACACTCTTTAAGGCCTGAGGCATATGGAACAGTAGATGAATTAAACTCAACTTTAGGTTTAGTATATTTTTATATAGAAAAAAGTAATCAGAATGAAGATATACAAAAACTAATTAGAGATATTCAAAATGATTTGTTTGATTTAGGAGCTGATTTGTCTACTCCAATATCTGACAAAAAATCTAAATACCCTCCTCTTAGAATTAAAGAAAACCAAATTATACTTCTTGAAAAGAAAATTGATGAATACAATAATAATTTAAATCCACTAAATTCTTTTATTTTACCAGGTGGCTCTGAGGCTTCGGCTTGGTTGCATTTAGCTAGAACAATTGCAAGAAGAGCAGAGAGAATAGTTTCATCATTAGCTCATAATGAGATGATTAATAATCAATCTCTAATTTATTTAAATAGATTATCTGACTTGCTCTTTGTTTTATGTCGCGTTATGAATGAAAACGGAAAAAATGATGTTTTATGGATACCTGGTTTAAATCAAAAGTAAATTAAAATACAAAAGTTATATTAAAGGAGTTTAACTTGAAAATTCTTGTTCCTGTTAAAAGAGTTGTGGATTATAATGTTAAAGTTAGAGTTAAAAACGATCAATCTGGCATAGAATTAGATAATGTCAAAATGTCTATGAATCCTTTTGATGAAATTGCAGTAGAAGAAGCATTAAGGCTTAAAGAAAAAGGAATTGCATCAGAAGTAATAGCTATTTCAATAGGCGTTACTCAAGTTCAAGAGACAATTAGAAACGCTCTTGCAATGGGAGCTGATTCAGGAATATTTGTTGAAGTTAATGATACTTTAGAACCTTTAACGGTTGCTAAAATTATTGCCTCTATAGCTAAAAAAGAAAATATTGATTTAATGATATTAGGCAAACAAGCTATTGACGATGACATGAATGCTACGGGCCAAATGATCTCAGCTCTATTAAATTGGCCACAAGCTACTTTTGCAAGTAAAGTTGAAATTACTGATAAAATAGCAAAGGTAAGCCGTGAAGTTGATGGTGGAACTGAAAACATAGAAATTACTTTGCCAGCTGTTATAACTACTGACTTAAGATTAAATGAACCAAGATATGCTAGTCTACCTAATATTATGAAAGCAAAGAAAAAAACAATTAATGAAATCAAAATAGATGATCTCAAAATAGATATTACACAAAAATTAGAAACCTTAAAGGTTGAAGAACCTTCAAAAAGAGAGGCCGGCATAATGGTTAAAACAGTAGAAGAACTGTTTGATAAGTTACAAAATGAAGCAAAAGTTATATAAAATTATAAAGGGTATTAAACATGAATGTTTTAGTAATTGCAGAACATAATAATGATGAAATATTGCCTGCAACCTTAAATACTATAAATGCAGCAAAACAAATTGGTACAGTTGACCTTTTTGTAATAGGACATGATTGCCAAGATGTTATTGATAGTGGAAATAAAATCGAAGGTTTAAATAAAATATTATTTTGTAATGATAAAGTTTACAAAAACCCTTTAGCAGAAAATATTTCTACTCTTATTCAATCAGTATCTAAAGATTATACTCACATACTCTTTGCAAACACAGCTAATGGAAAAAATACTGCACCTCGTTTAGCTGCTCTCTTGGATGTAATGATAATTCCAGATATTATAGAAATAATTGATCATAATACTTTTAAAAGACCTATATATGCAGGAAATGCCATTGCAACGGTAAGAAGTAGCGACATATGTAAAGTTATAACGGTTAGAACAACAGCTTTTGAAAAAGCAATTTTTGGTAAAAAAGAAGCTATAAAAATAGAAATTTTATCTTGTGAAAAGACTAATTTAACTAAATATATTAGCTCAGAGCTTTCAAGAAATGAACGCCCTGAATTAACAGCTGCAGATATTGTGGTTTCTGGTGGAAGAGGCCTTGGATCAACTGAAAACTTTCAAATTCTTGAAAAACTTGCCGACAAACTAGGTGCAGCTATGGGCGCAAGTAGAGCTGCCGTAGATGCAGGATATGTTCCCAATGACTGGCAAGTTGGTCAAACAGGAAAAGTGGTCGCACCAAATCTATACATAGCAGTAGGAATCTCAGGAGCAATTCAACATTTAGCAGGAATGAAAGATAGTAAAGTAATTGTGGCAATCAATAAAGATGAGGACGCTCCAATTTTTACAGTATCTGATTACGGGCTTGCAGATGATTTATTTAAAGTAGTTCCAGAATTAGAAAAGTTAATTAAATAAATTCAAAATATTGCTAATAACTCTTGGCTTTCCCCATTCTAAAATACCCTCGTGTTTTGATATTATGTAACCATTTCTGTCTACTAAAACAGTTGTTGGAATACCTCTTAAATTTAATGCTTTATACAAGGCCATTTTTTTATCAAAAAAACTTAATAAATCTGAAGCTCCATTGTTAGATAAAAAAATCATCTGTTCTTCTATTCTTTTATTATCAATTGAAACTGTAATAACGTCAATTTTATGCTGTTTAAGCTTTAAGTGAAGTAAATTAAGATCAGGTAATTCTTTTTTACAAGGTACACACCATGTTGCCCAAAAATTTATTACGTACCCATTCTTTTTTGAAAAATTATTGAATTTTAAAGTAAAAGGTTTGCCTTGATTATTAATTATTTTGATAATTGGAAACTTTGAATTTAAATCTGTTTTTTTCAATACATCATTAGCTAAAGCATTACCGCTGATAATCCAAATAAATATAAACATTGATATATATTTTTTACTAATTCCAAACATCTTCATTATTTGCCTTTATTTAAAATAAATTATAATTTCTTTTAAATAAATACTATAAACTATTATAGTACTTAGACACTTAAAAATTTTAATGAAAACAGATATATACATGACAAAAAAAGATACTAATAAAAAAAATAATAGTAAAATCTGGGGAGGACGATTTGCTTCATCCTCTAATGAATTAATGGAAGAGTTTAATGCATCAATTCAATTTGATAAAAAACTTTATATTGAAGATATTGAATGCTCAATTGTTCATGCAGAAATGTTATCTAACCAAAAAATTATTACTAAAAAAGATTACACTTTAATTAAAAGTGGTCTTAATCAAATTAAAAAAGAAATAACAGATAATAAATTCGTTTTTTCTATAAAATTAGAAGATATTCATATGAATATCGAGACAAGATTAATTGATATAATTGGAGAGTCAGGGAAAAAACTTCATACAGCACGATCAAGAAACGATCAAGTTGCAACAGATATAAAATTATGGTTAAGAAAAAGAATAGATGAAATTGAAATTGATATTAAATCACTACAAAGTGCCCTTATCTATAAAGCAGAACTTCATTATAATTTATTAATGCCTGGGTACACTCACCTACAAGTTGCTCAACCAGTTACATTTGGGCATCATCTTCTTGCTTATGTAGAAATGCTAGGTAGGGACAGAAGTAGATTAGTAGATTGTAGAAAAAGGTTAAATGAACTACCTCTTGGCTCAGCAGCATTAGCTGGCACAAGTTACCCGATTGATCGTCATTTTGTCGCTGATAAACTTGATTTTGATAGACCTACTGCAAACTCTATGGATGCAGTTTCTGATAGAGATTTTGCAGTAGAATTTATTTCATCCGCTTCTTTAATAGCAATACATCTATCTAGATTAGCTGAAGAATTAGTTATCTGGTCATCAGATAGATTTAATTTTATTAAATTACCTGAAAACTATACTACTGGATCAAGTATTATGCCTCAAAAAAGGAATCCTGATGCAGCAGAATTGATAAGAGCAAAGCCTGGAAGAGTTTTTGGTAATTTAATAAACTTAATGACAGTTTTAAAAGGTCTACCGATGACTTATGGAAAAGATATGCAGGAAGATAAAGAGCCCATTTTTGATACAGTAAACTCAATAAAATTATGTGTTATAAATATGGAAGGAATGATTAATGGTTTAGAGCCCATTCCTAAAAATATGCTATCTGCTCTTCAAAAAGGGTTTCCTACAGCAACAGATTTAGCTGATTATTTAGTTACTAAATTAAAAATTCCTTTTAGAGATGCTCATAGAATTACAGGTGAAATTGTTTTATTAGCGGAGAAAAAAGATTGTAATCTTGAAGATCTATCTTTAAAAGAAATGCAAGATATTATACCGACCATAGATAAAAGTGGATTAGAAGTTTTAAAAATTAAGAATTCAGTTGCAAGTAGAGTATCATACGGAGGAACAGCCCCTACAAACGTAATGAAAGCTGTTAAAGAAGCAAAAAAAAGATTTTTAAAGGATTAAATTAATAAATTATGAGTAAATTTATAATCATTATTTCTGTATTATTGATATCCATATCATTTTCAAGTTGCGGGAGAAAATCCGATCCTATAAAGCCATCTCAAATTATTAAAATGAATTAAGTGATTAAAATGAATTTACTAGGTTTCTATAGAGATCATAATCAAACACTCTGCGTACAAGACTTAAAAATTAGTGATTTAGCTAAAAAATACGGCACTCCATTATTTATATATGATACCGGCTTAATGAAACAAAGATATGAAGTATTTTTAGATGCAGTTAGTCCTGTAAAAGGAAATATACATTACGCTGTTAAAGCAAATGATTCTATAAGTATAATTAGTTATTTTGCAAAATTAGGATGTGGAGCAGACATTGTTTCCATTGGAGAATTTAAAAAGTGTATTGCGGCTGGTGTTCCTCCAAAAAAAATAATATTTTCAGGAGTAGGAAAAGAAAATACTGAAATTGAATTGGCTCTTAAAAATAATATTTTACAATTTAATATAGAATCTGAAGAAGAACTTAATGATATTCAAAGAATAGCATCTAAACTTAGAATTACAGCTAATATATGTCTTAGAGTAAACCCTGACATTTCTCCTAATACACATAAAAAAATATCTACAGGGGAAAAGAGTACAAAGTTTGGGATTAATTTTGAAAACGTAAAGTCAATATACCAAAGACTTCATGACTTAGATTATATAAATCCCGTTGGATTAGCCGTTCACATTGGATCACAAATTTTTGATTTTGATTATTTTTTTACAGCATATTCTAGTCTTAAGACTTTGGCTGATGAATTAAAAAAAAGTAACTTTCAAGTACCAAGCTTAGATCTTGGAGGCGGTATTGGAATCAATTATCAAAATAATAACCCTCCTGATTTTTCAAAATACAGAAAAATTGTCACTGATTTATTTTTAAACTCTGGCTATAATCTTAGTTTTGAACCTGGAAGAAGTTTAATTGCTGAGGCAGGTATTCTTGTGACAAAAGTAATAAGAAATAAGAAAAACAATGATAAAAAATTTATTATAGTTGATGCTGCAATGAATAATTTAATTCGGC
>ERZ887849.4044-NODE-4044-length-10573-cov-7.983837_pt1 | contig 10573 bp, 7 predicted proteins | sample MGYA00521267_ERZ887849 | MGnify/ENA primary metagenome ERZ887849 (study PRJEB32303, sample SAMEA104408601) | aquatic metagenome | biome: Brackish water; feature: Pelagic; material: water | place: Baltic Sea | collected 2014-06-06T16:11:00 | depth 2,863 m ... | reverse complement strand
GGGCAATCCAGTGGCAGCGAAAATGGTCCATTGACGACACCCTCGATGTCTTTCCAAGCCATGGCGTGGGCGGCATGGTCGGCATGATCATGACGGGCTTGCTCGCCAACGAAGTGGGACTCATTCACGGCACCTCGGAAGTGTTCCTTCGCCACATTGGCGCCCTACTGATCGTGGCAGTCTTCACATTTTTCGCCAGCTACGGCCTCTACGCATTGGTCAATCGACTCATCCCCTTGCGGGTGCGAAGCGACCAAGAACAACGTGGCTTGGACCATTCACAACATGGAGAAAAACTCTCCTAAAGAGCACTTTCGGTCACGCTATTTGTTGCTCATGACAACGCGACCAATAACAATCAGCAGAGCACTTTGATTTGTTCATATAGAACCTCTTATCTTTCCAGAAATCACTTCAACATGACGCCGTTGCGCTCTCTACTCCTTGCGTTTGTTTTGGTTGCTTGCTTCTTCAGTCAAAACACCTTTGGCCAGATCACGACCACTTTCTCCTATACAGGGGATGTTGAAACCTACACCGTGCCTTCTTGCGTTTACCAACTGAACATTGTCCTCAAGGGCGGAAAAGGAGGAGGCAACAGCGGAGGCGGTGGATCGACTGTTTCAGGGATTCTAGATGTTGTCGAAGGGCAAGTGATTGAAATTCGCGTGGGCAATTCGGGCGGATGCCCCACAGCAGGATACAACGGAGGCGGTGAAGGAGGAACCGCGAACAACAATGCCAATGGTGGCTGTGGTGGAGGCGGCGGTTCAGACATTCGCACCGCACCGTTCGGCTTAGCCGATCGCCTTGTCGTCGCTGCTGGCGGTGGTGGAATGGGCGGCGGCAATACGGATGCCTTTGGTGGCGGCGGCGGATGCATTTCGGGGGTGATTGGAGAAAGTCCGTTTGGTGATGGAGGCAGCGGTGGAAACAGCGGATCGGGTGGAACGGGTGGCCCACCGTGGATCGGGTCAGGAAATCAAGGAAGCAACGGATCCATTGCACAGGGAGGTGCCGGTGCATCCGACCCCTGTTTCAACGTCGGACCGGGCGGCGGTGGCGGCGGTGGCCGTTACGGCGGCGGTGGCGGCGGCAGTGATTGCTTCGCCTCTGGTACCTTGGGTGGCGGCGGCGGCGGAGGTGGATCAAGCCTGACTCCCGCCGGATTTACCTGTGTTGCAGGAAACGCAAACAGCTCTGGATCCATTAGCATCACCCCTATTGGTGGTCTCGCTCTTCAAGTCACACCCGCTGACCCACTGTATTGCCAAGGCGACTCCATGTTCTTGACCATGACCGGTGCGGATGTGTATTCTTGGAGTCCTGGTTATGGCATTGACACACAGAGCGGACCTGAGGTTTGGGCCACCCCTGACACCACAACGGTATACAGTGTGATCGGATCGACCGAAGAGTGCACAGATACGATCGACGTCGAAGTCACTGTTGTTCCGTATCCGGTGATGACATTGACCTCTTCGTCTCCATCTTCTTGCAACCAAGACCCCGTGACCCTCAATGTCTCAGGCGCCCAGCAATTTTCCTGGTCCCCGGTGGAAACCTTGAGCAACGGTTATGGTCCCGTTACTACGGCTACGCCGACCGAGACAACGACTTATACCGTGACCGGAACCACGTCCGGCTGCAGTTCTGACACCTCCATCACCATCGCATATCAAATCGAGGCTGAGTCTACGGAGTACTTCTGTGAAAACGGTGCCTTCCAACTTCCCGATGGCAGCGAAATCAGCGACGAAGGAACCTATGTCGCTCAATACGTTTCTGTTGCCGGCTGCGACAGCATCGTCACCTTGAATCTTTTGGAACAATCCACCTATGATTTCCAAATGCCCATGGCCCTGTGTGCAGGCGAAACCTTCATCCTGCCTGACGGCACCGAAGTGGACTCGCCAGGCACCTACCCCGTTGTCATGCAAACAGCGAACGCTCAATGTGACAGCTCCATCACAACGGTCGTGAGCATTCTCCAGCCCGCCACCGTGCAAATCGCCCTGGGCCTGTGTGAAGGAGAACCTGTAGAACTTGGCGACGGAACCATCGTCAGTGAAGAGGGGATTTACACCGTGGTTTTGACGGCGCAGAACGGATGCGACAGCACCATCATCGCGGATGTCAGCATTGCACCGAGCTACGATCTCGATGTCTCCCTCAGCGCCTGCGATGACGGGTCGTACTTGTTTCCCGACGGCAGCCTGCCAACAACATCCGGATCCTTTGACTTCGGCCTTCAAACTGCGCTGGGTTGCGATAGCAGCGTCACCATTGACTTGCAATTGAACCAGGCCTACAACTTGGCCTACCCTGCCGAGATTTGCGATGGTGATCTTTTCACCATGCCGGACGGCACGGCCATCGGAATTGAAGGCGACTACGTCTCTACCCTCCAAACCAATGCTGGATGCGACAGCATCATAACCGTGCAACTGGTCGTTCAATCGCTTCCTGCCGTGAACCTGGGTGCCGAAGACAGTTATTGCCTGTATGATGGCAACATCGCATTGACTCCCTCCCCGGATGGAGGCAGCTTATCCGGGGATTTACTGACCGGAAACGAGCTCATCCACGAAGGCGCTACACCGGGAGACTACGAGGTGAGTTACAGCTTCACAGACAACAATGGTTGCACGTACACAGAGGTGCAACCGTATGTTTTAGCGACCCCGCTCGTCCCCACATTCGACTTCCAGTTGATCTGCAACGAACTGCAACTGCAAAGCACAACATCCGACCCCAACACAGACCATGAATATGAATGGTTCCTCGACAATGAGGCGATCGCCATATTCGCCGAACCCGTATTCTATTTCGATGAGACTGGAACGTTTGATTTGGGCTTAACGGTAACGGATCTATACGGTTGCAGCTATAACACGGCAGAATCTGTCGTGCTGCAAAACGCCCTCGATTTGACCGGGTTTTTTGTGCCGAATGTCATCACGCCCAACGGAGATGATTACAATGACCGGTTTGAGCTCCCTGCCGCAGTCGCTTCGTGCCTCTATTACACCATTGACATCTACAACCGTTGGGGACAATTGGTCTATACCATGACCCCCGAAACTGCTGGATTTTCAGGCCGCAAACAAGACGGAACCGAGGTGCCTGACGGCGTGTATTACTACACCTTGGAAATTCAAAATTATCCGTGCCTTGAAACGCCAGGCCTCACCGAATGGTGTGCCGGGACCCTTTCTGTTTTTAGAGACTGACGTGAACACATTCAACTTGATCCCATGAAAAACGCTCTTCTATCCGCTTTGATTTGCATTCCCGCTTGGGGACTAGGCCAATCCAGCACACCTCCTCCATCACCCGATGTGAGCCAGGTCATCATCGAAGCCTACACGGCATTTGGCTTGGAATCGGAAATGATCCATGACCTGATCATGCGGGTCACGGAAATGAACCCGGAACAGGCTCAGGAGGCGATGATGCCCTATCTGAGCGCCCTGTCACAGGCCCGTGAAACCAAAGGCGCTGTTGTCATGGACGAACGCATGCAAGCTCTGTTCATGGAAACATGGGGAGTCACCGAACTGCAAATTCAGGATCTGCAAAAAGTCGCTGCACGATTTGCTTCACAAGAAAGCGCTCCGCGTCGTCAATGAACTGAATCTCTGCTGGAAAAAACCAGTGAGCTAAAGCGCCCAGAAGTGAGGTCATTGGCTCCAAACGTTTGCTTCATCAGAATACCGATGGTTCCTGTGGTTGGATCAGCTGCGTAAGTCGTGTTGAAATAACCGCCCCAAAAGAACGTTCCGGCCGGACTGCCACCAGCAGCTTCACCCGCCTCGGTTTGCACGCCAAATGCCAGACCCTGGTGCCATCGTTTTCCTTCGCCCAGTTCACCCTGTTGATTGGACATGATGGAATCCACTGTGGCTTCCTCAAGAATGCGACGTCCATTGAACTCACCCCGATTGAGGTACATCTGCAAGAACTTGGCATAATCCAAAGCGGTACTGGAAAGACCGGCGCCTCCGCCAAAGAAGGTTTTCGCTCCAGCCACAGGATAGTCCGTGGTGTACTGGTGGTGTTCGTGGAGCTTCCACCCTTCCTCTGCCGGCTCAAAAACAGGCACCAAGCGACCCGCTAGAGCCTCCGGTAAATAAAAGTGGGTATCCGTCATCCCCAAAGGATCAAGCAGTTCCGATTTTAGAAACACATCAAAAGGCTGTCCAGAGACCACCTCGACTACGCGGACCACGACTTCCAATCCCAAGCTGTAATTCCAGCGCTCCCCCGGAGCATGAATCAAGGCCGTTTTGGCCAATCGATTGCAATTCTCCTCCGCCGTAATCGGCTCCGTTGAAAACAAATCCACCACCCCCGTTTTCGCATAGATCTTATCAAATCTCGGATCCCCAATCTCACCATAAGACAAGCCGGATTGGTGTGTTAGCAGGTGCCGGATGGTCATGGTGCGATCATGCGGAATGGTGGTAAACGTCGTGTCATTGGACAAGCTATCCAGCAATTCCAGATGGGCAAACGACGGGATGTACTTTTCCACAGGATCATCCAGATCAAGCAGACCGCGTTCCCACAAGATCATGGCAGCCGTTGAAGTCAACGCCTTGGTTTGAGAACAAATCCGGAAAATGGAGTGCTTTTCCAATTTGACAGAATCCGTAGGATGGCTCCACCCGTGCACCTGATGATGAATCACCTCACCCTGACGAACCACCATCACTTCGGCTCCGGGAATGCCGCCGGCATTCACAGCACTGTCGAGCATCGCATCCAACGCCTCAAAGTCCGACAACGTCTCGCCCGCTGCAACTTGAGGATGCCAAGTCAAGGCGTCTTGAGGAACCGCTTCGGCACTTTCACATCCCGCTAACAAGAGCGCCACCATCCCAATGAGCGACCAATGAAATTTTCTCATGGCCGAATATAATCGACAAGAATGAGAAAAAACGACGCTGTTAGCGTTCTAAGCCCATGCGTTTTTCGACACTGCCATCGGAGAACACATGCAATCGAACCTCTCCCGCTTTTGGCAGGGCTTTTCGACCGAGCAAATCCAAGACATCGATCAACTCACGATCGCCTGCGACAAGCGAAGGGTTCAATCCCGTGGAGCCATCGCAGATGTCTTGGAAGAACAACCAAGCTTCTCGACTCGCATCGATGTCCATGTTACCATAAGCACCCGGCCAATCGTGACCACCCCCATCCACCGTGTAGAGTCGAACTTGCGCACAACTCCCTGCTGTGCCATAGAGATCGGCCTCCACCGTGCTTCCGTCTCCCGGCGTGAGGTTGTCAAAATCAAACGATTCCTCCAACTGCAAACCAAAGAGATTGACAAAGAAATCCATGGTCTCCGGAATGCTGGGATAAGCTCCCCAGCCATCGGAATTGTTCGGGTCACCGTTGAAATAAGTCACATTGTCCTGCGTACCGTGGATTTCCAAAATCGACACCGAACTCATTGGATTGCATGCATCCAGAATGTCTTGCATGATCATGCCCGCCACAGGAGCAACGGCACGGAAGTGGCTCGACGCCTCACATGCGAGCAAGTAGCAAAAGTCCCCCCCATTGGACATCCCCGTGCAAAACACTTTTTCTGAGTCCAGCGAATGGTTCGCTTGCAGATATTCTGAGAGGTGAACCAAAAAGGCGACATCATCCACCGTTTCATTGTTCTGGAAGTCATAGCCGACATTCCAGAAGGCGTTGCCGTAGGAATCATCAATTCCTTGCGGGTAACACACGGCAAAACCAAACTCATCAGCCAAGGCATTGAACGCAGAATAGTCCATAATGCCCTGTGCACTCCCGGTATAGCCGTGAGCCACAAAAACGAGCGGGCAATTGGCCGGAGCATTGCCGGGGTGGTAATAGATGAAGTCTCGGTTGATCCCCCCGTCTTGGAAGGTTCCATATTCGAGTGCAGAAACGGTATGGATTAAGGTGTTATTGAACTCCAGATCATCCTCCATGCCATTGACGTTCGAAACCGTCACCTCCAATTGAACGCTGCCGGACGCGTTCATCGTGAACACATCTTGGTGCGAAAAAGGAAACGTGGTTCCAGACATGAACGAAAGGCCCGAGAAGGTCTCTACGTGATTTTCAGCTCCATCCGACCAAGCAATGTCCATGCTCTCAATCATCTCCGCCCCAAGTTGCTCACGGTGCCTGCAATGGTGATTTCTGCAGGAACATCGACCGTGAAAGGCAGATCCAACGAACTCATCGCGGCATCCAAACCGGTGGGTTCGTACACCATAACATCGTCCAATGCCCAGCCAAATACCCATCCTCCATTGTCGTTGTAACGGAAAGCCAAGAGCACTTCAGCATTGCCGACCAAGCCACCCAACCCCACCGAGTGCGCATTCCAGGCACCGTCATCAGAACCTTCGACGGTTTCGTAAACCGTCCAAGAATTGCCAGCATCCAAAGAATACTCAATGGTCGCCACTTCTGTATCTCCCTCAAACGTTCCTCCATCGTAATAGGCCTCAAATTCTAGAATGGCGTTGCTCGTAGAGCTCAAGTCCAACAGCGGCAGGATGAGATAGTCTTGGCTTTTATCACAATCGCAATCGTCATCGTTGGTACCTATGATATTGCCGTGCGGAGCAATGCTCCAGTAATCACTCTCCAAACTTCCAGCCGTTCCGAGATTCCAGCCGCCATCGGAGGCCGCCGTTTGTTGCGCCCATCCTTCAGGAAGGGAATTGTCTTCGAAATCTTCCGAAAGGAGGATGTTTTGGGCAAAAATCGCTCCATTTGACAACAAAAACAGCAGAAAATAGTATTTCATCGTAGCTCCAATTGAAAGTGAAATAAGGCATTGGAGCGTGGCCGTGCAACTCCCACGCTCCATTTAAACAGCGAATCTACATCCAACTGCCATCATATGATTCAATGCGGTACGCAGCATAGTCCATTAGACGCTTGGCATCGGATACCGGAATGAACCGAATGGTGCGACTCCCAGCGGCGGAATGTAAGGTGATGTGAGCCAACCCTCTAGGTTCATGGATCTTGTTTTGGTGGAAACTCACGCGTTGAAGTTGGTGCCATTGCAACAACGTGCGGCGCTTGAACCACCAGCCACTCTCTATGAGCACGCCATGGCCATCTGTTGACGCCCGGTAACCGTTGAACTTTCGTCGGGTCGTGAACCAACGGAAGACGCCCCATGAAAGTGCCACGACCCCAAATAGCGCTGTCATTCCAAAAACCAGGCTCAATGGTATCAACGGAACGAGCGCGATGACGAACAAGCGGTAACGCAAGTACCGATCAGGCCGAAATCCTTCAACACGTTCCGGATTCCACTGCGGGAAAACTGCTTCGACGATGCGCTGACTGTGCTCAGCCTCGAGTCCTGGAATCGTCAATCCAACCCCCTTAGCGCCTCCATCCGCTTGCGCCTTGGCCTGATGAATCTGAAGGGTTTCCAGCCCCAGTTTTCTACGAAGCCACGTACTTCTCCAATCCAACAGCTGCACTTTGGAGAGCGGAATGCGAAATTCATTTCGACGCAATAGACCGGACTGCAGGGAGAGCTCGTCATCTTGAATCTCCAAACGGAGGCGGAAATATTGAATCCAAGCGGAGACCACTGAAACGAACACCGCCAAGAACACAAACAAGACCAAGGCCGGCACAATCAACACGACCCAGGCCAGCGCCAAGAGCAGGACCGCCCACTCAGGAAAAGATTCCAGCCATGTTCCCCACCAACGCTCAAGCGGCTCCAAAACAGTCATGATCGCACCGAAAGCAATCAACCCATTGCGCAAATGGTTTTGCGTCAAGCCCACTTTGAACAACTTTCGCGCATTCAACTCCATCAATGGAGGAACCTCAGTGGCCTGGTTGCTTTCAACCTGCAGTGCCTCCGCCGGGGAGTCGGGTTGGACCCGCCCTGACAACAAAGCCCGCAATTCCAATGCCGTCTCCCTGTTCAATGCGGCAAAATCCAACTCACTGCCCCCGCTTCCAGCTGTATCCACTTTCAACCCGCACAATCCCAACGCTTGCTGCCAGGCACTTTGATGCATGTGCACAGCTTGTATCCGATCAAACGGGATGACCATGCGTTCCTTCTGAATCCAACCGCTTTGAACCACCAAAGCATCGTGGGTCAAGTGATATTTGAAAAAGCGGTGCTCCACCAGTGCGGCAAAACCATTCAGCACCAAAACTCCTGCTCCGACCCAACCCGCATATTGAAAGACATCAGAACTGAATGCCAGGCCGGCTGCCACCGGCCAAAAGCTGCGGACCAACGTGTACAGATTCTTGACAAATACACTGACCCACGCCATCGGATGCTGGCGTTTTGGCTCTTTGAAAGCGTCAGCGTTCATTGCGTTCGTCAATAATTTGGCGCAATTGGTTGGCAACATCCTCGTCCAAACCGGTGATTTGCAGATTGGCCCCTGAACTTCCGGCCGTATACAGTTTCAACGTGCAGATTCGGAATCGTTTGGCCACAGGACCTTGAGAGACCTCGCTGTGCTGTATGCGATTGAATGGAACAACGGTGAGCGAGTGAAACAACCAACCTGAACGGTAACTCAAATCCCGCTCGCGGGTGAGGTAGCCGCGACGATCGAATCCGAACCACTCACTCAACGCCCAGATCCCGAACAGGACCGCCCAAAGAGCAGCCGGAATCAAAAAGACATTCCACGCAAACGATTCAGGCTCAATCATGCGCCAAGAGATCAAAAGACCCACCAGCAACGATAGTGACACAAAGGCCACTAGCGCGAAAATTGCCCACCGAATATTGCGGTATCGAACAGGCAACTTTTCAAATTCCTCGTCATGAATGTGCGGCAAATGTTCCGTTCGCAGCACCTTGTTTTCAAAATCCTCCATCATCGTTCAAAAATGCATCAAAAAACCCCACGGCTTCTATGCCGCGGGGTTCTTTCTTATTCCAATTGATCAGAGATCGGCTCAATCAAGACGCCGAATCCGTCTTGCCATTGAGCGCGTCCAACTTTTCTTGAGAACTGCTGAACGCTGGATCCACCTCCAACGCCTTTTCAAAACACTTCTTGGCCTCTTCCTTGTTGTCAACAGCCACATAATAATCGCCGAGTGAATCCCATGGATTGGCCGCGTCTCCCAAGAATCGAGTTTGCAAAACAAGGTGCTCTTCAGCCGCTTCCATGTTGCCCGCATCCATCATGCGGTATCCCATCAAATTGTGAAAGGCTCCCATCATCGGCCAACGCTTCAATCCACGCTCCAAAAGCGCAACAGACTCTTCGCCGCTGCCCATCCAGAACGCTGTGAAAACGATGGTCAATGGGTCTTGCGGAGCCAAAGCCAAGACTTTCAGGGCTCCTGCAACTCGTTCGTCCTCTTTTGAAGTGAACGCCGTCATGAACAAGCGTTCGATGAGACTTTCGTTGTCAAGAGCTGCCAAACCCGCTGTTCGGGCCGCCTCAAATGCATCGGCATCCCCATCCAACCAACCGGCCTTCATCATCTTCCCGACATACGCCAGAGCCACTCCGGCATCTTCTTGTAAAACCGTGTCGGCATATGCTCCTGCTGCTGCGAAATCATTGCGCATGAGCGAGCGGTACATTTCCCAATAAGCATCCTCAGCGGCTTCATTCTCCGTTGTGGGGTCCAACATGGTTGTTGCCATTCGATTTTCATCGACGTGCATCCAACGTTTCCAAACGATTCTCCCATTCTCTCGCGCTACCGTGCCTGAAAACTTGGCCCGCATTTCCAATGAGCCATAGACATCGATTGAAATACCGTAGACCTGGGCCGTTTGCCCATCGATCTGGACCATTTGGATCTCAGAATAGGCGGTATCAGCATCGAACCAAGCGGCCTCGACCCACGCCGGATCAAACATTTTAGCTGAATCATTGCGCGTGTTGAAAAAAGAGAAATCCGGTGCTACCCCTTCGATAAAGGGCTGAACACTGGCTTCTCCTTGATTCTTTTGCGCATCAAAGGATTCCACAAAAGAGAGCACTTCCGACTCCGTGAGAGCGGCAGGCTGACACCCGCCAAACAGGAGCGAAACCATGGCCAAAGCGAATAAACTGTTTTTCATTTCTGGTTTTTTTTATCGCACAAACCTAGAAAAAAAATTAACATCTCACCCCCAAATGAAAAGCAGCCGGCTTTTGCTGCCTTTCATTGCGCATGAATCAGTGAATCAACACAGGCTGAACGAGGCGCTCAGTAGCCGATTGTAGTGCACCATAATACCGGCCAGTCGCAAATCGGGGCAACTCGACACGTGTTAACCCGATGCATTGCTTTTCAAAGACCTGACGTCCCACGGCATCCGTCAAAGTGAAGGTGAAGGATTGATCCAGTCCAGCCTCCAACGTCAAGGATTGCCCTTGAGCCAATAAGCTTGGATAGAGGCGCATCTCGGATGCAGTCGCTCCTACAATGTCAGACGACCAATCGCCAAACGCGACATCATCGAAGTAGAAAATCTGATCACCCACATCGCCACCTGCAGTGCCGAAATCAAAGAAAATGGTGATCAGGTCATAGGTGTTGTTGATGTTCAACGGCTGTGTACCGA
>ERZ887849.4041-NODE-4041-length-10579-cov-5.344071_pt1 | contig 10579 bp, 8 predicted proteins | sample MGYA00521267_ERZ887849 | MGnify/ENA primary metagenome ERZ887849 (study PRJEB32303, sample SAMEA104408601) | aquatic metagenome | biome: Brackish water; feature: Pelagic; material: water | place: Baltic Sea | collected 2014-06-06T16:11:00 | depth 2,863 m ... | reverse complement strand
CCACCGGCACCACCGGATCCAGCCGGATGCCTGGGGGCTCGGGGTGGGGATCAGCGCTGTCCAGAAAGCGGGTCTCGGCTTTGACTGGCCAGCGAAGATGGCCCAGCAATCGGATCTTTCGAGTGGCTCTTTCCACATTCTTGCTGCGCTCAGCCAGAGCTTCACGCCGCGCCTCGGTCACCGCCACTCAGCCTCCCTCGAGCTCCCACACCACCGCAACTTCGATGGCTTCCACGTCGGGCTCGTTGCTCGCATACACGATGCGGCCATCGGTGCCCACGACAAAGTCTTGAGGGTAGGCCCCGGTGGGGAAGGCGAAGGCGAGGTCGTACAGCCGGTTCACGTCGCCCGTGGAGTCCAGCAGCACGGGGAAGGTCACCCCCATCGACTCGGTGTAGCTGCGCACCCGGCCGGCGTCTTCCTGGGACGCGATGCCCCAGACGATGGCGCCATCCGGCCCGTGTGCTTCCCAGATGCGGTCCTGCAAGTCGGAGACCTCCGACGCACACTGTGGTCACCAGGTGGCAAAGTAGGCCAACACCACCGGGTGGCCCAGCTCATCGGACAAGCGGTGGATGTTGCCGTCGAGGTCTTCGAGGGTGAAGTCCGGGGCGGCTTGTCCCAGGGCTTTGCCTTCCCCTTCGGCCCCGGAGGCGAGGCCCACACGGAGCACGGTGCGGGAGGGGTCGTCGGAGGCCACACACAATGACGTGCCCCGGCCCATCTCGGTCACCCCGTCCCACTCCACGGAGATCGTCCCGGACTGTCCTCGGGGAATGCTCGCCCGATCGACCCGGGCGATGATGCCGGCGGGCACCTCGATGCCGGCCAAGTCGAGATCGGCCGAGCCACGGTTGGTGACCCGCAGCTCCCGGGTCTCGGCTTCGTCGAGGAAGGTCAGCAGGTCGAGGGACAGGTCCATGGCGGGGGCGGGGTCGGTGCCCAGCTCCCACACGCCGAGGATGTTCCAGTCGCCGACCATCCAGCGGCCGTCGGCGGCGTCGAGGGACATCGCAAACTGTTCGGTCTCTTCATACGCGAAGGTCAGCGGGGCTTCGGGGGTGCCGGCCCGTCCGATGTCGAACAATACAACCGCTTCTTGAGTTGCGACGCCCAACAACCCATCGTGCACGGCCACGTCGAGGGCACCGCCGCCCACGTCGAGGGACGCGACCCGGGTGGGGGCGAGGGGATCGGAGGTCTCGTAGATCTCCAGACCGCCGGCGCTTGCGGCAACATAGAGGTAGCCGTCGTCATCGGCGACAATGCGCACGGCTTGGCCGCCAGTGCTCACACTGCCGATGTGGACCGGTGCGGCAGGGTCGGCCAGGGAGAGCACCACAACGCCCAGATCGCCGTCGGCGACATAGGCCGCGTCACCCACAATCACGACATCCCAGGGCCGTCCGAGCCCCAGGACGCTGCCGACAAACGCGGGGCTGGTCTCGTCGAAGATGTTGTAAACATCAACATTCCCGCCAAGATCCGCCACATAGAGATGGTCGCCAGTGGTGGTCAGGCCTTCGTAGCCGATGCCGGCGACTTGCACGATGCGACTGAGGTTGCGGGGGTCGGCCGTGGAGATGAGCTGGAGGCCCACGTCGCGGTGGGTGGCCCAGGCCCGTCCGGGGCTGGCGCCGAGCACATGGTAGAAGCGCTCGAGCCCGCCGCTGCCGGCCCCAATGTGGCCCAGCGTGTCCGGTGCGGTGAGGGTCGACACGTCGAAGACGGCCACCCCGCCCTGGCCAGCGGTGAGCACCTGATCGATGTCGGGCAAGTAGTGCACATCGAGGATCTCGGTGAACCACGGGCCGGTCTGGTTGATCTCGAACCCGATGCGCACGAAGGGATCGGTGCCGTCGAGGGGACCGGGGGCGCAGGAGTTGGGCAGCACGGTCCAGTCGGACATGCCCGTCTCACCGCCGTCGCCACCACCGTCCGTGCCGCCGTCCGCGCCGTCGGCACCACCATCCGCGCCGCCGTCGGTGCCGTCTTCTCCCCCGTCGCCACCGGTCTCTGGCGATGCAGAGTCGGTGGGGGTGGTCTTGGCGGGGCTGTCCGAAGTCCCACTGGGGCTGGAACAACCGACGATCGCGAGCAGGGTGAGGGTGCGTTTCATAGGCTTGCCATAGCCCCATGGCACACGCGTGCCGGCGCTCGTGCACCGTGGTGGCGCACAAAGACCAGCTTCTCAGGAAGGGCCAGGGGGAGGGTGGGCAGGATGAAACCGGGACGCGCGGGGGGCATCACCGCCGGTTGGACCGTCCACCGTCCCTTCTTCAGCCGTCGTCGCCGATGGCCTCGACCGGACAGTTTTCCATCGCTTCGTAGCACTGCTCCAGCTGTTCGGCGTCAGTGGGCTGCTTGAAGCAGACGTCGTGGTCCTCGTCGTCGCTCATCTTGAAGTTTTCGGGCGCCGCATCCGAGCAGACCGAGCACAAGATGCACTCTTTGTCCACGTAGAAGGAGACGCGCTTGGCGCCAATGACGGCCTCGCCGCCGATGTTGTCTTCCCACTTGTCAGTCGGGTCGGCCATAGGATCCTCAGGGTGAGTCGGGGCGGCGTCCTACCCGAGTGGGCCAGGATCGTAAAGGGCTGGGTTCTGGGTCGTGGCCGGCCGCAGCGGAAGGGCGCGGGTATGGAGGGGCGGTCCGGTCCTGATGGAGTGCCCGTGTTCCTCAATGTTGACCTCGCTGTGCGGGTGGACTGGCGTGCTCTGGTGGGCGGGGGCGGCTGTCGGCGTTCCACGGGGAACACGGGGGTGCTGCGGGGCGGTGGCGCGACGGGCGGTGGCCGCTGATGTCGCCGGAGGTCGTGCTGAGTGGGCTGCTCTTGGCTGCGGTGCTGCTCGTGTGTGTGGTGGTGGTGGTGGACACTCTGCGCTTGGGTGCGCCACCGATGCCGAGTGGTGCGGCTGCCCGAAGATGCCTGGTGTCGATGTTGCCGACGGCGCCCGGCTTGGTGTGCTGGGAGCTGGGCGCGGGCTGGGGGGGACTGGCCGTGGCCATCGCCGAGGCGCGGCCGACGTGGACCGTGGTGGCGTGGGAGGCGGCGTGGGTGCCGTGGTTGGTGTGCGCGCTGCGGGTGAGGGTTCTGGGCCCGTCAAATGTGCATGTGCGGCGGGGCGATGTGCTGAGTCAGGATCTGGGCGAGGCACGGGTGCTCACCACCTACCTGTTGGGCACCCAGACCGAGGCGCTGCGGGTTCGGCTGGGCGCGCACCCCGGTCCTTGGACGCTGTTGAGTGTGCACTTCGCCCTGCGGGGGGTCGTGGCGGCGCGAGAAGCAAGGGCCCAAGACCTGCACCGCACGCCGGTGATTGTCTATGAGAGCGAGGCTCTCGACGGCCCCTGAGCCGGCGGGGAAACAGTGGAGAAAGGGGTGGTCCCCCCCTCCCGCGCTACTGGGTTGTTGCAGTGCCCCACACCCCTCACGGAGTCAAACCATGGATCTCATCAACGCCCTTGTGTCCCAAGCCGGTGTCTCTCAGTCCGATGCGAAGGGCCTCGCTGGCGGCATTCTCGGTCATGTTCAGTCGGCCATTGCAGGCGAGGATCCCAGCAAGGCGGCGGAGTTCAAGGCGGCAGTGCCGGAGCTGGACTCCTGGCAGCAGGCGGCGGCGCCCGAGAAGAAAGAAGAGGGCGGTCTCTTGGGTGCCCTCGGTGGTGCGTTGGGTGGCGGCGGTGCCGGCGGTCTCGGTGGTCTGATGGGCTCGGGCGCCGGTGCTTCCATCGCGGGCGCAGTGGGCGGTGCCGACGCCAAGAACGCTGTGGTGATGATGCAAGTGCTCGGTCGCTTCGGTGTCGACTCGGGCAAGGCCACCCTCGTGGCCCCGCTGGTGCTCCAGTTCCTCAAGTCCCGCCTCAAGCCTGCCACGCTTGCGACGGCGATGAGCGCGGCCCCCTTCCTGATGCAGTTTGTGGGCAAGAAGGGTGCGGCCGAGGGGGCACCGGCTCCCCAGAAGGCGGAGGAGTCCGGTGGTCTCGGCGGCTTGCTCGGTGGCCTGCTCGGCTGAGCGGGGCTCAGGGGGTGGTGGATGCGAGGCTGGCGCTGCGGTTGCCCTTGGCGAGCACCTCGCTCCACTTCACCCGACCGGTGAGCTGCATCACCAGGAACAACGTCACGATGGACAGGATCGTCACTGTGAGCCCGGTGTAGCCGTCCCAGAAGTGGGCCATCGAGAAGCCCACCAAGTAGACGAGCTGGGCGATGCCGGCTTCCACCAAGGCGAAGCGGGCCGACACGACCAACCGCAGGTAGCTGACGACCAACACAACACTCGTGGCGCTGGCCAGGGCGAAGGCAGCCTGCACGGGCAAGCGGTCGGCGCTGTAGGCGAACAACAGATGAAAGGCGAAGAATGCGCCGGCCATGAGTAGGTAGTTGAGGGGGTGGATGTCGATGCCCCGCAGCACGCTGAGCACGTAGATCACGACGAAGAAGAACAGCAGCGAGACGGGTGCAGAGACGCTGAGCTCGGTGGCCAGCTCGCCGGGTTGGATGGGGTGGGGCACAACCATGCCCATGCCGTGTCCGGTGACCACCCGGTCGAAGGTCCAGTCGAGGGTCCAGCCGCCCTCGGTGGCCGTCTTGGTCGACGGGGACATGGTCTGGTGGGGGAAGTCGATGTCTGCAAAGTCCGTCGTCATGGCGAACGCAAAGTTCTCCAAGCTCGCGACGCCGTCGGCGGGTCGGTAGGTCCACTCGCCCATGCCCCGGCTCTTGTAGCGGGCGGCGAGGGTGACGGTCTGGCCGGGCTCCACGGGGATGTGCACCATGACGGACCCATTCTGGGGGGTCAGCTCGCCGGCGCGGTCCACGCCGTCCACGATGAGCTGGAACCCGTCGTAGAAGCCCTGGGCATCGGGGAAGTCGAAGTGGATGGCGAGAGCGCCCGCCTCGGTCCGCTGGTGGGTGTAGGTCCATGCACCGTCGAAGCTGACGTCGTACAGCGGGTACCAGACGAGCCCTTTGCGACGCAGGTCGTCGTTGAGATCGACCTGGATGGTGGTCGACTCGGGGCTGCGGGAGTCCTCGTGGTTCACCTGCACCGTCTTGTGGATGGTGTGCTCCCGGCCGTCTCGCTCGACGGTCTCACTGCGGTGCTCGGTGGTGGTCCAGTGAAACACCATCCGGGGCGCCCGCTGGACATGTGCGCTGCCCCACAGCGACGTGACCTCGCCCCGCAATGCATCGCTGGAGTCGCTGGTGCGGGAGTGGGTGATGCCGCCGAGGCCCAGCCATGCGACACACGAGATGAGGAAGACCAGGATGATGCCGGCGATCCGGAGGGAAGGGCGCATGGGTGGGGCTCCGTTCAGGTTGCGCAAGGGTTGTACGAGGGCCGTGTGCAGGGAGCGCCGTGGGGGTGAGGCGACCGGGCGCAAGGTCTGTGCAGGTCTTGTGCAGACGCCGGGGGGGCCCCGTGGAGTAGAAGGGGGGCGGAGGCTCCATGACCGCTGCACAGCCCATCCAGATCACGACGCCGGACCTGACCTTCGCGGCCCTGAGCTGGGGAGAAGGTCCCCTTGTGCTGCTGGTGCACGGCTTTCCCGACACGGCCCACACATGGGATGCGGTGGGGCCACGGATCGCCAAGTTGGGGTTTCGGGCGGTGGCCCCCTTCACCCGGGGCATCGCACCGACGCCAGTGCCCGCGGACGGGGACTACGCCAATGACACCCTGGGGCGGGACATTCTCGCGTGTATCGTCGGCCTCGGGGCGGAGCGGGCCATCGTGGTGGGGCATGACTTTGGGGCTTCGGCGGCCTATGCGGCGGCGGCTCTGGGACCGGATCTTGTCGAGAAGCTCGTCACGGTGGCCATTCCCCATCCGGCCAGCATCAAGCCCTCGCTGGGCAAGCTCTGGGGGGTGCGCCACTTCTTCACCCACCGGCTGCCGGGTGCGGCGGGGCGGTTTGCGGCGGACGACTTCGCCCAAGTGCGGGTGCTCTATGAGCGCTGGTCACCGGGCTTTGTGTGGCCGGAGCGCGAGCTTGCGGCGGTGAAGGATGCGTACCGCCGACCGGGCTGCTTGGACGCCGCGCTGGGCTACTACCGGGCCCTGGAGCTGCGGCCGAGTCCAGGCATCCGGGCGCGCATCTCCGTGCCCACGCTGATCGTCGGGGGCACCACCGATGGCGTGGCCACTGCGGCGGACTTTGAGGCGAGCCGAGGGCGCTTCACCGGACCGGTGGATGTGCAGATGGTGCCGGGCGGACACTTCTTGCACCGGGAGCACCCCGAGGCCTTCTTGGACGTCCTGTTGCCGTTTGTCGGCCAGCCGGGCTGAGCGGTCCCGGCGGTGGGGGGAGCGCACGGTGCACGGCGGGGCAGGGTTTTCTGTGGTGCGGTGTTGAGCGGCCGTTCCTGCGTGGCAGCACGGCGCTACACTGGGGATGGAGGTGGTGATGGGCACACGCGCGCTGTGGGTGGGGATCAGCCTGTGGTTGGGGGGGCTCAGTGACGCGGTCGCCGCCCACGAGCTTGGGGGGTTGTCAACCCCGACCAGTGATGGCTGGGTGGGTGCTGAGAATGACGCAATGGACGCCATTCCTGGCCGGTTGGATGGGCCTTGGCAGCCGCCGGTGAGCCGCACCAACAATGCAAAGAGCGGCAAGAAGGACAAGTCCAACAAAGGAAGTGGCAAGAAGGGGGGCTCCGACAACGGAAGCGGCAAGAAGCCACCCCCGCCCAAGCCGCCGAGCAAGCCCAAGCCGTCGAGCAAGCCCAAGCCACCGGACAAGCCCAAGCCGTCGAGCAAGCCAGCGCCCTCCAGAAAGCCCACGCCTGCGACAAAGCCGAGTCCGCCCAGGAAGCCCCTGCCTGCGGCCAAGCCGTCGCCTGCGGCCAAGCCGAGTCCGCCCAGGAAGCCCACGCCTGCGGCCAAGCCGACGCCGACGCGGAAGCCCACGCCTTCAGCCAAGCCTCGCACGCCTCCGGCCCAGCCTCGCACGCCCCCACCCCGGGCGGCGCCCCCGTCCCGTGCGGCCTCCCGGACACCGGCCGCGCCACCGTCCACCCTTGTGGCGCCGGCGACCGGTGGTTCTGCCCTTCAAGTGACGCGCGCAGCCCCGAGCGACGGCCCTGTGCGTCCCCCGCCCTTGCAAGTTCGCTGGCCCCAAGACGGCTCGTCCCGCCTGGACGCTGTGGATCCCGACCGTCGCCCCGCCCAGTCCGTGCTGCGGGCCGACTTGCCCCTGGTGCACCAGCGGCCGGCCTTCCGGTCCAATGATGCCCGCTGGGCCCGTCCCCACCCGGGCACGCTGGTGACCTACCCAAGCGCCGAACACAAGCCCCCGACGTCTCTGCACAACCGAGCCCACTACTCGCGCTGGTGGGTGCATCCCTGGTACCGGTGGATGCACCCGACGTGGGTGGTTGTGGTGTTGCCTTGGCCCGTCTCCCCCTGGTCTGCGAGCTGGACCCCGCCCCCCCGTGTCGGCTACGACTGGGTGCCCGGGGCCATGGCCGGAAGCAGCTGGTACCCGGGGTACTGGGTGGCCTATCCCCCTGCCGACAGCCACTACGCCGAGCTCTACACGTGGGTGCCGGGCTTCTGGTTGGGCGACGCCTATGTGGAGGGCTTCTGGCGGGTGCAGCAGCGCCGCGGCTTTGTGTGGGTCGACGGCACCTACACGGGCGAAGGGGCCTACATCGCGGGGTACTGGATGCCCGTCGAGCCTCACCCGGCGGGAATGCTGTGGGAGCCGGGATTCTGGGACGGCACCACCTGGGTTGCAGGGTTCTGGCGGCCCGAGTCCCGCGATGGCTTCACGTGGGCGCCTGCCCGCTTTGGCTTGGATGGCATTCGGGAGAACGGGTTCTGGGAGCCCGACACCGTCCGCGCCGGCCAGGTCTGGATTCCCGGGTGGTTCGACGGCACGGCGTGGAACCACGGCTACTGGACTGAGGGGGACTCCGCCGACCTGGAGCTGCCCGACGACTGGGCGCCGGAGGTGGCCGCGCCCGACACGTGGGACGCCCCCGAGGACGAGGAGACCCCGCTGGCCCTGCCCGTGGACTGAACACGAGATGAGCCTGATTCAGCTCGTATCGAGGGCTGCGCTCGCCGCAGCCCGTCAGCAAGTGGATGCAAGGGATTGAAGGGTACTTCCCGAAGATCCCGTATCACAGGCCCTCACCGGCGAAGATCCACACCAGTCCCGCATCGGTGGTTGTGCTCGTGTCGGCCCCCGGGCCGCTCACCATCAGCTCGTCCACCCCGTCGCCGGTCAGGTCGCCGGCGCCGGTGACCCGGCTGCCCATGAGCTGGCTGTTGCTGTCCCCGCGGATGATGACGTCCGCGGTGCTGAGGTCCACCACCCCGCTGCTCGGTCCGTGCACCACGTAGGCTGCCCCCGCGTTGGTGGCGGCGGTGTCTTCGCTGTACGCGCCGATGAGCAAGTCCCCCAGCCCGTCGCCGTTGAGATCAGCCCCGCCGACCGACCGTCCGGCTTGGTCGTCCGCTCCTTCCCCGACCAAGATGGTGGATGCGGTGTCGAGGTCGAAGGCACCGGTGGCTGGGCCCCGCACGAGGTAGGCCATGCCCGCGTTGGCGCCGCCGTCGTCCATGCCGACTGCGCCCACCAGCAAGTCATCGTAGCCGTCTCCGTCGTGGTCCCCGACGCCCGCCATCGACCAGCCCGCTTGGTCACTCGCCGTCATGCCTTGGGCGGTGGCGTCCGCGTCGGCGGTGGTGATGCTGCCGCTGATCGGACCCAAGACCACGTAGGCCGCTCCGGCGCCCGACCGTGAGGCTGGGGATGCGGAGCGGGCACCTGCGGCCAGATCGGGCATGCCGTCGCCGTTCAGGTCGAACCCGGCCGCGACGCTGAAGCCGAGGTTGTCCCCTGCAGTGCCGTCCATCGTGAAGGGTGCCGAGGTGGTGAGCACGGTGCCGCCCACCGAGCCCGCGAACATCATCACTGCGCCAGCGTTGGTGCCGCCGCCATCCGCCTGAAACGCCCCGACCACCACGTCGGTCGTGCCGTCGCCGTCCAGGTCGCCGGCGGTGGTCATGTCGTAGCCGAAGAAGTCGGTCAGCACGGCGCCCTGGAGGCGGGCATCGCCGCTGGTGAGCTGGGTTGTGCCACTCAGCGGGCCGTGGACCAAGAAGACTGCCCCTTGGTTTCGGGTGGCGGTGCCGCCCTCCCAGGCCCAGGCGGACACGGCGACATCGTCGTATCCATCACCATCCACGTCGCCCAGGCCCGCCACGCGCCAGCCCGCTTGGTCGCCGGCACTCGCCCCGAGCAGGGTGGCGTCGGCGTCGGTGCTGGCGTCCAGTGTGCCGCTCAGCGGACCCAAGAACAGCCGTGCGGCCCCGGTGGTGCCGTTGGCCGTGTTGGCGCCGACCAAGATGTCGTCGAAGCCATCGCCGTTGACGTCGCCCACGGCGGCCATGTCGACCCCCAGGCCGTCTCCGTCCGCGCCATAGAGCTGGGCGAGGCTGTCGATGGCGCCGAGGGAACCACTCAGCCCACACTCGTTGAGGGTGCCGTCACAGTCGCCATCCACGCCGTCTCCGCAGATCTCCGTGGCGCCGGGGTTCGCGAAGCTGGCGGTGTCGTCGCAGTCGGTGAAGTCGGCACTCGCGTCCGCCGGCACCACACAGGCCTCGACGGGGCTGTCCGGGTTGCCGTAGCCATCGCCGTCCGCGTCGGTGTACCAGGTGGTTGCGTCCGCCGCCGTGGACTCGTCGACCGTGCCATCGCAGTTGTCGTCGACGCCGTTGCAGTACTCGATGGCGCCCGGAAAGGCCGCCACGTCTGTGTCGTCACAGTCGGTGTTGTCGGCAATGTACCCCGTGGGTGATGCACACGTCAGCACCGACGTCGCCGGGTCCCCAAAGCCATCCCCGTCGGTGTCGGCAAACCAGTCGGTGCGGTCCACCGCGTCGGCCCCGTCGGTGGCCCCGTCGCAGTCATCGTCCACCCCATTGCAGGTCTCGGTGGCCCCGGGATGCACGTCCTCGTCGGTGTCGTCGCAGTCGCCCGCCGCAGCGGTGTGGTCGGCAGGCTGCACACACGCCATGGTGGCGCTGTCCAAGTCGCCGTGGGTGTCGCCGTCCAGATCGGCGTACCAGACCGTGGCGTCCTCGGCATCGGCCTCGTCCACCGCCCCGTCGCAGTCCTCGTCCCGTCCCCCGCAGACCTCGACCGCTGCGGGGTTCACCGCCGCTTGGGTGTCATCGCAGTCGGTGCCATCGGCGACCCAGCCCTCGGGGGCCACACACGCGGTGGTCTGGTTCAGGACGTGCCCATAGCCATCCCCGTCGGCGTCGAGAAACCAGAGCTGGGCGTCTTCAGCGGCGGCCTCGTCCACCACACCGTCGCAGTTGTCGTCCACCCCGTTGCAGACCTCGGTCAGGGTGGGGCTGCGAAACTCGTCGTTGTCATCGCAGTCATCGGCATTATCGACCAGTCCGAGCTCTTCGCCGCAGCTCGCCACGGGCGCGCCCGGATCGCCGTGTCCATCGCCGTCTTCGTCCCGATACCACACCGTCGCATCCACCGCCGTGGACTCGTCCACCGTGCCGTCGCAGTCGTTGTCGATGCCGTCGCACCGCTCCTCGGC
>ERZ887849.4038-NODE-4038-length-10581-cov-15.236462_pt1 | contig 10581 bp, 8 predicted proteins | sample MGYA00521267_ERZ887849 | MGnify/ENA primary metagenome ERZ887849 (study PRJEB32303, sample SAMEA104408601) | aquatic metagenome | biome: Brackish water; feature: Pelagic; material: water | place: Baltic Sea | collected 2014-06-06T16:11:00 | depth 2,863 m ... | reverse complement strand
AATAATATATGAATTGTTATTTATTAGGGTTAATATTCTTGATTATTTCTTACATTATTTTAGCATATTTCGTATATAAATCGAATATTTCAATCATTCAATCTGGGATTTATGAATTTGATGTTGATACTTTAATGAAAAAGCAACCTATCATTATTCACGATAAAGTTGTTAATATTGAACATATTTTAGCATCTTGGTTCTCTGTATGCAATTTTGTGAGAAATACATCCATCAATGATAATAATTGGGTTTTGAATAATTTCAAATATATGATCGCTCAACCTATGGAAGATACAAATATTATCTTAAAACATCCATCAAAAAAAATGAATGAACTCTTAGAAATTAAAATATCAGCCAATCAAATATTGATAATACCTTTCAATTGGTCAGTATTTGTTAATACTTCAAATATTAAAACGATTGGAATTCACGATATTGTGACATATATCCTTAATCCAGGAAAAAATATCTATACTGATTAAAAAGATGTTCTATACAGCTGAAGAAATTTCAACAAATATCGCAGATGACCTATTGTATATTAATGATCCTGAGTGTAGAATTATGTTTAATAATGTTATTGAAAATACCAATAAAGAAGAAACTTTGAAAACATTGAGACTAATACAAAGACGCCTTATAGATATTAAACATATTCATCAATTAAACATCAATCTGACAAATACTATTAAAAAAATTGACGATTATATTTTTGAAAAAGATTTAGAATAAATATGCTTGATATAAACAACATTCTTAAGCAATTCCACGATTTTACTATAAAAAATTCAAATCAATTGATACTATTTATCAACAACAAAGAAAATGCGAAAATTGTTCCAAAGAAGAAGTATCAAAATCTAAACTATTCGATATTGAGTTTCAAAAACAAAAACTAGCAAATAGTACAAAACAGATACTTAAAAAACAAAAGAATATTGAAACAGTGAATTTAAGTTCAAAAAAAAGAAAGGAATTATAATGAATCACGAAGACTATAAAAAGTTCAGATATTTTATGTTTATTTAAATCGCATTGAAAATTGTATTTTCACTGATGGAAAGAATAATAATATTTGAGATACATTGAAAGTTTATTAAGATGGGGTCATCTTTGTTTTGTATTCTTCTAACTTATTAACATAAGTTTCGGTTTCTGCGCTTTCATTATCTTCAAGCCATTGTAATCCTTCTTCAATTATTTTTAGGATTTCCTCTTTATTTGGAGGTGCTTCTTCATTATTCATTGCATTCTTCATAGAATATAGATAATTCTCTAATTCATTTCTGGAAGAGATATTTTTATATTTTATTTCATCATCATCTTTAAATTTATCGGCTTCTTTGATCATTTCATCTATTTGCTCTTTTGTTAGACGACTTTCATCTTGTTTAATTGTGATATGATGTGATTTACCTGTTGATTTTTCAACTGCTGATACTGTAAGGATGCCATTTGTATCTACTTCAAAACTTACATTAATTTGAGGAACCCCACGAGGAGCTGGTGGAATACCATCTAATTGGAATTTACCCAACAACCTATTATCTTTTACAAATTGTCTTTCACCTTCAAAAACTTGGATTAGAACACCTGGTTGGTTGTCTTCATATGTTGAAAATGTTTGCTCCTTTTTTGTTGGGATAGGTGTATTTCTCTCTATAAGTTTTGTCATAATGTTTCCACTTGTTGCTATTCCAAGTGATAGTGATGCTACATCTATCAACAGTAAATCTTTTATTCTATCATTACCATGCCCCGTAATTACTGCCGCTTGAACGGCAGCCCCGTATGCTACTGCTTCATCTGGATTTACTGATTTGTTTAAAGTTTTACCATTAAAGAAAGTTGCCACTAAATCTTGAATTTTGGGAATTCTTGTTGAACCTCCTACTAATATGATATCATGTATTTCATCTTTAGACATTCCAGAATCTGTAATAACTTGCTTAACTGGTTTCATTATACGATTAAATACTTCTTCTCCTAATTGCTCAAATTTTGCTTTTGATATCATTAATGTAAAATCTATTCCTTCAAATGCTGATTCAATTTCAATTGAAGTTGTTGATGTTGATGATAATGTTTTCTTAGCATTCTCCGCAGCATTCTTAAATCGTTTCATCGAACGAGCATTGTTTGAAGGATCTACTTTATGTTTTTTCTTAAATTCTTGTATCATATATTTAACAATTGCGTTATCAAAATCTTGACCTCCTAAATGTGGATCGCCTGATGTTGCTTTTACTTCATATAAGCCACCATCTATCGTAAGTATTGATACATCATGGGTTCCTCCTCCAGCATCAATAATAATAACATTACGTTCTCTTCCATTATCTTCTTTCTCTAGACCATATGCTAATGACGCACTTGTTGGTTCGTTGATAATACGAATTACATCTAAATGAGCAATTATTCCTGCGTTCTTAGTGCTTTGTCTTTGCTCATCATTAAAATATGCCGGACAAGTAATGACAGCTTTTTTGATTTCTTGCCCCAAATATGCTTCTGCCATTGATTTTAACTTTCCTAAAATCATTGCGCTGATTTCTTCAGGATAAAAGCGTTTTATTTCTTTCTTATAACTAACTTCAATTACTGGTTTATCATGACCATCATCTATAATTTTAAATGGGTATAATTTAATATCTTCTTGAACAGTCGCATCAGAAAATTTCTTACCTATTAATCTTTTAGCATCATAAATTGTATTGAGTGGGTTCATTACGCTTTGATTTTTAGCAGCATGACCTATTAAACGTTCTTCATCGGTAAACGCAACATATGATGGAATTGTTTTTTCTCCTGTCGCATCATCTGGGATAATTTCTACCTTACCATTAGTAAAAACACTTACACAAGAATATGTTGTTCCTAAATCAATACCTATTGATATATCCATTTATATATTAATTTTATTCATTCCTTATATAAATGAATATCTTAATGTAAATGGTTCCAAAACAATTGGTGCTATTTTTGTAGTTTCCACTTCTGTTGTAGTTGTCGTTTCTTCGGTTTTTGATTTTTCAGGAATATTATAAATTTTACTTGACGAAGGCTCAGTTTCTTCACTTGAATATGAAACAGTTTTAGAATCCTTTACTAGAGCTTTTCCCTGCAAAATATAGGGAAAATTTAATATTATAACTATTATAACAATAATGGGAACAAAAGCATGGATAAATGCTTTAATTATACCCCATAAATCACAATAACCTGTAAAAACACAATTAACATCATATACTATAAGAAAACTATATAATGCAAATATTATAATTCCTACAAAACTTCTCATCGAGAAACCATCTTTATTCATCGTTAATATTACGATAATTAAAATGAATATTGTGTATATAACACCTAATACTATACCTGTGTTAGTCCAATACATAACTTTATTATTATATTTGATTTTTTTTATGTTTAATAGTAAAGATGTCTATGCAACAAATTAAAAGAAGTTTAACAGATCTCATTACTTCCCGTCTTTCAAATATTGATGAAAGAGAAATAAAGGAGCATTTATATAATAAGTTTTTTCGAGATCAAATGAATTGTAAACCACTTCATGAATTTTTAGAAAAATTAAATAAATTATTATCTAACTATAATACAGATAAAGATAATCGATCATTTAGTATAAAAGCTGGTGGAAAAGCGTGGGAACTTTTTTACAAAGAAGAAGTAGCAGAAGCAGAAAAAGAAAAAGCAGCAGAAGCAGAAAAAGCAGCAAAAGCAGCAGCAGAAAAAGCAGCAGAAGCAGCAGAAGCAGCAAAAGCAGCAGCAGAAGCAGAAAAAGCAGAAAAAGCAGCAGAAGCAGCAAAAGCAGCAGCAGAAGCAGAAAAAGCAGCAGAAACAGCGTTTCAAGAAAAATTAAAAAAAGAAGCGTTTCAACCATTAAATTCAGATATTTTCATATTTTGTGATAATAATTTAATTAATAAAATATTCGAAGAAATTAATAAACTGTTGGAAGAATTTAATGATAGTCATCTTAAGCCACTTAATAAGAATATTAAGAGTATAGCTGGAGAAAACAAAAGTGATAAAAAAATTTCGTTCAAAATAGAAAAAGTTAGTCTTGATAAAAGTACTGATAGACCAATTGAGACAATTCTTTTTCGTTGTCATTCATTCAGGGTAATTTATGACTATTGGCTTAACGATAATATAATTTTCAATGGGCATATTCTTTATGTATCATTCTTTCCTGTTGAATCACACGATTTTAATGATTTCAAAAATAAATTTACAGTTTCCTATATAAAAAAAGTCAATAATGAAAATTATTTAAACAATGAAGGATTACATTTTTTTGGAAATAAAATAGATGGTAACAGGTCTCTGGAAAAGGGTATGAATATTGATAAAATTAGAATGCAATATTTAATGAATTATTATAAATCTCAAGAACAACTCCCACGATTTCATGAAATTTATGATAATGTCTTTGGAAGTACTGAGTTATATAGTTGTTATGATAAAATTAAACTAAATCATCTATATTTTGCAGATATTGTTGACCCAATTAAAAGAAAAATCAAAAAATCTGTTGTCCAATGCTTCAGAGAGTATTCCTATTTAATTTTAAAGGATATTGAAAAAGAATTTGAATCTAAATTTGGTAAAGGTAACTCTATAACTCTTCTTGTTGGTGGTGAAAGTATGTCTTTTTATGGTATTACAGAAAGAGAAGACACTGATGACTATGACATGAAAGTCTTTTATAATAATAATAATGACAGAGAGTGCGCAATAAAAATTATGTATGAAATATTATCAAAATATGTAGTTTTATTAAAAAAGGAATTTCCACTGGAAAAGATACTGTTACAACACAAAGATGTGTCTTTGAAAAGTGAAAAAAAATCACTAGCAAGATTAAGATTGATAAAAAGTATTTGTAAAGATTATGACCTTTTTTCAATCGATTTCAAAATAATTGTAGAAAAATGTGATAATAATGAAATAGAGAGCATAGCTATTGATATTCCTATACTTGATGTTAGCATTGTTAAGAAAGATATTAACAAATTCAAAAGTATGTTCGATGCGATAGCAAAAAAGATGCCACAGTATAATCAAGAAATTAATATTATTACAAAAGATGTTGATATTATTATATCAGAGCAAAATCTCAACCCCAACGGCAAGCGCGAGCGCGATCCAATTTATAAGGAACAACAAGGCAATATACAGAGACCGAGAAATAATTATAGGGGTTCGATTCCACAGCAGAATACAGATTCGAGTGAAGTTTATGAAAAAGTTCAAGACCAATTCATTCAGAATAAAGAAGAAATGAAAGAAAATATTACAGTTAAATATTTTGAAGATATTGATTCACAAAAAAATGTTTTAGATGAAGAAGCATTTAAAGAAAACAAAGAAGTACTGAAAGAAACAGCTAACGAAGCTGGCGATGTAAAAATGGAAGTAGAAGATAAAGAAGCTGGCGATGTAAAAATGGAAGATAAAGAAGCTGGCGATGTAAAAATGAAACAAGAAGTAGAAACGGAGTGGAAAATTAAGATTCCAACATTGCTTTATTACATTTATGATTACTATTATATGTATGGTGATAAAGACAATAAAAAATTGCGCATTCTTGCGCAGAAAAATGAAAAAGACCAAGGAAGATACACAAATATCAAAGCAATGATTGCAAGTTCCCTAAATGAAAATATGCAGTATGTAATTGATTACAACGAAGACTTTAATAAATTTTTATGTTTAAGTCATAATTCTGAGAAAATTATGACAGATATAAATTTCTATAGAGAACAGTTTGAAGCCTTGATGATAAGCGAACATGATCAACCAAAAATTAAAATGCCATTTAAAAAAGACCCAGACCATATGACGATTGGTGGTGGTGAAAATAATCAATATTCATATTTTTTAGCAGATTTGTTTCAAAATATTTTAGACAGTATATTCTTTTATCATAAAAGTTTTTAATTATTGTTGTAACTGTTTTGTAACTTATTTGAATTGGGACCACAATTCTGTGACTCTTCATCATTATTGTTCTTGTGTTCTCGATACCTGTTGGCTACTTCTCTCCTGCGACAGGCGTCTGTTCTTTTTGTCTGTTGGTCTGGTGTTTCTGGCTCTCTGTTGGTCTGCTGGTCTGTGTCTGTTGACAAGGTGTTTCTGGCTCTCTGTTGGTCTGTGTCTGTGTCTGTGTACGTGTGCCTCTTCACAGATGGCTTTCTTCAATGATCAGTCGGAGTGGGACAATGCTTATGCCACAGCATTGGAAGATGTGATGACGCAAACACTCGATCGGATTAACAGGAAGGAAACAGAAATCACGAATATGCTCACAAAAGTTCAAAATATTCGCGATGATTGTGTGCGTAAGGAAAATGAGATCCACGAACTCAACAAAACGGAGGATATCGCGCCGACGCATATGTTGATGCGGAAAGATCTTATCAACTCTTCAACCACAGAGGAGGAAGTTCGCAAGGCTTGCGAAGCATACGGTTATGGTATTTCGAGTGGTTCCGTTTACTGCATCAAGATGAAGCGCGAGAATGAGCCTTTCAAGTACTCTGTTTTTTCAATGCCGAATGGAGTGGATGACACGGAAATTATCCTGAACGAACTCCTCAAATCAACTCTTGCGCAACTCACACAAGCAGGTTATACTTCCGAATCGGTGGTGTGTTCGCTCCAGTGTGGATATTGCTACAAGTCAAACTTCTCCGTCTTGGAACAACTTTTGAGACATCTTTCGCTTTCTACGCCGACATATGACAACTTCTTCGATATTTCTCAGGTATCTACCGACGTTCAAACAGATATCTCACACATCTTGATCCACTTTCGCGAACATGTGATGAAAAACAATAACCCGAGCAACGTTATTCGGGAGAATTTTTTGTTTCAAGATATCGTCACATCGTGCGACACTATTTTCCAGAATATTTTCAAGGGAGTTACGGTTCTTTTTGGCTCTTTGTGCGATCCGGTAACTCGCAGTCTTCGGCAGCAACAAACTATCACGTGGAAATCCACAGAACATTTTAAAACTCTACGTGTCTATCGACTAAGAGATCACCACCCATTCAAGGAGGAAGCAACTGATTATCTTATGAGACATAGGGCGGTATCATATGTAGCACCAAGAACGTTTCCTGAAGCACTCACAAGAGAGAACTTCACACCTGATGGCATTCAAATAGACACATCAAACCGGTGGCATTCGGAGATCCTGTCTCAAATGATTTACAGAAAACTTACAGACCATCAACAAGGGGTAATCCGATGGTGGCGCGAGGAAATGGTAGAGATAAATAACACGCTTCAAGATATCACAAGACCACGTGATGAAACACTTGAAGTGTGGAGACGTCTGCGTGATGACAAATTCTTTCAGCAAAGCCAGAAAAGGGGGTTTCTTTACTGTGTAACAAACGATTATTTCGAGAGAGACAATATCTACAAAATCGGTTTCACAGAAGGACCACTGAAAAAACGCGCTCGCGCTTTATCTCGTAGCATTATGAACGTTCGACGACTTAAAATTTTGTTCTGGATATACACAGATCACGTTTCTACTGCTGAAGCTTTCATTCATCGGGTTCTGAAAAATTTCAGGCTACAAGCAAGAATGGATACTGCCGCAGGAAACCCAAGCCAGAAATCTCTTCCGGAGTTTTTTCAAATACCTCTTCAGACGATACGACTACTTTTCAAACATACCGCAATGTCTATCAATGGCAGCTTTTTTGACGAAGAAATTAATGTCGAAGAAACGAGTAATGTTCAATGGAACGCAATCGATACTCGTGTCAAGGACGTGTTCAATCAAGAAACATTGGATTTTCATCATTCCGGCTTCGAAGGCAGGGTCAGTCGGCTGGAGACACTCGTAGAAGTAGTTGATTAGGTGTGTGTGTGTTAATAAAAAATTTATAAATATCTTAAGAGTTATGTTTGCGGGAGGTGAACCTAAAAGTGATTGATCTATTTTTGTTTCATCATAAGGATGATTTGTAATGTGGATGGTTGTGAAAAACAAGCAACTCATGGTGTTAAACAGGAAAAACTTTCAAAATGTTTAGAACATAAAGATGATGGTATGGTAACGAATTCTTCATCATATTGTAAACACAACATTCGCAAACCTCGTTGTGATGAGTGTAAAGAAAACTATATTCGTAAAATGGTAAAATCAGAAGATTTAGAAATATATGTAAAAGACAGCAAAAATTGGCAAGAGATAATGGAAAAATGCGATATCAACTATATAAATAATGATATGTTCAAAAGAATTAAAAATTATGACACAAGTCATCTACCAATCTTGGAATATGGCTTAGCAGGTAAAATGCAAAAATATTCGAAAAAATATTTGATCCAACTAACTAAAGATAATTCAACATGGACAGATATGCTTAGAACAATGAAACTATTGCCTACTAAAAGTGTAAAAACTATCATTCAAAGACATTTGCAAAATATTGAAATTGATTACAGTCATCTTAAAAATAATATAAATACACTTGAGGAAAAAGAAGATATCATAAAAAAAATATTCGTTAAAAATTCTAAAACAAATAGAGGTGCTATCAAAAATTATTTGATTGAGGTTATTGAAATGAAATATGAATGCGCTCATTGTCATATTTCTCATTACTCAAATGATATTTATAAAGATAGACAAATTGTCCTTGAATTAGACCATATTAATGGTGATAATACAGATAACAGTCTTGATAATCTAAGGTTTCTATGTCCAATTTGTCATTCATTTACAGATAATTATTGTGGAAAAAACACTTTAAAAACTAAAGAAGCAATTACTGATGCTAATATTGAAAAGCATTGTATGGATTGTGAAACTATCATTCATAAAGATTCTCAAAGATGTAATACATGCGCAAAAAAGCCTAAAGATACAAAAAAACCTTCTTATGAAGACATGATAGAAAAATATAAAGAACTTAAGTCTATTCTGAAACTCAGTCATCACTATGATAGCAGTAAGGAAACCATTAAAACTTGGTTTAGAAGTTATAACAATGACTATACAAATGAATTGAAAAAAATTAAAGAAGATAATTACCTACACGAACAATATCATAAACAAAATACTTGTAAAACTTGTGATAAACAAATTTACAATACTTCTACATATTGTAATGATTGTTATAAGAAAACGAAAAATGTCTTGCCAAAAGATAAAAAATGTTCTGATTGTGATAAACTGATTTCAAGTGTTGCTATGAAATGTTATGAGTGTCATCAAAAAACAAAATCATACAAGGTTCAAAGACCGTCTTATGAACAATTGCTTGAAGATTATAAAAAAGAGAAAACCTTTAGGGCGTTAGGTAGGAAATATGGAGTTAGTGATAATTCTGTGAGAAAATGGATTAACACTGATGAAAAGTATAAAAACTTCTATACCGATATTAAGAAATAATTAAACATTGGATGCCTAATTTTTCCATAGTAAAATGAAAAAACTAAAAATATAAACTTTTATATTTTTATAAATAGAACGTATGGGAGTTGAACCCATCCTAATGCGTTATAAGCACATTGTGCGAACCGATACACTAACGTTCCATATTGATATTACATCAATACAATTATAAGATTATCGTTTTTGGAAACGAAATGATAAATCATACTTTTATTTTTTTTGTATCTTATTTTTCAATTGTAATACTTATTTCGTTTTTATTAACGAAATGACAAATCGGATTATCGTCCTATTGCTTTTTGGTATCTTAACTTGATAAATAAGACTTATTTATTGCTAATAATATTTTTTGGTATCTTATTCACTTATGAATAAAACTTTTTTTGTTTTGATATACAGCATTGTAGCTTTTTAAGCTAGTATTACCTTTTGTATATTCATATATTTTGGTTTTATCCTTATATACTTTTCAAAAAAGTTTTATTTCTGTTTTTTATTAAAAAGTTAAAAAAAAACACAAACATCATTGATTGATAAAATATCTGCAATACACAGATTTCATTACTAACATATATATCATACTTAAGAGCCATATAGGAATGTATGATTAAGATAAGAAATTGAGACATTTGACATTTTGTTACCAAAAACTTAAATGGATTTCGAATATTCAATGTTGTCAATAGATAATGGAAATACATGATTACATGAATAAAACTGTTCGCAATTACTGAAAATGCTACAGTCCCATTAGCATCTCCTGTAACTATCGCATATTTCCACATCAAGACAATTGATGAATGATGATACAAATGTAGAAATGATAACTGACGCGACTTCTTACACAACACTATGAACAATGTATCAAAGAAATCGAAATATTTAGTCAAATAATGGATATAAATATACTTTGATATGTTATAATTAAAAAGTGTATTAAGACCAAACGGATTTGTTAAATCAAAATGCAATTCAAGATATAGGTTATATAGTATATAACTATTCACTAATATTTGAAATGTATTGTATATGATTTTACACTTGTTTAGTACAAAAGGATCAAAGATCGTCATGACCTTACTAAGAACATATGTACTAAACAAGTAGGTAGATACTAACATACAATC
>ERZ887849.4035-NODE-4035-length-10590-cov-34.216706_pt1 | contig 10590 bp, 6 predicted proteins | sample MGYA00521267_ERZ887849 | MGnify/ENA primary metagenome ERZ887849 (study PRJEB32303, sample SAMEA104408601) | aquatic metagenome | biome: Brackish water; feature: Pelagic; material: water | place: Baltic Sea | collected 2014-06-06T16:11:00 | depth 2,863 m ... | reverse complement strand
TGTTTACAATGTCTTGTTGTGCCCCGTAAAGCATCGGACGAATAAGGTGGTTGAACCCAGAATCTATCTGCGCAAAAACTGTTGAGGTCGTTTGTTTAATTGCATTTACTTTCGCTAAAAAGTATCCAGATTCACTCACAATAAATTTACCAGGTTCAAATGCCAATGCCAGATCCTTACCGTAGTTTTTACAAAAGGTTTGAAAACGTTGCGATAATTTTTCACCCAATTCCTCTATGTTGGTTTCGATGTCCTTGTCTTTATAAGGCACCTTAAAACCAGAACCAAAATCAATAAATTCAAGAGCATCAAATTGTCTCGCAACATCAAACAATATCTCACTCGCTTGTATAAATACATCAATATCTAAGATGTCACTTCCAGTGTGCATATGAATCCCATTAATTGTCATGTTTGTGTTTTCAACAATTCGTAACAACAAAGGGGTTTGGTGAATAGAAATACCAAATTTTGAATCAATATGACCTACCGAAATATTGGTGTTACCACCCGCCATTATGTGTGGATTTATTCGGATACAAACAGGAACTTTTGGGTGTTTGGCGCCAAATTGTTCCAATATTGATAGGTTGTCTATATTAATTTGTACTCCGAGCTTCGCCACCTCTTCAATTTCTTCTAAAGAAACTCCATTTGGGGTGTATATAATAGTTTCGGGTTTAAACCCTGCATGCAAGCCCAATTGCACTTCCTGTATTGAAACCGTGTCCAATCCAGCACCCAATTGATTTATAAACTTCAGTACTGAAATATTGGTCAGTGCTTTCGCAGCATAATTTATCTTCAAATGTTTAACTTTACTAAAGGCTGCTGATAACCGCTTGTATTGTTTCTCCATTTTATGTGCGTCATACACATAGACAGGACTTCCATAATCTTTTGCAATCTGTAATAAAGTGTCTTGATTCATTCGTTTTAAATTTTAATAGTTATTGTTTTTCAATGATCAAAACTAAATCTATTTGCTAAATGTACCATGAAAATAAAAAAATAACACTATTTTTACACAAAATGTTAAATAATAAACAAAAATGAAAACAATCGCCTCTTGTGTACAAGAAATTCTAGTATCAAGACCATTTTTGGAAGAAGCACTTTCTCGTGAGATAATAAACTTTTCTGCATTGGCCAAAGATTTAAATTCCACCATTTCTGAGATGCTACGCAAACCGATAAAAGATGGAGCCATTATGATGGCCTTAAGGCGCTATGACCCTCCAGCTAATGTTGAAAATGCGGTACGTATAAAAAACGTATTTAAAAATTTAGGAGATATCACAGTGCGTTCAAATTTAAGTGATTTTACATTTCAGAACTCTAAGACTTTAATTGATAGCCATTCTAAAGTATTAGATAAGATCCATACGAAAGATCAAATATTCTATGCCTTTACTCGAGGAATTTTTGAAAGTAATATTATGAGCTCAACTTCAGTGAAAGAAAGTATTTTGGAAGTCTTTAAAAATGAAACGCTTATGGGTTCACAAGATAATTTATCAGCCATCAGCATCAATTTACCCGATGGTAATTCTAAAATAGTTGGGTTGTATTATCAGATATTTAAGCGATTGGCGTGGGATAATGTCACATTATACGAAGTAGTTTCTACCACAAATGAGTTTACCATCCTCGTTGAAGATCATTTAGTAGACAAAGCATTCTCTGTTATAAAAGGTTTAAAAAATTAATAGAAACTCAAAAATTAATTATCCTATAAATCAATGATAAAAATTATTGGTAAAACGCCTTAGGTTAATTACTTTTGGGCTCTGAAGTTTTACATGATTTCTCCTAGGAGGAACTTAAAAATAAATTTTTATCTAAAGATGAACTTACACGAATACCAAGGAAAAGAAATTTTAAGCACTTTTGGTGTAAAAATCCAAAAAGGAATTGTGGTGAATACACCTCAAGAAGCGGTTGCTGCGGCTCAAAAATTAACTGAAGAAACGGGCACAGGATGGCACGTTCTTAAAGCCCAAGTACACGCTGGTGGTCGTGGTAAAGGAGGAGGTGTCAAACTTGCTAAAAACTTAGATGAAGTAGAGTCGATAGCAGATCAAATTATTGGAATGCAACTCATCACTCCACAAACTTCTGCTGAGGGTAAAAAAGTACACCAACTATTAGTTGCTGAAGATGTATATTATCCTGGAGAAACAGAAACAAGTGAATTTTATATTTCAGTTTTATTAAATAGAACCTCTGGAAGAAATATGATTATGTATTCTACAGAAGGTGGAATGGACATAGAAACGGTGGCAGAAGAAACGCCCCATTTAATTTTCACAGAAGAGATTGATCCTGCAACTGGGTTGTTACCATTCCAAGCGCGTCGTGTTGCGTTTAATCTAGGACTCTCTGGAGCTGCTTTTAAAGACATGACTAAATTTGTATCGGCACTATACACAGCTTACGACAAATCGGATGCATCTTTATTTGAAATTAACCCTGTTTTAAAAACAAGTGATAATAAAATTTTGGCTGTCGATGCGAAAGTAACTATTGATGATAATGCCTTATTCAGACATAAAGACTACCTAGAATTGAGAGACATTCGCGAGGAAAACCCTATTGAAGTTGAGGCTGGGAAACTCGGTCTTAATTATGTAGATTTAGATGGAAATGTTGGTTGTATGGTCAACGGAGCAGGACTTGCAATGGCTACGATGGATTTAATTAAACAAGCAGGGGGAGAGCCCGCTAACTTTTTAGATGTTGGTGGTACTGCCGATGCGGCGCGTGTAGAAGCAGCGTTTCAGATCATTTTAAAAGATCCAGAAGTCAAAGCAATTTTGATCAATATTTTTGGTGGAATAGTACGTTGTGATCGTGTGGCTCAAGGGGTCATCGATGCTTATAAAAATATGGGAACGATCAATGTGCCAATTATTGTACGTTTACAAGGAACCAATGCTGACATCGCTAAGGAATTAATTGACAACTCAGGATTAGATGTTCAAAGTGCGGTTGAGTTCCAAGAAGCGGCTGATAAAGTGCAAACTGTTTTAGCATAAATAAATATTACATATTCTTAAAATACAGAGCATTTGCTTTGTATTTTTTATATAAATTAGAATATGTATCAACCTTACAAATACCTTAACCCACAAAATGGGTGTTTCGAATTCGATAGGTTTTTTGTAATATGGAAAATGTCAGCTATCTCTAAGTTGATTTTATAGATGCTTCACCGTCGTTTCTTTGTCTGTTATATATCGGGTCTAAATTCACTCATGATTTTTTCTTGTTTAGACTTAGCATAATTAAAACCAGATTTCCACCATTTTCGCATTAATTTCGAATCAAATACTAACGAATTTGTGTTTAAAACTGTTGGGGTATAATACAAATTAAGTTTTACATTTTTATTATTTGCGGCGAGTTTGCCAATTGTAATATTATGTTTTTCCACGTGTGTTAGCATAAAGTCGAATACATCAAAAAGTAAAGAGAACGGATTTTTTGCAGGTAATTTGTTAAATTGAGTTGCCTCAGTTTCTAAAATAATGGCATCTATTTCTGTAGCACCTCTTAAAATGGCTTCTCTAATTGGTATTAAAGACCCAAAACCCCCATCGGCATATTGATAATGATTTTTTTCTAATAAACTCATAAATGGTATATAGTTCAAGACCCCCATATCCAGTCGCAAAAATCATCATAAGTACACTCTTGAATCGATTTATATTAAATTTGATTGGTGGTTAAATTGGAAATTGTAACGACTACTTCTTTGTTTTCTTCTCTGATTTTGCAGTACATTTCTTTAGTGAATTATCTTTCAATTAAATATTGTGCAACACCACCTGCAAAAGCACCTTTGCTTCCACCACTAGAAATTACCAATGCTTTCTTCATGTGTATATATTTAATTTCTTAAATGGTCACATGTTACATCAATTTAATCATTTCTTGGATATCAAGTTATGATCAAGGATGGTTCATAACCTATATATGAGTAGTTTATTTGAGTTGTATAAAAATATTAAAAAAGAAATAAATCAATGAATTTATTTCAATTATATATTTACGCCGTCAAAGCTTTCAACTTTTTTTGATACGCCTTGATTTGGTCTCTAAATTGCGCTGCATGTAAGAAATCCAAATCCTTTGCTGCGGATTCCATGAGTTTACGAGTCTCCCTTATTTTTTGTTCTAATTCGGGAGCTGCCAAATATGCATTTTCGGGTTCAGCCGCTTTTAGGGCTTCTTGTTCGTAGTAATAGCTACTCACTGAATTTTTTGTGAGAGCATTATCTAAACTTTTATTAAGCGCTTTTGGCTCTAGTTTGTGTTTGGTATTGTATGCAATCTGTTTTTCCCGGCGGTAGTTAGTTTCATCAATGGTTTTTTGCATGCTTTTGGTAATTTTATCAGCATACATAATCGCGCGACCGTTGAGGTGTCTCGCCGCACGTCCTACTGTTTGTGTTAAGGAACGTGCCGAACGCAAAAAACCTTCCTTATCTGCATCTAAAATAACCACTAAAGAAACTTCTGGAAGATCCAAACCTTCTCTTAATAAATTCACACCTACAAGAACATCAAAAAGACCTTTTCGTAAATCTTGCATTATTTCAACTCGCTCTAAAGTATCCACGTCACTGTGAATATACCGACAACGGACTTGGATTCGAGTGAGATATTTAGTCAATTCTTCAGCCATTCGTTTGGTGAGGGTAGTTACTAAGGTGCGTTCATCTTTTTCGACCCGTTGCTGGATTTCTTCAATCAAATCGTCAATTTGATTCAGACTTGGTCGGACTTCTATAATAGGATCCAAAAGACCTGTGGGTCTTATGACTTGTTCCACAAAAACACCATCTGATTTTTCAAGTTCATAATCGGCAGGGGTGGCACTTACATATAGCACTTGATTTTGCAGACTTTCAAATTCCTCAAATTTCAAAGGGCGATTATCCATTGCTGCGGGCAATCGGAACCCATATTCTACTAAGTTTTCTTTCCGACTTCGATCGCCTCCATACATGGCGTGCACTTGTGAGATGGTAACGTGACTCTCATCAATGACTATCAAGGAATCACTTGGAAAATAATCTAATAGACAAAAGGGACGTGTACCAGGCGCACGACCATCTAAATAGCGCGAATAGTTTTCAATTCCAGAACAATAGCCCAATTCACGAATCATTTCCAAATCAAATTCGGTGCGTTCTTTCAATCGTTTGGCTTCGAGATGTTTTCCAATTTCTTTGAAATAATCGTGTTGTTTGACTAAATCATCTTGTATGTCTTTAATTGCATTTTGTAAAATATCTGGTGAAGTAACAAACATATTAGCTGGATAGATTGTGATCGCCTCATAGATTTCAATAACTTTATTGGTATTCACATCAAAGGCTTCAATGGCTTCTATTTCATCTCCAAAAAAGTGAATTCTAAATCCATAATCCGCATAACTTGGAAACACATCTACGGTATCTCCTTTAATTCTGAAATTTCCATGATTAAATTCGCCTTCGGTTCTCGAATATAAACTTTGAACGAGTTTATGTAATAAGGCGGTTCTGGAAATGACTTCATTTGATTTTAGACTGATCACATTTTTCTGAAATTCAACAGGATTTCCTATGCCATACAAACATGATACAGAAGCGATAACAATCACATCTCTTCGTCCTGATAATAGGGAAGAAGTGGTGCTTAAACGCAGCTTTTCAATTTCTTCATTAATAGATAAATCTTTTTCTATATAGGTTCCAGAAACAGGTAGATAGGCTTCTGGTTGGTAGTAATCATAGTAGGATACAAAATATTCGACTGCATTTTCAGGAAAAAATTGTTTAAATTCTGAATACAGCTGTGCCGCGAGTGTTTTGTTATGGGCTAATACCAATGTAGGGCGCTGAACTTCTTGAATGATGTTGGCAACTGTAAATGTTTTTCCAGACCCAGTCACACCCAAGAGTGTTTGGTATTTTTCTTCAGACTCAATTCCAGCAACAAGTTTTTTGATCGCAGCGGGTTGGTCTCCAGTTGGTTTAAAATCAGATGTTAGCTTAAATTGCATAGTTGCAAAGCTAATACATAGAAAGCGCTAGAGCAAAGAGAGTCCAAAAAAAATCATTTTAAATCAGCTTAATAATTCATGTAAACCCAACCCGATTTTGGTTTTGAATTTGGAACATTCAAATGCAATACATAAAAATAGGTGCCAACAGGAAGAAGGATGTCCCCTTTAAGTGGACCGTAATTGGCTTTTCCGTCCCATTTAATGTTATTATCTCCCTTAAAAATAATTGTTCCAAAACGATTAAATATTAAGAGTTCGTGCTGTAAAAATACATCATAGAGTCCTCCTATGTTAAACCAATCATTATAGCCATCTCCATTAGGTGAAAAACCCTGAGGAACATTGGGGTCACAGTCACTCACCTCTAAGTTTACTGAAAAAATCTCATAACAAGGCTCAGCATCTAATCTGAAGTATATTGTTGAAATACTATTCGTATTGATGTATTGTGAGGGATTGACCAAAGCACCAAGGTCATTTATTAAATCTTCCAAGGATTGATAAAAAACAACGGTCTCTAAATCAAACGAAGCGTCTATTTCGTCTAAAGCATTTCGTAAATTAAAAACCGCTTGGTTATTACCAAAATTACATTCTATCAAAGGACTTAAAGGGGTTGTTTCTGGAGATTCTAATACCTCGATAGAGCTTTCAGCCGTGTTGTTCGTTTCACTCATTTCTGTGACCACTCCAGTTCCGTTGCCAACATCATCCACGACTATTGTTAGGTATATTGGATTTAAATTCAAAGGATCTATTGTAAAACGAATTAGATTGGACTCAGAACCATTGACAGGGATGTCGTTGATTGTTTGCGCTTGTGCAACTAGGTCTGATTCGATATAAAATGCGATGGGCGTATTTGCAGCTAATAATTGTGTTGAATTTAGATTTTCTATGGTATATTCAATGGTGATTTCACGAGAATTACAAGGCAAATCAATAGAATCAATAGAAACACTCGCATCTGGTAACTGACTATTTAATACAGTGATGATATTATTTATCATCACTAAATCTTGTCCAGAGGTTAATTGAATGACAGCAGATGAATCTCCTACATTAATGGTGTTTTCTATCGGATAAACGTCGATGTCCATATTGTATAAATTGGAATCGTTTGTGAAACTATTGGTGCCGTTAAAAGCATTGTTTGCTGGATTGAGCGGTGGATTACTAAGTGTAATTCCGTTCATTTGTAATTCCTCATCTACTGCTAGACCAGCATCGCCTTCCCAAGCCAAAAATCCAATTCTAGCACCAGTAGTATCCATAACATTCAAGTTGTTTAATTCAATGGTAATTGAGTTAGGAACACTTTCTAAGCCATCATAGACATTTAATTGATTTAGTGGAAGTACGGGGTCTGAGTAAATAACGGTTATGGCCCAACCCGCAAAATTTGTACCTGTTGAGCAATAGGCCGATGAAATATCTATTTGTTCTAAATTACTAAGAGTGTATAGACCATTTCCCTCGGTTTGAATGAGTGTAGTTACATCCGCAAATGCAGCAAAAAATTGTCGTGAAGAATCTAATGTATAAGCGAAGGTTCGAGAAGGTGTAATATCCGTGGTGTTCAGAGTTATATTAAAATCGCCAGAACCGGAGCCAGCCCAATAGAGGTAAGCAGCTTCTATGGTTTGTGTCGCCGATAAACTCAATGTTGCTGAAGAAGCTGTGTTTATGACACAGTTTACAGCACTGTTATTTTCGGAAGTATTCAAGGTGTTCCCAATTGCTGTATAATCCAAATGACCATTTAGTTGGTTGAACAACGAAATATCTTGTGCTGGTAGGATATTAAAAAACAAAATACCGATACTGAAAATAGCTATTTTAAATTTGCGTCTCATTGGTTGAGTTGTTATTCAAAGATATCAATTTTTCAGTATTATAATTCATCGCCTTAACGAAAAATGGCCTCTAAATATCTTGTTGTTTTGAAGTTTAATATAAAACCAATAATCGGAAGATGGACTACTAACTCCATTTACAGTGCCATCCCAACCCGCACTGGAAGGGCTTAATTTGATGAGTAGTTTTCCAAATCGGTCAAAAATAAAGATCTCACTGTTTTCTTGGTCTGGTGTGTTGATACCATACACATGCCAAGTGTCATTATAACCATCTCCATTAGGAGTGAAAAATTTAGGAAATCCAATTATAGCGATCTTTTCTTTGGCTGTCCCACAGTCATTTTTATCTCTTACATATACCGTATGAAAACCTGGAGCAACTCCAGAGAATACATTTGAGTCCTGATATCCAGTAAATTCAGTATCTAAAGCATATTCGTACTCACCTTCTCCAGAAACAAAAATAGTGATCGTATTATTTTCCACACCATCCACAATATCAATCGAGTCAAAAGTAGCAGTGTTGGAAGGAAGTACCGTTATGGTTCTTAACTTAGAACATCCATTGGAGTTGCTCACAGTTACCGTATAAACACCAGGAGTATTCACTTGAATTTCGTGTGTTTTTTCGCCTGTTGACCAATCGTAATACAATACAGGAGTAAATCCATTAATGACACCACCATCTAGTGTGATGGGACTAGGAAACGTATTTAAGCAATAGATACGTTCCTCTTGAATAACGATTTGTGGTAGCTCCAAAACCACCAATTCAACTTTGTTAATGCCATGGCAGTCATTTCCATTTTCAACACGTGCAAAAATGGTTTGTTTATACGGAGTTTTGTTGGTGTAATTAGCTGCTAGAGTATTAATTTCCAAAAGCGCATCTTGGTAAGTTTCATAATAGTTTAGAGTGAAGGTGGAAGACAGTCCAAAAAGCACTTTTGCATCCGCATCACTTAAAGTGAAATTAAAAAAACCATCTTCAGTTCCATCTAAGTCACATGATTTTAATATGGCATCATTCGCAGTAGAAGTACTCACACTTAAGGTGATTTCAGCAATATCAAAACAATTGGTTATGGTGTCTATGAGTTGTGCATATACAACCTGTGGATTTGAAGTATTAGTAAAAGCTGTTCCATCAATATCACCCATTGAATTTTGAGCGGAGGTTAAGGAGGTATAAAATTTCACCTCTCTGTTGTCAACATTGTTTATAAGGGTTTCGTTTATTTCTGTAAGATTAAAAGTTGTTAATCCATCAAATACGCCATCATCATCACATTGCACTAAATTGCTGTCTATGGCAATCGGGAGGGGGCTGTATTCAATTCGAATGGATCCATAGCTAGTACAGCCGTTATCTAAAAGCACTTCAACACTGTAGAGACCTTCGTTCTCAACTTCCAACTCAAAACCTGTATTTCCAGATAGGAGTTTGCCGTTTTTAAACCATTTGTAAGACAAAGCATTGTTTTGAAGGGCGCTCAAGGTTAGTGTTTCATCGTCACACAATGAAGTGTTTGTTGCTCTTAAACGATCAATTCCTAAGTCTGTACCCAATTTAAAGCTACTTGCTTCTAAGAAAACAGCTGAATCGTAACGATAGTTTTGTTCATCTGCGATAACCAATTTAACATGGTAAATTTCATTAGGGGTGATATTAGCAGTTGCTGTAAGAACTGTGGTTTGACCATTAAAATTAATAGGAGCTGAATTGGAATTCCAACCATCAAAGTACGCTTCATTAATGGGGTCACATTCTCCCGGAATCCCAGAATGAACAGTCGTTACTTTTACGGGTGTTTGCGTTGTTGGGACTAGGGCAATATTGGTGTAACCTCCACCACTTTCTTTCCGAATTAAAAATCCAAATAAATCTGAATATTGACAAGTACTCGAATTATTTTCTTGGTATTCTTCAGAGGCAAATATATAGTTGAAACTAATTTGATTCGCTTGTGCTGAAAAATTAAATTCTATTATAGTTGCATTGTGGGTATTACTTTCATTTAGAATCATTTCCAGATCAGAATCTCCTCCCCAATTCGAAGCATCATCGTCGCTTAAAGAGTTATTTGGACCTTCAACATTAGCTAATTTTCCAGTACTTAAAACGATTCCTCTTTGTAAAGGAAAACCACTTCCATTGGCATCAAAATAGCCGTAACTTTTTTCAGTAGAGTTAAAATTACCTCCAACGACATTTGTGACCACTAAATTTTCAATACAAGTGCTGTTTATGAGTACATCTTCAATCAATTCCTGAGGGGTGTAGGCAGAGCTACTAACTTGAACATTTTGACTCAAAGCAGCAAATGAAACGAATAAAAAAATAAGTGGGTTAAAATTTTTCATAAAAAACAATACAAAGATACATATTGATTTTTTAGGGCTTCTTATTAATTAATAAGAGCAAGACTAATTTTTTATGTTGGAATGTTGGTTTTTTATTTTTATCAAAACCAAATGGATGAGATAAAAGGATTTATAGATCACGCTTTTTTAATAATTTAAAAGATAAAAATATAAAAATAAGTGTCCATAAAATAACGATTATAATGTTATCAAAGTAAACAGCATAATCATAACTTATATCTGCATTCGATGGGAATTTTGTCATCGCAACACGCTGAAAGGGTTGTTTTATGAGGTTTGACATTGAAG
>ERZ887849.4034-NODE-4034-length-10593-cov-9.563769_pt1 | contig 10593 bp, 10 predicted proteins | sample MGYA00521267_ERZ887849 | MGnify/ENA primary metagenome ERZ887849 (study PRJEB32303, sample SAMEA104408601) | aquatic metagenome | biome: Brackish water; feature: Pelagic; material: water | place: Baltic Sea | collected 2014-06-06T16:11:00 | depth 2,863 m ... | reverse complement strand
CACCGAGGATAAGCGGATTTCTAACAGGCGATTCGTAATGCATGTCGCTTTCTTATTTATTAGGCTCTGTTTCTAACTTTGGTCTGGTAGAAGATGCTAGGTTGTGTACCTACTTCCTCAAGGAGGTGGTATGCGCGCTCCTCTTGTTTGAGGTGGCTCACTTCACTCTTAGGATTATTTACATCTCCGAAAACAATGGCACCAGAGCCACAAGCCTGCGCACAAGCTGTAGTGAACTCGCCGTCCGTTAATTGTCTTCCATCTTTTTTCGCTTCTAGCTTACCCATTTGGATACGCTGAATACATAGCGAACATTTTTCGATCACACCACGAGCACGTACAGTTACGTCTGGGTTCAATACCATTCTACCGTAATCGTCTTGTGATGGGTTAACGTCCGTAAATTTATCGTTCACCTGATAGTTGAACCAGTTGAAACGACGCACTTTATAAGGACAGTTGTTCGCACAGTAACGTGTTCCGATACACCTGTTGTAAGCCATGTGGTTCAATCCCTCACGTGAGTGTACCGTTGCCCCTACCGGACAAACTGTTTCACATGGTGCGTGATTACAGTGTTGACACATTACAGGTTGGAATACTACCGACGGGCTCTCAGAAGGAACCTCCATTTTCGCGTATTTCTCGATGGCACCCACACCTTCTTCCTCTGCAACTTCTTTGGTCATATCAGAAGAGTAGTAGCGGTCAATACGCAACCAGTGCATATCACGGTGACGACGTACTTCATCTTTACCTACAACAGGCACGTTATTTTCTAACGAACAAGCCACTACACAAGCACCACAACCCGTACATGAGTTCAAGTCAATAGACATGTTCCACATGTGTGACGTTTCGTGATCTTGATCGTCCCACAAATTCGCCTCAAACGAGGTAAGTGGGCCTTTGTACGATTCAAAAGTTGGCTTTTCGTTCCACTCTTTTGCGTTTCCTGATAAGAATGTTGGCAGGTTGATTTCGTTGACAATCTTACGTCCCATCATCGTGTGGGCCAATTGGACTGATGCGAAACCGTGCTCAACTTCTGAAGCAACTACAGTAGCCTCTGCATAGTTAACGGCTGGCGCGAGGAGCTCATTTGCATTTACCCCAACATTATTTCCAACCTTTCCTGCTTCTGTTCTACCAAATCCGACAGCGAGACCAATACTTCCTTGAGTTTGACCTGGCTGAATCCAAACGGGAACATTTTCAAGAGTCGCACCATCAACCGTGATGTTGATTGTAGTACCGTTCATTGATCCGTTTGATTGTGCTTTCACCTCTACTCCGAAGGCTACTGCATCCGCAGCGCTCATGACGACGTAGTTGTCCCAAGACAAACGTGTTACCGGATCCGGTAATTCATACGTCCAAGGGTTATTTGCATTGTTTCCAGCACCCATGCCTGCTTTGGTATAGGTGTAGAATTCTAATCCTTTCAGCGGTGTACTCACAGTAACATCGCTCATATCCAATGTACCCGTGGCAACCTCTTCTGAAGCAACGTCGGCAAAACCATCATGCAATAAAGCATTCCAAGCTTTCGAAGCGTTCTTAGAAGCAGCACTTGCTTTGATAAGATCCACAGCACTTTCTGTACCGCCTGCGAGTGTATTAACAATCTCAGCAGCACTCTTGCTATCAAACAATGGGCTAATCGTTGGCTGACCTACGGTGTAAACACCACTCACTGGTGCCGCGTCAGACCAAGCTTCCAAATAATGACTCATTGGTAGTGCAACGACCGCTTTTGAAGCTGTTTCGTCTAATCTATCTGCAATGCTGACAAGACTAACTTTATCAGCTAAAGAGGCCATCGCAGTGCTAAAGTGCAAGACGTTGGTATCTAGAGTCAATACCGAGGTAACAGCACCTGACTTAATATCTTCTAAAAGCGCTGCAAAATCCGAATCTGAACCTGTCGCAGTGAAATCTAGAATAGAAGTGTTAAACGCTGCAGAACCTAGTAATTCATTCGTCTTAGCGGCCAATTTCTCAGCTGCTGCTGAATTCAAGCCGTTCAATACTAATGCTCCTGAGCCAGCGGCCATTAATTCATTAGCGACACCTTCTACTGACAGCTTGATGTCTTCACGTAATGCTGGAGCAGAAACTGTAGCAACTCCTGCGGCATTCGCTACCTTATTGTAAACATGAGCCAATACCGATTCGTATTCACTCACCTTAGCTTTAATACGCACATCCGCATTTGCACCAGATAATGACAATCCAGATTCTGCTTGAATGTGGCGTAACATATCACTACCCGGCTTACGAGCAGAAGCATAAGCGCCGTTAAGGTTTTCGCCGCCCCAATCTCCGAGGAAGTCCGCACCCACTGCAAATACAACGCGTGCTTTTGACAACTCCACAGTCGGTAATGCGCGAACACCCGTAAGTGCTTCATATACATCCGCTCTGTTGCTTTGGCTTACCGCATCAACACTAACGTGACGTAAACCTAATTTCGAAATCGCACTCTTAAGTGCTGGAGAAATAACAGATCTCGTCAATACAACGCTATTGGCTGTAAGTAACGACTGTGCTTTAGCGATTGCCTCGCCCCATGAAGTTGCTGCACCATCCATCGTAGGATTGTGCATGCGTGCTCCATCGTATAAGCTTAAAACGGAAGCTTGAACACGTGCGTTTGTCGCACCATTGAAGCTAGCGTCATTATTTGGTTCAATCTTAATAGGGCGACCTTCACGTGTTTTAACCAACACAGATGCAAAATCGTATCCATCATAATAGGAAGATGCATAGTAGTTCGCAATACCTGGAGTTAAGCTGTCCGGCTTAACAACGTAAGGAATACTTTCTACGATAGGCGCCTCACAAGCTGCGAGCGTTGCCGCTGCTGTTGAGAATCCCATAAACTTCAAAAAGTCACGACGCGATGTGCTGCTTTCAGCAAGCTCGTCATTACCTAAGAAGTCCGCTTGCGAGATCTCATTAGAGAATTCGTTCTGCGCGAGCTTTTCTGATAGTTCAGGATTGGATTGATCCTCAATTCCTCTCCAATATTTGTTGTTCTCAGTCATTGCTGTGCTTCTATTAGTAGTGACACTTACCACACTCTAAACCACCGATTTTCGCTGCAGTGATTTTTTCGCCGTGGTACTTCTCTGTTAATTCCTCGTGGAAGTCTTGGTAGTAACCGTTCTTCTCAAACTGAACTTCCGTCTCGCGGTGACAGTTGATACACCAACCCATAGTCAGTTCAGAGTACTGGTACATTTCTTCCATGGTCTCGACCGGGCCGTGACATTCTTGACACTCTAGCTGGCCTACATTTACGTGCTGGCTGTGGTTAAAGTAAACAAGGTCCGGTAAGTTGTGGATGCGTACCCATTTAATCGGCTGTTCTTCGTAATCTTCGATGTATTCACGGTTCTCGCTATCCCAGCCAATAGCTGCATAGATTTTCGCGATTTCTGGTGAACCTTCACCGTCGTACTTCAAATTCCCGGTGGCGTCTGTGATTTCAGAGCCATCTACATACATGTGACAGTTCATACAAACGTTCGCTGAAGGAATACCGGAGTGCTTAGAATGACGGGCGGAGCTGTGGCAGTAATTACAGTCAATTTCATTTTCACCGGCGTGTAGCGCATGTGAAAAAGCGATAGGCTGTTCAGGTTGATAGTTTTGCTCTACCCCGATACCGCTCATCCACCAATAGGCTTGGTTAAGGAATAAAACAGTGACTACAATCGTTGCAACAGTAACAAAACCTTTGTTGTTGATCAAACGACCCCAGAACCATCCCGCCTCATCGAGAATTGATACTGGATCTTCACCTTGAACAAGGCGAAGTGTGTTTTTCATGCGCGTCAAAAGCATGACCATTACAAACAAAAGCAAACCTAAACCCAGCGTAATCTGTTTGCTGTAGTCCTTAGATTCTACAATTACAGTAGTTCCGCCAGCAGTGTCGCCACCTGTAGGTACTGGTTTTGCATCGCCTTCTATGGTGTATTGTAAAATGTCAAAAATGTCCTGATCGCTCAAGGTTGGGAATGCGCTCATCACGGAACCGTTGTACTCTTCAAAAATGGCGATAGCATCTTCATCGCCAGAAGCACGGAGCTCTGCGTTGTTGCGAATCCATTTTGTCAGCCACTCTTCAGAATACTTATCCGTCACTCCGGTTAGCGCCGGACCTACGAGTTTCTTGTCAAGCTTATGACAGCTGGCACAGTTTGATTTAAAGAGCTTCTTCCCATTTTTCGCATCGCCCTCGAAGGCTTGCAAGGATGAAGCAGAGAATAAGAAAACAAACACCGCTAACAGGGTGCTTAATTTTCTGAATTTTGAGGTAGTGTACATATGAGGCCTATATATAGCTATTCAGTGTCGCGCAAAAATAATGTGCAAAGGCCATAAAAAGGGTGTAATTCACGGGAAATTCCAATTTAAATTCGTTCTAAATTAGAGCTTGTTTAAACACTTTTTTACTTTTAGGGTGTATGCCCTTGTACTTTTGAAAAATATAACCCCCACTACCATGCTTCGTAAGCTTATTATTATCTTATTGGCTATCAATGCTCTGCCGCTCATTTCGAGTGCAACCGTGGTGGAATTAAGACGGTGCGATACACTGGATATCACACGTGATTTAGACAGTGCCTATCTGCATTTTATCTCAAAAGAACAGGGTGAATTTTTTGAAGGCTACACCATTCAGCTGTTTAGCGGAAATCGTTCCGGTGCAAACGTCTTAAAAGGTGAAATTATCGCAAGTGGTAAGTATGATGCTGTACGCCTTGTTTACCTCGCACCTAACTTTAAGATTCAAGTGGGGTCGTTTCCTGATATAGGCAGTGCGCAAAGGGCTTTAGCGGAATGGAAAGCGCTTTATCCGGATGCCTTTGTCGTCAAAACTCGTGTGCCTTGGTATCCTATTGAACTGCCTCTGGATGTTCCCGGAGATACAATAAAAGTCGACGACGAACATTCTCCTGAATAGAGGCGAAGTAAAGATTAATATCCCCCCTGTGGTAATTCTTCGTTCGAATCACCCAGCTTCCTGGGAAATGAGGACGTTTCGCATAGACCACACCATGATCAATTCGTGCATCAGTTATGCCGCTTATAATCGGCTTGTTGTAGCGGACTAACGCTCCTAGATTTTGACTTTTCTCAGCCGGAACTTTACTTGTATTCCAAGTGATGGGATTGGTCACACCGATACATGCTTCGTCCAATGTATTGGTGATTTCTGTCCCCTCCGCGTAGGTGCGCCATGAACAAAAACAACCCGTTTGTGTTTCCGATTCGCAAATGGGTATAGCAATTTTGCATTGGTCAATTGGCATACCTACTAAATAGGCTACGACCAATCGGTCCAACTGCTCCGGAGTTAAGTGGCTGTTAATCAAATGTTCTAGATGATCGGTGCCTTGACTGTGCCCCGCTAGGATAAAAGGTGTGCCCGGTCCGATTTCGAGTAAAAATTGGTCAAAGGCCGCTTTGACATCTTCATACGCAATGCGGTAGGCACGTGCTGTCGTAGGATTCGGGGCAACATTATACACCTGATAAGCCGCTTGACGGTAATACGGGGTAAAAACAGGCCCTGCGACATTAAAAGCCGTTGCCTGGTATTTGATAGGGGTGATTACTGCTTCTTGGTAGTCGGTTTCTGAAATATTTGCACTCCAACTGCCTCCTTTTTCAGGAAAGTGAACGGTGGGGTAAACGAAAAATACGGGAACGCCGAACTGGTTTGCCTGTTGGAATGCCAATGAGCTGTCGGAATAATCCGCGAATTCAGGGTGACTAGCCCACGCGTCTATAGACGTGTAATCCGGTGCTGTCGAGATTTCTTCGTGTAAGGATAGACTCAGTCCACAGGACGCAAGCAACAATGCAGCCGCGAAGTTGAAAACTATTTGGCTTAGAAACCGCACTAGGCCTCTATGGATGCTTTTTCACGAATGATCTGAGCGAGTTGATACGCTGGCAATACACCGCTTTGTCTCCAAATCATTTCTCCAGACTGAAAGAGGGTGAGCGTGGGTACGCCTTGTATGCGTAAGGCTTCAGCCAATTGCTGATTTTTATCCACATCAACCTTCAAAATGGTTACTGAATCGCCCATTTCATCAGCAAGTTCTTTGAGGATGGGCGCCATCATTTTACACGGACCGCACCATTCCGCAAAAAAGTCAATTAAGGTGGGCTTTGAGCTGCTTACGATTTCTTTAAAACTTGCCATAAGTTGGAGTTCTATTGTTATTTCTCGACCGGTTGTTTGCGTGCCCAAGCACCCATTCCTCCTTCGAGATTGTATACCGTTTTGAAACCCATTGACTTCATCATCTTTGCGGCTTGCCCAGAACGATTTCCGCTTCTACAATACACATAGACGGGCACATTTGGGTCCAATTTGGCCAATTCCTCCCGGAAATCATCACGGTAAAAATCAATTTGCGCTGCACCACGAATGTGACCCATGGCAAACTCTCTGTCCGTACGAACATCAAGCAATAAGCCTGTTTCTGCAGTATCAATGAGCGCCGCGAAAGCAGCTACATTTACATCAGCGTTCACGACACCTTCCGACTGTGAAATTTCGGCCGAAGCCTCCGTTTTTGACTGACAGCTTACAGCGCCGCCCCAAAGGAGAAGTACCGTTAAAACCGTGGGTATCGTTTTTGCGCCCATGTGCATTACATTTTGTGAATCATAACGTCAGAAGCACCGCCACCGTTCATTCCATCTTCAATCCCCTTAGAAGCTAAGAACATGAGCGCTTGACCAGAACGGTTTCCTGAACGACAAAAAACCACTAACGGACGGGGCATTGCTTGAAACTCTTCCCAACGGGTCGGTACTTCATCTAAAGGAATGTTTATGGCGCCTTGAACAGGTTCCATCGCTACTTCGCCAGGAGTACGAACATCTACAAGTGTTGCTTCTGGGTGATTGACTGCTTCGTTGATTGTCATAATAAGTTGTATTTGATGCCAAAAGTACAGCTGCGAAAATCAATGCAGCGGAACTAATATCACAGTTTACCAAATAATGATTTGATCCTCTTTAGCCTTAACTAAACCTCCATTCGTACAAACACCCCCAAAGGCTTCGACAAACTCTGGCATATTACTCATCGGCCCATTGACTCGGAACTTACCCGGGCTGTGTGGATCTGTAACGACCTGATTCTTTAAATATTCCTCACGACCGTGCATTTGCCAAACCTGGGCCCATCCTAAGAAAATACGCTGCTTATCTGTGAACCCATCAATGGGGGCCACTTCAGTGTCGCCGCGGTGTTTTAAATAGGCATGATAGGCTAAGGTCAAGCCGCCTAAATCGGCAATATTTTCACCTAAGGTGAGGCGACCATTCACGTTTACACCGGGTAGAACCTCATAGGCATCGTATTGATTGGCCAATTTTGTAGTCAGTTCATCAAAGCGCTTTTTGTCGCCAGCAGTCCACCAGTTTTCTAGGTTTCCATCGGCACCGTAGTTTGCACCCTGATCGTCAAACCCATGGGAAAACTCATGTCCGATAACTCCGCCAATAGCACCGTAGTTGATGGCATCATCTGCTTCAGGATTGAAAAATGGCGGTTGCAAGATTCCTGCTGGGAACACCACCTCATTATTTAACGGGTTGTAATAAGCGTTCACTATATGAGCGCCCATTCCCCACTCTTCCTTGTCAACGGGTTCCTCTAGTTTCGAAAGATTGTCCGCGGTAAAGTATTGAGAAAGCGCCTTGCTGTTTTCAAAATAGCTCGCTCTCGAAAGGTCAAGATCAGATAGGTCTTCCCATTTGTCTGGGTAACCAATTTTGTAGGTAAAAGCATCCAATTTCGCCAATGCTTTCTCTTTCGTAGTATCACTCATCCACGTTAAACCATTGATTCGATCGCGGAATGCGGAACGCAGGTCTTCCACCATCGCTTCCACCTGTGCTTTGCTTTCTTCCGGGAAGTAACGATCTGCATACAGATGGCCTAATTGGTCCCCCAAAGAACCTACAGCGCCCTGTGCACGCTTCCAACGCGGATTCATTTTCGGAATTCCACTTAGAATTTTACTGTAAAACTCAAAATTCAGCGTTTCAAATTCGTCGTTCAACGTATTCGCAGCAGCATCTGCGACGTGCCATTGGTAGTACTGTTTCCAAGTTTCTAAACCCGATTTTGCGCAAGCTTCATTGAATCTACTAAAGTATTCTGGTGCTGAATTAATCAACGTATCCGAATGCACGCCTACAGCCGCGACATAAGCCGTAATGGGCATGTTTGGTGCTAGCGCCTGCCATTGCTCGAGAGTCATGGGATTGTAACGTGCCACAGAATTACGCATTTCGACGCGGCTCTTCATGGCTTGTGCCATGGCTTTTTCCAGATTATAGATGGCATCTACGTCCCAATCTTTGCCGACGAGTGCGGAAACTTTCGCGATGTGATCGCGGTATTGCTGTTGCAGCACTAGATTGGCACTATCTTCTCGTAAATAGTAATCACGGTCCGGTAGACCAATTCCGCTCTGGCCAACATACAAGGCGTGTGCTGAGGAATTTTTCGCGTCCGTACTTACGTACATCGAAAGCGGTGCACCAATACCATTGAACTTATTCTTGCCCATCAATGTAAAGAGCTCCTCTAGAGATGCCACGCTACTTACTTCTTCGAGGTACGGCATTAATGGCGTTAATCCTGCCTCGTTACGCGCAATGCTGTCCATAGCACTCGCGAAGAGGTCACCAATCAACTGTTCATCCGTGCCTTTTTCATACGTTCCCGCACTAACTTCTTCGAGGATGGTTTTTAGGCGGTGTTTGTTGGTTTCAATCAACTCATTGAACCTGCCCCAACGGGTTTCTGTTTCTGGAATTGGGTTTTCGTCGATCCATCCGCCTGCAGTGTGCTGAAAGAAATCCTCACACGGTGCGACCGAAGTATCTAGATAATTCACATTAAAGGCGTCTACTACCGACGCTTGTTCTGGCGCTGTACAGGCCGCTATTACTAACGGCAACGCTAACAGTACTTTTTTCATGCTCTGTGGTTTATGCTTAATGGTCTAAGCCTTTCGTTTCCAAGTTTCGAAGGTAAAGGAATATTCGTGATTTTCGTCTGCAGGATGGTGCAGCGATGTAATGCATTCGAACGGACTTTTATCCCAATCTGGGAAGTATGCGTGCCCCTCCAATGTTGCGTGAACGACGGTAATTTCTAGGATATCCAGGTACGGGAGGGCCAATTCATAAATCTGTGCACCGCCCACAATAAACGTGTCCGCTTCATCTTTCACCAACGCTAAGGCTGCTTCAAGACTTTGCACAGACTCACAGCCTTCCGCTTTAAAATCTGCTTGCCGACTGATCACGATATGACGGCGTTTCGGAAGTGGTCGACCGCCTAAACTGTCCCAAGTCTTACGACCCATAATGATTGTCTTACCGGCGGTATGACGCTTAAAGTGTTTCAAGTCATCCGGTAAATGCCAAATGAGGTCGTTGTCTTTACCTATGACGCGATTTTCGCCATAGGCGACTATAGCTTTCAATACCATTATACAGCAACTTTACCCGCAATGTGCGGGTGTGGATCATAACCGACGATTTCAAAGTCGTCGTAAGTGAAATCGAAAATATTGGTGACGGCAGGGTTCAGTGTTAATTGCGGCAGTGGGCGAAAATCGCGTGTCAACTGCAGTTCTAATTGTTCGATGTGGTTATTGTAAATGTGCGCATCGCCTAAGGTGTGGACAAAATCGCCTACCTCTAGATCACAGACCTGCGCGACCATATGAACCAGGTAAGCGTAAGAAGCGATGTTGAAGGGTACGCCGAGGAAGATATCAGCGCTGCGCTGGTACAATTGGCACGAAAGCTTGCCGTCTGCCACGTAAAACTGGAAAAAGGCATGGCAAGGCGGCAGGGCCATTTGGTCCACAAAACCGACGTTCCATGCATTCACGATAATGCGGCGGCTGTTGGGGTTGTTTTTGATTTGATCAATAACCTGCTGGATCTGGTCCACAGCCCCGCCGTTCGGCGCAGGCCAAGAACGCCACTGGTAGCCATAAACGGGACCTAATTCTCCCCATTTTGCTGCAAATGCTTTATCCGTTGCAACGCGCTCGGCAAAACCGCGGATATCCTCTCCGGCAAAATCAGTACTGTTTTTATAGGCGGCATAGGGCCAATCGTCCCAAATACGAACCTTGTTTTGGGTCAAATATTCGATGTTCGTGGAGCCCTGCAAGAACCACAACAGCTCGTGCAAGATGCTCTTCACGTGCACCTTTTTTGTCGTTAGTAATGGAAAACCTTCCTGGAGATTAAAACGCATTTGATGACCGAAAACACTGATTGTTCCGGTACCAGTGCGGTCTCCTTTCTGTACGCCTTCTTTCAGGACGCGTTTAACAAGATCGTGGTATTGCTGCATGTAACAAAGATGGCTTTGTCGGAGGGAATTCCCACGCAAAGAAGAGACGGGTTATTCACGGAGAAATCAACAACAAAAAAACCCATCCGCGAACGGATGGGTTTAAGGTGTGCCCCGGGCCGGGATCGAACCGGCACGGACATTACTGTCCACAGGATTTTAAG
>ERZ887849.4033-NODE-4033-length-10595-cov-7.554175_pt1 | contig 10595 bp, 6 predicted proteins | sample MGYA00521267_ERZ887849 | MGnify/ENA primary metagenome ERZ887849 (study PRJEB32303, sample SAMEA104408601) | aquatic metagenome | biome: Brackish water; feature: Pelagic; material: water | place: Baltic Sea | collected 2014-06-06T16:11:00 | depth 2,863 m ... | reverse complement strand
CATGCCCATGATCATGAGAATGGTCATGGCTATGGCCGTGATCATGGCTATGGCCGTGATCATGGCTATGCGGCTTTGCGGTCATCGCAAGACGACATGCACCAGTGCAGAAATGGTCACAAAGCTCGCAATCTTCAACGCTGCTTCCCGGCGCGGAAACGCCTTTTCCCTCAACATGATGGTGATGGCTTTCCTGTGCCAATCCGACCTCGGCTTCAAAGCCTAGAACCTGCGCCCGATATTTACACATGGCGCAATTCATATTGTTGCTTCCATGCAGAATTTCAGACACCCGATCAGCAAAGGTTGCAATCACCTTTGGATGATCATTCAAATAACCTGCCTTCACAAATTCGATATCGGGATAGGCCGCAGCGACCTCGTCGGTAAAACCGTATATCCGGTCAATCAAAATGCCCGAAAATAGAAAATAGGGAAAGACAACAATTCGCCGATAACCTAGGCGGGCGATATGTTCAAGACAGGGCTGAACCAGCGGAAATGTAACACCTGAATAGCCAACTTCGGCCCAGCCAAACCCCATCCCTTCCCACAACATACGGGAAATTTTTGAAATATTCGAATTGGCATCAGGGTCCGATGAACCGCGCCCAATAACAACAAGGCAGGTTTCAGCAACTGGCACTGGCTCGCCTTGCTGATCAGCCACAGCAATCGCACTTGAAATCCGGTCACCTGCGGCTTGCAGCATTTGCAAATCAACCGCCAATTCGCGCCCATATTGAATGGTGATATCATGTTTGGCAGCATAGGCATTCAAAACTGACGGAATATCATTTTTGGCATGACCAGCGGCAAACAACATGCCAGGCACAGCAAGAACATGCGTCACGCCCTTGGCGCGCAACTTATCAAGGCCGGTATTGATCACTGGCGTGGCGAATTCCAGATAGCCATATTCAACTGGCCAATCGGGAAAAATCGGCGCTAGCTTTTCGGCAAGAACGGCAAATTCGGTGACGGCCGATTTTGACCGCGATCCGTGTCCGCAAATCATCACCCCGTAAACAGGGGCTGTACTGGTAGACTGGTCTGGCAATGCCATTTCACGCTCCATCCAAAAAACCCCGATTTCGGGGCAATAACCATTCTTGTCCAAAACCCAAAAGCCGAAAAAAAATCAACTGTCGGAAAAGAGGCGAATACATGAAATTTAATGAAGCAATAACAGAGGCATGACGCCATTCACGTCATGTGTTTCTGACCGGTTCGGGGCTCGGATTTGGATGCCTGAATTAGGTCCACCGCACCGAGATCGCTTTCATCTTGTTCACAAGTCCACCAACCTTGTCTAAAACATACTAGAGCCAATCGCGAAAGACAATCGCACATCCGACTAAAGGTATAGTAAATGCCCGATTTCAGCCTTGCCACTTTTGAATATCGCGCCGCCATTCTGGTTTTGGCATTGGCGCTTGATTGGGTTTTTGGCGAACCTGACTGGATTTGGCGGCATGTACCGCATCCAGTTGTGATCTTTGGGAAACTGATATCCGGCAGTGACAAGCGCCTGAACCAACGGCGTTATCGCGGCGGGCAAAGGCGGCTATTGGGCGCAATGGCCTTTATCGCGCTTGTCGCCTTATCAGCAATTATCGGTGTGGGGATTGGGTTTTTCGGCCCATTTGCCGAACTTGTCTGCCTTGCCATTCTTCTTGCCGGACGGTCGCTTGATCAGCATATTCTGGCCGTGGCAACCGCCCTTGGCGACAATATCAAAGCTGCCCGCAAGGCCATTGGCATGATTGTTGGACGGCGAACCGATCACATGGATGAAGCTGAAATTTCACGCGCCGCGATTGAAACCGGCGCAGAAAATCTGTCCGATGGGGTGTTTGCACCTGCTTTCTGGTTTTTGATTGGCGGCGTTCCGGGGCTGTTGATTTATAAAATGACCAATACAGCCGACAGCATGATTGGATATCGCAATCCGCGCTATTTCGCCTTTGGCTGGGCAGCGGCACGGTTTGACGATCTGTTGAATTATGTTCCGGCACGGCTGACCAGCCTTTTTATCGTTTTTGCCAGCATGAATGCAAAAGGCGGCGTTTTATTATCAATCAAAACCATCCTAAGCGATTCTAACAGCCACGCATCGCCAAATGCAGGCTGGCCGGAATCAGCAATGGCGGGCAGTCTCGATCTATGGCTTGGTGGGCCTCGCCATTATGGCAACCGGCTAAGACAGGCGGCAAAATTGAATGGCGATGGCGGTGACGCAACCGGCGCTAACATCCATCATGCGCTTGTCATTATGCGAACCGCACTTTGGCTTTTTGGCTTGGCTCTGCTGATTTTTGGCGCAACAGCATTCGCGCGAGGCATGATTGCAGGCTGGCAGATGATCACAGGCTAGATACCGGCAATCTCACCCAATGCGTCAAGGTCAAGATGCGTGGCCATATGGTCAGCCAACCGGTCAAGAACCGCATCAACCTGCCCGTCATAATCAAGCGCATCGGTGGCCATACCAAAACCCGCTAGAAATGCCGCTCTGAACTCATTGCTGGAAAACAACCCATGGCAATAGCTGCCAATCACCCGCCCATCAGCAGAGATAGCTCCTTCACCAACCCCATCAATCGACAGAAACGGCCGGTCGCGCCCCGCACCTGTTGATACGCCCATATGGATTTCATAGCCGGTCACCGGAATATCACTTCCCATCACAACAGCTTTGGTCTGGCGCAAGGTTTTGCTGTGATCAAGGCTTGTCTCAATATCGAGCAGCCCAAGCCCATCAATGGTCTCAGCAGCGCCTTCAATGCCATGTGGGTCGCTGATGCTATTGCCAAGCATTTGATAGCCGCCGCACAGCCCCAAAATATGCCCACCGCGCCGGTAATGCGCCTGAATATCGATATCCCAGCCCTGATCGCGTAAAAACCGAAGATCGGCAATTGTGGCTTTTGACCCGGGAAGTAAAATCAAATCACAATCCGCCGGAATGACATCGCCTGGCTTGATCAGCAAAATGTCAATATCGGGTTCGGCAGCAAGCGGATCCAGATCATCAAAATTGGCAATCCAGCGCAGCATTGGCACGGCAATTTTCAGATGTCGATCCGCGCCCGGGGATGTTTTGGCGATTTTACTATCGATATCCAAAATATCCTCAGCAGGTAATAGCCGCGCCTGATCAAAAAAGGGCAAAATCCCAATGCCGGCCCAACCAGTAAAGGATTCAATCGCTGTCATTCCCTCAGAAAATAAATTAGTATCACCTCTAAACTTATTGATTATAAATCCTTTAATCATTTTCTTATCTTCAGGTGACAAGACAAGATCAGTTCCGGCCAATGAAGCAATCACGCCACCACGATCAATATCGCCAACCATAATCACCGGCGCATTAACCGCAGATGCAAAGCCCATATTGGCGATATCACCAGCCCGAAGATTGATTTCGGCCGGACTGCCAGCGCCTTCTATGATCACCAGATCGACACGGTCACAAAGCTGGTGAAAACTGTCAAGAACATGCGGCATCAGCGCGGCTTTATGACTGCCATATTCGCGGGCGCGCATGCTTCCATAGCGCTTGCCCTGAAGAATGATTTGCGATCCGGTTTCGCTTTCCGGCTTTAGCAGAACGGGGTTCATATGAACCGATGCGGGCAGTCGCGCCGCGCGTGCCTGTAGCGCTTGCGCACGGCCAATTTCGCCGCCATCATCAGCCACGGCAGCATTATTTGACATGTTTTGTGGCTTAAAGGGTGCGACCGACAGCCCCTGATTGGCGAAATAGCGGCATAATCCGGCAACCAGAACTGATTTTCCGACATTCGATCCGGCACCTTGGATCATCAAACAGGCGGCTGTCTTTCGGCTCATTTACGCTATCCACCATCTGCCAGCAGCCCGTTCTAACTGCGCAATCATCAAAATTCGACCCCGATCTGGGCTTTGATTCCCGACCGGAATGGATGCTTGACCAACGCCATTTCAGTGACAAGATCAGCCATCTCAATCAAATCTTCGGCTGCATTGCGTCCGGTTAGCACAACATGGGTCATTGGCGGTTTTTCGGTTTGCAGAAACTGCATCACCTCGCCAAGGTCAATATAACCGTAACGAAGCGCAATATTGATTTCATCAAGCAAAACCATTGTATTGCGCTCATCGCGGATCAATTCCTTGGCTTTTTCCCAAGCGGCTGTCGCGGCGGCTATATCGCGCTCTTTGTCTTGAGTTTCCCATGTAAAGCCCTCACCCATTGTAAAAAACTGGCACAAATCAGGGAAATGCGCGGTGATCAAGTTACGCTCGCCCGTATCCATACCCCCTTTGATGAATTGCACAACAGCACAAGGCATTTCATGGGCGATGCAGCGAAAGATCATACCAAAGGCCGAGGATGATTTGCCCTTGCCCTTGCCTGTATGAACAATGATCAGGCCTTTTTGATCGGTTTTGCCAGCCATGATCTTGTCACGCGCCAGCTTTTTCTTGGCCATCTTACTATTATGGCGTTCAACATCATCAAGATTTTCCGGCGTCTGATTTTCATTGGCGCTCATCGCGGCTCACTCCTTTCGTCATCTGGCTATTTGGCACAGCATTCGGGGCTGATGCCCTGCTATAGCGGTGTTTTGTCGTTACCCAGATTATTTTGCAATCGTTCTAATTCAGCTTGCACGCTATTGCGCCGCGGTGTCCATAGCCCACGGTCAATTGCCTCGGCAAAACGCGCCAGCATATCAGCATAAGCGGCATCATTGGCCACCTCCAAAAACGCCCGAACAGCGTCATCTTCAATATAGGCCTCATAAAGCGCCGCAAAATGATGCGCCTCTACCTTGCGTGTTGTCGCGGCAAAGGCAAACAGATAATCAACCGTTGCCGCCATTTCAAACGCGCCCTTATAGCCATGGCGCATGGCGCCTTTTATCCATTTCGGATTGCTAGCGCGCCCGCGAACCACGCGGCTAATCTCTTCAGCAAGACTGCGCGTTATCGGGTTTTCGGCAAGGCTGTGATCATTATGGTAAACCGGTACATCACGGCCCGAGATATGGGAAACTGCCGCCGACAGCCCGCCGGCAAATTGGTAATAATCATCACTATCCAGAATATCATGCTCACGGTTATCTTGATTATGCAGAACCGCATCAGCATTACCAAGACGCGCCTCTAGCATGTCACGCGCCGGACTGCCTGCCACCCCATCACCATAGGCATAGCTTGACCAAACCAGAAACGCCTCGGCGAAATCTGATCGATCGTCCCAAATGCCTTCATCAATCAAAGTTTGCAAGCCTGCGCCATAGGCCCCAGGTTTGGCGCTGAATACCCGCAGGGTGCTTTTGCGCTCGGCCGCATCGCGTGACAGCCCAGCAGCCTGTGACGCCGCCGTTTCGCGCCGTACCGCAGCTGCCAGCGGATTCATCTCCTCAGGCTCGTCCAATTTGGCAACCGCCTGTACCGCACGATCAATCAGGCTCATCTGCGCTGGAAACGCGTCACGGAAAAACCCTGAACAGCGCAGTGACACATCAATACGCGGCCGATCCAGCATATCAAGTGGTATGATATCAAAACCGGTAACCCGCCGGCTTGCCGAATCCCACACCGGCTGCACCCCCATAAATGCCAGTGCCTGCGCGATATCATCGCCGCCAGTCCGCATATTCGACGTTCCCCAAGCCGATAGAACCATCGCTTTTGGCCAATTGCCATGATCTTGCAAATATCGCTCAATCACCGCATTTGCCGATGCCCAGCCAAGCCGCCATGCGGTTGGCGTTGGCAAAGCACGGCTGTCGATTGAAAAGAAATTCCGGCCCGTTGGCAACACTTCGGGTCGGCCTCTTGTTGGCGCCCCTGATGGGCCAGCAGCGATAAAGCGACCAGCAAGTGCCAGATGCAGTGCTGCATCTTCTTGCGGCCCACAACGCACCAGATCACGGTTTAGCGGCCCCAACGCCTCGGTCAGGATCAGACGGCTTGCCGGCCCGGGGATGGCATCAATAACGCCGTCAAGCGCCGCATTGATCAATTCACGCGCCAGCTTATCAAGCCTTTGCGTGGTATGACCATTGGTGCGCCATGCACCGGCTGATTGACGCGCCAATATCGGCGGGATTGCACCAGTCCAATTTTCACCTGCAACCGCGGTCAAGGGATCATAGTTATTTTTGTCATCACCATCGTCATCGTGACCGACAAGCCCCAAATCATCGGCAAGCGCGCGCAGAAGTGACGCATTGGCACCTTCGCCATCACCGCGCGGCGTTCGCAATATTTGCGCCAGTAATTCACCAGCTTGAGCGGCGTTTGGGTTCCGGCCAAAGATATGCAGCCCATCACGAATTTGTAGCTCTTTTAGATCGCACAGAAAATTATCCAGCTTTAACAGTTTTTCATCAGGCGCATCATCTTTGGCAATGCCGCAATCGGTCGTAATCCCGGCCCGTTCAGCCTGTTCCAAAATATCACTCAGCAAGGCAGCCGAACGGTTTTTATCCATACCGGCAGCTTCAAAATATTCATCCATCAATGATTCGATTCTGGCCATCACGCCATGCGTATCGGCCTGTGTCAGAGGCGGCGTTAGATGATCAAGCACAACCGCTGATATGCGCCGCTTGGCCTGCGCCCCCTCGCCAGGGTCATTAACAATGAAAGGATAAATCAAAGGCATTGCCCCAAGCACCGCTTCTGGGTAACAGCCATCGCTCAGCGCCAGCGCCTTTCCGGGCAGCCATTCCAAATTGCCATGCTTGCCATAATGCACGGTTGCATCCATGCCCCAAACGTCACGAAGCCATAAATAGAATCCGAAATAATTATGCGGCGGCACCAAATCAGGGGCATGGTAGGTCGCTTTGGGATCGATATTATATCCACGCGCTGGCTGCACCCCGACGGCGGCATTACCAAAAAGCCTGATCGGTAACCGAAACCCTGACCCATCAAACATCGGATCATCATCGACCGCTCCCCACCGATCTAAAATGGCAGTTTGCATTGCTGTGGGCAGGGTTTTGAAAAACTGAACATAGATGTCTTTGGCCAAATGCACATGGCATGTCCGGCCATGCCAGCCTGCATTGGTTGGCCCTTTGCGCAACTCGGCAATCAAGGCAGCGCTTGACTCGGGCAGATCCGGAAACCTATATCCGGCGGCCTGAAGCGAGACCAGTGAAGCAAGCACGCTTTGCGGCGTATCCAGCCCAACACCATTGGCAATACGGCCATCCTTATTTGGATAATTTGCCAAAACAAAGCCGATTTTCTTGTCAGCATTCGGCAATCGACGCAACCGACACCAGCGCCCCACCAGTTCGGCCACAAATGCCGCCCGATCTTCTGCAGCCACATAAGACGTTGTCATCGCATGCGTCACCGGATCCTTGGTCAAAGGCTGTTTAAAGCCAATCGCACGGGTCAGAATCCGCCCGTCAAGTTCAGGCAAAGCAACATTCATTGCCAAATCGCGTGCTGTCAGTCCGGCCGACGATGCCTGCCAATCCGCCGTCTGGTTTGATGCCAGAACAAGTTGGAACACCGGCGCGTCAACCGCCCCAAAAGGCCCAACAGACCGCATGGTATTTTGATCATCATCATTGGTAGCACCAGCCATTTTTGACGGGTCAGATACGGCAAAACTGGTCATGTTCAAAATGACATCGACATCTGCCTTTACCAGAAAATCGGCAATGATGGCCGCCGTTTCTGTTTCTTTCAGGCTTGCGCCGAATAGCGGCAACGGGTTCATGCCCTTTGCCCGAAGCACATTAATCAGGCTATCAATCGGTGCCACATCACCTGCTTGCATTAAGGCGCGATAAAATACAAGCGCGGCAACCGGCGCGCCATCATGCCATTGGCGGCGTATCTGATCAAAATCAACATCGACAAGCCCGGGCCAGTACAGACCGGCCCGCATCAAAGGGCGCACTGGTGGCGCACGATCACTGCCGTTGAGCAAATCGGCGATTTTGCCAAGGAATCCATGCGCGTTATCAATACCGCCAGCGTCAAGATAAGCGGATAAGGCCAATGACGTTGCCGCATCAACCGATGACAGATAGGTCAATTCGGGATCAGCTTTGCCATCACCTGACAAAAACACCACCATCACCTTGCCGGTTTCGGCAAGCGCCCGCAATTGCTGAACGCCATAAGACCAGTAAGACACACCACCCAACAGGCGTATAATCACAATCTTGGCATGACGCGCCGTATTTTCGACATAGAGATCAACCGAATAGGGATGGGTCAGGCTTAGGTAATTGGCGATGCGTATCTGGTCTTTCCAGATATTGGAATCTGCGGCGGCACGCGCCAACAGACCGACCTCGGTATCGGCCGAGGTTAAAATAACGATATCACCTGCCGGTTGGCCTAAATCAACGGCTTCATCAGAATCATAAAGGGCGCCTGATTCGTCAATTTTAAGAAGATGCATGACCTGCCAGCCCGTTATCGGTCATTTGATCACCCATTAATTGGCCACCAAGACGTTTGGCAATGGCCACACCGTCAAGACCAGCAAGCCCGATCACCACAAGCTGGTCACCCGCGCCATCGCCAGCACGGGCAAAATAGCTGTCGACGCGTTGGCCGACTGCCTGCACCACTAATGGCAACGCCTTGCCTTCAATTGATAGCCGCCCTTTGGCGCGCAAAATGCCAAATTCACCGGCAAGCGTGGCAAGTTGCAGCTCAATCTCACTGGCTGAAGTCATTTTTGGCATGGCGATAATGAAAGATAAAAACGCATCATGGCCGTGATCATGATGATGATGATGATCATGATGATGGGGGTGATCATGGCCGTGATCATCATCATGGTGGTGGTGGCTATGGCTGGCGCGTTCATGCGCTTGTTCTTCCATATCAAGCCCCAAAATCGCATCCAGTGGTGCCACACCATTGGCCGCAACAATAATCGGCGTTGGACCTGCAAGATGCGATTCAATCACGGCGCGGGCGCGGGCCTCACCAGCCGCATCCAACTGATCGGCCTTTGACAGCACAATCATATTAGCCGCGCCGATCTGATCCTTGAACAATTCATCAATCGGGCTGTCATGATCCAGCTCTTCATCGGCGGCACGCTGTGCCTCAAGCGCCGCCATATCATGCGCGACCGACCCTGACGCCAAGGCAGGCCCGTCAACAAGCGTTATCACCCCGTCAAGCATCACCCGAGCGCGGATATCTGGCCAGTTAAACGCCTGAACCAAGGGCTGTGGTAAGGCCAGACCCGACGTTTCGATAATGATATGATCGGGAAGTGGTCGCTGTTCAAGCAGCTTTTGCATGCTTGGCAGAAAATCATCCGCCACCGTGCAACAAATACAGCCATTGGCAAGTTCGATGATATCGTCAATTTGGCACCCCTCGGCGGCGCAATCGCCAAGCATTGCTGCATCCATGCCGATATCGCCAAACTCATTGACGATCAGTGCCAAACGTTTACCAGCAGCATGGCTGATGATGTGACGAATCAGCGTGGTTTTACCCGACCCTAAAAATCCAGTGATAACAGTTGCAGGAATACGGGTATTCATCTCGATAAACTCCGATTGATCAGCAATAATGAAAGCACCAGTCATTTCCAAAACTGGCGGCAAAAAAGGCAGGGCCGATTATGATGACCCTGCCTTTTATAAAAATAGTCACACGGCGGTGCGTTTTGTCTACATGGCAGGAAACAAAAACCGTTCAGCATGTTCGACAAGATAGGTCACCCCAACACCAGCCAGCAAAGCACCGGCCAGCCGTGGCTGAAGTTCTGCCATTGAAGCCACGTTCCAGATTTGCCGCATGGCAAAACCGGCAACCAACATAATACCGAACTGGATCAAGCCAAATCCGGCAAGATAGGCAAGGATAGGTGTTGTCTCGGCACCAATCACGGCAGCGCCATAGGCAGCGCCATGAAACAATCCGGCAAGCGAGCCCAGAATGGTCGCCGGAAGAACAGCCACATCACGCCCTCGCATCACGACAAGACCGGCAAATAGAACCGACAAGGTAATCATGAGTTCAGTAAGCGGCAATGTCACCGCAGCAAGTGTCAGCAAACTGCCGATCATTGTGCCCATCACAAATCCGAGCGGCATCACCAAACGTCGCGTCTGAAAGGCTGCCAAAACACCAATTGCAACCACAAAGGCCAGATGATCAAAACCAATAAGCGGGTGACCCACACCGGACAAAAATCCATGCAGCATTGTTTCTGGCGCGGCACCGCCAAGCGGATGATGGGCAAAGGCATTGCTGGTCGTTGCGACGATCAAAGCAAGTGAAAGCGAAGTTGTTTTGGTCATTTCTGGCTCCCCCCAAAGGAATAAAGACTGCATCCGTGACCAGCACGCACAGTTCATAGATTTTTGGATATGATGAAGCTCAGCCAAAACGGCTTTCATCTTCACGGCATACCCCGACCGTAAATAGTCAAACAGAATAAGGCAGGTCTCCTGGCTTGTGGTCATTTTTGCCTGTCTGCCTTCCCGGGACGGCAAAACCGGATCCCAGTGGTCGATTGACAGGCGACCATCCTACAGTCGCGGGGACGGCTCTGGCATTGGATGGCTTGTTTCATCCGGACCAGATTCCCT
>ERZ887849.4032-NODE-4032-length-10596-cov-6.079120_pt1 | contig 10596 bp, 10 predicted proteins | sample MGYA00521267_ERZ887849 | MGnify/ENA primary metagenome ERZ887849 (study PRJEB32303, sample SAMEA104408601) | aquatic metagenome | biome: Brackish water; feature: Pelagic; material: water | place: Baltic Sea | collected 2014-06-06T16:11:00 | depth 2,863 m ... | reverse complement strand
AGCCACGGCCACCCGCTCCTTCACACCGCAGGGGCCGCCCGGAAGCGACGCAGCAAGGAGGAATTGACGATCACTGACAACGAACTCAGGGCCATGGCCGCCCCGGCAATCATCGGATTGAGCCAACCGAAGGCGGCGATCGGGATGCCGATGATGTTGTAGAAGAACGCCCAGAACAGGTTCTGACGAATCTTGCGCATCGTCGCCCGCGACAGTCCGATGGCGGTCATCACCAGCCGCACATCATTGCCGATCAAGATGATGTCGCCGGCTTCCTTGGCCACATCCGAACCCGAGCCAATGGCGATGCCGATGTCGGCGGTGGCCAGGGCCGGAGTGTCATTGACGCCATCCCCCACCATCGCCACCTTTTGCCCCGCCAACTGCAGCGTCTTGATCGTTCCCGCCTTATCGGCAGGCCGCACCTCGGCGATCACCTCGGTGATTCCCACCTGGGCGGCGATGGCCTCCGCAGTGGTGCGCGAATCGCCGCTGAGCATGATCACCCGCACGCCTCGGCGGCGGAGCAGGGTCACGGCCTGCTCCGCCTCGGGCCTGACCGTGTCAGCCACGGCAATCAGGCCGAGGAGGCGTGTCGCCCGGCCCAGCAGCATCGATGTGCGGCCGCCCAGCTCGAGGTCGCCCAGTTGTTGCTGCAGGGCTTCTGGCACCTCGCCGGCGAAACGAGCGGCCAGGTGCCGGTTCCCCAGCCAGATCGGCTCTCCCCCCTCAGTGGCGGTGAGGCCTTCACCGACCCGGGCCTCGAAGTGGTCGATCGGCAGCAACGTGACGCCCTGTGTTTTCACAGCGGCGGCGATGGCAGCTGCGAGGGGATGCTCCGAGCCATGCTCCAGCGAGCCCGCCAGTTGCAGCACCTCCCGCTCTGAACTGCCCGGCAGGGCGATCAGATCGGTGAGCACCGGCTTGCCCTGGGTGAGCGTGCCCGTCTTGTCGAAGACCACGGTGGTGAGCGACTCGGCCCGCTCCAGCACTTCGCCGCTGCGGATCAAGATGCCCTGCTCGGCGGCCTTGCCCACCCCCACCATCAGGGCCGCGGGGGTGGCGATGCCGAGGGCACAGGGGCAGGAGATCACCAGCACGGCAATGAAGGCCAGCAGGCCACTGCTGAACTGGCCCGCCAGGGTCCAGATCCCGAACGCCACGACGGCGATCAGCACCACCGCAGGCACGAACCAGGCCGTGACCTGATCGGCCAGGCGCTGCACCGTGGCGGTGCTGGCCTGGGCCTCCTCCACGATCTGCACGATCTGGGCCAGGGCGGTGTCCGCCCCCACGCGGCTGGCCCGAAAACGGAGCAGCCCCGAGCCATTCACCGTGCCGCCGATCAGCTCGGCGCCAGCGGTTTTGGTCAACGGCAGGGATTCGCCGGTGAGCAGCGACTCATCCACGGTGGAGCTGCCGTCGAGCACCACGCCATCGGCGGGAATCTTCTCGCCCGGGCGCACCAGCACCAGTTCGTCAATGGCGATGGCGCCGGCCGGAACGGTCATCTCCTGCCCGTCTCGGATCACCGTGGCGGTGGCCGGCTGAAGATCGAGCAACTTGCGCACGGCGGCAGAGGAGCGTTGCTTGATGATCTCCTCCATGTATTTGCCCAGCAACACGAAGGCAATCACCACCGCCGACACTTCGAAATAGACGTCCCGTTCATTGACACTGACCGGTAGCCAGGTGGGCGCGAAGACCACCACGACGCTGTAGAAGTAGGCGACGGAGGTGCCGAGGGCGATCAGCACATCCATGTTGAGGGCACGGCGCTTCAAGGCCGCCCAGGCGCCGGCATAAAACGACCAGCCCCCGATGATCTGCACGGGGGTGGCGAGCACGAACAGCCACTTCCCCCAGCTCATCCAGGGCAGTGCCTCCAGCGGCACCCACGACATCAAACTGACGCCCGCCGCCAGAGCGATGAACGCCCCAGCCCGCAACAGCGCCAGGGCCAACACGCCGCCGATCACAAAGCCAACGCGGCGGCGCATGACGCGCAGTTCGCGGTCGGGATTCCGGAATGTCTGCAGGCAGCTCTGGCTGCAGAAGTAGTAGCTGCGGCCACTCCTTTCTAGTGAAAGTGCTGTGGCCTTCGGAACAACCATCCCGCAGATTGGATCTTTGGCCATTCCACTGGGCTTGCCACCGATCGAGGGCAAGCTGTGGCTGTTGTGGTTGCCGTGGCTGTTGTGGTTGTCGTGCGACCCGTGCGGATCGCTGGATTTCTGGCTGAGCGCTGTCGGGTTCATCCTGGCCGCTTCAGATCAATGGGGCTTGCTATGGGTGGTCTAAGCAGGATCTCGCGCAACGACCCATCCAGACGCCGTGATTGAGATGTGCGGCAGAAGGATCAGTCCATTCCGTCTTCAATCAGCTGGAGGCCCTGAGGCCGCGCGGGTGTGGTCGCTCCGTAGCTGGCAGGTCTGCAGGCGTCGCGACGCTTTCCGCTGGCTGCCAGCCTGGACACCGCTGTGGATCCGATCGCTTGCCCCTCGACTCCAACGCCCTGCGGCCCCTGCCGTGCACCCCGGCCATGGGCGGCGTGCTCGAAACCCTCGCCTTCTTCCGCGATCCGGATTTCGCCCGTTCGCGCTTTGAGCGCTACGGCGATGTGTATGAAACCAGCCTGCTGGGGCAGCGCACCGTGTTCATTCGGGGCGGCCAGGCGATCAGCGACCTGTTCGCCCAGGGGGAGGCGGTCGAGGGCTGGTGGCCCGACAGTGTGCGGGAGCTGCTGGGGACGTTGTCGCTGGCCAACCGCAACGGAGCCGATCACAAGGCCCGCCGCCGGGTGGTGGGGCAGCTGTTTGCCTCTGCTGCCCTGAAGCGCTACAGCCCGGCGATCGTGGCGCTGGTGGAGGCGCTCAACCAGGAGCTGCTGGGCGCCCAGGCGCCGCTGGCTCTGGTGCCGAAGCTGCGGCGCTTTGCCTTCAGCGTGATCGCCAGCACGGTGCTGGGGTGGGGCTCGACGCTGTCGATCGCGAGGCCCTGTTCGTGGATTTCGAGATCTGGTGCCAGGGCCTCTTCTCCCTGCCGTTTGCCCTGCCCGGCAGCCCATTCGCCCGTGCCCGTCAGGCCCGCAAGCGCCTGTTGCTGCGCCTGGGCGCCGTGCTCCAGAACGCCCAGGCCGCTGCTGCTGCCGGAGCGCCCCTCGCCGCCGGCGGCCTCGATCTGCTGGCCGGAGGCCTCGATGAAGCCGGTATCCCCCTGGCCGACGACGACGTGGCGGAGCAGTTGCTGCTGTTGCTGTTCGCCGGCTACGAAACCACCGCCTCCTCGCTCAGTTGCCTGCTGCTGACCCTGCTGCAGCATCCAAAGGAGCTGGCCTGGCTGCTGGAAGAACTCGACGGTTTGCCTTGGCCACCCGCAGCGGCAGAAGCCGTGAGCGCCTACGACGCCCTGCGGGCACCGCGGCTGGATGCGGTGGTGAAGGAGGTGATGCGGCTGACCCCGCCGGTGGGGGGCTTCTTCCGCCGCACCCGGGAGCCGATCGCCCTGGCGGGTGTGCTGGTACCGGCGGAGCGGGTGGTGCAGGTGAGCATCAGTGCCAGTCAGCGCCACGGCGCTGACCCTGAGGATCTGGCGGCCTTTCGGCCCCAACGGCATCTGGAGGGAGACGAAACAGTGACCCTGCTGCCCTTTGGCGGCGGTGAACGGGTGTGCCTGGGCAAGGCGCTGGCGGAGCTGGAAATTCGGCTGCTGGCGGTGGGGCTGCTCAAGCAGCTGAGCCTTGACTTGGAGCCCGATCAAGACCTCACGCTCGTGGTCATCCCCAGCCCCACCCCGAAGCAGGGCCTGCTGGTGCGCGCCAGCCGCCGGGGAGCGGCAGGCCAAGCCAAGGCTGGGCCGCCAGACGCGCCAGAAGCTCAGACTTGACCGATACAGCCCTGGGCACCCCGCCGCGATCCAAAAGCCGCATCTGTTCAAATTCCGCAACAGTCTGTTACAGTTCTCTCATCACCCGCAAAGACCCCATGGCCCAAGCCACCGCCACCGCCACTGCCCTCACCCCTACCTCCACCACCGCCCTTGACCGGGCCTCGATCCGCGGCGCCACCGTCACCACCGAAGACGGCGGCCGCCTCAATGCGTTTGCCACCGAGCCCCGCATGGAAGTGGTGAGTGCCGAAAGCGGCTGGGGCTTCCATGAGCGCGCCGAGAAGCTCAACGGCCGCATGGCCATGCTCGGTTTCGTTGCCCTGCTGGCCACCGAATTCGCCCTGGGCGGCGAGGCCTTCACCCGCGGTCTGCTCGGCATCGGTTGAGCCAACTGCCGCGATTTGCTCCTCACACTCCAACAGCTATTCCCATGAGCCAATCCCTTTCGGTCAGCAGAGAGTTCTTCGTAGAAGCCCATTCACGCGCCATTGATAACTGCACGGAGCTGGAAGACCTGCGCAAGGTTTCCAAAACGCTCTTGAAGGCCTGGCAGATCCAAGCGATGTTCAGCGAGCATTACGGCGCCCAAGCGCTAGGAATCAAGCGCCCCTGAGCGTCTGAGCCTGAGGGCGGCGTGCATCACAGCCAACGTTCATGCACCTCTGCGCGAGCATTGCTCGGGCAGAGGTTTTTTTTGGCGCTGAACCACTTGTCGCTGAGCTACTTGCCGTGGAGCCACTGCGCATTGAACCGCTTGGCCCTGAACCGCCTGGCAGCGAGCCAAACGAAGCCCACCACCCGAAGGCAGCCGCTGTGAGGCCCAACCCCAGCCGTGCCCCCCTGCCCGCCCAGCGCCGCCATCATTCGTGCATGCCCTGTCAGGACAACCCGAGGCGATGCCAAGCCTGAACTCCCTGCGCCGCAGGGAACGGATTCCTGAAGTGATGGATCAGCCGGGGATCGATCCCGGCGACCACGCCCAGGCCCTGGCGGGGCTGCGGCGCATCAATGCCCTGAGCCGTTGCTCCGCCGGTCTGTTCGCGCCGATCCAGGCGCTGGCGTCACGTCAGCCAGGCCAGCCGCTGCGGGTGCTCGACCTGGCCTGCGGCGGCGGCGACACCGTGATCGATCTGGCCCTGCTGGCGGGGCGCAGCAACGTTCCGCTGATCGTGGAGGGCTGTGACATCAGCGCCAGCGCTGTGGCGATCGCCCGCACCAATGCCGAACGCCGCGGCGCCACGGCGCGCTTCTTCCAGGCCGATGCCCTGGTGGATCCCTTGCCCTTCGGCCCGGACGGAGCCGCGCCCGCTGGCTATGACGTGGTGGTCACCTCCCTGTTCCTGCACCACCTGGGCGACCATGACGCCGAGGTGGTGCTGGCCCTGATGGCCCGCCGGGCCCGCCACCTCGTGCTCGTCAACGACCTGATCCGCAGCCCGCTCGGTTACGCCCTGGCCTGGGCCGGCACCCGGCTGCTCAGCCGCTCCTGGATCGTCCATACCGATGGGCCGCTATCGGTGCAAGGGGCCTTCCAGCTCGCTGAGGTGGCGGCCATGGCGGACCGGGCCGGGCTGGCCGGCGCCAGGATCCAGCGCTGCTGGCCGGAGCGTTACCTGCTGAGCTGGTCCCGTGGTTGATCTGCAGCACGGCGAGCCGTGGGACGTGCTGGTGATCGGCGCCGGCCCTGCCGGTGCCCTGGCCAGCCTGGATCTGGCCCGCCGCGGCCTAAAGGTGCTGCTGGTGGAGAAGCGCAGCTTTCCGCGCTGGAAAGTGTGCGGCTCTTGCTTCAACGCCCAGGCCCAGGCGGCCCTCGCCGCCGTGGGCCAGGGCCACCTGCTCGAAAGCCTGGGCGGGCGGCCGTTGCGGCGGCTGCGGCTCGGCCTGGGCGGCCGGGAAACCACCTGCGCCCTGCCGCCGGGGCGGGCCCTCTCCCGCAGCCGCTTCGATCAGGCGCTGGTGGAGGCGGCCGTCAGCGCCGGCGCTGTGTTCCGCCCGCTCACCACAGCGCAGCTGGACGCCGCTGCGCCCCACACCTGCGCCCGCACCCGCAGTGTCTGCCTGCGCCAGGGACAGCAGCAGGAGCTGGTGCAGGCGGCCGTGGTGCTGGTGGCGGCGGGGCTCGCCAACCGCAGCCTGGAGCAGGAGCCCTCCGCCCGCACCCGCATCAGCCCCCGCTCCCGGCTGGGGGCCGGCTGCGTGCTGGCGGGTGCGCACAGCCACTGGCAGGAGGGCACCATTCATATGGCGGTGGGCCGGCAGGGATACGTGGGCCTGGTGCAGGTGGAAGACGGCAGCCTCAACCTGGCGGCGGCCTTCGATCGCGCCCTGCTGCAGGAATGCGGGGGTGCTGCGGCGGCAGCCGGACAGGTGCTGGCCGAGGCGGGTTTTCCGGCCATCCCCGAGCTGGCGGAGGCCGATTGGCAAAGCACGCCGGCCCTCAGCCGCCGCACCACCCCGCTGGCGGGCCATCGCTTCCTGGTGCTCGGCGATGCTGCCGGCTACGTGGAGCCCTTCACCGGAGAAGGCATGGGCTGGGCCCTCGCCGCCGCCACCGCCGCCACGCCACTGGTGATGGAGGGCACCGGCAGCTGGCAGCCGGCGATCGAGCGCCGGTGGCGCCAGCTGCACCGGCAACGGATCGGCCGCCGGCAGCTGCTCTGCCGCGGCCTGGCCCTGGCGCTGCGCCATCCCACCAGCAGCCGGGGCCTGTTCTGGGCAGCGTCCCATCTGCCTTCCCTGCCGCAACGGCTGCTGCGATGCCCCTGACGATCCTCGGCATTGGCACGGCCGTTCCCTGCCACCGGATCAGCCCGGTGGAATCGGCGGCGATGGCCGCGCGCATCTCCGCCTCCACCCCGGAGCGGGCAGCCCTGCTGGCGCGCATCCAGCGCCGCTCCGGGGTGAACCTCCGCCATAGCGTGCTGCTGGAGTCGGCCGATCACGAGGCCGGCATCGATGGCCGCATGCCCTTCTATGGCGAGAACAGCCCCTCCACCGGCGCGCGGATCCGGGCTTTCGAAACCCATGCCGAACCCCTGGCACTGCAGGCAGCGCACCGGGCCCTGGCGGATGCCGGCCTGGCGCCGGAGCGCATCACCCACCTGATCACGGTGAGCTGCACGGGGTTCCAGGCGCCGGGCTTCGATCTGGCCCTGATGGCCCAACTGCCCCTTGATCCCGATGTGGAACGTACCCATGTGGGCTTCATGGGTTGCCACGGCGCGCTGAATGGTCTGCGGGTGGCGCGGGCCTTCGTGGAAGCCGATCCAAACGCCTGCGTGCTGCTCTGCGCCGTGGAGCTCTGCAGCCTGCACATGCACTACGGCTGGGATGCGGAGAAGGTGGTGGCCAACGCCCTCTTCGCCGACGGGGCCGGCGCGCTGGTGGCCACGGGCGCTGCCGGAGCGGCAGGGGCCGCCGCTGACGCCCCCCCGCTGCAGGTGCTGGCCTCCGGCTCCACGCTGATTCCGGGCAGCAGCGATCTGATGTCGTGGACGATCGCCGATCACGGCTTCGAGATGACCCTCTCCGCCAAGGTGCCGGCGGCCGTGGCCGCCCACCTGCGCCCCTGGCTGGAGCGCTGGCTCAGCGCCCGGGGGGAAGGCCTGCCCGGGATCGGATCCTGGGCCCTGCACCCCGGCGGGCCGCGCATCCTGGCGGCGGTCGCTACGGCGGTGGAGCTGGAGCCCAGCCAGATCGCGCCGTCGGCCGCTGTGCTGCGTCAGTTCGGCAACATGTCGTCGGCCACGATCCTGTTCATCCTCGAGCGGCTGCGCCAAAGCAACGCTCCGCGGCCCTGGGTGGCCCTGGCCTTCGGGCCCGGCCTCACCGTCGAAGCCAGCCTGCTGGGCTGAATCCCGGGGCCCTGCGGCTGGGGGCGCCGGGTTCTGGCGGCACCGGGGCAGGCAGCAGCGGCCCGCCCATCGGCACCAGCACCAGCAGGATCAGGCGTTCGATTCCACCCGCACCGTGAGCGAAGCCGGCGGACAGCGGAACTCGGCCCAGCCGCGCGCGTTGGTGCGGATCCGCTCGCGCCGGTGCTCGGTGATGTCCCCATCACTGGCAGGGGGGGTGCCGGTGGACATCCACTTCCAGCCCTCACTGCCGTTGCTCGCAGCACCGCCAGGCTGCCGGGATGGGCGGGGGGGGGCGAGCCGGGTCCAGCCGATGCAGCTGGGGTGAAGGCCTTGGCTTCGATCCGCCACACCGCTTTGAAGTCGCGCTCGTGGCTGTTGTCATCGACGGCATCGAAATGCCACCCATGCCACGGCATGGCGGAAGAAGCGCCGGCGCGGACTGGGTAGCCGTAGTGGGGTCCAGCTGCGGATCGGCCGCTGCCCACCGACCGGCTGGAAGCGGTTCTGGGGGGTCGGAGGGGGTGGCGTTGAAATCTTCCTCGGCATCGGCGCCCATCAGACGGAAGAGCGACGTTGCGGGGAGGGAGGGGCAGGGGCGCAGGAAGCGCGGCTCCGGTGGTGAGGTTGTTGCTGGCGAAGAGTCCGTCAGTGGCGACACCCCTTTCTGGAACTGAACAATCGAGTCTTCACCTCGCGATCAACAAACGGCAACGCAACGTTGGTTGTGGTGCCATCTCCCAAGCAAACAAGAACTGATCCGAAGGTGACAAAGGCTGCGGAGAGAGGATTGCCGGCTTGAAGAGCTCCAGCTGAGCTCCAGCTGGTCCGGACGCTGCGCCCGATCGGGCCGCTGGGAGGTGGAGCGCGGTTCGTTGCCTGCCCAGCGAGATCAAGCTCAGCGCAGCGCCCGGCCAGCGAAACGGCCAACACCGGAGCCAACCCAGGGGCCGGCGTTCTGCAGCCGCTCCGCCACCGACAGGATCGGGGCGTGGCGACGGCAGAGCAAGCGCAGGGGCCGCCGATGCGGCAGGGCGAGAACCACCGCCACCGCCGATGGGCAGGGGCCCCACGCCGGATCGCCGGCGGGCCCGTCGAAGCCCGCAGGAGCGGCCGTGTCGTCGAGCACGAGACCATCGAGCAGCTGATGCTTCACCAGCTCCCACCAGTTGACGGGCGGGTGGTGGCTCAACTCCAACGCCTGCAGCTGGGGCCGGGCGGCCAGAGCCGTCTCCAGGCCGCGCCGGCAACCCACCCGCAGCAGGCCGGCCTGCCAGCGGTGCTTGTTGAGCGCCTGGCGCAACAGGCGCAGGTAGGGGCCATCGCCAAAGCGCAGGCCCGGGTCCTTGCTGGAGCGCCGCGACAGGTCCAGATCCCTGGCGATGCTCTGATACCGGCGGCTCACGGTGGGCTGGGAGAGATGCAGCACGGCGGCGGCGGCGCGGGTGGCTGAGCCGCAGATCTCCAGCATGTCGATCAGTTCCACATCCCGCAGCGCCTGCGGCACCACGTAGCGGCCGGGTGAGGGGTTGGGGCTGTCCACAGGGGCTGGTTCGGCGGTGGACACCAGCGTGTGGGGAAGTGGTCGATCACGAATGGATCTTCCTGCGAAAGACCGCCGCAGGTGGTGGTGAACCTTGCTGGCCATGATCTGGCTTGGATGGGGATTGGCAAAGGCTGCAAAGCCACGCAGGCGCAGTCCACCAACCAACATCCCGCTCTAATCTCACGTTTTGAACCCGCCACCTATGGCCACGGCAGGCCGAAGCCGCAACGCAGCAGCCATTGCTCAGCCCGCCGACATCAGCAGGACCGCCGCTTCGCGTTTCCCGCTGGTGCACAAGCTGATCCACTTTGCGGATCTGCGTAACTTCTACAAAGACATGCGGGAGGCGCTGAAATCCGCCAACCGCCGCGCCGGCGCTCAGCAGGGGCTGGTCACCAAGGCCCGCAAGAAGATTGAGGCCCTGCAGCAGGAGCTGGCGGCGGTGGAGCAGGAGCGGCTGGAGTTGCTGGCCTATCGCGACCGCGCGGAGCAGGAAGCCAGCCAGCTGGCCGAATTGATGCCGCGCTTCAAGAACCGCCTGCTTCAGGTGCAGCAGATCGAGCAGGCGCTCGCCAATCTGGCCGATGTGAAAGAAGCGGTGGATCAGCAGGATCGCCATATCGGCGTGCCCACCAAGCAATCGATGCAGGATCTCAAGCGCGCCGTGGAAAACCTGCTGGAGCGGGCTGATGCCGTCGATTTCTTCGAAGACGAACCAGAGAACAACCATGACGAGCCACGCTGATTCAAGGCGTTCAAGCACGCCGATCAGCGATGGCCTTGCCTCCGATCTTCAGGCGCTCGGCTCACTGCTCGGCAGCCATATGCGCGGCCTCGATGAACATCTGGGCCGGCAGCACGAACGCCTGGCGCTGCGCGAACACCAGTTGCTGGAGGAAAGCCGTGAGCTGCTGCCTCCAGCAGCCGTGAACCTGGAGGCGCTCAGCAAAGAAGAGCTGCAAGCCCTCTGCCGCCAGCACAAGCTCAAGGGCTGGTCAAAGCTGCGGCGTGAGCCACTGATCGCCTTTGTGGCGAGCGCGCTGTTTCCCGCTCAGGCTCCCAGCGAAGCCACCGAACCTTCCGAACCCACCGAACCCACCGGCCCAGTGCCGGCCGCACCAGCCGCCTTCAACCCCGCCGACGCCTCCCGCAGCGAACGGTTGCTGTTGCTGCTGCTTGAGCATCTGGCCGTTTCACCGCAGCTGGTCGCCGAAGCGTGGGAGGGCACAAAGCGGGCTTGATCAGCCAGATGGCAGGAACGGAAGGTTTCCCTGGCTGAGCACAGCGCGATAAGCCTGTTCAGCGTGC
>ERZ887849.4030-NODE-4030-length-10604-cov-16.666603_pt1 | contig 10604 bp, 6 predicted proteins | sample MGYA00521267_ERZ887849 | MGnify/ENA primary metagenome ERZ887849 (study PRJEB32303, sample SAMEA104408601) | aquatic metagenome | biome: Brackish water; feature: Pelagic; material: water | place: Baltic Sea | collected 2014-06-06T16:11:00 | depth 2,863 m ... | reverse complement strand
GCGCTCACGGAGCTCACGGACGAGACACTCAAGAGCGCTATCGAGGTTGCAATTGCCGAGCTAATCGCTGAGGGCCGCCTAAAGCCGGAGGATGTGGAGCCACTCCCGCTTGCCGTTATTGCGATGGGTAAAACCGGTGCCAAGGAGCTCAACTACGTATCCGACGTTGACGTGATTTACGCTGCGACCAGCACAGAAAGTGTTGATGTCGCGACCAAGATTGCCACTCGAATGCAGCAAGTAATCGATGCGGTCGAGGTTGAACCTGGGCTGTGGCAGGTAGACCCAAATCTAAGGCCAGAGGGTAAGTCAGGGGCACTGGTTCGCACTCTTGAGGCTCACACTGCCTACTACCAAAAGTGGGCGGAGCCCTGGGAGTTTCAGGCGCTTCTCAAAGCTCGCTTTGCGGCTGGAAATTCCGAACTCGGCCAGGCCTACATTTCGACCATCAAGCCCATGATCTGGCAGTACCAGGATCGCTCGGCCATTGTCGACAGCGCCAGGCACCTCAGAAAGCGAGTGCTGGACAACATTCCGGCGGAAGAGCGGGCAAGCAACCTAAAGCTCGGTCGTGGCGGGCTGAGAGATGTCGAATTCACTGCGCAGCTACTGCAGTTGGTGCACGGTGTTGGCGATGACTCTCTCCACGTCATGGACACGCTAAGTGCTCTTGAGGCTCTTAGTGATGCAGGACTTTTATCCCGCTCTGATAAATCCAAGCTCGCCGCCCACTACCGCTTCCTGAGGGCCTTAGAGCACCGGATTCAGCTGCAAAAGCTAAGGCGCTCCCACCTCATACCATCCAGGGAGGAGGAATTTAGAAGAGTCGCCCGCGGACTGGGACTTAGTGCCGCGGAGCTTACTGCTCGCCTCGAGAGTGTCCGCGCGGAGGTTGCCGAGCTTCACGACTCGGTGTTCTATCGTCCTCTACTGGCTGCCACAGCTGCTCTTACTCCCGGAGAGATCACCCTTAGTGCCGAGGATGTTGAGCGAAGACTTGTGGCACTTGGATTCGTGGACCCCAAGGGTGCGCTGAATCACATCAACGCTCTCACCACTGGTGTCTCTAGGAGAGCGACGATTCAGCGGACCCTCTTGCCCGTTTTGATTCGCTGGATGGCAGAGGGCACCGACCCAGACCGAGCCCTTTTGAGCTTCAGGCGTCTAAGTGAGGAGCTAGGTGAGACTCCATGGTTCTTGCGGATGCTACGAGACTCATCCGGGGCGGCAGAACGACTGATGAGGGTGTTGTCCTCCTCTGGCATGGTGGCCCGAGTGCTTGAGCGAATCCCTGATGCAACCTCTTGGTTTGGCGATGATTCAGAGCTTCTGCCGAGGGACGTTGGCGTAATTGAGTCGGAGATGCTGGCGGTGGTCTCAAGACAGGAGGAGACCGCTACAGCAGCAGATCTAATCAGGAACATCCGCAGAAGAGAGACCTTACGGGTTGCCATTGGTGCGGTCCTTGGGGTCAGCAGTATGGCTCAAATTAGTAAGGGCCTAAGCGCAATCATGGATTCCTACCTCCGCACCATGCTCGTTCTTGCCAAGGAGTCGGATGAGATCGATCTAGGCATCGTAGCGATGGGCCGACTCGGCGGTGAGGAGTTGGGCTTTGGTTCGGACGCGGATGCAATGCTTGTCTACCTCTCAAAGAGCGAGGATGCGCAAGCAGTCGCGGAGCGTGTGAGCTCACGTCTGCTGGCACTGGTCAAGGACTCCATCATGGCTTTTGAGCTGGACCTAGGGCTAAGGCCTGAGGGTAAAAATGGTCCAAGGGTCAGGTCACTTGATAGTTACAGGGCCTACTTCGAGAAGTGGGCCGACACCTGGGAGTACCAGGCGCTGTTGAGGGCAAGAGTAATTTCCGGTTCAGAGCAGCTCGCCTCTGAATTTACGTCTCTGATGGACGCCTTCCGCTATCCAGAAAAGCTAACCGCTAGTCAGCTGACCGAGATTCGCAGAATCAAGGCGCGCGTTGAAACAGAGCGTCTTCCTCAGGGCGCGGATCCTGCAAGGCACCTCAAGCTAGGCAAGGGCTCCATCAGTGATGTCGAGTGGTTGGTTCAGCTGTTTCAACTAAGAAATGCATTCCAAGATTCAAAGCTCAGAGTCCTCGGAACTTTAGAAGCACTAGATGAACTTGAGTCCCTCGGAAAGATTTCTAAGCAGGAGGCCCAATCCCTGCGAGCCGCCTGGCTTCTCGCTTCGCGTTGCAGGAGTGCCTTGGTATTGGCGGTTGACAAGTTGGTCGACATTCTTCCGGCGGACAGGAAGCAGCTAGAGGCGATGGCGAGAATTCTGGAGTATGCACCTGGTTCGGCATCGCGTTTGGAGGAGGACTACCTCAGCACGACACGCAAAGCCAGGGCTGTCTACGAAAAGCTCTTCGCGCAATAGAAAAAGGAGGCAAGTTTCCTTGCCTCCCTCTTCACTTACTCTCTTGGACTAGACGCCGTAGTAGAGCTCGAACTCGTATGGGTGAGGGCGCTGAGCCATTGGCTTTAGCTCCTTCTCACGCTTGTAGTCGATCCAGTTCTCGATTAGGTCCTTGGTGAACACGTCGCCCTCTAGTAGGAAGTCGTGGTCATTCTCAAGGGCTACAAGAACCTGCTCGAGGCTACCTGGGACCTGAGGGATTGCCTTGGCCTCCTCTGCTGGTAGCTCGTAGAGATCCTTGTCCACTGGCTCGTGCGGCTCGATGCGGTTCTTGATACCGTCCAGACCTGCCATCAGCATGGCTGAGAAGGCAAGGTATGGGTTTCCTGAGCTGTCAGGCGCGCGGAACTCAATGCGCTTTGCCTTGGGGTTGGATCCGGTCATCGGGATACGAATTGCAGCCGAGCGGTTACCAGCCGAGTAGACCAGGTTCACTGGTGCCTCGAAGCCTGGAATCAGTCGGTGGTAGGAGTTGATGGTCGGGTTGGTGAAGGCCAGAATCGCTGGAGCGTGCTTCAGGATTCCGCCGATGTACCAGCGAGCGGTGTCGCTCAGACCTCCGTAGCCAGACTCGTCGTAGAACAGTGGCTTGCCATCTTTCCAGAGGGACTGGTGGACGTGCATACCCGAACCGTTGTCACCAAAGAGAGGCTTCGGCATAAAGGTTGCGGTCTTTCCAAACTGGTTTGCAACGTTCTTGACGATGTACTTGAACTTCAAGATGTCGTCGGCGCTCTTGATCAGCTGGTCAAAGCGGTAGTTGATCTCGCACTGACCAGCGGTTCCAACCTCGTGGTGGGAGCGCTCTACTGAAAGACCTGCGGCCTCCAGCTCAAGCACGATTGCGTCACGGATGTCAGCGAGGTGGTCGGTTGGAGATACTGGGAAGTACCCGCCCTTGTAAGGAGTCTTGTTACCGAGGTTTCCGCCCTCTTCAGCCTTGGCGCTGTTCCACGGGCCCTCTACCGAGTCGACCATGTGGTAGGCAGTGTTCGACTTCACTTCGTAGCGAACCTCGTCGAAGATGAAGAACTCTGCCTCAGGAGCAAAGAATGCAGTATCGGCGATGCCGGTTGACTGCAGGTAACGCTCTGCCTTGTGGGCCACCTGACGTGGGTCGCGGTGATAGAGCTCACCGTTTCTTGGGTTGTAGATGTCAAAGTTCATGATCAGGGTCTTTTCGACTCTGAATGGGTCAATCCATGCGGTCGTCACATCTGGGATGAGCTGCATGTCACTTTCGTGGATAGCAGCGAAACCCCTAATTGAGGAGGCATCGAAGAGCTGGCCATTGGCAAAGAAGTCTTCATCAATCTGAGAAACAGGAAGGTTGAAGTGCTGCTGCACACCAGGAAGGTCTGTGAAGCGAACGTCGACAAACTTGACGTCATGTTCCTTGATGTATGCCAACACCTCAGAGGCTGTCTTGAACATAGGTATCTCTTTCTTAGGTGAACTGTGTCGCCACAGGGAATGAAGAAAAACTACCGAGCTTATGTTTCAGAAATGTTAAAACTTGCGCTTTGGTGCACGAACCTTTGTAGGGTCAATTCCCTTAGGAATTGGTATCGACAGCCCGCCAAGGGCATCGAGACGGTTTGCAACTACTGCAACCTCCGCCCTCTTTAGGGTCTTACCAAGCTTGTATACCGTCTTGAGAAGCTCATAGAGCCTGACACCTGTGTCGTCTGTTGCCACCTTCAGCTGGTGCACTTTCACACCTGGCGCGGCCCGGTTGACCTTGCGAGTCTCATCCTGAAGCATCTGATGGACTCTCGCGGACGAACCCTCCGCGATCAGGACAACTCCCGCGGGGCCAATCATCCGGTAAATGGCCTCACGGCTTTTTGGGTTGACTGAAACGGGGACTGACGATGCTCTCCAGCTGCGCTTTATCTGAGTGTCGAGAACAGCTCCCACCGCGCCGGCTTGGCCCTCGATCTGTTGATATGCATTGCGCTCTGCGCGCTTGGACATCAGGATCATTGCGATCAGAATTCCTGAGACCACACCCGAGATTGTCCAAATGGTCAGGCTCCACGCTTCGCCACCTCCAAGCACGAAGCCAACGAGCAGTCCACCACCTGTTGCTAGGAGAAACCCAAGAAGAGCAATCCAAACGCTGGTCGGGTCGTTTTTAGCCGTGAGTTTATAAACCTGGAGCAGCTGCTTGAGTCTGCCGGGAGCCTTATCTTTCTTTGCCACGGGCCTAGTCTACTTAGGCAATCGCGCTGGCTTGTGCGAACTCGAGCTTGTCCGCGAGGTGACGAAGCTCTTCAGGAATCTCCCTACCCTTTGCAATCATGCTCTTTGCCCAGAGCCGACCTGCACGATAGCTGGAGCGAACCAGAGGACCAGAAAGCACTCCCAAAAATCCAATGCCTTCGGCAATCTCTGCAAGCTCGACGAACTCCTGCGGCTTAACCCAACGCTCGACGGGGTGGTGCCTGGGGGAGGGCCTCAAATACTGGGTGATGGTGATGATGTCGGTTCCGGCATCGTGTAGATCGTGCAGAGCCTGAATAATCTCATCGCGCTCTTCACCCATGCCAAGAATCAGGTTTGACTTGGTGACTAGCCCAAATTCTCGTCCCTGAGTTATTACGTCCATCGACCGCTGGTAGTCAAACGCAGGCCTGATTCTCTTGAAAATTCTCGGGACGGTTTCGACGTTGTGGGCAAAGACCTCAGGGGCGGCCTCGAAGACAAGCTTCAAGAGTTCTGGATTACCCGAGAAGTCTGGGACCAAGATCTCAACGCCTGTTCCGGGCGATTGCTTGTGGATTTGTCTGATGGTTTCCGCATAGAGCCAGGCACCCTCATCGGGCAGGTCATCTCTTGCAACACCGGTAACTGTTGCATAGCGCAGCTGCATCTTCGTGACCGAGTCTCCGACTCGTCTTGGCTCATCGGCATCAAATGCGGCTGGTTTACCGGTGTCGATCTGGCAGAAATCGCAGCGCCTGGTGCATTGCGAGCCGCCTATTAGGAACGTAGCCTCGCGGTCTTCCCAGCACTCAAAAATGTTGGGGCAGCCAGCCTCTTGGCAGACTGTGTTGAGACCCTGGTCCTTCACAAGCGAGTGCAGCTGCTTGTATTCAGGCCCCATTTTCGCCGTTGTGCGGATCCACTCTGGTTTGCGCTCAATCGGCACCTGAGAGTTGCGGACCTCCAAGCGAAGCAGTTTTCGCGTGGGATTAACCTCTGGCATTTGGGATCTCTTTCATTATCTGCTCTACAAGGGTAGCTGCTTCGACGGGTGTTACCTCCCTAGATGCTAATTCGCTTAGGGTGCTACTTCTTGCATCCTGGATGCCACAGGCAATTATGTGCTCGTAGGGCTCGAGGGAGTTGTTGCAATTCAGGGCGAAGCCGTGCATCGTGACTTTTTCCGAGACGCGGATACCAATTGCGGCAACTTTCACAAGCTCGTCTCCGTTATCGACCCACACTCCAGTTCTTCCATCTACCCGCTCGCCTTTCACCCCGAGCTCGGCGATGACCTCAATAAGAGTCTTTTCTAGGTAGCGGACGTAGTTCACGACATCTATCGGTTGTGGCAGTCGCATGATTGGGTAACCCACCAGCTGTCCCGGTCCATGCCAGGTGATCTTGCCTCCGCGGTTGGTCTCTACGAACTCACTTCCATCATCGGGAAGTTCGCCAAGCTCAGTTCGCTTGCCTGCTGTGTAGACACTGGTGTGTTCCAGAAGCAGAACTGTGTCAGGTCTCTTGCCTGAAACAACCTCCGCGTGGACCTCTAGTTGTTTTCTGTAGCCTTCGTCATAGCCCACCAAATTGGGCGCGAATCCAATGCGTTCAAACGCAGGCAAGAGCTACCTCCTCGGCTAGCCCTTTGGGAAAAGGCATAATGCCTCCGAGCTGACTAGATACCGAGGTTTGGCTCAAAGGCTCCGGCTTCTAGTCGCATCTTTACGTCCGAGAGGTAACGAGAGGCATCGGCTCCGTCAATGATTCTGTGGTCATAGGAGAGTGCCAGGTAAACCATTGAGCGGATAGCAATAGCTTCATTGCCGGAGGCATCTTTGACGACCGCTGGTCGCTTGGTGACAATTCCTGTTCCAAGGATTGCGGACTGTGGAAGGAACACCACAGGGGTATCAAATAGTGCACCTCGAGAACCGGTGTTGGTAACGGTAAAGGTGCCACCCGATAGCTCATCTGGCTTCAACTGGTTATTTCTGGTGCGCTCTGCCATGTCAGCAATTTGGCGGGCAAGCTCGGCGATACTCATGCTCGCGGTGTTGCGAAGAACCGGGGTGAGAAGCCCTCTTACAGTGTCCACCGCGAAAGAAATGTTCTCTCCATCGTGATAAACGATGTTTTCGCCCTCGGCGGTGCTGTTGATCTTTGGGTGAGCCCTAAGAGCTTCAGCTGCTGCGAGTGTGAAGAAAGGCATGAAGCTGAGCTTGTTACCTGTCTTGGCCAGGAAGTCGGCTTTTACACGGTCTCTTAGCTGCGCAACAGCAGTTACATCAACTTCAACGACGGTAGTCAGCTGGGCGGACTGCTGCATTGATGCAACCGCGCGCTCTGCAAGTACCTTGCGAAGCCTTGTCATTGGCTCGCTCGTTCCGCGTAGTGGGCTTGCAGCTGCCGAAGGAGCTGCAGCTGGAACACTTGCGGAGCTAGCTGGTGCTGCTGGCGCTTGAGATCCAGCTGCAATGACATCCTCCTTGCGGATGCGTCCACCGATTCCTGTTCCGGTGACGCGGGCAAGGTCTACACCCATGTCAGATGCGAGCTTGCGAACAATCGGAGTTACGTAGTTTGGATCGCTCTCCATTTCGCTTGCAGCAGCTGGTGCCGCTGGAGCGGCTGCAACTGGCACTGGAGGGGCTGGTGGCGCCACCGGTGCAGCGACCGGTGCAGGTGGAGCAACAGGTGCAGGTGCCGCTGGGGGAGCTGCAACAGGAGCTGGGGGAGTAGGTGCTGGGGTCTCTGCAACGGGAGCCGCTGGGGCTGCGGGTGCCGCGGGCTGGGCAGGCGCTGCTGCTTCTGGTTCGGAGGCTGGCGGAGCTGCTGCGGGCGCCGGAGCTTCAGCTGCTGCACCATCTCCAACTACCGCTAGTACGGCTCCGACCTCAATGGTCTCGTCTTCTTGCACCAGTATCTGCTGCAAGACACCGGCGACAGGACTAGGGATTTCTGTGTCAACCTTGTCGGTGGATACCTCGACTAGCGGCTCATCAACGGCAACTGTGTCGCCAACCTTCTTGAGCCAACGAGTTACGGTTCCCTCTGTTACCGATTCTCCGAGTGCTGGTAGTACTACTTCGCTCATCGTTCCTATCCTGACTAGGGCTATGCGTGTGCGTGAAGCGGCTTACCGGCCAGCGCTAGATGCGCCTCACCGATTGCTTCGTTCATGGTTGGGTGTGCGTGGATGTGCGGAGCAACATCCTCTGGGTATGCCTCCCAGTTCACAATTAGCTGGGCTTCGCCGATTTGCTCTCCGGCTCTCGATCCGATCATGTGGAATCCAACGACTGGGCCATTGATCTGTCGAATCAGCTTGATTACGCCGGCTGTGCCCAGAATGTTGCTCTTGCCATTGCCGGCGAGGTTGTACTCGTAGGTGGAGATGCCCTCAGCACCAAACTTCTCTTTGGCCTGGTCTTCTGTCAGGCCAACAGAGGCAATCTCTGGCTCGCAGTAGGTGACTCTTGGGATGCCCATCTCATCAACCTTCATTGGCCCTAGGCCCGCAATCTCTTCGGCAACGAAGATGCCGTGCATAAAGCCGCGATGGGCGAGCTGAAGCCCTGGAACTATGTCTCCGACGGCGTAGACACCCGGGAGGTTGGTCTGGAGTCGATCGTTAGTGAGTACCCAGCCGCGCTCCATCTGCACGCCCTGCTCCTCGAAGCCAAACCCGGTGGCGTTTGGTCCGCGACCAACTGCAACCAGCAGAATGTCTGCTGTTACCTGGTCGCCGTTTTCAAGCTCGATCGTGACTTCATCCGCAGTCTGAGTTACTGCCTTGAACTTGTTTCCAAGCTTGGACTCGATGCCACGCTTGCGATAGGCACGATCCAGAGCCTTGCTAATTGCTGGCTCCTCATTTGGAACCAAGCGATCTAGACCTTCGATGATGACAACCTCTGAACCAAACGAGCGCCAGACGGAGGCAAACTCCACGCCAATGACACCGCCGCCCAAAATGGCTACCTTTTTCGGAACCCAATCCATCTGAAGCGCCTGGTCACTGGTAATTACACGGCCAGTGATTTCAATCCCGAGGGTCTTTGAGATTGAGCCTGTGGCGAGGACTAGGTTCTTACCCTCGTAAACATCGGTGCCAACAGTTACCTGCTTCGGTCCTGTCATGCGCCCCTCACCCTGAACAAAGGTGATGTTTTTTGAGCTGACGAGACCGGTAAGTCCCTTATAGAGCTTGTCGACAATAGAGTCTCGGTACTTGTTTACCTGGGTCATGTCTATGCCCTGAAAAGTCGCTTGGACTCCGTAGTTGCCGGCTTCCTTTGCGGTGTCAGCAACCTCGGCGGAGTGCAGCAGGGCCTTTGTGGGGATGCAACCGCGGTGAAGGCACGTGCCACCGAGCTTGTCTCTCTCGATTAGGGCAACGCTCATGCCCAGCTGAGCTGCTCTCAGGGCCGCTGCATAACCCCCTGATCCCGATCCGAGAATTACAAGGTCAAAAGTGGTGTCCGCCATTAAAGCTCCGTCTGTTTACGCCAAACAGGTAGCAAGTCTACTACTGCGATTATTAGATGAGCCCCGCAAGATTCACCAACGTGCGAACCATGACTCCAGTGGCTCCCGAAGGGTAGACCGAATAGGGAGCACCGTCATTGTTCGCTGCACTGGCAATGTCCAGGTGAGCCCAAGATGCATCCTCATCGACGAACTTTTCCAAGAACAGGCCTCCAACAATCATGCCGCCGGCACGATTGCCGATTTTGACGTTAGTCATATCTGCTAACTCACTGTCCAAGGTGCTGCGCAGCTCCTCGGCTAAAGGCATGTGCCAAACGAGCTCCTCGCTCTGTTTTGCCGCTTCCAGCACCTTTTCCACGACCGGACCATGGCCCATGAGACCGCTGTAGCGCTTTCCGAGGGCAATGGTGGCCGCGCCTGTGAGCGTTGCGACGTCAACTATGTGATCAGGCTTTAGCTCGGATAGCACTCGCAGGCCATCTGCAAGAACAAGCCTTCCTTCCGCGTCCGTGTTGAGGACCTCTACGGTCTTACCGCCGCGAATCTTGACGACGTCCCCTGGCCTGGTGGCCTGTCCTGAAGGCATGTTCTCCGCAATGCACATAACCGTCGTGATGTCGACCTTTAGCTTCAGTCGAGCAATTGCCATAGTTGCCGCCATCACGGTAGCGGCGCCAGCCATGTCGTACTTCATGCCCACCATGGAGTCCGCCGGCTTTAGTGAGAGCCCGCCGGTGTCAAAAGTGATGCCCTTGCCAGCAAGTCCTAGGTGCTTGCCACCGCCGCGATAGCTGAGTTTGACTAGCCTTGGAGGCCTGGTCGAACCCTTACCAACGCCAAGGATGCCGCCGCAGTTCTCTTTTTCAAGTCGCTTTTCGTCCCAGATTTCTATCTCGACGCCGGCAGTCTTTGCCCTCTCAGCCGCCAGAGCCGCTAGTGCCTCTGGGTAGAGGTCGTTGGCCGGCATGTTGATGATCTCCCGTGCCGCAAGAATCTCCTCGGCAACAATGGTCTGAACCTCCAGAGCCGCGGTGTCGGACCCGATGATCTTGACTTCCAGTGCCTTCTCATCCTTTGGGGTCTTGTAACGAGTCGGGGTCGCCGTTGCGAGAAGTACTCCCTCGATGATTTCGCTAACTGACTCGCCACCTTCAAAAACTAGGGGTATTGAGGTGGAGGCAGCCCGGGTTGCGTTGGCCGCGAAGTCTCGAACTGATTGCTTACCTCCAACCAGCAGTAAAACTCCATCCCTATGGGCAAGCCGAGCGACGTTGCCCTTCTTGGGTTCTGCCTTGAATGCGGCCAGATCTTCCTTGGTTACACCGTGCTGTTCAAGCTGGGGTGAATCCTCGGTTTCAAAGGGAATTGCTAGCTGGTATGGAGCTGTTGGGAGTTGTGAAAGCAGTTCAATGTTGTGCATATCGACAAGTGTAGGTGGGTTAGTATCGGGCCATGAGCGAGCT
>ERZ887849.4027-NODE-4027-length-10610-cov-33.391757_pt1 | contig 10610 bp, 9 predicted proteins | sample MGYA00521267_ERZ887849 | MGnify/ENA primary metagenome ERZ887849 (study PRJEB32303, sample SAMEA104408601) | aquatic metagenome | biome: Brackish water; feature: Pelagic; material: water | place: Baltic Sea | collected 2014-06-06T16:11:00 | depth 2,863 m ... | reverse complement strand
AAAAATATTTAAAAAATTAAAAATTTTATCTAAATATGCTTGATCAGCAACAACCCCTGTACCAATTGACCAAATTGGCTCATAAGCAAATATTACATTAGAAAGATTTTGATGCATTGAAAGGGATTTTGTAATTTGCATTTTTAAAATAGCTAATGATTTATTGTTTATTTTTTGTTTAAACGTTTCTCCAATACATAAAATAATCTTTAGATTGCTATTAAGAGATGTATTTATTTTTTTTTTAATTTCAGAAAAATTTTCTCCTTTAAGCCTCCGCTCAGAATGGCCAATTATTACATACTCAGCACCACACTGTTTAATTAATTTAGGGCTAAGGGAACCTGTCTTGGCACCGTAGTCAATATTAGTGCTAGATACATTTTGAGCACCAAACTTTATTAAGTTAGATAGGTTTTTTTTACTAAAATAGGTTAGTAAGGGTATTGGAGGACAGTAGATTACTATTTTTAAAAATTTATTAAATTTTTTTTTTAAAAAGTCCGCTACTTTATTAATTTCTTTTAAATCAGATGGAGTGCCATTCATTTTCCAGTTTGCTACAAACAATGTACTTTTCGAAGACATAATGGTTTTTTTAATCTATTAATCTTTATTTTTAAACTAATAATTATGAGAAAGACACTACTAGCTTTATCTAAAAATCTTTTAATTAAAGGACTAATTATTTTAATTATTGGAGTTTTTGCTTTGTGGGGAATTGGAGACCTTTTTAGCTCAGGAAAAACTAATGTTGTTGCTGAGGTCTCTGGAAAAAATATTTATACTCAGGAATTTGCGGACCAACTCAAGAGAGAAATGCAAATGCAAAATATTTTAAATGGAAAAGAAGTCATTGCAAATAATTTACATTTTAAAATATTAAATAAATTAGTAGCTGATAAAATTATAGAAATTTATGCTGAAGATGAAAAAATAATTATTAATGACAAAACATTAGCCAGTTATCTAAAAGAAATACCAGAATTTAAAGAAAAAAATGAGTTTTCTAGGACTAGGTATGAAAAATATCTTTTACAGAACAGCTCTACTACTTCAGAATTTGAAAAAAACTTTAAAAATAATCTTTTAAGAAAATTAATAATAGATAGCCAAGCCTCTAGTACCTTATCAACAAATTACCATCAGAAATTAATAAAAGAATATTTTACAAAACAAACTCAAATAAAATATATAAATTTAAATGAATTATATAGTATTGAAGTCCCCTCGGACTCTCAAATTCAAGAGTACTATAAAAAAAATCCTCTATATTCGGATCAGTACAGGAGCATCAAGTACTCACTTTTAAAACCAAATAATAATGAGAAGGAAAACATTGACCAATTTTTTAAAAAAATTTCGTTAATAGAGAATGACGTATTGTCTAATAAAAATTATAATGAAATAGTAGATAAATATTCTCTAATTTCAAAAAAAAGTGGATTATTTAATAAAGAAGGATTTGAAAAAAATTTAGATAAAAAAATTTTCTTAGACAGAAAGATTGTTGAAAAAGCATTTTCTTTAGAAGGCGACATTAGTTCAGAGTTAATCGAGATTCAAGATTCTTACTATTTAATATCCGTTGATATTATCGAAGATATAAAACCACTGCAATTGGATGAAAAAACAAAAAAAATAATTTCTAATAAAATTAGAGACTTAGAGCTTTTAAATAAGATAGGTGAATTAAAAAAAAATATTCAAGATAAAAAAATATTTGATGAACTGGAGATAAAAAATAAGAATTTGGTAAAAGATTTATTTTTAAAATCTAGGTTGGAAAAATCTACAATTTTTAATGATACAAATATTCAAAATATTTTTGATCTAAATGAGAATGACTTGACCATAATAGAGGATAAAAATAATTATATTATTAAAGTAACGAATATTAGCTATGATAATAAAAAAATTGATAACAATACAACTAAACTGTACGAAAGATATGCCTCTAATAATTTTAAAGATCAAATCATGATGTCTTTTGACAAGTTTTTAAATAGCAAATATGAAATTAAAATTAATCAAAAAGTACTAGATCGAATAATAAATTCTCTTTAATGATACGCTTCAACAGCTATAAAAATTTTAAAGATATTAAGAATAAAAATAAAATTTCAATTACCTACGCTATTGAAAATAATTCAAAAACTTCAAAAATAGAAAATTTAATTGATATAATTTTAGCAAAAAAAAATAGCTTTGTTTTCGAATCTGTTGAAAAAGCTATCCATCGTGGCAGGTACACAATTTTTGGCTATGATTCTGACAAAACCTACGAGATTAAAAATAATCAAGTTTTTGTTAATAACAAAAGAATAGCTAACAAAGATCCTTATCTATATTTAAAAAAATTAGTAAAAACATTTAATTATACTTTGCCAAAAAATTTACCTCCTATGTCTCTTATGCTAATTGGCTATTTTGGTTATGATATTATTAGATTTGTTGAAAAAATTCCTAATAGAACAAAAAATGATCTAAAAATTCCAGACGTTAGGTTGCAAAGACCTAGAAAAATTATTATTCATGACAACTTAAAAAAAAAACTTTTTTATATTACTTGTAGTTATAGTTCAAAAAAAAATTCTAAAAATTTATTCAATAAATGCAAAATAGATTTAAATAGATTAATTACCGAATCTAATACCCGGCCAAAAAAAATTACTGACAGTAAAAAAACAATAAATTTAAAAATTAAAAGTAATACTTCTAAGAAGATTTTTTTAAATAATGTTAAAATAGCAAAAAAATATATTAAAGTTGGTGACATTTTTCAGGTAGTTCTGAGTCAAAGATTTGAAGCAAAACTTCAAAAAAATCCTATAGATATTTATAAAAAAATCAGAAAAACAAACCCTTCTCCTTTTTTATATTTTATTAATTATAATGACTTTCAAATTATTGGGAGTAGTCCTGAAATATTAGTACGGGTCAAAGATTCGAAAATTACCATCAGACCTATCGCGGGGACAAGACCTAGAGGAAAGACTATAAACGAAGATAATAAATTAAAAAAAGATCTACTCTCAGATCCTAAGGAATTAGCTGAACACTTAATGTTGCTTGATTTAGGAAGAAATGATGTTGGAAAATTTTCTGAAACTGGAACTGTTAAAGTTGATAGTCAATTCTCTGTAGAAAAATATTCACATGTGATGCATATTGTGTCTAATGTTACTGGACAATTCAAGACAGGCACATCTTTGATAGATGCATTGTTATCTGGATTTCCAGCAGGAACTGTTTCGGGAGCTCCAAAAATTAGAGCTATGGAAATTATCGACGAATTAGAGAAGACTAGAAGAAAATTATATGCAGGTGGTATTGGTTATTTTTCTCCTAATAATACTATGGATACTTGTATTGCTCTTCGCACAGCTCTGATCAAAAATAAAAAGGTATATATTCAATCTGGGGCTGGAATTGTTGCTGATAGCGATCCTGAAAAAGAATATCAAGAAACTGTGAATAAGGCCAAAGCTCTTATCGAGGCAATAAGATAATGATAAATGTTTGCTTAATAGATAATTATGACAGTTTCACTTACAATGTGTTTCATTATTTCTCTGAACTAGGTTGCAAGGTGACTGTTGTACGAAATGATAAATTTAAAATCAGATACCTAAATAAATTTGATAAGATAGCAATATCTCCAGGACCAGGCAATCCAGATCAAGCAGGTCTGTGCTTAGAAGTTGTGAGTCAATATCTAAATAAAAAACCAATTTTTGGTATTTGCTTGGGACATCAAATAATTGCGCAGGCTCTTGGTGGAAAAATAATTAAAGCAAAAAAATTAATGCACGGTAAAACAAGCAATATAAAAGTTCTAAATAACTTCAAAATTTTTAGAAATTTTCCAACTCATATTATGGGCACAAGATACCATAGCTTAATTGTAGATCCGAATAATATTCCTAAAGATTTGGAAGTGACGGCTGTAACGAATGATAATATAATTATGGGATTATCTCATAAAACATATGATGTACATGGAATTCAGTTTCATCCTGAAAGTATAAAAACTAATTTAGGAAAAAAAATAATTAATAATTTTTTAAAAGGTTAAAAATGGATACTCAAGAAATTTTAAATCAAATATCTAATAAAAAAAATTTAAACATCGAACAAACTCAATTTTTATTTAGAAAAATTATGAGCGGAAATCTTGATGATAATACTATTTCCTCAATTTTAATTTCATTGTCAGACAAAGGTGAAACAGCAGATGAAATAACAGGCGGAGCAAGTGTGATGAAGGAAAAGTCATTAAAAGTAGATTTAAACGTTGATGCTATAGATATGTGTGGCACGGGTGGTGACGGAAAGCACAGCCTCAATATTTCTACAGCGGCATCTATAGTTTTGTCCAGCATGGGTATAAAAGTTGCTAAACATGGAAATAAAGGATTGTCATCAAAGTGTGGTTCTGCTGACGTACTTGAAGAACTTGGAATAGATATAATGAAAAATCCTGAACAAGTTAAAAGAGATATAGAGAGTAAAAATTTTGGGTTTATGTTTGCTCCGATCTATCATCAAGCCATGAAAAATGTAGCTAATGTTAGAAAACAAATTAAAAAACGAACAATTTTTAATTTATTAGGTCCATTATGCAATCCTGCCTCTGTACATTATCAATGCGTGGGAATTTTTTCAGAAAAACTTTTAAATACATATGCAGAAAGTCTAATTAAACTAGGGGCGAAGAAAGCCTGGGTTTTTCATAGTCGTGATGGTCTTGATGAAATATCCATTTTTGACAAAACAGATGTGCTGGAAATTAATCAATCAAATATTAAGAAAATATTAATTAACCCTAGAGATTTTATTAATCACAACTATCATTTAACCGATATTATTGGAGGCGATGCTAAATTTAATGCTCTTAAAATTAGAAATTTATGCAAGGGAGAAAACAATGCTTTTTTAGAAATTGTATCACTAAATTGCGCAGCTGCATTATTAGTTTTGGGAATTGAAATTGATTTACCAAACGCATATAAAAAAGTGAGATCGCATATTTTGTCTGGGCTTGTACAAAAACAATTAGAAATTTTAAGAATATGAATATTTTAGAAGAAATTATAAAAAAAAAAATTAAAGAAATTGATCTTGATAAAAAAGTAATATCACTAAATGAAATAAAAAAATTAATAACTAAAAAAAATTTTAATTTTAAAAAGCAACTTGATAAATTTACTCTACAAAAAAAAATTGCTATAATAGCAGAAGTAAAAAAAGCTAGTCCCTCTAAGGGTATCTTTTTAGAGAAATTTGATCACCTTCAAATAGCCAAAGAATACATAAAGGCTGGAGCAGCATGTCTCTCAATATTGACTGAAAAAAATTACTTTCTTGGAAACAAACAATACTTAAAAGACATAAAATCTAAAACCAACTTGCCAATTCTTTGCAAAGATTTTTTTATTGATCCGTATCAAGTTTACGAAGCCGCGTTGCTAGGTGCTGACTGTATACTAATATTGCTCAAATCGACAAACGACAAATTGACTAAATCACTTTACGAGGCTTCTTTAGAATGTGGTATGGATTCAATCATTGAAGTACATGATGAACATGAAATGAAGATTGCATTAAAATACAAAGATGCCATAATAGGGATTAATAATCGAAATTTAGAAACTTTTGAAACAGATATAAACACCACAGTAAATATCTTTAATAAATTTGATTTAAAAAATAGAACTATAATTTGTGAAAGTGGAATTAATACAAAAACTGATATTAATTTTATAATGGAAAAAACAGGAATTTCTAATTTTCTGATTGGAGAATCACTTATAAAATCAGATTCAATATTCGACAAATTAGTAGAATTAAACTCTTAAAAACCCCTATTTTGCTTAATAAATTAAGCATTGAAAAAAATAAAGAACACTTGTAGAACGTTTATGTACAGGTTTTGTTCTATGCTAACTAAAAAACAGAAAAATTTACTAATTTATATCAACGAAAAGTTGAAAAAAGATGGTGTTTCACCATCCTATGATGAAATGAGAATATCATTAAATTTAAAGTCAAAATCAGGAATACATAGACTAATATCTGCTTTAGAGGAAAGAGGGTTTATAAAAAGATTGGCCCACAAAGCTAGAGCACTTGAGGTGTTAAAACTTCCAGAAAATGCCAGTGCTAAAGACTTATTTAACAATTTTACACCAAGCCTTATAAGAGGTGGCCTAGATAATTCAAAAAAAACAAAGAAGAATTATATACCATTGCTTGGAAAAATAGCTGCGGGTCTCCCAATTGAGGCTATTGAAGAGCACGCAGAAGACATACCATGTCCACCAGGCACTAAAAATCCTGAGGATTACTATGCTTTAAGAGTTGAAGGTGATTCAATGATAGATGCTGGAATCAATGATGGTGACACTGTGATTATAAGAAAAACAAATATTGCAGAAAATGGAAAAATAGTAGTTGCCTTGATAGATAATCATGAAGCAACACTTAAGAGATATAGGAAAAAATCAAACGCTATTGCGCTAGAGAGCGCTAACCCAGCATATGAAACAAGAATTTTTGGACCAGACAGAATAAAAATCCAAGGTGTTTTGACTTCTCTTTATAGAAACTTCTAGTCAGTTAGTGTAAACACTGCTGAATGAATACCAACATAATTGTTAGATTCGCTCCCTCTCCTACCGGACCTTTACATATAGGAGGTGCCAGAACAGCTTTATTTAATTGGTTATTTGCGAAAAAAAATAACGGTCTTTGTTTATTAAGAATTGAAGATACAGATAAAGAAAGATCAAAAAAAGAGTACGAAAATCAAATAATTGAAACTCTCAATTGGCTTGAAATAAATCCCGATAAGGAACCATTTAAACAAAGTCTAAATATTAATAAACATGTTGAAATAGCAAACAAACTGCTTAGCAGTGGTAATGCTTACAAATGTTTCTGTACACATGAAGAATTAGAAAAAGAAAAAGAGCTATGTAGAAAAAAAAATCTTCCCTATGTCTATAGCCGAAAATGCAGAGATAAAGAAGAAAGCTCAGGATTATTTGTGGTAAGATTTAAATCTAAAGCGACAGGAGTATCGCAGCTTGACGATCTTGTTCAGGGCAAAATTCAAATATCAAATTCCACCATTGAAGATTTTGTAATATTAAGAGGTGATGCTACACCAACATATCAACTGTCTGCTTCTGTGGATGATCATCTTATGAATATAACTCACGTCATTAGAGGTGATGATCATAAAATTAATACATTTAAACAAGTCCAAATATTTGAGGCCATGGGATGGCCCATTCCGAAATATGCACACATTCCTTTGATACATTCGAAAGAAGGAAAAAAACTATCAAAAAGAGATGGCGCTGCAACAGTTGAAGATTATCAAAAAATAGGAATTTTATCTGAAAGTTTAAGAAATTATCTACTAAGACTAGGATGGTCTTATAAAGATAAGGAAATTTTTTCGCTGGAAGAAAGTATTCAATTATTTAATTTGGAAGGTATTGGAAAATCTCCATCTAAACTTGATATCGATAGAATATTGTCTTTAAACGAAACATATATCAAGAATTTTAATGAGCAAAAATTATTTTCTTATTTCACAAAATATATAAATGATTTTAAAGAAAAAATTGATCAAGATTCATTGAACAAAATTAAGATTAATTTTGGTGTATTTAAAAATAAAGCAAAAACACTTGAAGACATTTATAACAACTGCAAATTTGTGTTTGATTATAAAAAAATTGATATTGAAAATTTGATTAGTAAAGATGAAAAAAATTTAATGTATTTATTCGTGGAAAAAATATCACAAATCCAAAATAATGAGCTTGAGCAAATAAAAAAAGTAATTGAAGTTATTATTAATGAAAAAAAAATTAAGTTTAAAGATTTTGGTCAACCTCTTAGATTAATTTTAACAGGAACAAAATTTGCTCCGTCAATAAACGAAATCATAGCCTGTCTTGGTATTGTGGAGACAAAAAAAAGACTCTCTTTATATTTTTAAAAAATAGACTTTTTTAAACAAAACTGATAAAAAATCTTTTTTTATGACAAAAAAAAGTACAATTGAAATTAATGGAAAAAAATTTGATTTTCCGGTTCTAGAGGGAACTACGGGACCTGATGTAATTGATATTTCAAAACTTTATGCATCGACTGGTAGTTTTACTATAGATCCTGGATTCACATCTACTGCTAGCTGTCAGTCATCAATTACTTACATCGATGGGGATAAGGGGGAGTGTTATTACAGAGGTTACCCTATGGATGAGCTGGCTGAAAAAAGTTCTTACTTAGAAATTGCTTACTTGCTCTGGAATGGATCGCTACCAAACAAAGCAGAATGGACAGAGTACGCTGATGCTATCAAAAATCATACAATGGTTCATGAACAAATGAAAAATTTTTTTAACGGCTTTAGGAGAGGATCGCATCCGATGGCCATATTGACATCGGTAGTTGCGGCTCTTTCTGCTTTTTATCCAGATTCAATAGATGTTAATGATTTAGAACAAAGACAAATATCAGCGAGAAGAATGATAGCTAAAGTCCCTACTCTTGCAGCAATGGCATACAAATATTCTATAGGACAACCTTTTATTTATCCTGACAACTCACTTGATTATTGTGAAAATTTTTTACAAATGACATTTGGTGTACCTACTGAAAAGTATAAAGTTAATAAGGTATTTTCAAAAGCCTTGGATAAAATATTTATATTACACGCTGATCATGAACAAAATGCATCCACATCTACTGTGCGCTTAGCTGCATCATCAGGTGTAAACCCATTTGCCTCCATATCTACTGGTTTTACATCTTTATGGGGCCCATTACATGGAGGAGCAAATGAGGCTGCCCTAAATATGTTAAAAGAAATTGGAGACGTTAAAAAAATTCCGGAATATATAAAAAAGGCAAAAGATAAAAGTGATCCATTCAAATTGATGGGATTTGGTCATAGAGTTTACAAAAATTACGATCCTAGAGCTAAAGTGATGCAAAAAACTTGTCACGAAGTATTGGAGGATCTTGGAAGAAAGGATGATAAAATTTTGCAGGTAGCATTAGAATTAGAAAAAATTGCACTTCAAGATGAGTATTTTATCGAAAAGAAATTATATCCAAATATTGATTTTTACTCAGGCATAACTCTAAATGCCATGGGGTTCCCATCTACAATGTTTACACCGTTATTCGCTGTTGCGAGAACAGCAGGATGGATTGCACATTGGAAAGAAATGTATCTTGATCCACAAAATAAAATAGGCAGACCAAGACAGCTTTATATAGGAGAAAAACCTAGGAAATTTATAACGCTAAAAGACAGAAATTAAGCATATTTTTTTATTACACTAGAAATTATTTTAGTAGTATTTTTTTTTGTGATTAGTTTTATAATTTTTTTATAATTACTGACGTTTGATAATCTCATCTTTTTGTTATTTAAAAATTCTGAAATTTTCACGAATACATTATCCACATTACACCTACTTTGAATAAATTCAGGTATAATTTCCTTTTTGGCAATAATATTAACAATATTACCAAAGTTAACTTTTACAAATGGTTTAATTAAAAAATAATTTAACCATGAGGTTTTATAAACGGTAATTAATGGACAGTTATTTTTACAAACATCAAGAGAAACCGTTCCAGATTTTGCAACAGAGAATATTGAGTTTTTTATGTAAAAATTTTTCATATCTTCATTCGTAGTAATCAATATTAAATTTTTTTTGTAAAAGTAATCATAAATCATTTTTTTATGATTTGGATTTATAGGAAAATGATACAAAAAATTTTCTCCATACTTATGATTAATTTTATTAATTAATTTCATAAATAAGGGCATAAACGTCTTAATTTCTGAAACTCTGCTACCAGGACAAAAAGTTATAATTTGCTTATTTTTTTTTAAAAAATATTTTTTATAAAGTATTTTTTTTTCAAAAAAAGGGTGCCCAACGTATGTATTTTTAATCTTCCATTTATTAAAAATTGCCACCTCAAATGGGAATAACAACAATATATGGTCTATAAACGTCTTAAATACAGCGGCTCTATTTTCTCTCCATGCCCAAATTGTTGGTGCAACAAAATGAATTATTTTAATATCTGGTAGAATTTTTTTAATTTTTTTTTCTACTCTAAAAGAAAAATCTGGGGCATCTATCGAGAAAACAATATGTGGTCTAAATTTTTTAATAAAATTAACAGTGTAATTAATTTTATTAATCAAACTAAAAATTTTTTTAATAACATCAACAAACCCCATTACTGAAATCTCAGAAGAATCAAATAATAACTTAATTTTTTTTTGCTTAAGATGAGAAGAGCCAATTGCTTGAATTTCGTATTTTTTATAATCAAAATAATCAACTATATGAGAGGCAAGTTTATCACCTGATGCTTCACCGGTTATAATAAATATCTTTTTTTTCAATTTACAACTTTAATAATAAAATTATTTTTTTTTATTAATTCAATTGATTTTTCTTGATCTAAAAATATATTAGCATTTTTTTTAAGAGCTATTCCTCGCAATCCTGCATCTATACATTTTTTTATAGTACTATACCCAATAGTGGGTAGGT
>ERZ887849.4022-NODE-4022-length-10613-cov-10.672760_pt1 | contig 10613 bp, 10 predicted proteins | sample MGYA00521267_ERZ887849 | MGnify/ENA primary metagenome ERZ887849 (study PRJEB32303, sample SAMEA104408601) | aquatic metagenome | biome: Brackish water; feature: Pelagic; material: water | place: Baltic Sea | collected 2014-06-06T16:11:00 | depth 2,863 m ... | reverse complement strand
TCAATTAACAAAGGACCTTGAAATCCAATTTTATGCTTATGCTCAACTGCCATTTGCATAAATCTTCCTAACTGATCAAGCTCCTGTTTCATATTGGTATTAAGAATAGTTTCGTAACCTTCGCGCCCTCCCCAAAGAACATAGTTTTGACCGCCTAGTTGTTTTGTATTATCCATACACATTTTTACTTGTGCTGCTGCATACTTAAAAACATCAGGATCAGGATTAGTAGCCGCACCACTCATATATCTTCTGTGACTGAACATATTTGCTGTTCCCCATAAAAGTTTTGTATTTCCGTCTTCAATTTTTTTTTGAATTGCATCAACAATTGTTTTTTGAATAGTTTCAGTTTCAGCAAAATTTGATCCTTCTGGAGCTATGTCTGCATCATGGAAGCAAAAATAAGGTTGGCCTAATTTTTCAAAAAAATCAAAAGCATTATCTAATTTTAATTTAGCTAATTCAATCGCATCACCTTTTTGCATCCAAGGACGCTCAAATGTTGAGCCACCAAATGGATCTCCTCCAGGCCAACTAAAAGTATGCCAATAACAAGACGCAAGCCTAAGATTTTCTTCCATAGATTTTCCTAGTACGTTTTTTGAAGCGTCATAATATCTAAAAGATAAGGGGTCAGTAGATTGAACTCCTTTGAACTCAATTTTATCTATATTTTCAAAATACCTATTGTTCATTTTGTAATATAAATTACTTCAAAATTTTAAAATTTCATAACAAAATATAATTTTACCCTAAGTAAATTGATAAAATAAAAGTTAATTTCATGTAAATGAAAAAATTTAAATTTTAGTATAAATAGGCATGTTTTAGTTATAATATTCATTTCTAATAATCTTATTTTCATAGGAGGAAATAAAATGAAGCTACTAAAAACTAATCTTATGGTAGTACTTGCTTCTTTATTTATCTCTGCTTGGTCTTTACCGACTTATGCAGCAGAAGTAGAGGCTTGTCTTATTACTAAAACGGACATTAATCCTTTCTTCGTAAAGATGAAAGAAGGAGCACTTGCTAAGTCAAAAGAAATAGGCGTAAAGCTTTCAACTTTTGCTGGTAAAATTGACGGTGATCACGAAACTCAAGTTAGAGCAGTGGAAACTTGTATTGCTTCAGGTGCTAAAGGAATTTTAATTGCAGCGTCTGATACTAAAGCTATCACAACTGTTCTTAAACAAGCTCAAGACAATGGCTTATTAGTTATTGCTCTTGATACTCCTCTTGAGCCAATCACAGCAGCAGACTCTACTTTTGCTACAGACAACTTTGAAGCCGGAAGACTTGCTGGCGCTTGGGCTGCAGCAACTTTAGGAAGTAAGGCTGACAGTGCAGTTATTGCTATGCTTGATCTTAATGAATCACAACCTTCAGTTGGTGTTCTTAGAGACCAAGGTTTCTTAACTGGTTTTGGTATTGATGTTAAAGATCCTTCAAAATGGGGTGATGAAACTGATCCTAGAATAGTTGGAAATGAATCAACTAACGGTAATGAAGAGGGTGGTAGAAATGCTATGGAAAAACTTCTTCAAAGAAATCCAAATATTAACGTTGTATATACAATCAACGAGCCTGCAGCTGCTGGTGCTTATGAAGCATTAAAATCTATGGGTAAAGGTGATGGTGTACTTATCGTTTCAGTTGACGGCGGTTGTCCTGGAATTAAAGATGTTAAAGACGGTGTCATTGGCGCTACTTCACAACAGTATCCATTATTAATGGCAGCACTTGGTGTTGAAGCTATTAAAAATTGGGCTGACAATGGAGTTAAACCAGATAACACACCAGGTCTAAAATTCTTTAATACCGGTGTTAACTTAGTAACTGACGCTCCTGTATCTGGAGTTCCTTCAATCGACACTAAAGAAGGAATGGATAGATGTTGGGGTTAATAGCCTAATTTATCAATTCAATGGGGTGGTTTCGACTGCCCCATTAACATAAAAATGACTGATGTATCAAAAGATTTAAAAGGGCAGCCAAAATTTGAAAAAGAAATTGGTAAGAAGACTCAAGAGCATGTTTCTTTCGAGCAAGAAAAACCTAATAATTTAAAAAAAATTCAAAGCTTCCTTCATGGCAACCCAACGATGGTTCCTGTCATCATATTAATTATAAGTGTACTGTCCTTTGGGCTTATTGCTGGAGGAAAATTTTTCTCAGCATTTAACCTTTCTCTAATTATTCAGCAAGTTACAATAATAGGTATTCTTGCAGCCGCACAAACACTCATTATATTAACTGCTGGAATAGACTTAAGTGTTGCCGCTATCATGGTTTTAGCTTCCGTCTTTATGGGAAAACTTTCTGTTCAGATGGGACTCCCAACTTCATTTGCTATTTTAGTTGGTCTTGCAGTTGGTGCAATTTGTGGTGCTATGAATGGACTACTAGTTACAAAATTTCGCCTCCCCCCTTTCATTGTCACCTTAGGATCTTGGAATATTTTTTTTGCTTTAGTTATTTGGTTTACTGGGTCTCAATCCATAAGAAGTGGTGATATAGAAGCTGCGGCCCCTTTATTACATTTCTTTGGTGAGAGAATTAATATTTATGGAGCCGTATTTACTTACGGAGCTTTCTTAATGATAGGTATTTTTGTTTTCTTATGGGTTTTATTAAATAAAACAGCATGGGGTAGACATGTCTACGCTATAGGTGACGATAAAGAAGCTGCGGAACTATCAGGCATTAGAACAGATAGAATGCTTGTGTCTGTTTACACAGTAGCTGGAATAATAATAGGTATAGGGGCTTGGGTTTCCATAGGTAGAATTGGTTCCGTTTCGCCAACTAGTTTTTATGAAGGTAACTTAGATTCTATTACCGCAGTAGTTATAGGTGGAACTTCTCTTTTTGGTGGTAGAGGAACAATCGTTGGAACTTTATTTGGTGCTCTGATTGTGGGGGTTTTTAGTTCAGGTTTATCTATCGCTGGCCTTGATGTTTTATGGCAAAGATTTGCTCTCGGCTGTTTAATTATTATAGCTGTCGGAATTGACCAATGGATCAGAAAGATTTCTAATTAAAATGGAAATTATTCTTCAAGCTAAAAATATAAGTAAGAGATACGGTAAGGTTGTTGCCCTTGATAATGCAGATTTAGAACTTTATAAAGATGAGGTCTTAGGAGTTATTGGTGATAATGGTGCTGGAAAATCGACACTCATAAAAGCACTTTGCGGTGCTGTTCAACCTGATTCAGGAGAAATTCTTCTTGACGGTAAAAAAGTAACATTTGCTTCGCCAATTGAAGCTAGAAATATTGGAATTGAAACTGTTTATCAGAACTTAGCCCTATCGCCTGCCCTAACTATTGCTGACAATATGTTCTTAGGTAGAGAGATACATAAAAAAGGAGTTATGGGAAAAGTATTTAGATTTTTAGACCAATCTGGAATGCAAGAGATTGCTAGAAAAAAATTATCAGAATTAGGTTTACTCACAATTCAAAATATTAATCAGCAAGTAGAGACTTTATCAGGAGGTCAAAGACAAGGCGTTGCTGTCGCACGAGCAGCTACTTTTGGGACAAAAGTTATTATCATGGATGAGCCTACTGCAGCATTAGGGGTTAAAGAAAGTAGAAGAGTTTTAGAATTAATCAGTGAAGTCAAATCGAGAGGAATTCCTATTATTTTAATTTCACATAACATGCCTCATGTTTTTGAAGTAGCAGATAGAGTTCATATTCATAGACTTGGGAAAAGACTATGCGTTGTCAATCCAAGTGAATACTCAATGTCTGATGCTGTTGCACTCATGACCGGAGCTAAAGAAGTTCCGACTAATTAATTAATAATTTCTATATCCGGCTTAATACTATTTAAATTTACAAATTCACCATTAGGAATATCATTATGAAAAACTTTTTGATCAATTTCATCTGGGTTTAAATTATAAGATTTCCATCTTTTCATAAGTCTTTCAGTTAAAACTTCTTTGGAAGATTTAATCATCACAGTAATATCAAAATAATTTTGCAAATCCCCCCACGGTTTATCTTTTAATAAAAGGTAATTACCTTCTGCAATAATTAAAGGAATAGATTGATCTATAATTAATGCTGAAGATCTTGATAGTTCTAGATCTCTATCAAATACAGGAACTGCTACATTTGCCTCTGTATTCATTGAGAGCCTTTCAAGAAAACTTTTTAAACCTAGTACGTCAAATGTTTCTAAAGCGCCTTTTTTTGAAAGTAGATTTTTTTCTTTTAAGACAGAGTCATCATAATGAAAACCATCCATTGAAAATACTTCAGACTTTTTACTCACTTGATTTATTGAATTTGATAAGCTTTGGGATACGTGACTTTTTCCTGATCCCGGAGCACCTGAAATTGCCACAATAAGCCTCTTGTTATCAGAAAGTGCTAAAGCCTTATCCTCTAAAAATCTCTGGAGTTCTAAGATTGAATTTAATTTTAAAGCGTGATTTGACATTAAGATTGATTAATATCTTGAGCTATAGATTTATTTTGATTATATATTTTTTTCCATAAATGGAATCTTTTAATCAGCTCTTCTGAATTTTTTGAATTAGGCAAAATAGTTTTAATCACATTAGGTTTAGATAAAATTTCATCTACAGGATATTGATTATACCCTACTAAAGCAAGACGAGCGGCTCCTAAAGCAGCCATTGAGCTAGACTCCTCTGTCAAAGTTAATTTTTTCTGAATAAGTGTAGAAATCATTTCTAACCATGAATCATTTTGAGACCCTCCACCAATTACATATAAGTTATCTAAATTAAGATTAGTTTTTTCTAACGATAAGTAATTATCTAGAATTGCAAATGATATACCCTCAATTACAGAATAACATAAATCGTCCATACTTGTTTGTAGACCCATATTAGAAAAAGAACCTCTAATAAAAGGATCATTAATTGGGGTTCTTTCTCCAGCAAGATAAGGAAGATAAAATGGCTGTTGAGTAATATTAGACTTATAATTTTTTTCAAAACTTTGAAAGAATGATTCTAGGCTGACTTTAAAAGTATTTGAAAACCAATTAATATTCGACGTGCAAGAAAGCATGACGGTCATTAAATGCCATGTGTCTGGAAAACAATGGCAAAAAGAATGAGTGGCATCTTGATAGTTTTTTTTAAATTTTGAAGTAGGAGTAAAGATAACACCAGATGTTCCTAAAGATATAGAGCCATCACCCTCTTGAAATAAACCTAAACCTGCAGCCCCTGCTGCATTATCGCCAGCCCCTCCATATATCTTACAATTTGAACTAAATCCAAATTGTTCTGATATTTTTTTTGACACAACGCCTGTTTGTTCTGTTCCCTCACAAAGATTAGACATTTGGTCAATGGTCAAATCACATAAATCTAATAGTTCTTGTGACCATTTTCTTTCACCAACATTAAGCCAATAAGTTCCGGAAGCATCTGACATATCACTATAAAATTCACCACTTAGATAAAATCGAATATAATCTTTTGGTAATAATACTTTACGAATTCTGTTAAAATATTCAGGCTCATGATTTTTCATCCATAGGATTTTAGGAGCGGTAAAACCTGGCATAGCTAAATTTCCAGTTATATCCATAATATTAGGATTTTTTAACATCATTTCTTGGCATTCAGCAAAAGATCTGGTGTCATTCCAAAGAATAGAAGGTCTTATTATATTGTTATCAATATCTAAACATGTTGCCCCATGCATTTGACCAGAAAAAGAAATAGCTAATATATCTTTAAGATTTGTTTTTTTAGAAATGCTATTTAAGCAATCAGTGAGACCTTGAATCCAAAGTAGAGGATCCTGTTCTGCCCAGCCATTTTGAGGAGTAGAAAGAGAAAATTCAGCAGAACTGGAATTTAAAACTTTTTGACCATCATCTATAATTAGACATTTAATAGAAGAGGTTCCTAAATCAATACCTAAGTACATATACTTATTATATAGAATTATTCAGAATTTTTAATGAAATTAAATACTATCTCCCATGAGAAATATGAATTTTAAGCTCATGATAATAATTTTGTAGAGGCTTTAATAATGTAGAAGGGAAATTTTTCTCATTAGCTGAATTAGGGTAATTTTGTGTTTCCAGACAAACTCCCTGAAAAGGAGAAAGAGAATTATTTCCTTTTTGAAATTTAAGAAATTGAGATGTGTAAAGCTGGCACCCTGGCTGATTGGAGAAAAAATCAGCTTGAATCTTAGATGATTGGCATTTAAGAGAAGCGACAAATCCCATTTTTTTATTATTTTTTATTACATAATTTGCATCAAAACCTTCTTTTTTCATTTTTATTTTTTCACCTAAATTTTCATAACTGTTAAAATCGTGAACGGAAGATTTTACTTTTCGAAACTCCCCACTAGGAATGCCGTCTTTTTTATTAGGTAAAAAGACAGAAGAGTTAATCTTTAAGTCATGATTAAAAATATTTTTCTTAATTTTATTTAAATTCCAATAGGCATGATTTGCAATATTGACATGAGTAGCTTTGTCAGTTGTCGCAAAAAATTTAATAGTTAGATGACTTCCTTTTATTTCATAGTGACATTGTATTTTTAAATTACCTGGAAAACCCTCATCTCCATCTGGTGAAAATAAGGAGTATATAATTTTATTATTTTTTAATTTTTCGAGTTTCCAAATTCTATAACTGAAATTATCGATGCCTCCATGTAAAGAGTTTTTACCTTCATTAGGTACTAATTTATATTTCTTGCCGCTAATACTAAATTCGCTATTCCTAATTCTATTTACAACTCTTCCACAAGTGCTTCCCACGTAAGCTTTTTGTATTAAATAATTTTTATAATTTCCTAAATTAAGAATTAAATTAATTTTTTTAGGTTTGTAAAATACTTCATACAAAGAAGCTCCTATATTAATAGCTTTAATTCTTAAAAAATTATTTTCAATAATAGATGATTTAATTTGAGACATGCTTAAAATTCAATTACAATATATACTAAATTAATAAAAAAAATTATGAAAAAAACTCTAGATATTAAGTTAAAAAAAATTAACTCCGGTAAGTACTCTGCTAAAGATTTTATCATAGCGGATGCTAAGGATGCAGATATGGGAGGTGGAATACCTGCTACAGGAAATAATAGAGATAAATCCGGCGTGCTTTTAAAAACATATAAAAATCTTAATGGCTATCTTCAAGCTATGGAAGATATGACAAAATCTAAGCTAATAGATATTTTGCTTATGTCTGCCTCTAGCGCTGAGAAACTTATTAGTAAAGGTGTGTTTAAAAACTCTGCCGTAACCACTGCTATCAGAATGAATGATACAACAGATATTTGGAATATGAGACATGGTATTTATAGAAATCATTTTGCCGAACCATTTAGAACTTCAACTTTTAAAAATATCAAAAAGCTATCTAATCTCGGTTTATTCTCAATAACATTTTCTCGCAATATAGATAAAGATCTTAATATGCTTAATGCCTATAGAAATTTTAGAAAAGAGGCTCAAGAACATAAATTTCGACATTTTTTAGAAGTTTTTAATTCTCCTGTGTCTATTGGATTAGACATTCATGAAACAGGTGAGTACGTTAATGACTGCATTTTGAAAACTATTGCAGGTCAAGTTAAAGCAGAACAGCCCTTATTTTTAAAAATTCAGTATAATGGCCCTAAAGCAATGGAAGAATTAGCAAGTTACGATCCTAATAATTTAATTATTGGTATTTTAGGAGGTGGTAAAGGCACAACAATGGATTGCTTTGAATTACTTTCTCAAGCTAATAAATATGGTGCTAGAGTTGCTCTTTTTGGTAGAAAAATTAATTTAGCTGAAAGTCAAAAAACAATAGTTAAAACAATGCGGAAAATTATTGAAGGATCTTTAAGAGCTAAAGAAGGTGTTAAATATTACCACGATCAACTCAAGAAATTAAAAATTAAATCCGATAGATCTTTATCTGAAGATCTACAATTAACTGACCCTACTTTAAAACTTTAAGTTATAATTTATTTATATGAGGAATGGAGCCACTAGACGACTCTGTCTTTAAGATAGCTCTTGCAGCTCCATGGGCTTTTTTAAGAATTTTTGTTGATTCCCAATTTTCATGAATTCCATAAATGCAGGCAGCACAAAATGCATCTCCTGCACCAATTGTACTTTTTATTTCAGATTTTTTAATTTTAATTGATTTAGTCCATATCATATAACCCTTTGTGTCTACCCATAGTGCATATTCAGGAGTATGTAAAATAACTGCCCTTTTAACTCCCTTGCGGATTAGATTTAAAGCTACTTTTTCCGCCTGTGTTTTATCAATTTTATTTTTATGATCTCTTATTTTAATTTTCGTAGCTTGTTCCGCTTCAATCTCATTTAATAAGAGGTAATCGCAGTAAGGAAGAGCACTGGTAACAATACTTGAAAAAAGCTTATGGGAATTAGAAACAAGATCTAAGCAATTTAACATACCTAAATGATGTGATTGTTTTAATAATTGCACAAGTTTTGTTTTGTTTGTTTTGTTAAATAAATCTAACTTACCAAGTAGAGTTAAATAACCAATATAAAGAATTTTAGGACTATTTTTTCCAAGCTTATCAATAGGTAAGTATTCTATATCTAAATGATTATTAGCTCCTGGGTAATGAAAAAAAGTTCTTTCTTTTCCTTCTTCAGACATACATAAAGTATAAGAAGTTTCTATTGTGTTAAGCTCAGAAAAATAATTTGTAATAATATTATTTTTCTTACAATGTTTTTTAATAATTTTTGCATTATCGTCATCGCCCAAACAGCCTAATCCAATTTTTGGGTAATTGAATCCAAGATAATTTAAGTTAGTAAGAACATTGGAAGGTCCGCCCCCAACTCCATTTATCTTTTTATTTATAAGAGCAAGTTTTCCTTGTTCAGGCCAAATATTAATCTTATATGAAATATCAACACACCAGATACCAACAGCAACTACGCCTTGGTTTGGCATATTTTAAATTTCATTCCATAAAGGATGCAGTATGTCTTCATCTTCTTCAATATCGGCAAAACGTCCAACTTTTTCTAAGAAATAATTATCTTTTTTATCGTCATTGACCTGAGAAACTTCTCCAGCCATAGCCATACCCGTTCCTTTTTCTGCATAAAATTTATGATAGACAAATCTTTCAACTGTAACACTCTGACCTCTCTCTAGAATTAAAGGCTCATAAGGGTTAAGAGTTTTAAATTCTCCATCAATCATTACTTTAATTTTTTCTTGAAGTGGATTTTTTTGACTATCTACTTTTACAAATTCTAAAACCAAGTTTCCCCCACCTCTATTAATAATATCTTCTAATTTGATATTATGACTATGAAAAGGAATGACCTGATCTTCTTTCATAAATAATAGTTTTTCAGCATAAGGTTTCTCATTATCAATATTTTGAACTCCATTCCTTACACAAAATAAAATAATGCCTTCTTTACTAAAATTTCCTCTTCCAAAGTCAGTCACATCCCATCCCATCTGATGATCCCTTAAATATAAAGAAAGATCTGGATGATTTTTATACTGTTCCACATTCCAGTATGCCCATCTTGGAAGTGTCCAACGATACTCTGCTATTAATAATTTAGCTTCAGCTATTGATTTATTGATCTCTGATCTTTTCATAAGATAAGTATATTATAAAATATAAGAAATTTTACTAAAATTTTGAAATATTTTCTAAAACTGTTCTTGTTGATTTTTTAATATCATCGATAGTCATATTGAGTAACTGATTTCTGTCATAGATATCAGGGCTTTTATTAATAGAAGTCCTTAATGAATCTCCAAAAGTTTTTCTTAACTCTGTTCCTATATTAAATTTGCAAACATTTGTTTGTTGAGCAATTTTTCTTCTTAAATCATAATCGATTCCGCTACTACCATGAAGAACTAAGGGGATATCGCATAATGCTTGAATGTTTAATATATCGCTAATATCGATATTGGTATTTTTGTTTATTTGAAGGTGGGTGTTGCCCACTGAAATAGCCATAGCATCACATTTAGTTTCATGTGCAAATTTTTTAGCCTCTTCAGGATCTGTGCTTAATGATTTCTTTCCTTCATTATATCCAACAAATCCGATTTCACCTTCAACTGACACTCCTGCCTTATGACCTAACTCAACTATTGAAGCTGTTTTATCAATATTTTCTTGCAAAGATAGTTTTGACCCATCAAACATCACTGATGTAAAGCCATTATCTATACCCATTTGGCATTCTTCTTCGGAATAACCATGATCTATATGACAAACAACTGGTGAGGTTGATTGTTCAGCTAAATATCTAAACATTTTACCTAAAATTGGAATAGGGGTATGTTGTCTGCAACCAGGTCCTGCTTGAATAATTACTGGAACTTGCAATTCTTCCGCAACTTCTACATAGGATCTGACATCTTCCCAACCTAAAACAACTAATCCAGCAACCGCATAATTATTTTTTTTAGCCGGTTCTAGAACTTCACTTAGGGTAGCAATTGTCATTTATATTTTGCAATCATATCTTTTATACCCGGTATAGTTTCAAGTTGGTACGCATGAGTCTTTTGAAAATATTGGATTAAAGATCTTTGGCTTTGACCAACCAATA
>ERZ887849.4019-NODE-4019-length-10620-cov-69.484524_pt1 | contig 10620 bp, 12 predicted proteins | sample MGYA00521267_ERZ887849 | MGnify/ENA primary metagenome ERZ887849 (study PRJEB32303, sample SAMEA104408601) | aquatic metagenome | biome: Brackish water; feature: Pelagic; material: water | place: Baltic Sea | collected 2014-06-06T16:11:00 | depth 2,863 m ... | reverse complement strand
TTGAGTCTGAAGAAAATCAAATACCTTTTCAATCCGTTTCCATGGATATTTGGGACAAAAAATACCGATTAAAATCCAAGCAAGGCACGTTTGTTGATAATGACATCGAAGATACCTACAACCGAGTAGCTAAAGCTTTGGCAGAGGTTGAAATACCAGAAAAAAGGGATTTATGGCACGAAAGATTTGTATGGGCGTTACAACGCGGAGCTATTCCTGCAGGTCGTATTACCTCCAACGCTGGAGCACTAGAGCATAAACCCGCTACCAGCACGATCAACTGTACAGTATCAGGCATCATAGAAGATAGCATGACCGATATTCTTGACAAGGTAAAAGAAGCTGGCTTAACCCTAAAAGCTGGCTGTGGTATTGGCTATGAGTACTCCACCCTAAGACCTAAAGGTGCTTTTGTAGCAGGCGCAGGCGCTTACACTAGTGGCCCATTATCATTTATGGATATTTATGATCGTATGTGTTTTACCGTGTCAAGTGCGGGGGGGAGAAGAGGGGCCCAAATGGCTACCTTTGATATTGCTCACCCCGATGTCACCGACTTCATTAAAGCTAAGAGAGAAGATGGGCGACTAAGACAATTCAATCTGTCCTGCCTCATTACCAAAGAATTTATGGAGGCTGTTAAAACCGATGATAACTGGAAGCTCGCCTTTCCTATCACTGAAAAAGAAGCAAAAGAAGATCAAATCGACCTTAAAAACAATGAGCAAGTAGTGTGGCGAGAATGGCCCGTCAACGGAAAGTATTTGACCGAGCTTAAAGGTAAAAATGCCGGGAAAGTGGCGTGCAAGGTATACAAAACCTTAAAAGCAAAAAGACTATGGGACATTATTATGTCATCTACATACGACTATGCTGAGCCTGGTTTTATCTTAATTGACCGTGTAAACGAAATGAACAACAACTGGTTCTGTGAAAATATCCGTGCAACAAACCCTTGTGGTGAACAGCCACTTCCAGCTTATGGTGCGTGTTTACTCGGATCTATCAACCTAACAAAATTCGTTAAGAATCCGTTTACAGATAAGGCTTATTTTAATTGGGATGAATACAAGGAAGTGGTCAGCATCTTTACGCGCATGCTAGATAACGTGGTAGAAATTAATGGTCTTCCTTTACAAAAACAACGTGATGAGATTGCAAGAAAAAGACGTCATGGAATGGGTTATCTAGGTTTAGGATCTTCGCTTGCAATGATGCAAATGGTTTATGGTGACGAGAAGTCAATTAAATTTACGGAAGATGTAAGCCGTATATTGGCTGAAGAAGGATGGAAAGCCGGTGTAGATCTTGCGAAAGAAAAAGGTCCGGCTCCGATCATGGAAGAGTTGTTTGAGGTTACGCCTGCCATGCTAGCCATGCGCCCTGAGATGGAAGTAGATGGAATTAAAGTTGGGGATAAGCTCCCTGGCAAGATATTGATGGGCCGCTACAGTCGTTATATGCAACAGTTTCCAAAGGCCTTACAAGATCAAATAGCAGACCAGGGCGTTAGGTTTAGTCATCATAGCTCGATTGCTCCTACAGGGACGATCTCTCTTTCTTTGGCAAACAACGCAAGTAACGGCATCGAGCCATCATTTGCTCATCATTACAGCAGGAATGTCATAAGGGAAGGGAAAAAATCTAAAGAAAAAGTCGATGTATTTTCTTTTGAATTGCTTGCGTATCGACATCTAATTAATCAGAAAGCTATGCCTTTCTCTGAAAAAGAAGATGAAATGCTGCCAAGTTACTTTATTGACTCGTCAACGATTCAAGCTAAAGCTCACGTTGATATTCAGGCGGCGGCTCAAAAATGGATTGATAGCTCTATTTCAAAAACCATTAATGTGCCAACCGATTATGATTATGAGGACTTCAAGAACATCTATCTATACGCCTATGACAAGGGATTAAAAGGCTGTACTACTTTCCGCTTTAACCCAGAAGCTTTCCAGGGCGTATTGGTAACAGAAAAAGATTTGGAAAATACTACCTACAAGTTTGAGCTTGATGACGGCGCTTTTGTTGAAGCAAAAGGCAATGAAGATATTGAGTATGATGGAGAGATTCACTCTGCAGCCAATCTATATGACGCATTAAAAGAAGGTTATTACGGAAAATTTTAAGGAAAAATAATGGCAATAAAAATCGGAAAAAAAATTGTAGGCTATAACGTCATAGACCCTTCTGCTAAAGAAATAGTTTCGGCACAACCAGCTAATGTGGTTCAACTTGGAGAGCCACTGGATAGGCCTGAGAAAATTACGGGCTCAACCTACAAAGTTAAGACGCCAGTCACCGAACATGCTCTTTACATCACTATCAATGATGTGATTATGAATGAAGGTACGCCTCAAGAACATAGAAGGCCTTTTGAGATATTTGTTAATTCTAAAAATATGGACCACTTTCAGTGGATAGTAGGATTAACCAGAGTCATGTCTGCCGTATTTCGTAAAGGCGGTGATGTCACCTTTCTAGTAGAAGAGCTTAGTAGCGTTTTTGACCCCAATGGTGGTTATTATAAAAAAGGTGGCAAATATGTGCCTAGCTTAGTTGCCGAGTTGGGACATGTAGTGGAAACTCACCTACAAAACATTGGTATGTTAAAACTAAAAGAATTAGACGAACATCAAAAAAAATTAGTGAAGGAAAAAAAAGAAGAATTCTTAGAAAAAAATTCCAGTAACTTAGACGAGAGTGGTTACCCTAAGGATTCACAGCTCTGTAATAAGTGTCAAACTAAAGCAGCAATTATGATGGATGGCTGTTTAACCTGCCTAAGTTGTGGTGAGAGTAAATGCGGCTAGCATAAATTGAACCATAGTAATTAACATGACTCTATTCCTAATTAAATCATGTTGACAGTATCCGTTATGAAAAAACTAATTTTACTCCCACTTTTTTTGTTGGCACTGCCGGTGTTGGCACTTCCCTCAAACGAGCTTTTATTTAAACTAAACTCTTCTATAGTAAAAGTTAATGTCGCCACAAAAAACGGTGGGCATGGCGTAGGCTCGGGGGTGGTGGTAGCAAAAGATCATATTGTGACCAACTGCCATGTAGTTGCAAATGCTGCTGGGGTGCATGTCACAAAGTATGGTCAGAGCTTTTCTCCTTACGCCCTAATAGCAGACTGGGCAAATGATTTATGTATATTAAAATTTAAATTCCTAGAGCTGAAGCCTGTTATGTTGGGAAGTAATCGAGACCTTGATTACGAACAGGAAGTATTCGGAAAAAGCTATGGCGGCAACACGATCAAACCTCATACCGTTTTTGGTAAGGTCAAAGGTATCCATCAGCTGGATAAAAATAAAGTTATACAATCGTCTGCCTGGTTTGCTATGGGAGCCAGTGGTGGTGGTTTATTTAACTACAATGGTGACTTAATAGGTATCACTACGTTTAAGTCTGCTGGCCGGTCAGCTTTTTATTACAGCATGCCAGTTGAAATCATAAAAGAAATGCTCGCCACTGGAAAGGAATTATCCGTTACAACACAGCCAGAGCTTCCATTCTGGGATGCTCCTGATGAAAAACAACCGTTTTTTATGCAAGTTGTAGGGCCCTTAAAGCAAGAGAATTGGGAAAAAGTACAAGCTATTTCATCTGAATGGCGCCTAACACAGCCTAACTCACTGGAGGCACATTCCCATCATGCGTTATCCTTGTTTAAGCTCGGCAATATAGCTCAAAGTGAAGAAGAGTTTAAGGTGGTGGTACAAAAAAATGCGCATTTTGCTGAAGGATTTTACTATCTATATGAAATCGCAAAAATAAAACAAGAAGAAGAAGATGTGATCAAGTATAAAACTATAGTACTCTCTTTGGATGAAAACCTTATTAACCATTAATAAATTATTGCTGGCCTGCCTGCTAAGCATGCTTAGCTCGTGTTCAACCCTGAGCTTAGACACTGATAAGATTAGTGAGGCATTAACGTGGGGTGGGGATAAAAACAACAGCCTACCAAAAAATGCTGTTACATTCGAGTGTGCTAAAAGCCAGGCATTCTTCATCCAATACTTAGATGAAAAAAATGCGGTTTGGGTTGTCTTAAAAAACCGTGAATTTAGATTGAATAAAAGTCCTGATCAGACAAACACATTTACTAACGGCGACACTCTACTCGAAATAAACCCAGATAATACTATCCTAAAAATTCAAGAACAAGTCCTGTACGATCTGTGCAAAGAAAAAAAATCGTTAGAGGGTTGAATTACCATCAAACATGATGTAATTTAAAAGCTAGATTTAATCATTGAGGTGATTAATGGATAATAAATATGGCTTAGGTAGCTCAAAAGTTGCAGTAGAGATTCACAAGAAAGACCAGGGATTGGAGTGTAAAAGCTGCAAAGCATCGAATCTACACTTTTGTCCCACCATGGAAGACCACCAATGTGAATCCTGCGGTGAATGGCAAAATGATGTCCCGCTTAACTATTCAACCGGGCGAAGCGCTGACTACTAAGCAATTTTCTCTAGACCGATACTAATCTTCAAGTAAAATATAGGCTTTTGCCTTAGGAAAACTATGCTCATTCAATCAGATCATGTCGATATCAATACCCCTACCGGTATTATGCGAACTTACATACACAGACCCAATAGCTCCGCTCAAGTACCTGTTATTTTATTTTATTCTGAAATTTTTCAACAAACGGGTCCTATTGAAAGAGCAGCAAAAGTCATGGCGAGCCATGGTTATGCAGTCCTGGTTCCAGAAGTGTTCCATGAGCTCAATGCTATAGGAACAGTACTTGAGTATGATGACGCTGGAAGAGAGAAAGGTAATGCGGACAAAGCAACAAAAGATGTTGAAGCTTACGATACAGATAATCAAGCAATGATTAATTGGGCAAGGCAACAGGCATGGTGTAACGGAAATATAGGTGCAATGGGGGTTTGTATTGGTGGTCACCTGGCATTTAGGGCAGCATTACAACAAGAAGTAAAATCAACTGCATGCTTTTATGCTACCGACCTTCATACGAATACTATTCCCAACAAACCCGGGCAGCATAGCATGGAGAGGTTAGGCGATATTCATGGGGAATTATTAATGATCTGGGGAAAGCAGGACAATCATGTACCCACAAATGCAAGGAATACTATTCATCAGAAACTTCTGGAGACAGACATCATTTTTAGCTGGCATGAATTTAATGCGCAACATGCTTTTATGAGAGACGAAGGTGATAGATATGATGCTGAATTAGCCGCTATATGCTATCAAATTAGCCTTAGAATGTTTGCAAGAACCTTATATTAAATTAAACGCAATCAGAGAATGCCTCAACAAAGCGAGAGCAATCTTTTGTCTTCAGAATATTATCTTTATCGGCAAGTTGTTTGTCTTTGATTTTATTAGCTGTTGATTCTGGCTGCACTTGATGTGAATCAAGGCGATCTTTTTTTTCTTTCATTTGTTCAATTTCCTTTTGGGAATTATAAAAAGGGATTGTGTCCCTTATGCTGAATAGATATAAAATGGGTATAAAGATTCAACATTTTTTGATTAATCGATAAATAAGTTATATTTATTTTCTAAATCCTGGATATTATAGAATGAAAATTAGCATCAATGGAAAAATAAAAGTTTTTGATACGGATATTTTAACGTTCGAGAGTCTAGTTAAAGAGCTGAATTTGGTTGGGAAGCGCTTTGCTATTGAGAAGAACGGTGAAATTATTCCAAAAAGCCATTTTGCCGATCATCAATTAAGCAATGGAGATAAACTTGAGATTATAGGAGCTGTGGGCGGTGGATAAATTTGCATATAAGCCAGAAGCAATGATCATTGCTGGGCGATCGTTTAAATCAAGGCTACTAGTAGGGACGGGTAAATATAAAGACTTTCAAGAAACTAAGTCAGCAGTCGATGAGAGCGGGGCACAAATTGTAACCGTAGCTATTCGTCGAGTTAATTTAGGCCAGGATAGGAATGAGCCTTCATTATTAGACTTTTTACCACCAGATCAATACACCTACTTACCTAATACGGCCGGATGTTATACAGCCGATGATGCGGTAAGAACGTTACGCCTAGCAAGAGAGCTGCTAGATGGTCATAACCTAGTCAAACTTGAGGTTTTAGGTGACCCAAAAACCCTATATCCTAATGTTGTGGAAACACTTGAGGCTGCAAAAATACTTATCAAGGACGGTTTTGATGTTATGGTCTACACGTCGGATGACCCAATCATTGCCAAACAGTTAGAAGATATTGGTTGCTGTGCCGTGATGCCCTTGGCATCACTTATTGGATCTGGGATGGGGATATTAAATCCGTGGAACTTAGAAATTATCATTGATACCTTGTCAGTTCCGGTTATTGTGGATGCCGGAGTAGGGACAGCGTCGGATGCATCTATCGCTATGGAGCTAGGCTGTGACGGAGTGTTGATGAATACCGCCATAGCTACCGCAAAAAATCCCATCTTAATGGCAAGTGCAATGAAAAAGTCGGTCGAGGCAGGAAGGGAAGCATTCCTTGCAGGAAGAATGGAAAAAAAATTATATAGTGCCTCACCAAGCTCACCCACTACTGGGATTATTAAATAGATGACTAGTAAAACATTAACTGCAATTCAAGTAGATATTGAGACGGTATTTTCTCCCGATCGATCTTTTATTGACGAACATAGCTACGTATTCTCCTATACAGTACATATTAAGAATACTAGCGAAGAAACTGTCCAGCTAGTCAGTCGGCATTGGTTCTTTGAAAATGCCTATGGGAAAAAATATGAAGTAGAGGGGGTTGGTGTGGTTGGGGAGCAGCCACATATCGGTCCTGGCGAAGTATTTTCTTATACGAGCGCAACTGAAATCGACACCCCAGATGGTTTTATGTATGGAAGCTATCGTATGGTCAAGTCAGATAACAGTACATTTGATGCAACTATACAAAAATCTATGTTGAATATGCCAAGGACAGTGCATTGAGAAAAAATCACAGTCTCTTGCTCGTCTTATCGTTATTCCTAGTCAGTTGCGACCCAATGAATATCAAGCAGCCGGACTGTGAATGTGAAGAAATTAAGGTTACTAAAGAAGAGTCTATTAAATGTGAGGCATTCCCCGAAGAAGAAAAAGAAATAACGCAATATGGATTGCTAAAAAAAGCTGAATGGCAAGCTGTGGAAAATATCATAGCGCAGGATCATTTATCGTTAGCGTGGCCGGCGTGGTTACAAAGCTGTAATGCTTTAGCCAAAAAAGAAGCATGGGCCGAGGTATGTCGAGCCTCCAGGTTGTTAACAAGTCCTTCTGACTCAGAAATTAAACAATTTTTCTACCAGCACTTTACTTTATATCAAGCATTACAAAGCACGGGGGAGGCAGAGGGTCTGGTGACTGGCTATTATCAACCTTTACTGCAAGGTAGCAGAAAAAAAACGGGCAAGCATCAGGTTCCAATTTACGCGCCTCCTTCTGATCTCGTAACTGTGGATCTCAGTGAAATTTATCCAGACTTAAAATACAAGAGACTAAGGGGTCGCGTAGAAGGCAATAAGCTTATCCCTTACCTTACACGAGAAGAAATTAGTGAAAATGCATACCCCCTTAAGGGGCAAGAGCTGTTATGGGTTAATGATCCAGTAGAAGCATTCTTCTTAGAAATACAAGGATCGGGAGTGATTGCATTTGAGGATGGTAGTCGTACACAGGTAGGTTATGCTGATCAAAATGGGCATCCATATCGATCCATGGGAAGAGAGCTAATTCATAAGGGTGAGCTATCACGCCACAAAGTTTCCATGCAGAGCATTAAGGCCTGGGCAAAAAGGAACAAAGACAAGTTACAAAAGTTTATGAATGCTAATCCTAGTGTTGTTTTTTTTAGGGAATTACCTCCTGGATTGCCAGGTCCTATTGGTGCGCTTGGCGTACCCATCACTGCTGAAAGATCTGTTGCTGTGGATCGGAAGTTTATACCGCTTGGCGCACCTGTCATTTTATCGACTACGCAACCTTATTCAGATAAACCCTTGGAACAATTAATGATGGCGCAAGATACCGGAGGTGCTATTGGGGGTGGCGTAAGAATTGATTATTACTGGGGCCAAGGCGATTATGCTGGGAAAAAAGCAGGCTCTATGAAACAGCAAGGTAGAGTCTGGGTCATGCTACCCAAGACTTTTATTTTTCCCGACAGTAAATAAAAAAAGGGAGCATAGCTCCCTTTTTTATATTGTATATATAAACAATAAATTACTTGTTCATTACGTACATTGTTACTTCAAAACCGAAACGCATTTCAGTAGCAGCAGGTGTTGTCCACATAATGTAATCTCCTTTTAGTTTTTAGATTCTGTATAAGTAAACTTTTTACAGTGAAACTAGTATATACAGTATTCATACTCGATGGCTTTACCTAGTCATGAAAACAACCTACGTAAAATCATGAATACCCATATAAATAATGCATAAAAAAAGGGCACATTTGCATGTGCCCTTTCCATCGTTCATTACAACAGGAGGAAGTAATTACTACGAACGATAAGCTGTTTCGCCATGAGAAGTTGAGTCAAGACCCGTTCTCTCGTCTTCTTCAGAAACACGAAGACCCATTGTGGCATCAATAATTTTAAATAGTACGTAGCTGATTACGCCACACCAGACAATCGTAATGCCGATTGATTTAGCTTGAACTATAAACTGACTCATCATAGTTACGCCATCATCAAAACCAACACCACCAAATTGTGGAGCCATTAGGACTGCAAGGCCAAGTGCACCTACGATACCTGCAACGCCATGAATACCGAAGACGTCTAATGCATCATCGTAACCCAGAGCAACCTTAAGGCTTGTTACTGCCCAGTAAGCTATGATCGAAGCAATTACACCAAGAACAATAGCGCCCATAGGACCAACCACTGCACAAGCAGGGGTAATAGCGACTAAGCCTGCGATAGCACCAGAAGCACCACCCAACATAGAAGGTTTACCTTTAGCAATCCACTCCATTGCGATCCAACCAAGTACCGCAGCTGCAGTTGCAACTTGTGTATTGATCATTACTAAACCAGCAGTCCCGTCAGCAGCTAACTCACTGCCCACGTTAAAACCAAACCATCCAGCCCAAAGTAATGAAGCACCAATCATAGTGAACGGTAGATTATGAGGAGCCATAGACTCTTTACCATAACCAATACGTTTACCAAGAACGATAGCGCCAACTAATGCCGCAATACCTGCGTTAATGTGAACCACGGTTCCACCAGCAAAATCGATCGCACCCATTTGCGAGATAATACCGCCACCCCAAACCATATGACAGATTGGTGCGTACACTAGTAACGCCCATCCAGTCAAAAACACTAGCAGTGATGAGAACTTAATACGCTCAGCAAAAGCACCAACAATAAGTGCTGGGGTTAAGGCAAAAAAGGTTAGTTGGAAAGTAACGAATACATACTCAGGGATAGAACCGGACACTGTATCTCCAGTAATACCATTTAAGAATGCCGCGCTAAATCCACCAACGTAGTCATTGTAAGGGCCTTCTGTGAATGCCAGGCTGTAGCCAAATACGACCCAAATTACCGACATCAGAGAGAAGGTTACAAATACTTGCATCAGTACTGATAGCATGTTCTTAGAACGAACTAAGCCACCATAGAATAATGCAAGGCCAGGAATAGCCATTATTAATACAAGGATTGTTGCCATAATCATCCAGGCCGTATCACCTGAGTTTATTGTAGCGACCTCTTCCACCACCGCTGCCATTTCTTCAGACATTGCAATGTGGGAGAATCCCATCATTAAAAGACCCATAAGGCCAGTCAAACTAAACTTTGAAAATAATTTTGTCATGTCTGTCTCCTAAAGAGCGTCCTCACCGGTTTCACCAGTGCGGATTCGTTGAACTTCATCAAGACTCATAACGAAAATTTTACCGTCACCGATTTTTCCGGTAGCAGCTGATTTTGCTATAGCCCCAACAACCTTTTTGAGCATTTTGTCAGCAACAGCAACTTCAAGCTTTACTTTAGGCAGAAAATCAATGACGTACTCTGCTCCCCTATAAAGTTCGGTATGCCCTTTTTGACGTCCAAAGCCTTTCACTTCAGTCACGGTAATACCTTGCACACCGATTTCTGAAAGGGCTTCTCTGACTTCATCAAGCTTAAATGGCTTGATAATTGCAGTTACAAATTTCATATTCGTTCCCCTGTAAATTGAAAAGCGAGGAGCCTACAACCCCCACTAAATTTTTATTGCTTAAAAACCTGCTGATAAATATGCACCGCCAACAGACTCACCCAAGTACTCTCCATTAACTGTCCAAGCAGATTTAGATTGATCAGTGTCTGTGTAGAATGCACCCACAGCAAAAGTATCATTTATCGCATACTCAGCATTTAACTTCCAATCAGTATAGTCAGAAACACTATTACCGGTTCCATCAAACTTTTGGTGCCCAACATGAGCTGAAAGCGTTATGCTATCGCCAACAGGAACGTCCACGTCTAATGTCAGATACTCACTACCCTTTGCATCTGTAAAGCCCCAGGCATCGGTAGAAATTACGTTGTAGTATGTGAGGCCAGCGCTTGCAAAACCGAAGTCTTTACTGACACCAACATAAAGCTCAG
>ERZ887849.4016-NODE-4016-length-10627-cov-46.212448_pt1 | contig 10627 bp, 8 predicted proteins | sample MGYA00521267_ERZ887849 | MGnify/ENA primary metagenome ERZ887849 (study PRJEB32303, sample SAMEA104408601) | aquatic metagenome | biome: Brackish water; feature: Pelagic; material: water | place: Baltic Sea | collected 2014-06-06T16:11:00 | depth 2,863 m ... | reverse complement strand
TTTCTGTGTTGAAAGATGCACGTATTCTAAATTCAGATTTATTTATTTCTGTAACCTCATCTGAAACTTCTAACATTACAGCCTGTGTTTTGGCAAAACAATTAGGAGCCAAACGAACTGTTGCAAGGATTTCAAACCCAGAATTTATAAACCATAAAGACGAAGTTGGTTTTACCAAATTTGGAATCGACGAGCTTATTTCGCCCGAATCTTTAGCAGCAGCTGAGATTGAATTGTTGCTAAGTCAGTCAGTATTTAATGACACCTATGAGTTTGAAGAAGGTGCATTAACCATGCTGGGGTTGTCACTTTCTAAAGATGCAAAAATTATAAACAAATCTGTTAAAGTAGCAGCACAATTACTTTCAGATATCCATTTTATACCCATAGCCATTCAGAGGTTTGGATCTCATTTGACCATTATCCCTAGAGGAGATACTATTTTTAAGGAAGGAGATCGAGTTGTTTTTATTACCTCCAAAGGAGGCGATGAAGAGTTGTGCAAACTCACTGGAAAGAAAAAAAAAGAAATTAAAGATATAATGATTTTGGGAGGGGGTAAGATTGGGTCCAAAACAGCTTTTGACCTCTCTAACAATTTCAATATTAAACTTGTCGAAAACAATAAAGAAAGGGCATTTGATTTGGCAGAACAGCTTCCAGGCACTTTAGTGATTAACGGAGATGGTCGTAATGTGGTACTTTTAGATGAAGAAAACATCAAAGATATGGATGCTTTTATTTCCGTAACTGGAAATTCTGAGACTAACATTATGTCGTGTTTGGTAGCCAAATCTAAGGGTGTCAAAAAAACAATCGCATTGGTTGAAAATATGGATTATTATGAGCTTTCGCACTCCATAGGTGTTGACACACTTATTAATAAAAAACTTCTTGCAGCCAATAGTATTTTTAGATATATCCGTAGGGGAGAAGTGGTTGCGATGACCAAGTTGAGTAATATGGAAGTTGAGCTACTTGAGTTTGTCGTGAAACCAACATCCAAAATATGTGATAAGTATATTAAAGAAATTGAATTTCCTTTATCCGCTATTATTGGAGGAGTGATTCGAAATGAAGAAGGGTTTATCGCCTTAGGAGACTTCCAGATCGTTTCTGGCGATCGTGTTGTGGTGTGTTGCTTACCTCAATCTATTAAAAAAATAGAGGGTTACTTTTACTAACACAATCTGTTAATGAAACTCAATTATAAAATTATAGTTTACTTTTTTGGGCTCTTGCTATTGTTCAACGGAGGTTTTATGTTGTTGGCGGCACTCTTAAGTTTTTGTTATAAAGACGGGGTAACTTTTAACTTATTCCTAGCTGGGATTTCTGTGTTACTTTTTGGAGTGTTGGCGATGTTTTGCACTAAGAATCACACTAAAGAAATGAACAAACGAGAGGGCTATTTGGTGGTTGCTTTTGGTTGGATTGTGATGACCTTGTCCGGAACACTTCCATTCCTATTCACTGGAGCTATTCCTGAATTTACAAATGCACTATTTGAAACAATTTCTGGATATACCACAACAGGCTCTACAATATTGAATGATATAGAGTCACTTCCTAAAGGAATCTTGTTTTGGAGAAGTCTTACGCATTGGATCGGAGGCATGGGAATCATTGTATTAGCCATTGCGATTTTACCACTTTTAGGAATTGGAGGTATGCAGCTTTTTGCTGCAGAAGCACCTGGCCCCAGCGCTGATAAATTACATCCCAGAATCACAGATACAGCAAAACGATTGTGGCTTATTTATTTTGGATATACTGCTGCCGAAACTTTATTTTTATCGCTTGCAGGTATGTCCTTTTTTGATGCGCTTAATCATTCTATGAGCACCCTCTCTACAGGAGGGTTTTCAACTAAAAATGCAAGTTTGTCACATTGGAATGATTCTCCAATGATACAGTATATTGTCATTTTGTTTATGTTTTTAGCGGGAACCAATTTTGTGTTGAGTTATTTCGCATTCAAAGGAAATGTAAGAAAAGTCGTAAGGGATGAAGAATTTAAATTGTATTTTAAATTTATAGCGATATTCACACTAATTGTTAGTGGAATGCTATTTTTCAATTCGTCATTAGATACAATTTCAGCGTTCCACCATCCCATGGTTTGGGGTATAGGCGAAGGATCTTTCAGACATGCCCTTTTTCAGGTGGTAGCCATTGTTACTACTACAGGATTCGTATCGGCAGATTATACCTTATGGACCCCTTTTTTACTTGTATTTTTCTTTGGGTTGATGTTTCTAGGTGGGTCTGCAGGAAGCACCTCTGGAGGTGTCAAAATTGTACGTCATTTTGTCCTTATCAAAAATGGTTTTTTAGAATTTAAGCGCAGTTTGCATCCGAGTGCAATCTTACCTGTCCGCTATAATAATAAAACTGTTTCAGGAGAAATTGTGTTTAATGTGCTTGGCTTTTTTATCCTCTATATGCTATCTTTTATTGTGGGGTCTTTGGGCTTTGCACTTTTGGGCCTTGACTTTCAATCCGCCATTGGTGTTGCTGCATCAAGTTTAGGAAACGTTGGACCAGCTCTCGGGGAGTTTGGTCCGTCTCACAACTTTTTTGAAATGCCTGCAGCCGGAAAATGGTGGGCAGCTTTCCTGATGCTTATCGGACGATTAGAGCTGTTTACAGTCCTTATTTTATTGACTCCTTTCTTCTGGAGAAATCGATAAAACAACCTTTTTTTAGCTCACAGCTTTTTTAATACGATCGATAGCTTCAATAATTTGATCTTGAGACGCTGCATAAGATATACGGATACAATTTGGATTTCCAAACGCATCTCCTGTAACGGTTGCAACAAGAGCAGCTTCTAATAAATAAAGCGAAAAGTCCGTCGCATTTTTAATAAGCGTACCATTAAGTGTTTTGCCAAAAAATGCAGATACATCTGGGAATACATAAAAAGCACCCTCAGGGGTGTTGCATGTAAATCCATCAATATCTTTTAATAATCCAAGAATCAAATCACGACGAACTTTAAACTCGTCAATCATGTACTGAACTTTTGTAGGCGATGCTTCTAAGGCCGTAATGACGGCACGTTGAGCGATACAATTTGCACCACTTGTAATCTGTCCTTGCATTTTGTTACACGCACGTGCAATCGCTTCTGGCGCTCCCAGAAACCCAATACGCCATCCCGTCATTGCAAAGGCTTTTGATACTCCATTAACAGTAATGGTTCGGTCGTACATATCTTCAAATTCAGCCATGCTTGCATGACCACCAACAAAATTGATATGCTCATATATTTCATCTGAAACAACGTATATATTAGGATGTTTTTTTAGAACATCCGCCAATGCTCTCAATTCAGATTTGCTGTAAACAGATCCACTTGGATTACATGGAGAACTAAACCAAATCATTTTTGTTTTGGGTGTGATGGCCGCTTCGAGTTGTTGAGGCGTCATTTTGAAGTCGTTTTCTATGGTGGTCATCACTTCTACAGGCACTCCGTCAGAGAGCTTTACAATATCAGCATAACTCACCCAATAAGGGCAGGGTAAAATAACCTCGTCACCTTCGTTGAGCATAACCAATGCTACATTAGCTAAACATTGTTTTGCTCCTGTTGAAACTACTATTTGTGGCAGTTGATAGTTGAGATTGTTATCGCGCTTAAACTTGGTAATGATGGCTTGTTTTAATTCGACATACCCGTCTACTGGAGTGTATGAGTTGTAGTTTTCATCAATGGCTGTCTTAGCAGCGTCTTTAATGAAATCTGGGGTATTAAAGTCTGGTTCTCCCAAACTTAGTCCTATAATATCTTTGCCTTCGGCTTTTAATTCTCTTGCTTTGGCCGCCATCGCTAAGGTTGCTGACGTGGCCATGTTTAAAATTCTGTTAGAAAGTAATTGGTTCATTATTATGCTTGTAATAAGGGTTTTGTGCCCATTTCTTTTAGATATCTAAAATGGGCTATGATTGCTTTTCTTGTGGTTTCAAATTCGTTGTAGGGTAAGTTAAATTCTTTTGCAGTTTTTTTTACAATTTCAGCAATTTTACCATAATGGATGTGTGATATATTTGGGAAAATATGATGTTCTACTTGATGGTTCAATCCTCCTGTGAACCAGTTTATCAATCTGTTTTTTGGTGAAAAGTTAACGGTTGTTTTAAGTTGATGAATCGCCCATGTGTTTTTCATAGTGCCATCGGTTTCTGGCATTGGCATTTCTGCCTCGTCCATAACATGTGCCAATTGAAATACAATACTGAGAATGAGTCCAGCGGTATAATGCATCATAAAAAATCCTATTAAAACTTTGTACCAAGCCATATCTAAAATCAACATTGGGAGCACAATCCATAAGCTTAAATAAATCACTTTAGAAATTACAAGTGTGCTCCAATTTAAGAACGGATTTGGAAATTTTCCGTAAGAAAGTTTTCGTTTCATGTAACGTTTCATCTGTATAAAATCCGTAGTAATAGCCCAATTGATGGTTAATAGACCATATAACAAAACAGAGTAAATATGCTGAAATTTATGGTAACTTTTCCATTCGGCATGTTTGCTGAATCGCAATATACGTCCGGCATCTAAATCTTCATCATGACCGTGAATATTGGTATAGGTATGATGCAATACATTGTGTTGAACTTTCCAATTGTAAACATTGCCTGCAAGGATGTAAATACTTCCTCCCATAATATTATTGATCCATGATTTATTTGAAAAGGATCCATGATTTCCATCATGCATAACATTCATGCCAACCCCAGCCATGCCAATCCCCATCACAACTGTAAATAAAATTTGGAGCCATCCAGGTATATTTATTGTGAGGATCAAAAAATAAGGCACTAAAAAAATTGAAAACATCACAATGGTTTTGACCCAAAGTTTCCAATTTCCTGAACGTTTAATTTTATTTTCTTTAAAATAATTATTAACTCTACTATTTAAAGTTTTAAAAAACTTAGCGGAATCTTTTCTCGAAAATGTGATTGTTGATTTTGTCATGGGCTGCTTTTATTATCACTTATAAAATATTAATCAAATGTAAATAATAAAAAAGTTTAGAGCGAGAGAATTTACAATATTTAACATATTAATGGCTATTTTTGCAGAAAACATACCAAGTCATGCTTTTAATTCAGAAATATTTCCCTCATCTTACGGATATTCAGCTCAAGCAGTTTAAAGCATTGCAAGGACTTTATGAGGATTGGAATTCACAAATTAATGTTATTTCCCGAAAAGATATTGAAGCACTGTATTTACGTCACGTCCTTCATTCTTTATCTATAGCAAAATTAATTCAGTTCAAATCTGGGTCAAAAATTTTGGATATTGGTACAGGCGGTGGGTTTCCTGGAGTTCCGCTAGCAATATTATTTCCTGATGTTACATTTCATTTGGTTGACAGTATCAATAAAAAGTTAAAGGTTGTCAATGGGGTTTCAGATAGCTTAGGTTTAGAGAATATTTATACCACTCATGCCAGGGCTGAGTCGATTCAAGGGCACTATGATTTTATTATTAGTCGTGCTGTGACTAACATGACTGATTTTGTAGGATGGATTAAAAATAGAGTTGCCAAAAAAAGTGTACATTCTATTAAAAACGGTATTCTCTACCTCAAAGGGGGCGATTTATCCGAAGAACTTAAGCCTTTTACAAAAGCAACTCAGTATGATTTAAACACTTATTTTGAAGAAGATTTCTTTGAAACCAAAAAAATTGTACATCTACCGCTTAAATATAAAGGGTGATCACCTAAAACGTACTCACTAAATTGAGAGTGACTACTGTGTTTTTGCTAACGGGTCTACAAACACCTCCTACACAAAGTAACCCTCCACGCTGACGTCCATGTACAGGAAGTACACTTAGGTGAAACTCAAGCATTTGATTAACTTTTAGATAATACTCATATTGATAGACACATAAAAGCCACTCAAAGAGTGGCTTTTTTAATTGAAATCGATTATTTATTCTCCTAAAAATGGATAGCGGTAGTCTGTTGGAGTTACAAAGGTTTCTTTGACCATTCTTGGTGATACCCAACGCAATAAATTCTGAGCAGATCCTGCCTTGTCATTTGTTCCAGAAGCACGAGCTCCACCAAAAGGTTGTTGTCCAACAACAGCCCCCGAAGGTTTGTCATTCACATAAAAGTTTCCAGCGGCATTTTCTAGAATTTTTGTTGCAAGAGTTGTGGCGTATCGATCTGTTGAAAAAATCGCACCAGTGAGGGCATATTCGCTGGTTTCATCCACAAGTTTTAAAGTGGTTTCAAAAGCGTCGTCTTCATAGACATACACCGTCATTACAGGACCAAATAATTCGGTACTCATTGTTGCATACTTTGGGTTGCTAGTTTCAATAAGTGTAGGTTCTATAAAGTAACCTTTGCTCTTGTCGTAGTTTCCTCCAGCAAGAATAGTGGCGTCCGCGTCTGTTTTTGCACGATCAATAAATCCTGCAAGTTTGTCAAAAGAAGCCTCGTGAATTACTGCGTTTATAAAATTCGTGAGATCTTCAGGCGATCCCATCTTAAATGTTTTCATTTCAGAAATTAGAAAGGCTTTAATTTCTGGCCATAAACTCTGAGGAATGTAGGCTCTTGAAGCTGCACTGCATTTTTGTCCTTGAAATTCAAAAGCTCCCCGCAACATTCCGGTCGCAACTTGCTTGGGATCTGCTGAAGGATGGGCAACGATAAAATCTTTACCACCTGTTTCGCCAACAATTCGTGGATAAGTTTTGTAGTTGTGAATGTTGGTTCCAATTTGTTTCCACAATTCTTTGAATATGTGGGTTGACCCCGTAAAGTGAAGCCCAGAAAAATCGGGGCTTGCCAAAATGGTATCTGTAATCATAACGGGATCTCCAAAAACTACATTGATCACTCCTGGAGGGACACCAGCTTCTTCAAAAATATCTATAATAACTTTTGCAGAATAGACCTGACTGTCACTCGGTTTCCATACCACCACGTTCCCCATCAATGCCATGCATGCTGGAAGATTTCCAGCAATCGATGTAAAGTTAAATGGCGATACCGCATAAGTAAAGCCTTCCAAAGGGCGGTATTCGATACGGTTCCAAGCTGCACTAGTGCTTTGTGGTTGATCCTTATAAATATCGATCATGAACTGAACGTTGAATCTCAAGAAATCTACAAATTCGCAAGCCGCATCAATCTCAGCTTGAAAAACGTTTTTTGATTGTCCAATCATTGTGGAGGCATTTATTTTTGCACGATAAGGTCCAGCAATCAATTCGGCTGCACGAAGAAAAATTCCTGCGCGTTGTTCCCATGGTAATTGAGACCAAGATTTTCGTGCCTCTAAAGCGGTTGAAATGGCGGATTCTACATGTGTTTTTTCAGCCATATGATAAAACCCTAAAATATGTTTATGATCGTGTGGAGGACGCATTGTCTGGGTGTTTCCAGAGGTTATAAATTTTCCATTTATATACATTGGCACTTCTAGAGTTTCTTTTAGCATTGCCTTGTAAGTTGTGAGTACTTCTTTGCGTTCTGGAGAACCTGGTTTGTATGATTTGACAGGTTCGTTAATTGCAACTGGAACTTTAAAAAATCCTTTTCCCATGATATTTTTTTTGAATAATTTATTTGTAATGATAGCGTGTAAAATTACACTTTATAGTTGAGGTTTAAATTTAAATGTAGTTTAATTTTGTGCAAATGAAGCACTTAACTTAAAAGTAGGAATTGTTACCTTGAATTGTTTTGAGTTAGAAGGATTCACCATTAAGTAACTACCTTTCATAGCTCCAAATGGTGACTTTAAAACACACCCAGAAGTGTAGGTATGACGGTCGCCAGGCAGAAGAACTGGTTTTTGGCCCACAACACCTTCGCCAATGACAATTTCATTTTCATTCAGCGCTTCCATAATATTCCATTTTCTGGCAATCACTTGAGCGACTTCGGGACTCTGATTTTCAATAATGACTTCATAACTGAATGCATAATGAATACAATCATCTTTGTAGAAAGTTCCTTCAAATTCAGTTTCAATAGAAATTTTTATGCCTTTGGTAATTTGTTCGATCATAGTGTATAAAAATAGTAAATTTAGTCAAACTAAAAAAGTATTTTATCAAAAGCTGTATTGTTCTTTCGGTTTGATTAAAACAGGAATAAAATTAATTGTAAAAATGGGTTAATTTCCTATTTGTACAGAGCTTCCTTCTCCAAAGCCTACGATACGATCATAACGCGCACCCAAATCTCTGTAGTAAACGAGTACTTTGTAATTATTTTCAGTTTCATAAAAATCTCCACTAATCACTCCTTCTTCTAAGTCCCCATCAGAATTTACAAGTACATATTTATAGTTATAAAACCCTTGTTTGAGTTTTATGTCTTTTTCATAAAATCCACTGACTGGGTTAAAAACCATTTTATTGGAAGCGTTTAAGGCATAATTATTAAAAGCTCCATAGACATAAATGGATTCATTTGATAGTTCTGGATTCTGTAACGAAAAATGGACTACTGTATAATCGGCTTCTATTGAAGGATTGTCTCGATCCAAAATTGTAATTTGAAAATTTCCATTGATATCAGGATTGTACGTATAGCTTCTATTGTAGCGATTGATATCTGTGTATAGATAACTGTGATACAAGTCTTCCAAATCCGTAAACTGTACGCCTAAGTTAGTCCCCCTTACATCTTTAGTCTCGAAATATAAATATTCATTTCCACCCCAAAAAGAAGATTCAGTAGTGTAGCGGTAAATTAATTCATTTCCCAAAATATATTGAGGCTTTAACCCTGAAATAGCTGTTTTTAAGTTGTTGTTTTGAAGTATAACGGTATTGACGGTTTGTTTTGGGTTGTTAAAATTAAAGTTAGTTGTATTAATTGTAAAATCCACCGATTGTTTTGTGTTAACGTGTCTTACATCTCGTGAGCGTTTGAGTTGTACGCCAACATTCACTAGATTTTCATAAACCATAAACTTGCGACTAAAGACAATTTCGTCATAATCATCATAGATTTTAAGTAAATAATTTCCGGTTACTTTGAGTCCTGTTTGTTGGTTGGGAATTTGGAGTCGGTAATTAGAGTAAATCTGATAGGTATTGAAAGAGTTTTCATAATTGACAATCCTTACATTATCCAGTCCACTAAGATATTCAGATTTCATTAGATTGGATTTGGTCCAATCAAAATTATAATGTTCAATGACATAATAATAGTCCTCTTCATCTGGGCTAAGGACGTCAAATTCTAAATACAAGCGTTCGTTTAGAGTTAAAATTGGCAACTCATATTGATTGGTATTACTTCTAAAGTTAATTGTTTTAATGAGGTCATTGGGTTCAATTTCTTCTATTTGAGAAAAACCAACAGTTGATATCAGTAAAATAAATGAAATATAGAGATGTTTGAGCATTTGAATCTTAATAAAAGAGTAGGTAAATATAAGCAAATTTTATGCCTAAAATAAATTGCAGACTTTTATTAAAAAAATGTCGATAAATATTGTGGAAACTGTACATTAAATTTGTAATTTTGCAGCGTTTTTTAGATAATAATTCAACAAAAAATACCTATGTCAAACGACATCCGAATTAAAAAAGGGTTAGATATTAAGTTAGTTGGGGAGGCAGCTTTAACAAAAAGTGATGCCATCAAAAGTAACTTCTACAGCATCCAACCTGCAGATTTTCACGGACTCACACCTAAATTATTAGTAAAAGCGGGCGCTAAAGTCCAAGCAGGTGAGCCAATTTTTTATGACAAATCCAACGAATCTATTCAATTTGTTTCTCCTGTTTCTGGTGAAGTTGTTGAAATATCACGTGGAGAGAAACGTCGTATATTAGAAGTCAAAATTCAAGCTGATAAAACTCAAACATTTTTGGATCACCAAAAACTTGAAGTTCAAAGTGCGAAAGCGCAAGAAATTAAAGCCAAATTACTAGCTTCGGGATGTTGGCCATTTATCATGCAACGCCCTTATGACGTCATTGCAAATCCAGAGAGTACTCCAAAAGGAATTTTTGTTTCAGCCTATGCTTCTGCACCACTTGCAGCAGACTATGATTTTGTGCTTACCAACAAAAGTGCCGAATTACAAGCTGCGGTGACAGTACTTTCAAAATTAACTACGGGCGCTGTAAATGTGAGTGTTTCCAAAGATTCACATTCTCTTTTTTCCAATTTGGAAGATGTTGTGATTCACAAAGTTTCAGGGCCTCATCCTTCTGGAAATGTTGGTACACTGATCAATAAAATTGACCCTATTAACAAAGGTGAAGTTGTTTGGACAGTGACCCCTCAAGATTTAGTTATTATTGGAGAGTTGCTTTTGACAGGTAAATTCAATGCCGAACGTATTGTAGCACTCGCTGGATCGGGAATTAAAGAGCCTCGCTATTTAGTTACTAAAATTGGAAGTGAAATCGCGACAATGGTTTATGATCGTGGAATCGAAAAAGATGCACATGTTCGAATTATTTCAGGAAATGTGTTGAGTGGAAAAGAAATTAAACCAGACGGCTATTTAGGGTATTACTCTAACGTTGTGACTGTCATTCCCGAAGGAGACGATTATGAGTTTTTTGGATGGAACAAACCTGTTTTTGACAAAGTATCTACATCTA
>ERZ887849.4014-NODE-4014-length-10627-cov-121.506716_pt1 | contig 10627 bp, 8 predicted proteins | sample MGYA00521267_ERZ887849 | MGnify/ENA primary metagenome ERZ887849 (study PRJEB32303, sample SAMEA104408601) | aquatic metagenome | biome: Brackish water; feature: Pelagic; material: water | place: Baltic Sea | collected 2014-06-06T16:11:00 | depth 2,863 m ... | reverse complement strand
TAAAGGCTGTCCCGCAGCAAACGACGTAGGATCTTGCCCGAGGGCGATTTCGGAATTGCCTCGACGAAGGTGACACGGTGCAGTTGTTTGTAATGGGACAGTTGCGTGCCGACATAGGATTGGATCTCTTCGGGGCTGGGGGCAGGGTCTGCACAGACGACAAAGGCCACGGGGACTTCGCCGGCCTCTTCATCGGGCAGGCCAATCACGGCTGCATCTTGAATCTGTGGATGGGCGACCAAACAGGCCTCCAGTTCCGCCGGGGCCACTTGGAACCCTTTGTATTTTATCAGCTCTTTGAGACGATCCACGATGAACATGTAGCCATCCGCATCAATGATTGCCACATCGCCGGTTTTCAGCCAGCCATCCGAGGTGAGCGTATCTCGGGTGGCTGTTTCGTTGTTGAGATAGCCAATCATGACTTGTGGCCCTTTGATCCAAAGCTCGCCTTCCTCCCCCGGTGGCAAGTCCTCCCCGGTTTCGGGGCTGACAATTCGGCAGCGGGTGTTGGGAAGCGCAAGCCCAGAGGCCCCTGAACGCGGGGTGCTGAGGGGGGTAATATGGGACACGGGCGCCAGTTCGGTCATCCCATAGCCTTGCAGCATGGCGCAATTGAGGCGACTGGCCACCGCGTCAGACAGGGCACTGCCCATGGGTGCTGCGCCGGAGAAAACTTGCTCCAATGCGCTCAGATCATAGGCATCGACCAAGGGATGTTTGGCCAATGCAAGGGCGACCGGCGGCACAATCCACATGCGCCGGGCGCGGTGGTCTTGGCAAATACGCAGGAAAAGCTCCAAATCGAACCGCGGCATGGTGACCAAAACACCGCCACAGGCGAGATGCATATTCATCATCACGGTCATACCATAGATGTGAAAGAAGGGCAGGAAGGCGGCGGCGGTCTCACCGGCTCGAAATTCAGCGCCCTGGGCGGTTTGATCGATATTCATCGAAAGGTTGCGATGTGACAGGCAGACCCCTTTGGGCAGGCCGGTGGTCCCAGAGGAATAGGGCAACACAACGCTGTGGCGGTCCAAGTCTACGGGGCATTGCTGCTCCTGCGCTGGGCCGTAGAGCGCGGACAGGCTCAGGCAGTCGTCGGCGCTGCCGATGACGCAAAGCTGAACCTCTGGCAGCTCTTCCAGCGCCTCTTTGGCGACTGCGAGGGTGGCCGGATCGGTGATCAACAGCCCCGCACCGGAATCACGCAGCTGGTGGCGAATTTCATGCGCTGTATAGGTCGGATTCAAGGTTGTTATCGTGCCGCCTGCCCAGGCGACCGCATGAAAAATAATGCAATATTCGGGTGAATTCGGCGCCATCAGGGCGATCGGTTGTTGTGGCACATGGCCCGCTGCGCGCAACCCACCCGCCAGACGTTTGACGTGATCGATCACGTCACCGGCGGTAAATCTGCGCCCATCTATCCCATCAATTATGACCACATCTTCCAGTCGCGGCGCGAGACCTTCGAAGACGCGCTCTGTCACGCTCAGGGTGCTGAGGGGAAGGTCTGATGCGGCCGTTTCATAATGGGTCATAGTAAATCTCCTCGCACAGAAGCTAGGACCCTACATTCTCGTTGTCGATCATTTAATTGTGTGCCTTGGGGATCACAGCCGTTTTTAATGGCGGTGGTTCAGGCGGCTTTGCGGCCCTCAAGAATCAAGAATACTGACAGACAGGTCAAGACGATGCCACCGCCAATTAACATCATGGCGCTGGGGGCCTCACCAATGCCCCACCAAACCCATAAGGGGCCCAAAACTGTTTCGAGCAACATGATGAGGCTCACGGTCGAAGAGGGCACAAAGCGGGCCGCATAAGAGAGGGTGACAAAAGACAGCGGCAGAATGAAAATACCGGTCAAAGCAATAGCGGCCATCTGCGGCAGAGGTGGCCAAGCGAGCGTGGTGGCAAAGACAGCCGCCAGCCCGGCTGCGGCAATGGCCCCAACGGCAATAGCCAGAACAAATGGCACGTCTGTGTCTTTTCGAATTATTGTGAAATTCATCGCCAGGCTGAAGGCGACACCCAGGCCTAGTCCCGCACCGATGAGCGTGGTGAGATCGAGCATAAGATGCCCGTCGTCACTGCCCAGCACAGAGATAAATAGGCCCAAAAAGACCATGGCTGCGGTGATAAGCGTGCGCATTGAGAGGGCTTCACCCAATAGCAAGCGCGACAGGAGAGCGGCGAAAATTGGCACGGTGGCCACGCCTATCAAAACCACAATCACGGGTGCGAGGGCAATGGCGAGGCTAAATAACGCCGCATTGCCGGTTTGACAGGCGACAATTATGGCAAAGTTGCGGGTCCAGATATTGGACAGATCGCGCGGGCCGCGCATCCATAACCAGATCATAAAATAGGCCAGGCCGCTGAGACCGCCGCGCCAAAGTAACATGTTGAACCCGTCGAGCTGCGACAGGCGCATGAACAACGTATCGGGAGTCAACAACAGCGCGCCAAAAATGGCGAGTGTGAGACCAATGGTCTTTTGGCTGCGCGGGGCTGTCACAGGCCGCGCCTCGGTTTGCGGCCGATCATGCTGACCCTGCCTGTTGGAAAACATCTGCTCATGGGGCATAGGCGCAGGTCGGCGGATAAAATTCAAGCGCGAGATTGGCGCCCCTGACCGTTTGGGTGATAATCCACAAAATATGTCGCACTGGGGATATACAGGCGGGTTGGCTCTGGTAAGTTTTTCAAAGCAAACCACATAGGAGTGCCGGCGATGTCACAGGCTAAACTCAATTTTTCGCGCGCTGAGTTTGACCAGCGGCTCATGAAAACCCGCCAAGAGATGCAACAGCGGGGGATTGATCTGCTGATTGTGTCGGATCCGTCGAATATGAATTGGCTGACCGGATATGATGGTTGGTCGTTTTATGTGCACCAATGTGTTATTCTACCGCTGGAGGGCGCGCCGATCTGGTATGGGCGGGGACAGGATGCCAAGGGCGCGCTGCGCACCTGTTTCATGGAGCCTTCTGATATCATCGGTTACCCGGATCACTATGTGCAATCGACCGAGCGCCATCCGATGGGCTATCTTGCGGCGCAACTGACCGATCGCGGCTTGGCCAAGGGTCGCATTGGTGTGGAAATGGACAATTATTGGTTTTCGGCTGCGGCCTATATGGCACTGATTGCCAATCTGCCCAACGCGCAGCTCACCGATGCGACGGGGCTGGTCAATTGGCAGCGGGCCGTGAAATCAGATGCCGAATTGGCTTTGATGCGCCAAGCCGGGCAGATCGTTGGGCGGATGCATGAGCGCATTGTTGAAAAGGTTGAGCCCGGCATTCGAAAATGTGATTTGGTGGCCGATATCTACGATGCCGCCTTGCGCTATGATCCGGCCATTGGGGCCGGTGGGGATTACCCGGCACTTGTGCCGCTTTTGCCCTCGGGCGCCGATGCCTCTGCGCCGCATTTGACCTGGGATGATGCACCGATGAGGTCGGGAGAGGGTACATTCTTCGAGATTGCTGGCGTTGTGAAGCGCTATCACTGTCCTTTGTCACGGACGGTCTTCCTGGGCAAACCGACACAGACATTCTTGGATGCGGAACAGGCGGTTTTGGAAGGTATGGAGGCTGGGCTGGAAAAGGCGCGCGTCGGCAATACTTGTGAGGATATTGCCATCGCATTTTTTGATGTTCTCAAGAAATATGGCATTACGAAAGACAACCGCACCGGCTACCCCATCGGTGTGAGCTACCCGCCCGATTGGGGCGAGCGCACCATGTCATTGCGGCCAGGCGACAGGACCATCTTGCAGGAAAATATGACGTTTCATTTCATGACGGGCCTATGGATGGACGATTGGGGTTTTGAGATTACCGAAAGCATTCGCATCGGAAGCACGGGGCCGGAATGTCTGGCCGACGTGCCGCGCAAGATGGTTGTCAAAGACTGAAAAGATTGGGTGGCGACACTCTGTAAAGACAAGGACGCAGACCATGCTGAAAAACGATCTACTCGATCAATGGGACCGCGAGAATTTTTTCCATCCTTCGACCCATCTGGCGCAACATGCGCGAGGAGACAGCCCAAGTCGGGTGATCAAGACCGCCAGCGGTGTCTATATTGAAGACCGGGATGGTCACAAGCTTTTGGATGCCTTCGCAGGGCTTTACTGTGTGAATGCAGGCTACGGCCGACAAGAAATTACCGATGCGATTGCCGCTCAAGCCAAAGAATTGGCTTACTACCACTCTTATGTTGGGCATGGCACCGAAGCCTCTATCACTTTGTCAAAAATGATTTTGGATCGTGCTCCGGCGAATATGTCGAAAGTTTACTTCGGTCTTGGCGGATCAGATGCCAATGAGACCAATATCAAACTCATTTGGTATTATAACAATATTCTTGGACGGCCGGAGAAGAAGAAGATCATCAGCCGTTGGCGGGGCTATCACGGCTCTGGGCTGGTTACAGGATCTCTGACGGGGCTGGAGCTGTTTCATAAGAAATTTGATCTGCCCCTGGCCAATGTGCTGCATACACAAGCGCCTTATTATTTCCGCCGGGAGGATCTGGGGCAAAGCGAGGCGGAGTTTGTGGCCCATTGCGTGACCAGTTTGGAAGAGATGATTGCGCGCGAGGGCGCCGATACCATCGCCGCCTTTATTGGAGAGCCAGTGCTTGGGACCGGAGGGATCGTTCCGCCGCCGGCGGGCTATTGGCCGGCTATTCAAGAGGTGTTGAAGAAGCATGATATTTTGCTGGTGGTCGATGAGGTGGTCACCGGCTTTGGGCGATTGGGATCTATGTTTGGCTCTGACCATTATGGGCTTGAGGCTGATATCATCACCATCGCCAAGGGGCTGACCTCAGCCTATGCGCCGTTGTCCGGCTCTATCATTGGGGAAAAATTGTGGAAGGTTCTGGAGCAAGGTACCGACGAAAATGGCCCCATTGGCCATGGCTGGACCTATTCGGCCCATCCCATTTGCGCTGCCGCTGGGGTGGCCAATCTGAAGGTGATTGAGGCGTTGGACTTGATGAACAACGCGCGCGACCTTGGCGCCTATTTGAAGGGGGCATTGGCCGATGCGCTGGGCGATCACCCGCATGTGGGAGATGTGCGCGGCGAGGGGCTGCTCTGCGCGGTGGAATTTGTGAAAGACAAAGATGACCGAATTTTCTTTGATCCGTCAGAGAAAATTGGCCCGCAGATCTCGGCTGCTCTTTTAGCGCAAAGCCAGGTGATTGCGCGGGCCATGCCCGAAGGCGATATTCTGGGTTTTGCACCGCCGTTTTGTTTGACCCATGCGGAGGCGGATATCGTGGTGGCGGCGACCGTGCAGGCGGTCGGGGCTGTGTTGGGCTAAGGTGGTTTGGGCGCTTAGCGCCGGTCCAGCTTTGCCAAAACCCGCCAGACTGCCCAATAGGCCGCGAGCAGGCGCTTGCGACCTGCCGCCAGTCCCGCCGCCTTGCGCAGGGACTGATAGCCTTGCATTCCGCCGGCGCGCGCTTCCATCTTGAGATACCGCTTCCAGAGCCATGATTGGGTCTTGCTGTCTGTTGCCAGAATTTCTGCCTGACTGTCCAAAATATGCTTGAAATATCGGGCGCGTTGCCGCGGCCCGTAGCGTTTTGTGGTCGAGCTGGCGGCGGCTCTCCCGTGATCGCCCTGAAAAATTACCGCACCCTGTGACGGGGTGTTGTGGCAGCGCGCGCCAGCGCCCAGAAGTTTGAGGCAAAAATCTGTATCCTCATTTGTGCGCAGCTCTGGGTTAATGCCACCAACCTTTTGAAATAAGGTTTTTCACACCCAAAACCCCAGGCCCAATCCTGCAATTTTGGACCTTAGAGACGTGCCCACTTGCGGCCGAATATGAAACACAGTCTGGCTTGCCGCGACGCGCTGCATTGCTCTGCGATCTGATTGGGGGTTGGCGCGGCAAAACCCATAGGCGAGATCAGTGGATTGAAAATGTGCGTCGATATAGCGTGCGACCGCCTGCCAATATCCGGCGGCAATGAGATCATCATCATCCAAAAACAAAAGCCATTGACCGCGCGCGCAGTCTGCGCCGATGTTGCGCGCGGCGCCCGCGCCGAGCCCACCTTTGGTTTTTACAGCCACGGCGCCCAATGTCTCAATCAGGTCACATGTGCGCCGCTCAAACTCTGTGCCATCGTTGACGACAATCACTTCGGAACAGTCGGGCAGGGCAGCTTGGACGGACCGCAACGCCTCTGCCAGCAGGGGCTCGCGATTGTAGGTTGGTATAATCACCGAATATTTAATGCGCATATCGCCCATCTTCTGACCTTTTGGTTCCGCCTGCGACCATAGCGGCTTAAGGCGATGAGGTGAATTCTTTTGTCCAAAGCGCACAGATGAACACCCTTCGAAAGACCTCTGCACAACCCAACCGCCAAGCCACAACGCTTTGCTTGATGGCCACACCGGGCTGCGCCTGCCTGCCGCCCGGCAGGCGCATTCACCATCTGGGTATACTGGCACATATGGTTATTGCTCAAATTTTGCAAAGATTTCACCACCAGACATATGCGCCCGCCCAGGCCGGCGCTGCCTTCATGTCGTGTTGAACTGGCGTTATGCAGAGGTCTTTTAGATGACAAAGTCAGAGCGCCCAATTGTCTTGCCCGCTGGCGTCAATCTCGATGCCTGAGCTCAGTTGCGGCCGATTGCGACAGGGGGGCGAGGGCAAAGAGCAGGCCTGTAACTAAGGTGAGGCCAATGCCGCCAAGGATCACCAATGCGGCATTGCTCCAGATGACTTCAAATTTATTTTCAAATACAAAATGGCTGACGGCCCAGCCGCCCAGAAGCCCCGCGCCAAGGGCTACGCCGGCGGCCAGCGCTCCGATCATGGCCGAGCGCAGGGCGAAAGAGGTGAGGATTTCGCGCCGCGTGGCCCCGAGTGTCTTTAAAATTGCGCTTTCATAGGCCCGCTGGGCCGTGCTGGCTGCGGCGGCTCCGATCAGGATCAAAAATCCGGTGATCAGCGTGGCAAGCGCGCCGATCGAAGCGGCAGAGGCGATGGAGGACACCACGCTCGTGACCAAAGCCGCAGCCTCTCGAATTTGAATGCCTGTGACATTGGGGAAGGCTTGGTTCAATTCATCCAAAATTGGGATTTCAGCCGAGGCTTCGGCATAGACAGTTGCGATGTGAGAATGCGGCGCGCCCTTCAATGCCGCTTCATTCAACAAGATCACAAATCCCATGCCAGCCGTTGAGAAATCCACCTCGCGCAGGCTGGTGATCGTGGCGGTGATATCGCGGCCCAGCACGTTGAGGGTCAATTGATCTCCAAGCCCGATGCCGATCTCTTCAGCCTCTTCAGCGGCAAAGCTGATTTGGGGCGGCCCGCTGTAGCCCTCCCCCCACCATTGTCCGGCTGTAATTTTGGTTTGTTCGGGCAAACCATCGGCATAGCTGATCCCGCGGTCTCCGCGCAGCACCCAATGATCCCCGCCAACTTCGGCGGCGGGTTGTTGGTTAATTTTCGTGACGAGACCGCGCAGCATGGGGGCCGTTTCAACTTGCCTTACTGCCGGATTTTCCGCCAGTCGTTTGTTGAACTCTGGCAGTTGACTGGATTGAATATCAAGGAAAAAGAAACTTGGAGCTTTGTCAGGTAAAGATTGCGTGATGGAGCGCCGCAGATTGCCGTCAATTTGCCCGACGGCAGCCAAGACCGTGAGTCCAAGACCGATGCCCATAACGACTGAGCCCGTGCGTTCCGAGCCGCTGGCCAGAGCGCTGAAAGCTGCGCGCAGCGGCAACCGGCCCTGAAACGCCGAGCGGTGCATGATACGTTTGAGTGTGAATTGAAATGCGCCCGAGATCATCGCTAAGATGAGCAGCGAAATTGCAATGCCGCCCAAGAGCCAGAAGGTCATTGACCAAGAGCCGGAAAACTGCACTGCGCCAAAGAGTGCCGCCGCCAATAAGGCCCCTTGCACAAGGAGATAGCGCCGCGCGGGCCAATGGGCAGGCGCGCCTCCGCGGAACAAATTGGCTGGGCGAATGTGTTCGGTTTGCGCCAGGGGCCAGATCGAGAAAATCGCCGCAGCTAAGCATCCATAGACCGCGGCCTCAATCAGGGCTGAAGGGTAGATGGATATGAGGGCCACCTCTGCCAGATTTTCGGGTAAAAATGGCCGGGCCGCAAAGGGCGCAAGGGCGCCGAGTAACAGGCCAAGCACCACCGAAAGGCCAGTATAGACGGCAATTTGCAGCGTGTAGATCCAAAAGATTTGGCCAGGTGTGGCGCCTAGGGTCTTTAACACGGCGATATGGCCAGTTTTTTTGGCAATAAAGGCCCGCACAGCAGCGCTCACCCCAATACCGCCAACGACCAGGCCCGATAGGCCGATCAGGATTAAAAAGCGGCTCATGCGCTCAATCACACGATCGGCGCCGGGAGAGGCTTTGCGGGCATCTTTCCATTTGGCGCCAGTGCCGGGCCATTCCTCGTTAAACCTTTGTTGGGCCTGATCCAAATCACTCCCATCCTCTAAAAGCAGGCGGTATTTGCTCGAAAAAAGGGTGCCCGCGGCCAGGAGCCCTGAGCCCTCTAGGTCTTTGGTCAAGACAAGGCTGCGGGGGCCCAAAGCGAAATTGCCAAAATTATCAGGTTCTTTGAGCAGGGTTGCCATGACGACAAAGAGTTTTTGTCCAAACTTCACCTGATCACCCAAGTTGATGTTGAGGCGCCGCAGAAGCGCAGGGGCGAGAATCGCGCCCGGCAGGCCGTCCTGGCCGGCAAAGGCCTCTGATAAACCCATATCACCCGACAGGGTGACAGCGCCCACCAAAGGGTAGGCTGAATCCACCGCTTTGACCTGTGTGAGAATGCGCTTGTTCGTGTCTGGGGCGACGGCCATGGAACGAAAATCAATGATCTGTGACTGCGCAAGGCTTTGAGCGGTCATCCAGGTCACCTCCCGCGCATTGGCCTGGCGGTAGGTGAGCTCAATTTGGGCGTCACCGCCGAGAAAAACCCTTCCATTGCTATTTAGTCCCGCGTCTATGGCGCCGCGCAGTGAGCCAATCGCGGAGATGGAGGCGATGCCGAAGATCAAGCAGAGCATGAGAATGCGAAAGCCGTGCAACCGCTCGCGCCAGGCTGCGATCAATTCACGCTGGGCAATTTTGAGAGCAATCATGCTCCCTGGCTTTCACAGATTTTGCCATCTCGCAGATCAATGATCCGGTCACAGCGCTGTGCCAGTTGATTGTCGTGAGTGACGAGGATCAAAGTCGTATCGGCCTGCTCTTGGGTGAGGGTGAACAGGCTGTCAACAATGCTGGCCCCATTGGCTGCATCCAGATTGCCCGTGGGTTCATCTGCAAAAACAAGTTTGGGATTGGGGGCCAAGGCGCGCGCCAGGGCCACGCGTTGTTGCTCGCCGCCGGACATTTGTTTGGGGAAATGATCAGAGCGGTGGGCCAAGCCTAAGTCGGCCAGTTTCGCACGCGCGCGCTCAAATGGATCGGGTTGCCCGGCCAATTCAAGCGCTGTTGCGACGTTTTGGAGGGCCGTCATTGAGGGAATGAGATGGAAGGATTGGAACACGACACCAACCCGCCCGCGGCGAAACTGCGCCAATTCGGCCTCCGACATCGCGCTGATATCCTTTCCCAGCACGGTCACCCGGCCGCTTGTGGCCTGCTCCAATCCGGCCATAACCATCAGCAGGCTAGACTTGCCGGATCCTGAGGGGCCAACCAAGGCGCAGCTGCTCCCTTGAGTAATTTGCAAGTCGATACTATGTAGAATGTCTACCATCCCGGCGTTGCCCTCAAGTGAGAGATGAACCTGCTGGAGATCGATTGCGAAGTGATTGTCCAAGGGAGCCGTCCTATTATGTTTTCTTCCTTTGGATATGGGCTGATCTGCCGTTTTTGCAACGCCTTGGCGCTAATTCTTTTTTGCACAATGGGTCAGGCGGAGACCCAATCGGAGGCTGCGGCTGAGACTCCCGCCAAGACCGTCGTGGCTTTCGGAGACAGCTTGACCCAGGGTTATGGTTTGCCGGCAGAAAGTGGCTTTGTGCCACAGTTGGGCGCTTGGCTGGCCGGGCAGGGGGCTCAGGCGCGCATGATCAACGCAGGCGTTTCCGGCGACACGACAGCGGGGGGATTGGCCCGGCTGGACTGGACTTTGGTCGAACCGGTGGATTTGGTGATCGTCAATCTTGGTTCAAATGACATGCTGCGGGGCTTGGATCCCGGCTTGGCACATGAAAATTTGAGTCAAATTTTAGATAAATTGGAGGCTCGGGGTATCGCGGCGCTTTTGGTTGGGCACTTGGGGCCGCTGAACTATGGCGCGGAGTATAAGGCGCAGTATGACCGAGCTTTTCAAGAGCTGGCCACTCGCTATGATGTCGCCTTCTACCCTTTCTATTTCAAAACGCTCATGGCGCCGGACGGGGTGACACCAGATTTGCAGAATTATTTCCAAGCCGACGGATTGCACCCCAATGCCGAAGGCGTCGCGGCTGTGGTTGCTGATATGGGCCCCTATGTTTTGCGCGCGTTGGGCCGGTAGCGGTCTACGCCCTAGATACTGGTGTTGGCTTTCAAAAAGAATTGAGCGCGAATGATTTCGCAGGCTGCGCCCTG
>ERZ887849.4012-NODE-4012-length-10646-cov-12.053442_pt1 | contig 10646 bp, 4 predicted proteins | sample MGYA00521267_ERZ887849 | MGnify/ENA primary metagenome ERZ887849 (study PRJEB32303, sample SAMEA104408601) | aquatic metagenome | biome: Brackish water; feature: Pelagic; material: water | place: Baltic Sea | collected 2014-06-06T16:11:00 | depth 2,863 m ... | reverse complement strand
CAACCACCGTTGGCCGACGCCAAGCTGATCGCAGCAACCGGTTGTGGCTTGACGTGCACCATAGCCGAAGCTGTTCCGAAGCATCCATCTGCGGTTTGTCCCTCGAAAGAAACCAAAGCAGCGAGCAATTCATCGGAGTTGTTGGCCCAGGTGTGTGTTGGGTTGATCTCGTTGGAAGATGTTCCGTCCCCGAAGTTCCAGGTGACATTTTGCGCACCTTCGATGGTGGGCATGGTGATCACGAGAGGAGAACATACGGAGTCGGTAGACAGCTGCAAGCTGAAGTCCGCCGCCGGGAATACGGTGACGTTTTCTGTTGTGGTATCGCTGCACCCGAGTGCATCGGTCGCGGTCAACGTTACAGTGTATTGGGCTGTTTCGCTTCCGGTTTGGAACGCGTGGTTGACATCGCCGTTGGCCTGCGCCTCGGCTGATCCATCCCCGAAGTTCCAGGTGTAGACATCTCCGTTGGAGCTGTTGTTGTTGAACACCGCATCAAAAGGAGCACAACCACCGTTGGCCGACGCCAAGCTGATCGCAGCAACCGGTTGTGGCTTGACGTATACGGTTTGTTGATGCGAATCGACGCATCCAAATGCAGAGGTTCCAGAGAACGTGACGACAGAGCTAAGCAATGCACCCGTTTCATTGGCGAGATAAAGATGCGGTTGTGCTTCATTCGAAGTTTCACCGTTTCCAAAATTCCAAGTGAACGCTGAAGCATTGTCAACAGCGGGCATCATCAGCTCCAATGGAGAGCAAACCGAGTCTGAAGGCAAGATGAATGAAAAGTCGGCTTCTGGAAAAATCTCCAAAACGACTGCGATGCTATCGTGACAGCCATTGCTTGCATTGGCAATCAACTCCAATGTGTTGGACTGCTGAAAGTTGGAGTTGTTCTCAAAAGTGAAATCCGGATTCGTTTCTGCACCAGCAGAAGATCCGTCAATGAACCACTCGTAAGAGGCAGCGCCTTGAGATTGATTGTTGATCACCGACTGGAAAGGAGCGCAAGCGGCTTCGCTGTTGACGGAAAATGCAGCCAAAGCAGGAGCATGTGCCACGACATTCAAGAACGTCGTAGCTGAACATCCATGTTCCGAAGTGGCCGTAACAGAAATGTCAATGGCTGGATCGTTTCCAATAGCTGTTTGGAAAGTTTCAGTCAACTGTTCACCGGTCCCGGTGTTTCCATTTCCGAGGTCCCAAGTGAATGTTGGGTTCAATGTTCCTTGCGCATCTAGATTCACTGAAAGCGGAGAACATCCTTCGAGGATGTCAGCGGTGGCTGATACGGTTGGAATGGCATGAGCAGAAATGATCTCACTGAATGAAGATGAGCATTCAGGAGTATTCACTGTCAGGGAGACTTCATAGTCTCCTGCAAACATGTAGTCAATGCTTGGGTTGGATTGAAAGCTCGTTTGGCCATCGCCGAATTGCCAGTACCAGCCAATGATATTCGATCCAAAGGCAACCGTTGAATTGTCGAAGAAGTTGGAGGACTCACCGATGCAGACCGCGTCAATGTCAAAGTCGGCAACCGGTTCAGGATGAACGACGACTAATTCTTGCACGGATGTTTGACAACCGTTGCTACCCGATACTTGCAATGAAATGGGGTACGTGTCGGGTACATTCATCGTCACCGGATTCAGTGAACTGCCTACTTGGAAGTAGGGAGCCACGCCAAAAGACCAGATGTATTGAGTGGCCATCGATGAGATGCCTTCTGCACTGACCTCGGCAGTACCACATGCTTCGGTCAATGACAACACAATTTCAGCATCGGGACGCTCAAGAACCGAGATGGAAATGGTAGAAGTATCCGAACAAGCCGCGTCTGTTCCACTGTACATGATCACACTTTGGACTTCATAGACTCCAGCGTTTTGGAATGTGAAGCTCACGTGACCCGTTGACGTGGAAAGAAAAATCGGATTCACACCGAAATTCCATTTGTATTGGATTCCAGGACCGCTTGTTTCTTGGTGAAACTGAACGGCTGTTCCCTGGCAAATGATGGATTCGCTGCTCCAAAAATTGCTTTCGGGAGGTGCGGCGTAATAGAGTCCCTCTAGAGAACAAGAACCATCTGCTTCGGAAAGCGTTACTTCAAACTGTGAGGCGTTCGATGCATAGGAATGGGTGACCGCAGGGTCACCAGCTTCAAATGCTCCAATGGTTTGTAACGGGCTGTCGTCTCCCCAGTCGACTACCAAGTTACTCCATGAAGATGCGGTTTCGATTGCTAGGATGTCTGAGCCATCGGTGCAATTGTGCCAAACCGGATTGCTGGTGATTTCCCCAGCGGAGCCCACGACCTGAGGGCATTGGGCCCATGCAATTCGAGGTGCCGTGAAGCACGCCAAAAGCATGAATGAGATGAAAATTGAGCGGATCATACCGCGTTTTACGCAGAACAACCCACGGGGTTACAGTAAAGCGGGGTTATTTTCGGCCCACTCCAGCCTCCAGAATTTTTTGAACCATGCTCGAAACAGCAGGGCAAACGTGGGTGTTTTCCTCAGTAAGCCCTAAAATTCCCGACATCTGTTTCCGATTTGTGTGGGGATACTCACTGCACGCTTGAGGGCGCACATCGTAAATGTTACAGGAATTGTCTTCATGTAAGAAAGGACAAGGGGCCTGTTGCAGCACCCAATCGCCCTCGTCGTCCATCTTCAAGTACTTGGCACTGAATGCACCAATCTTCATGCGCAAGGACTTTGAAATTCGGTCGATGTCACGGGCTTTGAAGATGGGGCTGGTTGTTTTGCAGCAATGCGCACAATCCAGGCAATCCACCTCAGCAAAAACCTCTTCGTGACGTTGATGGAATGTGGCGTCCAAATCACGCGGCGGCTTTCGGCTCCAGCGTTGAAATAAGGCATGAACCTTCTTGCGGTATTTTTTCGACCAAGCAAGCTGTTCCTGGAGTTCTACTTTCAATGGGGATCTTGGAATTGACTAGCAGCAATGAATGACGTGTCCGTCAACGTTTCAAGAAATGCAAGAAGTTGCGTTTTTTGCGCAGGATTCAGCGCAAGGCCGCCCGTTGTGTATTTCATAAAAGGGTCAATGGTGGCTGAAGGCACACCGCCCGAATTGTAATGATCCAAGACTTCTTCCAATGTGTTGAAACGCCCATCATGCATGTACGGTGCCGTGAGTGTAATGTTCCGCAAGGTCGGTGTTTTAAATCGCCCGGAGTCCAAAGGCATACCCGTAACTCCCGCGCGACCAGCATCCGCTTCAAACGACCCATCCAAGCCGTTGTTTCGGAAGAGGTAGTCACTGAACTGGAGGCCAGCTTCACCATGGCAATGAAAGCAGTCTCCACCAAACTGACCGCCAGGTGTGGTTTCTGGATCACCTCCTTCTCGCAAGAAAATCTCATAACCGGCAAACTCCTCATCACTCAACGAAGTTTCGCCTCTTCTCCATTGATCGAACTTCGAATCAGCCGAAATCATGGTCCGTAGAAATTGTGCGATGGCTTTTGAAGTCAATTCTGCTGTGATGGTTGAAGTGCCAAATGATTCAAGGAACAGTTGGGTGTAGTTCGGGGCCTCAGCAGCCTGCAAACGGGCAACGGCTTCAGACCAAGGCAAAGCCATCTCATCGGGATGCGACACCGGCTCCAGAATTTGCTCTTCCAGAGTGGATGCACGACCGTCCCAAAAATAATGAGTCGCCCATCCGATGTTGATGATTGCCATGGCATTTCGGATGCCTTGGGCTCCTGTAATGCCCGTGCTGTAAGCGTTGGGGTCTGAAAATCCGTGTTCGGGCAAGTGGCAACTACCGCAACTCATGCTGCCGTCATCCGAAAGCGACTTTTCCCAAAAAAGCATGCGCCCAAGATGCACACCTTCGACGGTCAAAGGGTTGTCAGCGGGAATGTCCATCGGGGGGAAAAACGGGGGGATTTCAAGCACATACGGAGTCGCCTCCGGATTGCAGTCCGCGCCAACACAACCCGGTTCTTGGCAACGCTCACAGCTTGTGAGGCAGATCAAGAAAAGCGCCCACAGGAACCCGCTGAATCGCGCGTGCGATCGGAATCGTGGTGTTGCAGCGTTCATTAGCGGATGGACCAAGCGTCGTCCATGAGGTCCATGATGCGTCCTCCGAGTGTTGTTCCTGATCCATTGTGCGTGACGGGATCTGTCACGACGTCAATGCTGTCCTCACCTCCAATCAAGGCTTTTGCGGCATCAAAAACGAGTTCGTGGACCGTCAGTTGGCGCGACTGAATGAAAATCGGTTCGGCGAATTCAAGAGTAACGGTTCGAAAACTGCTATCCGTTCCACAGTGGTACGACAAAGGATTCAACAGCGGTTGTTCTGAGTCTTCAGCGAATTTCCCTTCGTATTTGACAAAAACATACCCCGATGACCACGTCCAAAACATGCCAGCAGAGCCGAGGACGCTGAGTGGGTGGTCGTTGGGATATGAGGCCGGGTCCGTGTCGGCATTGATTTCAGCGGGGATCCCCATACCAAAGCGAACAGCATCGTAAACACCCGCTGGAACAGGGGCCAGAATGCGCGGATTCAGCACGCTAAAATCGAGCAGGGCAATGTCCCCAACCGGCTGCCAATCACCCGCTTCAGAGCGCAGTTCCATTTCGGAGATGTACATCTGCACGTTGTCCAAACGAATCGCGTGTCCCAGGTGGTCGACTGTCACATCACCAAGAGCCGCTGAGTCGGCATTCCACTCCAATTGCGCATCGAAGCGAAGTGTCCCCGGGATGGGGTCATTGTTCCACCACCAAGTTTGTGTGCATCCTTGAAGCAGTAAAAAACTGAACACGACCAATACGGCCGCACTTCGGGGCGTGTTAATTTGATTGAATGGCCTGCAATTCATTTCAGAGTGGTTGGCTTCTTAATTTAAGACACCTAATTTGGCAAGATGTTGCACACGCCCTTCAATTTCTGAATAAAAAGTGAGAACAAGCCCTTCTAAACCCGAATTCTTGATTGTTCGAGCTTCGGCAGGTTCCGGGAAAACATTTCGCTTGGTCCAGGAATATTTGCGCTGCTGTTTGCGAACGGATGACCCGACCTATTTCAGGAGAATCTTAGCCATTACCTTCACGAACAAGGCCGCACAGGAAATGAAGGATCGGGTGTTGCGAGAGGTGCAGGCCGTAGCCGAAGGTGAGGGAGTGATGTTCAAAAAGCTGCAGGAAGTCCTGGAAGTCGCTCCTGAGGAGATGCGACGTCGTGCTGAACAGCTTGGCCAGAGCATGCTGTTCCGTTACGAGGATTTTGGTGTCATGACCATTGACAGTTTCGTGAACAGATTGGTACGCAGTTTTGCGCGTGATTTGGAGTGGGACGATGCTTTCCAAATCCAATTGGATGAGGATGAACTCATTGACCAAGCCGTAGGCCGCGTTCTCAGTCGGGTGGGGTTAGCGGGAGAAGAAGCGCTGACATCGATGCTGGAAGGGTTTGTTCGGCAGCAAGTTGAAGATGAGCGCAATACCATGTTGCGCGCACAATTGATGAAATTCGGCAAGCAAGTTACGCGGGAACACATGCAACCCGTTTTGCGCGCATTGCCCTCGGACGAATGGCCCACCGAACGGTTTGGTGACTACCGCAAGGAAATAGCGACCTACTTGCAAGCAGCGTTTTCGGGCCCTGTGGAAGCAGCGAAACATGCCCGCAAAGTCATCCGTGATGCAGGACTAAAAGATTCCGATTTCTCCAGTGGTGATTTACCAAAATGGCTGGATAAAATCATCACGGGCAAGGGCAGAAAAGCCACCCTTGGAGTCCGTTTGGCGCGGCAATTTGAGTCGGCTGGATTTGGGACGGCCAAAACGGATGCATCCACGCTGCAGTTACTGGAAGGTGTCGGTGATACGCTACAGGCCGTTCGAGAGGCTTGGGAATCAGTCTATGAAGGAGAGGAGGGCCAGAAGAATAAGTTGCTCGATCATTTGCAAGAGCGCGTGAGTCTCATCGGCACCCTGGCATTGATTCGGGACGCCTTGGAAGAGGTTCAAGTGGAGTCCAATGTGCGGTTGCTGTCCTCGCTAAATCGCGAAATTGCCGAATTGGTCCGCAACAATCCGGCCCCCTACATCTTTGAGCGTTTGGGCAATCGATACCAGCACATCTTCATTGATGAGTTCCAGGATACTTCGATTACGCAATGGCACAACTTGGTGCAGTTGTTTGAACACATCTTATCCACTCAACACATGGGCATGGTGGTCGGCGATGGAAAGCAAGCCATTTATCGTTGGCGCAATGGAAACTATGAGCAGTTGCAGGCTTTGCCGAATCTGATTGATGATCCGGGACCGGTGCTTTTGGAGGCCGCCGAGTCGTTAAAGCGCAATGCCAAACCGCTGCACCTCGAGAGCAATTTCCGTTCTGGCCAAGCGATTGTGGAGTGGAACAATCGCCTTTTTCGCCACGTCCAGGGTCTGCTACCGGCTGACTTGCAATCTGTCTATGGTGCACCCGATCAAGTTGCAATGAAATCTTTCTTGGGGGCTGTGCACGTGGCGACATTGATTGATAAAAAAGTCGAAGACCGCGAACGCCAGCGCCATGAATGGGTGCTCCAAAGGATCTTGGCTCACACCGGAGGTCATCTTGTCAAAGTCGGAGATCGCATGCAATTTGAAGCCGCTGAATCAGCGGGCCACTTCAAGCTTTCGGACTTGGCTGTCTTGATGCGCAAAAATAGAGACGGAGCGGCTCTCGCGCAGTTCCTGTTGGATCATGGCATCACGCCGTTTACAACAGAAAGCCTTCATTTGGGAAGGCACCCGGCACCACGTGGTGTCATTGCTCTTCTGCGGAGCATTTTGGATCCGCTCAATGCGGTGCATGTCATTGATTTCTTGCAATGCTATTCGGCGTTGCATCCCGACGTAGATGAGGCGGCTTGGTTGTGGGAACACCACACCATCGAACGCTATGTTGCTCCTGACGGGCAAGAACGTGAACGCGGGGTGATCCAGACAGACGCCTTGCTGCAGAAACTCGTCCCGACGTTGCAATTGGAAGAGCGCAGTGCTGAGCCGTTGGTCGCATTGATTGGCCATTGTTTCGATGTGTTGGGATGGAGCGAGAGCCATCCTGCCTATGCCGAAGGGTTGCTCGAACTGGCTCATGAGGTGAGCAATCACCGCCGTTCGGGATTGCCAGCGTTCATTGCCACGTGGGACCGAACAGGTTACAAGCGGAGCATCCGCGTCAGTGGCGCACAGGATGCGGTTCAAATCATGACCCCACACAAGGCGAAGGGGTTGGCCTTTCCCGTTGTGATCGCGCCCATGGTACACGATAAAATAGCGACGTTCAAAGATGAATTGCCTGTGTTGTTGGACGCGACGAAATACGGATTGCCGGCAGCTTTATTGCGGGACTCCGATTTGAAAGACACCGAATTGGAAACGGAGCGTCAACGTGAAATCGACCGCACGTTATTGGATGCATTGAACGTAGCCTATGTCACCGCAACCCGGCCCATCGAGCGTCTGGATGTGTTGCTGGAATTTGAAAAAGAGGGAGTGCATGCAGAGGGCCCCAAAAGCCTGCCGCAGCTTCTTTTGCAGAGTATCGAAGAGGAGTTTTCTGGTGAAAAGTCAGTGGATGGAACCTGGGACTTGGGCGTTTTAGACCGGAAACCAGCGGAAGAAGGTCGGCCTGATTTGGTTTTGAAAACGCGGGAAACGCATTTGAAATCCGGGGGGGCAATCCGCGCCATTGTAGCGCGCCCCAAAGGCTCTTGGTCCGAAGCCATGCCCGGAGGAGCCTTGAGTCAGCAGACCTATGGCAACGCTGTTCACGGATTGTTGGCACAAGTCGGTGAGCTCTCAGATTGGCAGGCAATCCAACCACGATTGGGCTCATCTTTTGGGATGGATGCCTCACAACGGGATGAGGTGATCCAAGCCGTAGAGGCGGTGTTGTTGCATGAAGAATGGAGTCGATTCTTTGAAGCCCCGTCGGATCAGCGATTCACAGAGCGGCCCATGCGATTGACCTCCGGCGAAGTGGGACGTCCAGACCGGGTCGTCAAACTGGAGGACGGTTGGCACGTGTTGGACTACAAAACGGGGGCCCCTGAAAAGAAACATCACACCCAAGTGAACGCTTACATGCAGGCCATCGCCGAAATTGAACCAGGACAAAAGGTGCATGGTTGGTTGTTGTACACAAGAGATTTGAAGCTCGTGCCGGTGGATTGAGCCTTTGCTCGCTCTCGTTGCTCAATTTGAGCGGAGGTGTGTAACTTGCTGCACGACTGAATATCAACTGCTGTAGCCACCATTCCATGGTTCGATTCATCCTGACAACAATTGCAACGTGCGCGATTGCTTTCGCATCCGCACAAGGGGCCGCCGCTTCTGCCAATCAAAATGCTGGAGCAGCAACCCAAAAAGGGCACATCATTCCCAAGGGCCACGAATCGGTTCTGCTTGAATCCAGAGCAGACGCCTGCGCTCCTGCCACTGCTTTGCGGGATTTGGAATGGAACAACGTGCGGGCATTGATCGAAAATGCCGGTGCACTTTGGTACAATCGGGCCATCGATAAGGGAGCGTTCATGGTCCCGAAGGAGGAAGGGGTTTCGGTGGTGTACGGAGGAGCTTTGTGGATGGGTGGAATCAGCCCTGACCAGCAGTTGAAGCTGGCGGCTGTTCGTTATCGCAATACAGGCAATGACTTTTGGCCGGGACCGTTGACCAATACAGGAGGTGCCGAAGTGGATCCAGCCACGTGCGAACAATATGACAAGTTCGCGATTTCGCAGCGTGCGGATGCGATGCGGCATCGTCAATATTTTGATTGCTTGGCTGATCCCGAATGTGACATGGAAGAACAGTTCCCCACCGGTTACAGCATTCCCACTTATTTCTTTGATTATCCTGCTCACGGAAACGTGAGTTTGAATCAGGACTTTTATCTCTCTCCTTTTTTGGATTACGATGGGAATGGATTTTACGATCCATCTGCTGGAGATTATCCGTGGTACGACTTCTTGCAAGAAATTGATTGCGATGAGCGACGCCGTGAAGACCCGGTTCCCTTGTACGGTGACCAAACGTATTACTGGATTTTCAATGACAAAGGGAACATCCATACCGAATCACAGGGCGAGCCGATTGGCATGGAAATTCGAGCGCAAGCCTTCGCGTTTTCGACCAATGATGAGGTCAACAACATGCAGTTTTACAACTATGTGGTGATCAATCAAGGAACGCAAACGCTGACCGAGACGTATTTCGCCCAATGGGTCGATTGCGATTTGGGAGGGCACGTGGATGATTATGTTGGAGTCGATGTGCGCCGCGGTTTAGGATATGCATACAATGGGGATGCCTTTGACGAAGCAACCAGCTATTCCATTGGTTACGGAGAAAACCCACCGGCCATGGGCGTGGACTTTTTTGAAGGGCCGTATCAAGATTCTGACTCCATCGACAATCCGCTGACTGATGTGTTCACCGATGCGATCGACTCATTGGGAATCCCGTATTCGGGCATTGGCATCGGCTATGGCGATGGCATCAAGGACAACGAACGGTATGGGATGCGCAAGTTCATTTACTACAATTGGAACTTCGGGATCAATGGTCAACCTACGTTGGCCGCGCAGTATTACAATTACATGCGGGGCTATTGGAAGAACGGTCAGCGAATGGCTTATGGCGGTGATGGATTGACTCCAGCATCCGGTGCCAATTTGGAAATCCCTGCAGATTATATGTTCCCGGATGATACCGATCCATATTCTTGGGGAACGGGTGGTGTCAGTGTGGAGCCATGGACCGAGGTCAGCGCAGGGAACCCGCAAGGAGACCGCTTGTTTTTGCAGTCGGCTGGACCGTTCACGTTGGAACCAGGCGATTACAACAACATCACCGTGGGCATGGTATGGGCTCGGGCGACAGGAGGTGAGCCGTTTGAAAGCGTTGAGCTCTTGCGCTTGGCTGATGACAAAGCGCAAGCTTTGTTTGACAATTGTTTTGAAATAGTCTCGGGACCGGATGCCCCTGACGTGTCCATTCAAGAATTGGAGAATGAGCTCATCCTCTACCTCTCCAATGAAAACCCCATTTCGAACAATTACAAGGAAGAATACATCGCGATGGACCCTTCCATTCCAACGGAATTGGAGGATGGCTCTGTGCTGACGGATTTGGAACGCAGCTATGTGTTTGAGGGCTACAAGGTGTACCAACTTTCGGACAACACCGTGAGTCCTTCAGATTTGGGAGACATCAACAAGTCTCGACTCATAGCGCAATGCGATATGCAAAATGGCGTCAATCAAGTCATCAACTATACGTTTGATCCGGAGATGGCGATCCCGGTTCCCACCTTGGAAGCAGATGGCGCAGATGACGGCATTTTCCATAGCATGAGTGTCACGACGGATGCCTTCGCCCAAGGCGACAACCGTTTGATCAACCACAAGACCTACTACTTCATGGTGCTGGCTTATGGTTACAACAATTACCGACCGTACGACGCGATACTGGGAACAGGGCAGGATGTGCAATTCAAAGCCTCACGAAAAGGAGCGGTTGGTTCCATTCGCTCCTACTCGGGCGTTCCTCACAACCCGAACCCGGAGTCGGGTGGAACGGTTCAGTATG
>ERZ887849.4008-NODE-4008-length-10651-cov-4.690449_pt1 | contig 10651 bp, 8 predicted proteins | sample MGYA00521267_ERZ887849 | MGnify/ENA primary metagenome ERZ887849 (study PRJEB32303, sample SAMEA104408601) | aquatic metagenome | biome: Brackish water; feature: Pelagic; material: water | place: Baltic Sea | collected 2014-06-06T16:11:00 | depth 2,863 m ... | reverse complement strand
GGTAAGTAATCATCAGCGTGGCGATGAGCAATAGCACGATGCCGCTCTCGAGCATGTGCGTCAGCCGGTCCCGCATCGTCGAGAAGCGCCGAATCGCCATGAACACGACACCCGTGAGCACCAAGACGCTGAACACGTCGATGACGTAGTCCAGGGGCCCCAGGCTGATGGGGGTCTCCAGACCCAGCAGTCCGTTCAAGAAGTGGGTCACCGACTTCGCACCGAAGATCACGAAGCCGTAGAAGATCAACAGGTGGAAGATGCCCGCCACCGGCCGGTTCGCGATCACCTTGGTCTGGAACACAACCTCGGCAATGCCGGTCCAGAGTCCCGATGGGTTCACGATCTTGATCTGATCCCGCTTGGGCCACACATGCTTGAGTCGGTTCTCCCAAGCAATCTTGCCCGCGGAGAACGCGCCCGCACCAGCGGCTGCGAGGATGAGGAGGACTTCGAGAAAATGCATGGCCAACCCGGAAACAGGCACGCGAAGCAGGGCCCCGCGCGGATGAATGGGGATTCAGTACAGGAAGACGGTCGGCTAACCGGTTGCCGGCCAACGGGAAGGCTGGGGCACCACAGCCCCCCGTCGCCAGGTCAGCTCGACTCCTGACCCAGTCCGCCGGCGACCCGGGTCGCCTCTTGGATCGCCCGGGCCAAGGTGGACCGGATGCGCCCGTCCTCCAGGATGAGCAGCCCTGCGATGGTGCAGCCAGCCGGCGTGGTCACCGCGTCCTTGAGCGCTGCCGGGTGCTCCCCGGTCTCCAGCACCATGCGCGCGGCCCCTTGCATGCTCTGGGCGGCCAGCTCCACCGCCACTTCCCGCGGCAGGCCCATCATCACGCCGCCGTCCGCCATCGACTCCAGCAACACACACGCAAAGGCCGGTCCAGACCCGCCCAGCGCGGTCACCGCATCCAGGTACCGCTCTTCGAGCACCCGGCAGCGTCCCACCGCCCCGAAGATCTGTTGGGCAAAGGACACCTGATCCGGGGTCACCCGGGGGCCCGGCGACAGCACCGTCATGCCCTGTCGAATCGTGCAAGGCGTGTTGGGCATCGCCCGAATCAGCGACGAGAAGGGCAGCCAGCGGTCGAGCTGCGACAACCGCACACCCGCCACAATGCTGATCAGCAGACGATTCTCCATCGCCGACTGCAGGTAGGGGTCCGACAGCACCTCCCGCGCAACTTGGGGCTTGACCGCCAACACCACAATGTCGGCCCGCTCCACGGCCTCGACGTTGTCGGTCACCACCTCAATGCCCAGATCTGCCCGCAGCCGGACCGCTGTCTCGGCCCTGCGGACCGATGCAATGACCTGCGAAGCCGGCAGCACGTCCGCCTCCACAAGCCCGGTCACAATGGCCCGTCCCATCGTTCCACAGCCAAGAACAGCAAGAATTGTCACAGCATCCTCCAGTCGCAGGGCGCCCGGGGTAGCCGGTCTGCGCGGCCAACGCCGCAGCTCCCCTCGTGTCCCCGAGCTTCCCGCCCCATTCAGACCGCTATCCGCCGCAAGCCTGACGCCGGGAGTGTGTCCCGGGCCGAGTCTCTCGAGACCGACCCGTCTCTCCCTGTGCTGGCGGGTTGCGGCAAGCACGGCTCGAGTGCTCAACTCAACCGGATTCGCCTCGGCTGTGGATTGCCCCGACCGATAGACCACCCACCACCGAGCCCCAACACGGCGCTCAATCCCACCAACGCGCTGCCCCCGCTGGTGAGCGCCCAGAGCCAGATGCCGGTGCCGCTGCACCGCCGCCGCTCCGACCCTGAGGCAGCATGAAGAAGCTGACAGAAGAAGAACTCCGCCACACCGTCGAGATGGTGCCTGGGTACTTCTGCCATGTGTCCGCCACCGGTCATTTCTTGTGGCTCGACCCTGCGTGGGAAAAGCTCCTCGGCCACCCCGTCTCCGCGATGGGCGGCACGAGCGTCTTGGAGTACATCCACCCCGACGACCGGCACCGCACCGTGCAAGTGATGTCGGTGCTCTCGACCGGCGAGCCCATGGAAGGCTTCGTCAATCGGTATCTCACCAAGACCGGCGGCTTGGTCCACCTGGAGTGGGCGGGACGGTCGCACAACGGCGTGCTGTACGCACTGGCGCGGGACGTCACCCGCCGCGTGGCCAACGAACAGCGCCTCGCGGACTGCCCCCACCTGCTCCAGCTCGCCGGCGACATCGCCCGCATCGGCCACTGGCGGGTTGATCTCGTCGCCGACACGCTGCACTGGAGCTCCCAGACCTTCCGCATCCACGGGATGGATCCCGACGGCCCGGGGCCATCACTGGCGCACGCCATCGATGTGTACCACCCCCAAGATCGGGCCGACGTCGAAGCCGCGGTGAGCAAAGTCGCATCGGGCGGGGGCAGCTTTGAGTTCGAGAAGCGCATCATCCGCACGGACGGTGAAGAGCGGCTGGTCCGCTCCCGGGGCGTGGCCGAGGTCGACGCCACAGGCCGGACCATCGCCATCATCGGGATCTTTCAGGACCTCACCGACGAACGAAGGATGCTGCAGGAGGTCAAGGAGTCCGAGCGCCTCGCGTCCATCACCAACCTCGCGGCCGGCATCGCCCACGAGATCAACAACCCACTGCAGTACCTCATGGCCGGCATTGAGTCGCTGGCTGAGCTCATCGACGCCCTGCGGCCCAACTCAAAGAACGACCTCATTGAGTGTGCCCAGGCCACCCTCGTCGACTGCCGTCACGGGGTCAACCAAGTCAAGCGCATCGTTGGCGACCTGCGCACACTCACCAATCGCCCTCAGGACGCGCACACGCTGGAGCTCCTCGACATCGCCGAGGCCTCGACGACCGCGGTGTTCATGACCCGCCACGAATTCACCAAAGACGGCTGTCGGCCGGTGCTCTGCACCCACGCCCCGACCGCACGCATCCGTGGGAATTCCTCCGAGCTCATCCAGGTCTTCATGAACCTGCTGACCAACGCCCACCACGCCACCGTCAGCGCAGGGTCCAGCGCCGACGTGCGGATGGCGACGTTCACCGACCGAGACGGCAACATCATCGTGGAAGTGCGGGACAACGGAACCGGCGTGCCACCGGAGCTTCACACCCGCATCTTTGAGCCCTTCTTCACCACCAAGCCGCTCGGCATCGGCCACGGAATGGGGCTGCACATCTGCCGCACCATCGTCCGTGATCACGGTGGTGACCTCTCTGTCGACAGCCGGCCCGGCCGCACGGTCTTTCGGCTGAGGCTCCCCCCGGGAGAGTCCATCAGCCCGCAAGAAGCCGCACCGGATGCGCTGCCCAGGGTGCTCATTGTGGACGACGACGCCCGCGTCGCCCGTGGGGTCTCGATGATGCTGCGCCGCCAGTTTGACTTCACCGTCCACAATGAACCCGAGGCCGCGCTGGCCACCTTGCTGGGCAGCTCCTTCGATGTGGTGATCTCCGACATCATGATGCCGGGCATGACCGGCTGGGAGCTCGCCCAACGCGCCATCCAAGAACGGCCCGCCCTCGCCAGCCGCATGATCTTGATGTCCGGCGCCGCCCCCGATGAGTACCGCCCCGAGCAGGCCCCGGAGCTCCCGTTTCTCCAGAAGCCGTTCACACGCGAAGACCTGTGCGTGCTGATCGATGCGGTGCTGGCATCCGCACAGTAGCGGCGGTGACCCCGCGCGGGCCATGGCACCCGGCCGGCCCACAACGCAGGGCCCGAGGCGGGGCTTGCAGGCGACCTGCACCATCCCGTGGTCCCGACGCAAGCATATCTACGTATTATCGATATGTTGAGCACCTCGCGTCTGGGCATAGAGAACGCTTGAAGCCACGGGAGCACCCCCACCGAGTGTGGTGCTTGCGGTGAGGACGGGGCAACCGACGCAAACGCTGCAGCGCAACCATCTATCGTCGACCGACCGGGCGTTGATGGTGGTAGACAACGTTCCCGACCACCTCGTCGCATTCCTGAGTTGAGCCGCGCCGGGGTGGCCACAGCAGACCTCGGGCGCTTCGTGGACGGCTGTGTCGACGCACTGGACGACTTGGAGAACCGCATCCACACCGTGCATCCGTGCCTCGACGGCGAGACGGTGCTGGTGCAGAGCCGTGAGGTGTGCCGGGTCAAGACGACCGGCCGGGAGTTCAGCCTGGACCTCGCGAGTGTGGTGCGGGTGGTCGATGGCACGGTGGTCTCACTGCTCGAGTACGTCGACGCCACGCCAAGCGGGCCACGGGGCTGTCTTTCAACCTCAGCCACACCCTGGGGTTGGTGGCCACTGCCATCGGGAATGACGCAGCTGCCGGCATTGACGTTGAGTCGACCGATCTGGTGGCGGGCACGCTCGCGGTGGCGGATCGCTGGCTCGCCCCCAGCGATCAGGCCCAGATCCACGGCGGCCCCCAGGCGCTGCGGGTCCGCCCGGGGGTGGACGAAGGGGTCGATGAGTGGCGCTTCTGGACCACCGGACCCACCCCCCGACACCGGCTGGCGGTCTGCTGGCAGGCAACGCTCACCCCAGACGCCCCCAAGTTGGCGTGACCGCGCAGTTCACCCACGAATTGCGCCGGCGCATGCATCCACTGCAAACTCTGGGCACTCCCCGGCATCTCGGGGTAGCCTGACCTTGCTCGAAGCTCGGGCCCTACTTTCTGGAGAGACCCATGATCTTCCGCTCTATCGTTCTGTTCGTGGCCACCAGCGCTCTCGGCGTCGCTCTTGCCTGTGGCGGCGCGGCCTGCGATTCCTGCGACAAGGCCGCCAAGTCCGCCGCAGCGACCGACCTCAAGGCCGTCGACGGCACCGCCCTCGCACTGACCGTCTCCGGCGTTCACTGTGGTGGCACCGCTGCCAGCGCCCACGCCGCGCTGCTCGGCATCGACGGTGTGAAGGCCGCCACGGTCGACCCCACCGGCAAGGCTGACGTGCGCTTCGACGCCGCCAAGACCAGCGCCGACGCGATCATCGCCGCCGTCGCCAAGACCGGCAACTTCACGGCAGCCACCCGCGATGACGCCTGATCTTCCAGCATCTTCGCGGTTCCCCCGCTGGCCCAGTCTCGTCCTCGACGGTGGCATGGGTCAGCGGGGGTTCCTGCGTTTGGGGGACTTCCCGAGAATCCCGTGCTACGGCGTGACCACCACGCATCCACTGATGGTGCACTCCACCTCCGACACCGATCCGGCCAGATCGAAGGGTGCGCCCTCCGGGAAGGCCACATCGTGGGGCGTGTTGGCCGTGGAGCCCGCACCGAAGTCACCCCCCATGAGCACCACCGTCGCCGAGGCATCGGCACCCGCCACGTTGACGAACTCCAGCGCCCCGCCGCCCTCGGCCGACGAGTCCACGCTGTTGTTGGTCATGTCGGCGAACATGTGGACCGTGGCGCCTTCGGCACCCACAAGGATGTTGGTCGCACCGCCCCAATAGGTCGCCGAGTTGCCGGAGATGGTCCCACCCTGGATCTCCACCGTGGCCGGTCCGCTGGCCTCAGTGGTCTGGATGTTGATCGCCCCGCCCAGCATGTCGGCGTGGTTGTTCGTGATGCTCGGATACTCGGCGTAGAAGGTGCCCCCCGTGATGTGGATGGCGCCGCCGTCGGTGGTCGATGAGTTGTTGTCGAAGGTGGCCTGCTGGATGGTCACCGCGCAGTCCCGGGCCGCGAGGGCACCGCCACCGCCCGTGGTCGCAGTGTTGTTGTTGAGCGCGGTGAAGTCGAGGAACACCGTGCCCCCGGTGCAGGAGATGCCCCCGCCGGTGTCGTCACTGCCGTTCTGGAGCGTGATGGCCCCCACGCTCAACAAGGTCGCGCCGTCGTCGATGTTGATGACATTGCCGGCCCGCCCGCCATCGATGGTCACTTCGCCAGTGGGATAGACATTGAGCCAGTCGTGGATGCTGCTCAGGTTTCCATAGTAGGTCCCCGGACAGAACGTGAGCTCGCCGTAGCTCGGCGCCGCCCAGGCCACCGGGCTGCTCGCGCTGCCAGCCGCAAAGGTCGCGGTGAGGTCGGTGTAGAACGCGTCCGCTGCCCAAGTCACCAAGCCGGGGCCGTCGACCGCACCGTCGCAGTCGTTGTCGATGAGGTCGCAGTGCTCCGTCGCACCGGGGTAGACATTGGGGTTCGCGTCGTCGCAGTCGGTGTCGTCGGCAACGCCGTCCCCGTCCGCATCGACCGGTCCCCCGCCGTCGCCGCCATCCGCGCCGTCACCACCATCCGTGCCGTCGCCGCCATCGGCACCGTCACCACCGTCGCTGCCATCGGCACCATCGCCACCATCGGCACCGTCCGCGGAGCCGGAGTCGCCGATGCCCTCGTCTTTGAGCTCGCAGGCGGCGAGGCTGAGGGTGGACGTGAGGAAGAAGAGGAGCTGGATGCGGCGGGTCATGATCGGTCCTTGGCGTGTGGCGTCCGTCCCCGCAGCACCGTCTCGGGCTGCTCAGGACGCCCACAGCCTATGACCTCAATCGCCGAGAACACCCTACCAAACCGTATTCTGCGCATATGCGCGCAAAGAATGCGCATCCAGCCGCACGGTCACCCGCCCAAGTCCCCCATGGACACTGCCACCTCGCCAAGCCGGCGCAGCGGGCACAGGGGCCATGCGTCGAGAGGCGCAGCCGATGCGTCGACATGCGCAGACCGTCGTCCAGAGAGCCCATCAACACGCCATCTTGCAGGCCAGACCTCGGAGGGAGGGTCGCCGCCTCAGGGCACCCGCGCCAGCCATGCCGCTCGGTGGGCCACGGCCTCGGCGGTGGCCTCAGGATCCACCTTGAGCACCAGGGTCGGCGCCGGCGCTTCGCCAAGCTCCACCGCCACCGTGCGCAGCCGCCCCGCGCGGCTCACCGTGACCACCACGGTCTGGCCCGGCCGGTGCTCCTTCATCAGCACCGCAAGGCCGTCCTTGGGCACGCGGAAGCCGTCCACGGCCACCAGCTCGTCGCCCACCAACAGCCCGGCATCCATCGCCGGTGTGCCCCGCTGCAGCGTCGAGATGACCACGCGCCCGCCGTCGTTGCGGGTCTCCTCCCCCATCCATCCCGGGGTGGGTGCCCCGTCCTCAGGCGCCTCCCCTTCATCTGAGGTCTCGTCGTCCTCACCCTTGTCGTCCGGAGACACCAGCTTCAGCCCGAACCAGTCGAGCGCCGGCGTGTAGTCCAGCTCTTCGGTCGTGCGCAGCGCCCGGTCCAAAAAGGCCTGAAGCGCGGCGGCCTCGTCGGGTCCCACCGTGTCGCGCAGCACGGTCTCCAGCTCGGCCGGCGTGAAGCCCCGCTCCCCGCTGTGGCGGGTCCATGCCAACCGCAGGGCGTCGTCCAGGCTCTTCTGCCCCTCGGTGGCGGCACGGATCCGAGCGTCGAGCACAAAGCCCACCGCCATGCCTTTGACATAGTAAGAAATGGCCGTGTTTACGCTGTTTTCGTCCCGTCGGTAGTGCTTGATCCACGCATCCGCGGATGCTTGCTCCAGCGTCTGCACGGTGCGCCCGGGGGTCTCGGACAGCTTGCCGATCTGGTCGGTGATGCGCTGGAGGTAGGCCTTCTCGTCCATCAAGCCCGCGCGCACCAGCAACAGGTCGTCATAGTAGGACGTCAGCCCTTCTGCCACCCACAAGCTCGGGGTGTAGACCTCGGCTTCATAGTCGAAGGGCCCCAGGGGTGCCGGGCGCAAGCGCTTGACATTCCAGGTGTGGAAGAACTCGTGAGACACCAGCCCCAGCCACGACTGGTAGGTCTCGGGGTCACCCATCACCCGGTTTGCCGACATCATCAGCGTCGAGTCGAGGTGTTCCAGTCCACCCCTTGTGTTGTTCGCCACATTCAAGAAGGTGTACTCGGCGTAGGGCACATTCCCCCAAAGGGCCTGCGTGGTGCGGGTGATGGCCGCCACATCGGCCGTGACTTTGTCCAGATCCCAGCCCGCGGTGTTGCCCATCAACACAAACCGGTGGGGGGCCCCACCCGCCTCGAACGTGGTCACTTCTGCATTGCCCAACACAATGGGCGAGTCGATGAGCTCATCCAGATCGGCTGCGGTCCAGTCCGTGGGTCCGCCGCCGGCGCTGCGATCCAGGCCCGTCCAGCCGCCCCCCCACGTCTTGGGCAAGTGCGCGACCACGCGCTGGGCCCGCACTCGGTCGTCCGCCAAGGCCAAGAACAGCGAGGCCCCGTTGATGATGGCACCGTCCCCATCGACATAGCTGGCCTGCACCCGCGGCTCGTTGGCGTACAGCCGGTAGTGCACCGCCACCGCCCCCTCCGCCCCGTCCACCACCCACCGGTTCTTGGCGGTTCGCTGCACCAACAGGGGCTTGCCGTCCGGCCCCCGCGCCTCCAGCGACTCGATGTTTCGGGCGTACTCACGGATCAGGTAGGACCCCGGGGTCCACGTGGGCATCCACAGCTCCAGGGTCGCGCCGTGATCCTCGGGAATGGCCATCTCCACGTCAATCATGTGGGCATTGGCTGCGTCGAAGCGCAGGTCATGGCGCACCGCGAGACCGTGTTGAGACGCCGCCGGGAGCACCGCCGACTCCACCGCACGGACGGGAGCAGCCGGGGTCGCGGGCACCTCCGGCACGACCGCTGGCTGGCAGGCCACCACCCACACCAACGGCAAGGGAAGCAGGGTGACCAGGGGCAATGGGGGGCACAGGCGCATGGGGGTCCTCGGGGCAGGCGGTCCGCTAACGTGGCCCCCGAAGCCGCCCCGCACTGGACCGGGGACGGACCAAGCCGGTATGCAGGGCCGCCCCGCCTCTGGACCCGAGCCCAGCCCCCGGAGTTGCCCCATGCCCCGTGTCCTCCCCGTGCTGTTGCTGATCAGCGGCGCCTTGTCCCTCGCTGGCTGCGCCTCGTGCATGAGCCTCGACGAGCTGGACACCCTCCCCGATGGCTTCCCCCTGGACGTGGCCGCGATCGGCGAGGTGGGCCACATCACCAGCGCCCAGACGTCGTCCCAAGTTTCCGTGGATGTGGTCTTTGAGAACAAGGCTGACGCCCAAGCCGGGTGGGCCGCACTCCAAGACCAGGCCGTCGCCAAGGGCTTCGAGCAGACCGACACGGGCGCCCGCAAGAAGTGGGACTTCGTCGAGATGGCCGGTGCCCCCGGCAAGCTGGAGCTGGGCTGCTGCCCCGACCGGGCCGACCGCCGCACGTTGGTGCTCGTGAGCTGGTGGCCACCGGGGCCCACGCCCTGAATGGCCATGACTGCGCCGTTCCGGACCGCCCGCTGTGGCCCCCGTTTGGGGAGCGGCCGGCCCGTCCCCAGTGCGGCAGATCCCGAAGACACAACCCGAACCGCGACGCTGCGCCCACGCAGCGGTCTGTGAGACTGGCAGCCCCCACCACCCCATGGTAAAATCGGACCCAGCGTCGCGCGACCGCTCCAACGTGCCTCACGACAAGTGTGGGGGCCGACGCAAACCCGGCACTCCCCCTGCTGTTGGACGGACCTCATGCGTACACTGTCTCGCCATCTCGTTGTCGGTCTGACCTGTTCACTGTTCTTTCTTGGGGGCTGCAAGGACGGCGACAAGGACGGCGACAAGGACGGCGAAGGTGGCTTCCCCCCGGGGCTCGACAGCGTGCTCAAGGGGGTCACGGGCTACGAGACCGACGTGGACGCCCGCTTCGAGGACGCCACTTGCGAAGGCGACACTTGGACCTTCGAGGTGAGCAGCTCCTCCTTCTTCGCGGACCCGGCCGACGAGATCGCGCTGGCGACGTGGGATGTGGCGACCAACACCTTCGCGGGTGGGTGGAACCTGGACCGAACTGGGAGCGAAGACGAAGACGTCTTCTTTGGCGGCACGGTGGGGGTCAGCGACGCAGGAGTGCCCTGTGATGGGCCCACGAGCATGGTGTTTCTGGCGTTTCCCATCGTCGGGGACCGCGCCGGCAGCCCCGATGGGTCCGGCGGCCACGGTGCGTCGTACGGGGGCGGCATGTCGGCCGGCGGACCGGACAGCAAGGCGGAAGTGAGCATCTACGCAGACGACACGGCCGATGCAGGAAGCTGGCGTCTGACGGACATCTTCGAGAAAGGCGCCACCCGCTCCGGCGCACTGGAAGACCAGCAGGACGGCACCTACGGGGCCACCTTGGACGAGGACTTTGTGTCCACCGACACCGACCCGGCACCGGTGCTGGGGATGTGGCTCACGGCGGGTGGAGAACCAGTCGGTGCGATGGCGCTGTAGCCCCTGCCGGCCTCAACCACGGCCGGGCTGGACCGCGTCGAGAACCGCCTCAGCGACGAGCTCTGCGGCCACATGACCCAAGTGGCCCAGCATGCCCGCTGAGGGCCGACCGGGACCGCCCGTGCTGGCCACGATGATGGTGTCCCCGTCGATGGGCGCAAAGGCCGGCACGAGGGTGCGCGCGAGGCCCGCCGACGCCATGCGGGCCACGATCCCACACGCCGCCTTGTCGAGGGGATGGTCCGTGGTCACGACCACCAGCGTGGTGTGGCCCATTGCGGCGGCCTCCCCACCCAACACCGGCGGCCCACCGACGACCCACGCCGCCCGCGCCGGGTCCCACACGCTGCCGAAGGCATTGACCGCCGCGAAGGCACCCACGCGAACAGCCCCGATGCTGCGCGCGGCACACCCCGAACCCCCCGGCGACGCCGCTCCCGACGCGAGGCCCACCCGTGCCCCCGCCCCGGCG
>ERZ887849.4000-NODE-4000-length-10663-cov-4.318250_pt1 | contig 10663 bp, 11 predicted proteins | sample MGYA00521267_ERZ887849 | MGnify/ENA primary metagenome ERZ887849 (study PRJEB32303, sample SAMEA104408601) | aquatic metagenome | biome: Brackish water; feature: Pelagic; material: water | place: Baltic Sea | collected 2014-06-06T16:11:00 | depth 2,863 m ... | reverse complement strand
CGTCGCGGAACAGCCCCACATCGAGGGGCCGGACGGCGCCAAGAATGACGTAGGCTAAGCCATTGTCATCAAACACCTGCGCAGGGTGTTCCTCGTCCCACAGACACACCGGCCCGGTCGCTGAGGCGTGCAAGCGCACGACCACCGCCACCGTCTGACCAGCGAGGTTCGGACACAGGAGGGGCTGCACAAGCCAGGTCATCCCGGAGGCTCCATTGCCAGGGGTCGTCCACGACCCACCCAAAGACACCGCACCGTGCTGCACCGCCGCACGCCCAAGAGCTTGGGCACACGCCGCATCAGCGCGCCATGGTCAACGCTGCAATCGCCTCCGCAGCGGCGAGGCGCAGCTCGAGGTCTTCACTCGCGAGAAAGGGCTCAGCACGAACCACATCACGGGAGTTGCCCACCGTGCCCAGCAAAGCAAGGCCCGCAGCGACGAGTGCGGGTCGCTCCGCCTTGAGCGCGAGGTCGAGGCCTTGTCCGCTCAGTCGCTCCCACGCCCGGCTTCCGCCGCCAGCCCGAGAGGCCACAACACCCTCCGCCAGGGCCTGAAGGGCATACACTTGGAGCTCTGGAGAGTCACCGGTCAAGGCCGCCTCCACGAGTCCCGGCCCCCCACTTCCCCGGGCCGCCAGCGCCAAGCCCGCGAGGGTCGCTGTCGCGGAGGCCTTGCCGCCGGCCACGTCCCGCAACAGCGCGGTCGAGCGATCGCCGGGAACACCCCACAGCCGCAGCACCACACCCATCCGAGTCTCCGGGTCCTCCGATGCCAGCATCTCATCGATGCCCCGCCCTCCGGCCGGCTGTCCTCGCTCGAACAAGCCGATGGTCAGCGGCAGCACAAGCAGGTCTTCCGCTTCGCCGAGAAGACTGACCAGTGCGCCATTCAGGGCCTTGGGGGCATGTCGGCAAAGTCGATCCAAGAACACCGGGTCCAGGGCGACCGCCCCAGACTCCAGCGCCCCCGCCAGCTCCGCCTGTGCGGCAGCGCTCCCGGCAGGATCCACGACGGTCTTGGCCAACAAGCACGGAACCCGCCGCCAGGGCGCACGCTCGCGGGCCAGCCGGTCGTCGATGAGGGGCATCAGGCCGGACGGCTGCCCCTCGATGGCCAATGTCAGCAACACACCACATGCCGCATATGGACTGACATCTGGACGTGCCGCCACCTCGATGAGGCGCGCTCTGGCTTCGGGCGCCGCGCCGCGCTGGGCGAGGGCGTCGAGCACCCGGGCTTGCACCCACGGGCTGGGGTCCCAGAGCCCGGCAGACGCGGCTGGCCCACCGTCGGGGCTTGGGTCCGCCAACAGGAGCACCGCGAGGGCTCGGGCACGAACCTCGGGCGCAGGGTCGGCCGCAGCGGACTTGAGCACTTCTCGGGTGCTGTCGGGCAGGCCACCGCCGTGGTGCACCGACACCGCTGCCGCAGCAGGCCCCCGGCTGTGGGGACCGCAGCCGACAACCGCCACCCAGAGGCCAAACACGGCCCATCGACCCATGGCCTGGGCGCCGCCTATGGGTGCCCCGCTCGGTACTCCACCATCCGAAGCAGATGCTCCGCCCGGTAGCGATCGGGAATCAAGCCCTCAGGATCCAGCGCAATGGCCGCTTCCAAGGCCGACCGGGCCTTGTCGAGGTCACCGCCGTCCATGGAGACCTCACCCAACAGGACCTTCGTGCGCATGGTCTCCTGCTTGTCGACGAGCTCCGAGGTCTTGAGCCGGCTGGCGAGGGCGCGGCGCACCCGCCCTTCGGCGTTGCTCAGCTCGGCGTCCTTTCCGACCACCAGCAGGGCATCTTCCACCGCGAGCCGCGCTTCCACCAGGCCGGTGCCAGACTTCTCAGCTTCAGCCACCTGGGCCAGCACCGTCCGCTTGAGCGACCGGTGTTCTTTCGGATCGACTTCACCCGCCCGCAAGGAGTCAGCGAGAATACCGAACGCGACGTACTCACAGGTGATGAAGCCCTCCCGGTTGGCGCCGGGATGCTGGGGCTCCAAGCCCTTGACCACCTTGTAGTACCGACCCGCCGCATCCATGTAGCGGCGCTGGTCGAAGTGCATGGCCCCGTCGGCCATCAGCCGCGCCACTTCGTCCACGTTGCGGGCTTGGACTTGGTACGCCGGCGGCAGCTCTGGCAGCTCTTCCACAATCCCCAGGCGGGATGCGAGGTCGCCGTCATTCATCAACACCAGCCCAATGGCACCCGCACCCACGCCGAGGACAACCAGGAAGAACCCGATGACGATGGCAGCGATGAGCGGTGCGTTGGAGCGCCGGGGGGGCGGCGGAGCAGGAGCGGCCGCAGCGGGGGAGTCGTAGGCCGGCTGAAAGACCGGTTGTGCCGGCACAGGAGACACAGTGGCCGGTGGCGCGGGAGCCGGAGCCGGCGGCACGTAGGCCGGAGGCGGGGGGGCCGGAGCGACATACGCAGGTGGCGGCGGAGCGGGCGCGGGCGCCGGCGGCGGGGGAGGCAGGGCGGCCGGCACATGAGGCGCCTGGGAGGCAGACGAGGGCTCGGCCAGCTCGAAGCGAAACTCGGTGGCGCCGATCCGCAGGTGGGCCCCATGCTGGAGCCTGAGGGCGTCCACCACCCGCTGCTCATCGCAGTAGGTGCCATTGGCGCTGCCGCGGTCCACCAGCCAGTAGCCGTCCGCGCGAAGCTCCACACGGGCGTGGTCGCGGCTCGCGGCTGGATCAAAGAGCACGATGTCCCGGGCTTCAGAGCGGCCCAGCGACAGCGGCGCACCACCCACGGGGTAGCTCGAGGCAAGCCGGTTGCCTTGGAGCACCACAACCCGAGCCGCAGCCCCGGAGAAGCCTGCATCCGGCGGCGCTCGCACGGTGTCGTCATCTTCGGGAAGCTCCGCGACGGCCCCGACAAAACGAAACGCGATCACAAAGGGATCGATGACCACTTCGTCGCCGTCGGCCATGACTTGGCTGTCGAAGCGACGCCCACGGAAGGTGGTGCCATTGCCACTGCCCAGGTCATCCACCCGGACGGTGCCGGAATCAAAGACAATTCGGGCGTGGCGGCGGCTGACACCGATGTCGGGCAGCACGAGGTCGTTGTCCTCGGCGCGGCCCACTTGGGTCACCCCCGCAGACAACATCACGCGGCGCTCGGGCTGGCCGGCGCGCCGAACCACGACTTCGACCTGTTGGACGGTCACCGGGAGCCTCCTCCCCTGCCTTCATCCCTTCGGTGCCGCCAGGCCAGCGGCCTGTCTCGCGCGCCACTCCAGCAGATCGAAATTCCGGCAGCGGATGTGCATCACGCTCTGCAATGCATCGAGTTGAACAGGCTGGGCCACCATCAGCGGCGCCGCAAGCCGAGCGGGCAAGCGGTTCCGACCCAGGAACAAGGCGCATCACACGCATCGTTCGGGCCCGCAAAGCCACTTCCACCCCGCGGTGCTATCCGGCTGCAACCACGGCGGCAACGCCCAGCAGCACGACCACCCCAACCACACCGGCCACCACCAACGCTTTCTTGTTCACGGCTGCGGGGGCATTGCGGGCGTGGCTCACCGCGACCGTCGGCACGGGCTCGGTCGTCTCTGAGGTCGCGCCCGAGTCCTCGTCGTCGACCGCTTCTTCCAAGGCCAGCACGAAGCGGTGCGCGCCCACCACCACGGCATCCCCCACACCGAGGGCTTTTGGCCGCGCGATCCGCTTGCCATTGACGAAGACCCCGTTGCGGCTGCCGGTGTCCTGCACCCACACCGTGCTGTTGCGCAAGAAGATCTGGGCATGCTCCCGGCTGACGCCTGGGTCGTCAATTCGGATGGTGCACGTGTCCGCACGTCCGATGCTCAGAGCCTCGGCGCGCACGTCAAAGCGGTGCCCTGTGCGAGCCCCCTCGACCACGACCAATCTTGGAACCCGCTCCATGACGCCTCGTCCCACCAAGGGGGCCGCGCTCGCGATCCCACTTGGATGTGAAGCCTGACCGGCAGGATGCCATGCACCTGTCCGTTCTGGCGGCGGGACCCTACTACGCTGCATGGGCCGGTGTCACCGCCACACCCCCAACTCGTTGCGAATCGAGTCGACCCGTTTGCGTGGGCCCCCCGATCTCTGTCTTGGACGGGCTGAGGTGCCGGCACGGGTCCCCTGGATCCGGCCCAGTCCCCGGAGGGTGGGGCGGTCGCCCACGATCACATCCCTCGCGCCGTCCCCCTTGGGGCCTCGGCCACCACCATCCGTCACGGACTGTGCCTTCAGCAACCGGTTCGGCTGCACGATTGACACTGGGATCCGGCCCTTGCTACCTTCGGACCCTTCACGTCGGATATGGGCCCGCACCGTCCTGCTCCGGCGAGCGGCACGTGCCCCAGCAGTCAGCTGCTTCCGGTCCCGCCGGCGGCGCGACTCGGCATCCATTTTTTGTTTCGACCTTCCCAATTGTTCAGCATTCTCGGCGCATCGTCCTCCCTCCCTGACCCCACGGCTCTGACCCCCACGGTGTCAACAGTCCCAAGGTCTGTGGACCCGGCGATGCCCGCTCCGGAGCGCCAGCGATGAGCGTAGAAAACGGCGACCGCCTACAGCAAATTCAGACCGAGCTGGCGGCGGTTCTCGAAGACCGCATGGCCGAGCTCGATGCTGCGCTCAAGGCATCCGAAGCCACCACCCGCCGCATCATCACGATCGAGACCGAGCTGGCCCGTCACCGGGCCGAGAAAGCTCACTACGAACAAGACATGGCCTCGCTGGAGTCCACGCTCACCACGTCCAGTGAGCAGATCGAGTCGCTGCGGGCTCGGGCGAAGGCCGCGACCACCGGTCGAAGCGCTCACTCCGACGAGGCCCTCGCACTCGAAGCGGAGATCCAAGCGATCGACGCCGAGACGGAGACCCTGCGAGAGCGCATCACGACCCTGCAAACGGAAGCGCGCACGCTGCGGGACGAGAACACGACCCTGAAGCGTCAGCTCCGCACGCTCGAGGACAATGTTGCCCAGATGCAAGCCGCGAAGGCTGAGCTGCGCAGCAGTCTCTCGGCGATGACCGCCAAGGCCCACGCGGTCACGCTCTCGAACGACTAAGCACCGGACGCACCGGTCCCGAGTCCCCATCGCCCAGCGGCATGACGGGGCTCGAGCAAGGCATGTCCGTCGACGGAGAGCGAATGTCCAAAGACCTTGAGCATGCCGAACGACTCCTGGCCACGATCCAGGAAGCGCGGATGCGGCTGCGGGTGCTCTCCCACACCCACCTGTCGTTCGGTGGGTCCCTGCGCATCGCCCTCGGCGGCGTGGACGAGCGACCGTCCCCACTGCCGGTTCACTCCCCGGTCCTTCACCGCAGGGCAACGGTCCTGCGCTTGGCTCGGGAAGCGGCATCAGAGCTTGCCACTGGTGAAGTCCACGCCAGCCTGCTCGCGGCCCCCCGGTCTCGGCCTGCACGGCGCCAGCTGGCGATCCCCGACCCCAAGATCGGTGTGCACCCGGTCGCGGACCCCGGCGACGAAGAGGCCACGCTCATTGCCGCTGCGATGGACGAGAGCTTGTTCGCCCACGACGGCACCCTCGACGCCGGCAGCGACGTCACCTTGTCGATGCCCGAGTCCGGAGACGACGAAGAGACCATCGCGGACGACCGAGTGCACACCCTCAGCTTCGGTGATCCCGCTGGCTTCCCCGATCTTGCAGAACCAGACTCCGAAGACTTCGCCGACGAAGACGACGAGGACGCCCCGCTCGTCCACTGGCGGGTCGACGATCCAGCCGAGGTCAGCGCCCACGGCGACACTGGGTTCATCGAAGCCCTGGAACACGACGACGACGGCGACGACGAACCCACACGACTGGGCGAGATGCCCGACGCCCTGCGGGTTGCGCTGACCCAAGCCGACGACTTCTTCGACGATCCACCCGACGACAGCCCCCACGCCGACGACGTGGACGACGAAGAAGCCACGCGGATCTCCCGGATCCCGCCGGAGGTGTTGCGCACCCTCGCCGAGCGGCGGGCGGCGAGAGAGCCCGACAGCGCACCCATCTTTAAGGCAGCGCTGCTCGAACCGGACACCGACAGCCAACCCTTCGCCACCCATGAGGACGACAGCCTGTTCGGCGGGGATGAGGACGACGGATTCTCCTACGATGGGGACAGCCTCCAGTTTGAGGACCCCGACGTGCTCGCCGCCGAGGACGACTCGGCGGGCTGGAAGGCCGGAGGCATCGCGGCCGCCGACTTTGATGTGGTGTTCGACGACGACGGGCTCAGCACCAGCGACGACCCGGATGACGACGACCTTGGCGACGACCATGGCCTCGTGTCCGAGCTCGGCACGTCCCCGCTGGAGGCATCCACGTCCTGGGGCAACGATCCCCTTGTTGACGACGAGCCTGACGAGAACGATCGCACCATGATCGCCCAGGGCCCCACCCCTGGTCTGATGCTCAATGCGCCCCGTGCGGTTCGCCCGGAAGTGCGCGACCTCGACGAAGGGCCCAAGTCCACCACCGGCGGCGCGGCCATCCAGATACTCGGGTTCGGCAAAGCCCGCACACTGACCCCAACGCTGGCCCTCGGGTCTGCGCCCGAGTCCGACGAGGACGAGGACGAGCTGGTCCTGGAGGGTGACGGCCCCCACCTCGCCCTCGCGTTTCAAGAGCCAGAAGAGTCGACCGGCGCCCAAGTTCCGGTGCTCACCGAAGAGTCCACCGAAGAGCCCCACTCTTCGATGCTCAACCTCGACGGCAGCCTCTCCGGCGGCTCGACCCCGAATGTTGACAGTGGCCTGACCGGTGGCGAGGCACGCCAGTACCTCCAGCTCGCCCACAGCGCCGAACAAGCCGGGCGCCTGCGCGACGCCGTGGTGCACTACGACGACCTGCTCAGCCACACCCCACACAACCTCGATGGCCACCTGGGCCGCGGGCGTTGCTTGGTCGATCTGGGCGACTACAGCGCGGCAATGAGCGACTTCACGCGCGCAGAAGACATCGCGCCGGACTCTGCCGAGCCGGTGGTGGAGATGGGCAACCTGTTCTTCGCACGCAAGGAGTGGAAGAAGGCCATTGGCTACTTCGACCATGCCTTGTCCATGAACAGCAAGCACGTCATGGCGCTGTGTCGGCGGGGCATCTGCCACTACCACCGAAAGCGCTACGACGCCGCAAACAAGGACCTTCTCGCGGCGCAACGCCAGGGCGCGGACGTCCCCGGCTTGGATCGCTACATCCGCATGGCTGCCAAGCGGGCGAGCGGGAAGAACTGACCAACCCGGTGCGCCTGCCCTGTCCTCGCCGTGGTGATGGCGAGAAGAGCAGCGGTCGCTCTTTCCGGCAGGCGCCCACTTCGCGGTGACGTTTCTGGGCGGGTCCCCGTGCGGCGCTCAGGCACGCCTGCCGGTCTCGACGTGAGGCGGCAGGTCGGTGCGCGTGGCCGTCGACGAATTCCCCATCAAGATCCCGGCCCCACCGGCCGACTCCCGAGCAGGGCACTTGTGGCCATCGGCGCCCACTGCGAAGCACAGTTCGCACTCCACCGGCGTGGGTGCGCACCAGAGTTCCCAAGTCGGGGGGGACAGAAACCCCAAGCTGTTGATGTTATTGAAGTCACCGTTCTGGCACTGAACTTGCAACCGGTTCCTGTGTCTCTGCGCAGCCGCTCGGCTCCGCGAAGACGCCGACCCGGAACGCAAGCCCACGGTGAGACCCATGAACGCAGCCCCGCAGCAAGAGCGCCTCTACGCCCACCGCAACAAGACCGTCGCAAAGAGCTTCTACCGGCACCTTCGCACCGAAGGCTTCACCCACCAGCAGATCATCGCGCTGTCCACCGAGCTGCTTGAGCTGGTGACCGACGACATGCGGGACGGCGGCGCAGCAGAAGCCCGCTGAGGCCGCTGCGGGTTCGGCGGTCCTCACACTGCCACCTGTTTTGCGCGCCTCGTCCGTTCAGCTGCCGCTTCCCACATGCGTCGTCGTGGGGGGCAGGTCCAGCACGGACATCAGCTCCCGCCACTCCCGACCCGACAACGCCGTCTGCTCGCGGGTGATGCGCTCACCCGCCAGGGCGCGACGCACGATGTCGACCGCGCCCCGGGACAAGAACGCCCCGCCGAGTCGGTAGTCGCTGAACGCTTCCCAGCTCAGCGGAACCCACTCCGCCACCATGTCGCCGATGACATCCGCGTAGACCCGGATCTCATGCTGCGCGTGGGGATGCTTGCGCAGCGACAAGAAGTGCAGGAGGTTGTGCAGATCAACCTTCCAGTACCACTGCGTGTACGTGCTGAGGGTCAGGCCAATCCGCGCCAGCTCACGGGCCAGGCCGTGCTCATCCATCAAGCGCTCATAGCTGTCGAAGGTCTGCATCGCGTCGCGGCGCAACAGCGACAGCACCTCAGCCGCTTGGTCCGCCGTCAGGGCATCGCCGCGCCCTTGCTTGTTCGACCGCGACTGGACCGCCAAGTCCTCGGGCCGAGGCATGTAGAATTCTCGGTCCATCACGCTGTAGCGAGCGCTGTACTCATTGACGTTCGCCGTCCGGTGCCGAATCCACTGGCGCGCAATGAAGATCGGCAGCTTGACGTGCAGCTTGATCTCGCACATCTCGAACGGTGTCGTGTGGCGGTGCCGCATCAGATAGCGGATGAGCCCACGATCTTCGAGCACCTTGCGGGTGCCGCGGCCGTAGGACACCCGCGCGGCCTGCACCACCGCCGCATCGTCGCCCATGTAGTCGACCAATCGCACAAAGCCGTGGTCCAACACCGGCACCGCGCTGAACATGCGGGCCTCAAGGGCATCGACAGTCGGCCGGCGGGTGGTGAAGGTCGCCTCGCGGGCGTCTGCAACCTCCGCGGCAGCCTCAGCAGAAAGGGCAGTTGAGGGGGACGTGGCCACAGGCTCTCCAGGCAATAGCGGACCGGCTCCTATCACGGGGCCCGACCCACCGCGCCCCCCAGCAGATTAGGCGCCCACGACCCACCGACGGAGCCCGCAATGTCCGAACGCACCAAAGCCCTGCGTGCCCACCAGGCCGCATGCAAGCGTCGGGAAAACGCCTACATTGACCCAGTGACGGGCAATTTCGTCATGACCGCATCGTACCTGGACGCCCGCGGATACTGTTGTGGGGCAGGCTGTCGGCATTGTCCCTACCCTGCCGACGTGCAAGCTGAAGCAGGCCGCCCCTTGGACGCAGAGTGCTGGGAAACCCCCGAGCGCTGAGCGCTGTCGCCTTCACCGGCGCCAATTGTTGGAGACCACATGAGCGATGGATTTGTCGACAACATTGCTGAACAGGCAATGCTCGCCCTCAAAGGGGACGACCCGCAGGCGGCCGCGCGCAGCCTGCGCAAGCTGCTGAAGACCGCCCCCGATCGACTCGACCTCCACCACGCCTTGGCCGTGACCGAGCTGCGGCTGGGCGACCCCCAGGCTGCCCTCGCCATCTGCGAGGCCGCGGAGGCCAAGGCCTATGAAGCGCGGGACGAGCGGGCCGGCATGATCATGCCCCAGCTCATGCTCGTGCGGGCCAGTGCTTTCGAGGATCTGCGCGCCCCCGCCGGCGCCGAAGCGGCCTACCGCATGCTGCTGGAGCACGAGCCGCTCAACCCCCGCGCCACCCAGGGGCTCGCCCACTTGCTGCTCGCTTGGGGCCGCACGTCTGACGGGCTCAAGGCGCTGGACGAGTACATCGAAGCCGCCCAGGACGAGCCCCAGTTCATTGAAGGCACCGAGGCGTTTGGCGACAACCTGCGGGCCTTCATCCGCAACGACATCCACCCCGAAGAGTTCCTCAAGGCCCACCGGGGCTCCTACGTCCAGATGTTCGACCACTACGCCAAGACGATGGAAGAGAAGGGCTGGATGGCCGAAGCCGCCCGCATGACCCGCGATGACGACGGCAACCTTGTGCCGATCATCCCCGAGGGCGCTCGCCCCTATGCCTCAGTGCGCGTGGACTTGGTCGACCCCCAGTCCGGCCAGCCGGGCCGCATTGGTGAACAGCCGATGATCGTCGCGTTGGCCGACTACCAGCCGCTCGCCCATGCGCCCGTCATCATCCCTTGGCGGGAGCGGGACTGGCCCTTCCCCTTGTACGTCAGCAGCCAGTGCCCGTGGAACGACCTCGTTGTGCAGGTGCGATTCGCCGACCAGAACACTGATGCAATCAGCGTTCTCGATGGTGTCGCGGGCGACTGGTACAGCGCCGGCTTCGATGGCCGCTTCGGCACCTCCGACGCCGGACGCTTCCACGAGATCTCTGACCTTGAGCTCGCCGGCCTCGGTGCCGCACGCTTCAGCATCGACGCCGGTCGTGCTGAGGTCAGCGCCATCCACGACCTGCTGCGCCGCCTCACGGTCCTCCATGGCCAGCACCCGATCGCCGCAGTGCTCTTCGGGCGTGGCTACCTGCCCGCGTGAGCCGCGCCTTGCTGCTGGGTGCCGTGGGTGCCGTTGTCCTCAGCGGCTGCGGCCCCAAGGCGCCCCCTCCCCGCCCGATGGATCCGGCCATCGCCCACATCGGCGCGTGGTTCGGGACCGGGATGGCCTTCCCCGACGGCGAGCTGTGTTTGGTGTTCTGCCCGGATGGGCGCCTGTTCTCGGTGGCCGGACGGTGCGGCACACTCGACAGCCCCCGCGCGTGGACCTGGACCCGGGAAGGCGAGCTGTTGCGCATCTCGGACGGTG
>ERZ887849.3998-NODE-3998-length-10664-cov-7.682439_pt1 | contig 10664 bp, 6 predicted proteins | sample MGYA00521267_ERZ887849 | MGnify/ENA primary metagenome ERZ887849 (study PRJEB32303, sample SAMEA104408601) | aquatic metagenome | biome: Brackish water; feature: Pelagic; material: water | place: Baltic Sea | collected 2014-06-06T16:11:00 | depth 2,863 m ... | reverse complement strand
CGTCCCAGACACGACTTCTAAAATCAATTTTACAGATGATGATACTAAATTTGATACTCAAGGTGTGCAATTTGTTATCAATCCTAATGATGAATTTGGATTAACTAGAGCTATGTGGTTAAAAGAAAAACAAGGGGCATCAATTGATGTAATAAATGTTGGTAACTCATCATCTGAGCCTACACTTAGAAAAGCTTTAGCAATTGGAGCTGATAAAGCTGTAAGAATTGACGCAGAACCTCTAGATGGATTTTTTGTTGCTAAACAAATAGCTGAATATGTCAAAACTCATTCTTACGACTTGATTATAGCCGGAAGAGAATCAATTGATTATAATGGCGCTATGGTTCCAGGACTTATAGCTGGGTTTTTGAAAATAAATTATGTTACTAATTGTACTAAACTAGAAATTGATAACGGTAAAGTTGAACTTGATAGAGAAATTGATGGAGGAAAAGAAACTTTAAGCTGTAGCCTCCCTCTTATCATTGGAGGTCAAAAAGGGTTAGTTGAAGAAAGTGATTTAAGAATTCCAAATATGAGAGGAATAATGCAAGCTAGACAAAAGCCTTTGGAGGTTTTAGAGGCGTTTGATTTTTCTTCAAATACTAATATTATTAAATTTTATAAACCAGAACCTAAGCAAGCTGTTAAACTTGTTTCAGCTGATAATCTTGATGAATTAATTAATCTGCTTCACAACGAAGCTAAAGTTTTATAAATTATGTCTGTACTTACTTATATTGAGTCCTCAAACGGAAAAATTAAAAAAAGTGGTTTTGAGTTAGCTTCATACTCATGCGAATTAGCAAAACTATTGAACACTAGTGTTGTTGCTTTAACAATTAACACAGATGATGTTAATGAATTAAGTAATTATGGTATTACTAAAATAATTAAAGTAAATAATGAATCTTTAAACAAATTTAATGCTAGCACTTTTGCAGATGTTATTTCAAAGGCGTGTAACCATTTGAACTCTAATCATATTGTATTAAGTAGCAGCTTAGATTCAAGATATTTAGCTCCATTATTAGCAGCTGATATTAATGCTTGTTACGTTAATAATGTGATTGGACTTCCAAGTGATTTAGCTCCCTTTACAATTAAAAGAACTGCTTTTACAAATAAAGCATTTAGCGATTCATCAATTAATTCAGAAAAAATAGTCATTGGGTTATCTAATAATTCATTTGGTTTGATTGAAAACTCTGTCGAAACAGAAATAGAAGATTTAAAAATTGAAATCCAAGCATCAGGTTTAACGGTAAATTCATCTGAAAAAGTATCTGGCCAAATTTCTATTGCAGATGCAGATATTGTTGTTTCAGCAGGAAGAGGAATGAAAGGGCCTGAGAATTGGAATTTAATCGAGGATTTAGCTGATACACTGGGTGCTGCAACTGCTTGCTCAAAGCCAGTATCTGATATGGGCTGGAGACCACACAGTGAACACGTAGGACAAACAGGAAAACCTGTTGCCACAAATTTATACATAGCTATAGGTATATCAGGAGCAATCCAACATTTAGCAGGAATTAATTCTTCTAAAATCAAAGTAGTCATCAATAACGATCCTGAAGCGCCATTTTTTAAAGCGGCAGATTATGGAGTGGTTGGAGATGCCTTTGATGTAGTCCCAAGATTGAATGAAAAACTAAAAGAATTTAAAGCTCAAAACTCATAAATTTTTAATATTTTAGAAGTAATTATTTACCTTCTAATTGAATGAGTTTAATTCGCCTAACAATAGACAGAATATCATACAGCCAAAACACCAATGGTGCATATGCATTACTTTTATCTGAAAAAGATGGTGAAAGAAAGTTGCCTGTTGTTATTGGGGCTTTCGAAGCTCAGTCAATAGCAGTAGCATTAGAAAAAGAAATTAAACCCACTAGGCCTTTAACTCACGATTTATTTAAAAAATTTTCTGATTGTTTTGATATTAAAATAAAACAAGTAATAATTCATAAAATTATTGATGGTGTTTTTTTTTCGAGTCTAATCTGTGTCAGAGACAAAATTGAAGAAATTATTGATTCTAGGACATCCGATGCCATTGCGTTAGCTATTAGATTCAATTCTCCAATATTCACTTATGAAAGTGTTCTTGAAAAAGCCGGAATAATAATTAAACACGGAGGTGAAAAATTAAAAAAAGAAAGTGACAAATCAACAAAAGTTGATTTTAATAAAATGTCTAATAAACAAATTAAAAATGCGATTGAAGTAGCTGTTAAAAATGAAGATTATGAATTAGCAGCAGAACTAAGAGATAAACTAACCAAAAAAAATGAATAATTATTTATTAAATACGATTAGCGAGGAAATTGTACAAAATGATATAATTCTAAGTCAAGGATTTTCTTTTGAAAGTATTTTAAGAGGAATTATAGGAATGGTTTTTTTAGTTTTTGTAGCATATATATTTAGTAGTAATAGAAAAGCAATAAATTGGAAAACCACCCTAATTGGATTGGCTACACAGTTGATTTTAGCAATACTTGTTCTTAAAGTTGAATTTGTTCAGAAAATATTTGAATTTTTCGGTAAAATATTTGTTAAAACTTTAGATTTTACAATGGAAGGAAGTAAATTTCTTCTTGGTGACATGGTTAATGTTGAAAGTTTTGGTTATGTGTTTTTATTTCAAGTTCTTCCAACTATAATATTCTTTTCAGCACTTACATCTGTATTATTTTACTTAGGAATTATTCAAAAAGTTGTAAAAATTTTAGCACTGAGCTTAAGTAAACTTTTAAATATTTCAGGGGCTGAAAGCCTAAGTGTTGCAGGAAATATTTTTCTTGGTCAAACTGAAGCTCCATTGATGATAAAAGCTTATTTAGATAAAATGACTAAATCTGAAATTCTTCTTGTTATGATTGGCGGAATGGCAACGGTAGCTGGAGGAGTTTTAGCAGCATATATCGGATTTTTAGGTGGTGAAGATGAAGTTCTAAAACTTTTTTACGCTAAACATTTACTAACGGCATCTGTAATGGCGGCACCTGGCGCAATAGTAATTGCAAAAATATTACTTCCTCAAACAGATTCAGTTAATACAGATGTCTCCGTTTCCCAGGACAAAATTGGCACAAACTTATTAGACGCAATAGCAAATGGAACCACTGAAGGTTTAAAATTAGCAGCAAATGTTGGAGCAATGCTATTGGTGTTTATAGCTTTTATAGCTATGATTAATTTTGGTTTCGAAAAAGCCGGGTCAATTTCTGGATTAAATTATTGGATAAGTGAAAATACAACCTACCAATTTCTTTCAATAGAATTTATTCTAGGTTATGCATTTTCACCAATAATGTGGATAATTGGAGTTGCAAAACAAGATATGGCTTTAATGGGTCAACTTTTAGGAATCAAATTAGCTGCCAGTGAATTTATTGGCTATATGCAATTAGCTGAGCTTAAAGATATTTCAAATGTAGTGCATTTACAATACGAAAAATCAATTATTATGGCTACATACATGTTGTGTGGATTTGCCAATTTTGCTTCGATTGGAATTCAGATTGGCGGAATTGGTTCTTTAGCTCCTAGCCAAAGAACTAACTTATCAAAATTTGGAATGATTGCAGTTCTAGGTGGAACTTTAGCGTCATTATTATCTGCAACTATAGCGGGAATGATAATTGGTTAATATTTTTTAATAAGTTAAAGAATATTTTTATGTTCAATTTTAGTTAATTTATATTTTTGAATTTTTATATTTAGATGAAACAATATTTAGACTTAGTAAAGCACGTACTTGAAAATGGCAATGAAAAATCTGATAGAACAGGCACTGGTACCAAAAGTGTATTTGGATATCAATTACGATTTGACCTTTCAGAAGGATTTCCAATGATCACAACTAAAAAAGTTCACTTAAAATCAATAATTCATGAATTATTATGGTTTTTAAAAGGAGAAACCAATATTGAATACTTAAAAAACAATGGTGTTAAGATTTGGGATGCCTGGGCAGATAAAAATGGAGATTTAGGTCCTGTTTATGGTCACCAATGGAGAAATTGGAACAGTGATGGAATTGATCAAGTTTCGGAGGTAATTAAAACCTTAAAGGAAAATCCAGATAGCAGAAGAATGTTAGTAACAGCCTGGAATCCAGGTGTTTTACCTGACACAAAAAAAAGTTTTGAAGAAAATGTTAAGAAAGGCAAAGCTGCATTGCCCCCATGTCATGCTTTTTTTCAATTTTATGTTCATAACAATAAATTATCATGTCAACTTTACCAAAGAAGCGCTGATATCTTTTTAGGCGTTCCTTTCAACATAGCGTCATATGCATTACTCACTGAAATGATTGCACATGTTTGTGGTTACGAACCTGGAGATTTTGTTCATACTTTTGGAGATGCTCATATATATAATAATCATGTAGAACAACTAAATCTTCAACTTTCAAGAGAGCCAAGAAATTTACCTAAATTAAAGATCTTAAATAAAATTGATAACATAAATGATTTTAAATTTGAAGATTTTGAAATCAGTAATTACAATCCTCATCCACACATTAAAGGAAAAGTTGCTGTTTAATATTATCAAATTCTTAATTAAACATTCTTATTAGTATGTAGTCTCTTGAATTTCAAATAATTAGTGTAATTATTATTTGAAAATCTTCTCTAAAATTAGCAATAATTTAATAACTTGCTTTTTTTTAAAACATTCGTTAACGGCACGCAATTTGCATTTCTAATTAAAAACAAAGACTTTGAAACTAAATAAACAAATAGCTCTTTTTTCAATAATATTTATTTTTGTTATCGGATTAACCAATTACGACAATATATTATTTTCCTACAAGAGATCTGTTCATACAGAAAATCTAGAAAATAGTTCTATCCAATCAACTTATAGTTTGACAAAATTAGAGAGAAGAAAAATTAATCTTCCTCCAAACAAGTACCAGGAAAAAATGTGGGAACTTTCCATGAATCCAATGACTGGAAAAACTGAAATTGATAATTTGTTTGAACTTCAATATGATTTGAATAAATCTAAAAATTCATCTGTTAAGAGTTTTAGTGTTCCTGGAGAATCTGAAGACATGAAATGGGTGAGCAGGGGACCTAATAATGTTGGAGGAAGAACAAAAGGGTTAATGTTTGATCCAAATGATGAAACTGACGAAACAGTATTTGCTGGTGGAGTAAGCGGTGGTCTTTTTAAAAACACTAGTATCTCAGATGGTAACACATCTGAATGGACACACATTAAAGGTATTCCAGAAAATATTCCTGTATCTTCTATTGTTTACGATCCAAACGATTTAAAAACTTTTTATGTTGGGACAGGAGAATCTTACACTGGGGCAGAAGCTTTAGGAAATGGATTATGGAAATCAACTGACGCAGGTGAAACTTGGACAAACGTTTTTGGAGGAAAATCCGAAACAGAAACCGTTTACAGAAGTGAGGGTAACAGTGTTAAATTTCCTAATGACAATTCGTTAGGTCCCTACGCATACATAACTGCTGGATTTGGAGGATCATTATCAAAAACTCCAATAGTAAGGGATCTTATTTTAGCAAACGATGGCAGCACTGTTAATAATGGATCTAATGAAAATGCAACTGGAACAACCAACGATGCTTGTCAAGCCTTAACTAACGGATCTGAAATTGCTGGTAATATTGCTTTTATTGAAAGAGGGGTCTGTGCTTTTGTAGATAAAGTTAAAAATGCTCAAGACGCTGGTGCAGTAGCCGTTATTGTGGTAAACAGAAATGATGATAATAGAACAGACTATACTCCTGCTCCAATTACAATGGGTGGAAGTGATAGTTCTATCACTATTCCTTCAGTAATGATTAACGGAAATTATAAAACTAAAATTGTAAATGCTTTAAACGCAGGAAATGTTACTGTTTCTTTAGCTTTTGAAAACTTTGCTAGCACTGGCAGAACTGTAAGCCCTGGAATATTTTATATTAATGATGTTGTCGTTAGAGACAATGACGGAGTATCCGAAGTGATTATTGCTGCTGGTGTGTCTACACATCGTGACGATTCAAACCACCTTTTTGGAGTTGACGATTATGGAATATGGAAATCTAACGATAATAATTCCTCTGTTTGGGATAAAGTCCCTTTTGGAATAAATGATGGTGCTTATCAATACCAACCAATGGATTTAGAACTTGCACCTGACAATAAATTATGGGCTTCAACTACCACAAATCATAGAGGTTCTGGTGGAGGTACTATTTTAGTGGCTAATACGGATATAACAGCTTTTAGTGTTAAACATACTATTACATACAATGATGGTGCAAATACGGCTAGAAGAACTGAACTTGAAATTGCTTCAAATGGAGATATTTATGCTTTAGCTGCAGAAAATCCTGTGACAATTATTAAATCTACGAACGAATTTGCTACAGCACCTACTCCATTAACTCTTCCAAATGATGAAGATAGCGGAATTGATGCAGATGACTTTACCAGAGGGCAATCCTTTTATGATCTTATGATCGAATCTGACCCTAACAATCCAGAAACTATATATGCAGGTGGTATTGATTTATTTAAATCTACAACTGGAGCAGAAAATGCAACTTCGAATCCTTGGGAACAATTCACGCATTGGTATAGCGGTTTTGGCCAACAATTTGCTCATGCCGATCAGCACAATATGGCTTTTGGTAATTACGATTCTTCAAAAAAAATATATGGAAATGACGGTGGAATTTATTTTAGTCAAACTAATGGTTCATCAGAAGAAATATCCTCTAGAAATTTTAATTATGTAACTGCTCAATTTTACACCATAGGAGTTGCGCCATCAGAAATGTTTAAAGATTTAAATAAACAAATTTCAGGAAGAGACCTTTCGAATTGGACTACAAAAAATAAAGTTGTAACTGGAATTACAGATGTATTTTTAGCTGGAGCTCAAGACAACGGCACACAATTTCAAACTGATAGAGAAAATAGAATAACCTCTAGTATTGATGTTTCTGGTGGAGATGGAGCTGCTTCTATGTTTTCTCAAAATTTAGACAAACCTTATTTTATTTCAAATTATGTATATAACAATTCTGTAGAGGCTTATGATTTTATAAGCGATAGTAACTTTATAATTAATAATGAAAGTGGAAGTAACGGAGACTTTATTAATGTCCAAGCATTAGACTCAAATTATGGTATTATTTATTCTAATTATACTGGATCAAATTTCGAAATAAAAGCGTACTATGATTGGGACAATTTTGCTGAAGATGATAAAAACACTAACGCACCTAGCCGTATTCTTTCAAGTGGAATGATGACTGCAAATGTTTCTGCATTAACAGTTTCACCACACACAACTAATTCTTCAACTTTAATGATTGGATTAGAAAACGGAGTAGTTATTAAAGCAGAAAATGCAAATACAGCGAGTCCTACTTACAGTAATATTACTGGAAATCAATTTCTAGGAAGCGTATCTGATATTGAATTTGGTCTTACAGAAAATGAAATTTTTGTAACCTTCCATAACTATGCTGTCAAAAATATATTTTACTCAAATGATGGAGGAGAAACATGGTCAAATAAAGAAGGTGATATTAATAATGGTGGTCTTCCAGATATTCCTGTAAGAGCAATATTACAAAATCCAATAGTGCTAAGCGAAGTTATTGTTGGAACTGATTTAGGAGTTTGGTATACGAAAAACTTTAATGACGAATCTCCAAAATGGTTTTCAGCCTTCAACGGAATGAGCAATGTTAGAGTTACAGACCTTGATATGAGAGACGACTATAAAGTGTTTGCTTCAACCTATGGAAGAGGTGTTTTTTCATCTTACTTTTCGTCAGATGGTCCATTACTTCAGTTAAGTACCCCAGAAGCTAAACTAACTATTGGACAAGGTGAGACTGGATCTTTTGTTGTAAAGCATAGAGTTTTTTCAAGCTATGATTTTGAAACTACATTTTCTGTAGAAGGTTTACCTGACAACAGTACTTTATCTTACTCTCCTTCAAATCCTGTTACTATAAACAGTGATGGCGAATTAACTATTGAAATCACAGTTCCTGATACAGCAGAAGCTAAAAGTTATCCTCTAATAGTAAATGCAACAGCAGCTGGTCAAACAATTGAATCTGTAGGAATTCATCTTGAGATTCTTTCAAATGATTATGATAATGATGGAATAAAAAACAGCGAGGATAATTGTGAAAACACTTATAATCCAGATCAAAAGGATTACGATGGTGATGATATTGGAGACGTTTGTGATCCAAACCCTATTCCAAATGACACATTTACTTTATTTTATACAGATGAAGTATGTAGATCATCAAACAATGGACTTATCGATCTTACAATCAAGGGAGATTTCGAAATTCCTTTCACTGTCTCAATTACTAGTAATTTAAGTGGTTTTAATTTTTCACCTGAAATAATTGATGCTAAAACTTGGCAATTGTCTGGCTTACAAGCTGCGAACTATGAGCTATGTCTAACTAACGATAGTTTCCCAAGTTATAAGCAATGTTACAATCTTAATATTGAAGAACCTGTAGACTTAAGTGTTCTTACTAGTATAAACAGGGAAAATAGACAAGTCTTATTAAATCTAAGAGGAAGCGATAGTTACAATATAATTTTAAATGGAGATTTAATTAAAACCTCTAGAAACAATATAGATTTATCATTAAAAGCCGGATTTAACACAATCAAAGTAACAACTAACATAGAATGTCAAGGAATTTTTGAAGAATCAATTTTTATATCTGAAGACATTTTATTTAGTCCAAATCCTGCTGATGATTCCTCGAAACTTTGGGTTGGTGGAAATGACGATAATATTAATATGACTTTATTTGATATTTCAGGAAGAGTTATATGGACAAAAGATGATAAAGTTCCTTACAATAGATCTGTAAGTGTTCCTTTTTCTAATATGAAATCGGGTATTTATATCTTACAAGTCGATTCAAAAACAGTAAATAAATCAATAAAAGTAATCAGAGAGTAATGAAAAAAGTATTATTATCTACGGTATATATTTTAAGTCTATTTTTAATCTCATGTGGAGGTGGGGACACAGAAGGAGGAGATGGTAACGGAGGTGGTCCAGTGGATCCCCCTACACCACAAAAACCTTCTAAAGCAGTTTTAAGTAAGCCAGAAAATAACACAGAATGTTTGGAAGTTGATGCAGTAAAATTTGAATGGAATGCGTCCGAAAATACTACATCTTATACATTGAATGTTAAAAATTTACTTACAAACGAGATTAGTACGAATACAATTACTTCAACTTCAGCTGAAGTTACACTAACAAAAGGCTTTCCATACTCCTGGCAAATTATATCAACTAATTCAACAAGTTTTATAGCGGAAAGTGATAAATGGAAATTTTATTTATCAGGTGAAGCCTTAAAAAATCATGCTCCATTTCCAGCAGAAATACTAACTCCAAAGCCTGGATCATCTGTAAGTTCTGGTAGTGTATCATTGTCATGGTCCTTTTCTGATATTGACGCCAATGACACTCATAGTTTTGATCTATATCTTGATCAAGATGGAGATGATCCTGCTACAAAAAAAATTGTATCTAATTATGGTGCAAGAAAAAGAACAGTCTCTTTAACCACACCTGGAGTTTATTATTGGAGAGTAGTAACAAAAGATAATCACGGAACATCATCAGATTCTGGTATATCAACCTTTACTGTTTTAGAATAAATACTAAACGAGAGATAAAAAGTAATCGATTTCACTTTTAGTATTATAAAAATTAATACTTATTCTAATACCATTTCCTCTTTGAGAACAGATGACGTTGTTATATAAAAGGTGTTTATATAATTTTTCATCTCCCTTTATATTAAAAATATTAGAATGATTATTTCTTTTTAAAATCTTAGTGTCTAATAGTTTTTTAGTTTTTAATTTATCTAAAGCATAGATAGAAAGTAAATTAATTTTTTTTTCAATTTTATCGATTCCATAATTTGATATTTTTTTTAAAGAAAAAAGTAAACTTCCAAAACTTAAAGTATCATGGTGTCCAGGCTCAAAGAGATTAAGGAAATTTTTCTTTTCTAATTTAAAATGAGAATTTAGAAATCCTTTGTTAAATGAAATAAAACCGTTACCGTATCCACCTAACATCCATTTATATCCACTACTAATTAAAATATCTATTGAGGAGTTTTTAAAATCAAAGTATTTAGTCCCGCAAAACTGCGTACCATCAGCAATTATTAAAATATTTGGATAATCTTTCTTAATTTGTTTAATAAAATCTAAATCAATCAAAGTCCCATCTATATGCTGCACAATTGAAAAAATAAGTAAATCTGGATTGTGTTTTTTAATTCCATTTAAAATCTGATTCTCAACATTAAAGTTATTCTTAACAAGAACATGATTTAGTCCTGATAAAGCTACCTGACTTATTATGCTAGTATAATCACCTTCAACTAATAAAACTGTTCGATCTGATTTAATAGTTTTTAATAATAAACTTAAACCAATTGAAAAATTTTGAACAAGAAATGTAGTCAAATCAATAGATCCTAAAAATTTATTTATTTCAAGTTTAGTTTGATCCAATAAACTTTCATGATTTAGTCTAAACTGACTTCCCCTGTTTAAAAAATCAATTTCGTGTTTATTCCTCCAACTAAGTAATTCAC
>ERZ887849.3986-NODE-3986-length-10689-cov-8.023227_pt1 | contig 10689 bp, 6 predicted proteins | sample MGYA00521267_ERZ887849 | MGnify/ENA primary metagenome ERZ887849 (study PRJEB32303, sample SAMEA104408601) | aquatic metagenome | biome: Brackish water; feature: Pelagic; material: water | place: Baltic Sea | collected 2014-06-06T16:11:00 | depth 2,863 m ... | reverse complement strand
CTCCACCTGTTTTGGAAGCAGTGTGTAAATATTTTAATTCAGTGGAAGCGGAGGACCGACTAAAGGCCGCTGCAATAGGCCCTGGTAAAGAACGCACACGAATATCTGAGATTAGATCGGACTTCGTTCATTGGCTCGATCGTCCTTTAATGCCAGAGTTGGAGACTTTTTTTGAAGGGATGGATGCCATAAGAGCTGCTATAGCAGAATCACTGTTTTTATCGCTTCGAGGATATGAGTTTCATCTTGCTAAATATCCAAAGGGTGCGTTCTACAAACCCCATTTTGACCAATTCAATACTCGTGAAAATCGGATGATTTCTGTGGTCATTTACCTTAACGAGAACTGGAAACCGGAACACGGTGGTGCCTTGAAATTGCATAAGCCACAAGAAAGACTGATTGAGCCGGTCATGAACAGAATGGTCATGTTTCGATCGGATACTGTTTTACATGAAGTGCTGCCCGCGCATGAAACTAGGCGAAGCTTAACGGGATGGCTTTTGAAACATCCTGCAACCGTAGGGGTTCTTGGAATATAAGCTACGTCTCGGTAATGAGATACGATTTGCCACATCCGATGGAATTCGGCGCTAAGCGCTAGGAATTGGTGCAAAGTTGATATTGAATTCACACGATGACTGCTAAAGTTGCCTTAAATTGGGTGTATCAAAATCATTTAAAATGAGACGAATACTTCTAAGTATCCTATTTCTGTTTAGCGCAATGCTATCCTCACAAACCCTAACTCAAACCATCCGTGGTACCGTGGTTGATTCTGAATCCAAATTTCCTTTAGCAGATGCCATGGTTGTTTGTGATGCTCAACAAGCGTTCACTGATGAGTTTGGTCAATTTTCTTTCGAAGTGGAGATCGGTCGCAAGGTTGTCGCTGTTCAATTGTTTGGTTACGAACCGAAAAGCACCGTCGTCGAACTGAATTCTGCAAAGCAAGCGGTCATTCGCGTAGAGATTACAGAAAGCACTGTTAAATTAGACGAAGTAGAGGTTGTAGCAGCCCCAAGAGGTGATGTTAAAAACGAAATGGCATTAGTTTCCGCACGCAAATTTTCGGTTGAGGAGACTAATTTGTACGCAGGCTCGAGAGGCGAGCCCGCGAGAATGGCTACGAATTTTGCCGGAGTTCAAGGCTCTGATGATTCCCGTAATGATATCGTCGTTCGCGGTAACACACCTGCGGGTATTCTTTACAGATTTGAGGGAATAAATATTCCCAATCCCAACCACTTCGCTATACCAGGGACTGGAGGTGGACCTGTGACGATCTTAAACAATAAGTACATTCAGAGCGGTGATTTCTATACTGGCGCTTGGCCAGGCGAATATGGAAATGCCATTTCTGGTGTTTTTGATCTTGAGATGCGCGATGGTAATAATGCTACTCCGTTCGAGGGGTCGTTTCAGTTCGGTTTATTGGGCGTAGAACTCATGGCTGAAGGTCGAATAGGTGAAGACAAGCCCAATGCACCTTCATACCTGTTATTAGGCCGTTACAGTACCTTGGGAATGGCGGATGCCTTAGGCATTCCTCTCGGGACTACAGCTGTGCCCTTGTATGCAGATGGAGCCTTTCGTTTTTCTTTCCCACAAAAAGACGGTTCTAAACTGAGTTTTTGGGGTATCGGCGGTACTTCTGATCTAACCATTGACGTTTCAGGTACCGACGGTGATCCTTTTACTGAAGAATTTGAAAGCTATGGTACCGTAGATAGAGATCAATATTTCGATACGCACATGGCTACAATTGGTGCTACATATAGTAAGCGCTTAAGCAAAGTGAGTTACGCTAAAATGGGCGTAGCTGCGTCACGCGCAAATATTCACGCTGTAAACAACAAAGTTTGGCGTAGCATAGACTCCACAGATGCAAATAATTTAACCTATAGTGTAGACCGTGTAGAGAAGATATTAGATTACCGTTACGTTGAAGATAAAATTCACTCCTACTACCACTACACAAAAAAGTTTGATGCACGTCGCTCTTTAAAAGTCGGTGTAAACGTAGATTATGTAATGGGTAGTTACCATGATTCAACACGCATTGTGAATGGAATCACTAACGTGGTTTTTGATTGGGAAATGCCATGGAACAGTAACGATTCTTATGCAAATATCCAGCCTTTCCTGTCTTACAAACATCGCTTGACTGACGCTTTAACAATGACCGCTGGAGCTACAGCGTTCCACAGCACAATCAATAGCAACAGCACTAGTTTATTTGAGCCACGCTTAGGTTTTAATTACGACATGGATAAGAACAACAAGTTTTTCACCGGCGCTGGATACCATACTCAAATGCAAAGCAGCTACCTCTATTACTACGAAGGCTCTCAGGCATTGGACGACTCGACTGTACTAGGAACTACCTACAATAAGGATATGGGCCTTACTAAAAGTGCACATGCCGTTGCAGGTTGGGAGCATAATTTTGACTATCCTATTCGTTTAAAATTGGAGGCTTACTATCAATATCTGTGGAATATACCTGTCGAACAACAAGCCAGTTACTTCTCTTTGGTCAATGGCGGTTCAGGTTTTGGTAGATTATGGGCGGAGCCACTTGAAAATAGAGGTTTAGGAAGAAATTATGGTCTTGAATTCACCATGGAGCATTACTATAGAAACGGATTCTACGGATTGTTAACGGGTTCTATTTTTGATGCGAAATACAAAGGTTCGCAGAACCTAGATGCACTGCCAGGAAGTGCAGACGACGTATGGGTTAATACGCTGTTTAATGGACGTTATGCAATGAATTTAGTTTTGGCGCGTAACATCTCTGTTGGGGATTACGGTATTCTAAATTTAGGTACGAAGGTTAGTACCATTGGAGGTAGATGGTTTGGTACGGTTGATGAAGTGAAGTCTACTGAAATGTCAGAAATAGAGTACGTGAACGATGCTACTTTCAATACGGAACAGTATAATGCGTATTTCAGATTGGATTTGAAGGTAGGATACAAATGGAATTATTCTAAACTTTCGCATGAGTTTGCTTTGGATATTTCAAACATTACCAACAATAAAAACATACTGACATTAACCTACATCCCTGAAAGAGATGAAGGCGATAGGGTTCAGGAAAATTACCAGCTCGGTTTATTCCCTGTATTCTACTACAAAGTTGATTTTTAAAATCAACGATTATAAATAAAGAAGCCGCGCAGTTCATGCGCGGCTTTTTTTTGAATTCGAAGATCTTATTTCTGGCGGTAGAACCGGTGCACCACAGCATCGATACTAAGGGAGAAGAACCCGTAGTGTGAGGTATACGTTACTGTAGGATCTTTAGGAAGAATAATGTGTTCATTAACGTAAACGGCCTCGTGTTCAAGTGTACCGTCTTTCGCGTATTTAGTTCCTTTGAAACTGTGTTCGTCTATTGCATCAACAACAAACCAGCCACCTTCGCCTAAGCCACCAAGCCATTGTGCATGCGCAGGTAAATGCGCCTTGCGCTGCGGCTCATCGATATCACCCTGAATTTGGTCATCTGGGCGCGTGTTAGTGTACTTAGTCAAGGCACTTTCGAGTAAGCCAGCACTCAAATCTGAGATGCTGTGTCGTCGTGATTTATCTAAATATTGTAGCGTTCCTCCTTCAAAGCTATAAATGGTGTCTTGTGATTTTGCCGCAACCACATTGAATAGCGGAGTGGGGCGAACGGTTAGGGGATATTTTAATTTTGTTCCTACCGTACCGTCTTCATTTGCTGCTTTCATTGTCTCAGTGACATAGCGCGCGCAATTACTCGCAGATTTATACAAGCCATTATAGGGAAAGTGTCCTTTCTGGATCATATCATCGGCATATGACTTCGCCTTGATAAAGTTGATTGTCTTACTAACAGAGAAGACCAGAGGTCCATATCCGTGCGTGTATTTTGATTTGCCATCTAACTCTGCCGCGATCTCTTCGACATTTTGTAAATCACCATCTTCATTAAACACAGCTTTTGTTGACAGCTTTAAATCTGGGTCAGTGTATTTGTTTCGAGCACGACCAAAGCCGCGTGGCGTAATGTACCGACCGAAGTCGTAGTAAAGTACCTCGTTTGACTGCGGATTAATAAGGCAAATGGCAGCATGCCCTACGCGCATATTGAGATTCTTCAGAACCCCGGCCTTTTTCAAGAAAATTGCTAGACTTTCATCCGCACGAGCGGTGCATTGAGGCCAAGCAATAACTATAGCGGTATCTAGGTGTGCCATGTGTTAGTTTCAGAACAATTCAAAAATACACTAAATAGCAAAATGTTACCATTAGGTTAAGCCGGTCTTTGTTAACACCTCTTGATAATCCTTAAAAACGCAGTGAGCTCCAGATTCGAGTAACTCTTCAGCGGATTTAGAAGTGCATATTCCCATGGCTTTTGCGCCAGTATTTAAGGCCGCTTTGATTCCTGAACTCGTGTCTTCAAACACCCAAACATCTGTTGGATTGGCTGGGGCCTTAAATTCAAGGAGATTGAGGCAGTTATTGAAGATATCTGGATGGGGTTTTCCACGTGACACGTCTTCAGCTGTTTGAACGATAGTGAAGTATTGTTCTAAGGCTAAAGCCTTAAGAATAAACGCAGCATTAGCACGGTTACCCATGGTACCCAATGCGAGTTTTATAGATTGCTGTTTTAAGGCACTTAAAAAGTCATAGAGGCCATTAACAGGCTTTATGAATGGAGCATATATTTCGCGATATAAAGCCTCTTTTTCTGTACCGATACGTTCGCTTTGTTCGATAGTTACTTCTTGACCGAAGAACTTTCTGCAGATTTCAAAATTGGTTCCATGCAGGTCAGTTGCAATCTCGTGAAGAGTTTTTGTTTTCCCTCGACGTTCGCATATATGCTGCCAAGCTTTGAGATGAAAGGCATAGTTATCTACCAAAGTACCGTCCATATCGAACAGAACTATTTTTGGAAGCTGCAACATGGTTAAGGCAATACGTGAATTGTAAATTCGTCGATATGGAGCTCGTTCGAAGGCAGTCTAGTAAATGTGCGCATCGAGAGCGTACTTGTGTAGACTTCTTGACCCAAATTAATTGGATCCCAACATTCGTCCGCTCTACCTGAGAATAATTCATTACCCCATCGATCGAAAATGGCATAGGTAGTACGCGTAGGAAGGGAACTCGAAATACAATACGCATCATTTACCCCATCACCATTGGGAGAAAAGGCTGTGGGTACATACATGAGCATATTATCCAAACAATCAACCTCAAGGACACGGGTGATGGTATCTAGATTGTTACAACTGTCTAAAGCAATAAGAGTAAGATTGTGGGAGCCGGCGAATGGGAAGAGTGTGTCGATTTGAGGAGAGGAGTAGGTGACATCGCCCAATTCCATGGCAATAAAAGCGGTGTACCCAACCGCTGTAAGCGTATAATTAGGGCAACCAAATCCCTCATCAATATAGGGTTCGGGTATTAATCGGAAGGAGAGGCTGTCCTCCGACACACAGCCGCTAACGTCGGTTGCTACATAAGGATATACTGCCGTCGAATCTAACCAAAGCTCGGCACTGGTAGTATCTAGCGAAGTCCAATATAAGGTACTTAATATGGGATCCGAAAAATCGACAAAAAGTGAATCACAGTAGGCAGTATCACGGTATGGAGGGACAAAGAGGGAGCCACTCACCAAGTAAATGCTGTCTGTAAACTGACAGTCTCCTAAATCAACAGTTACCCAAAGCCAACCTGGATCATATGCTGTGGTACTTTCTGTGGTATCTCCGTTAGACCAAAGGTAGCTGAGTCCTGGCCCTGCATTTTCTATTTGTAAAACGAGCGGTTGCGTACTACAAACACTCGCCGAATCAAATAAAATGGGTTCATAATCGCTTCCGAAATAATCGAAATCGAAGTAAATAGAATCTACATCTCCGCGATCATCTTCTACAACTACTTTCACTTTAACGGGGCCTGTGTAAGTGGGGTCAATTACAGCATGTAAGAGTGTATCTCTATTGTTTGTATCGACTATAGTTCCAGAACCGATCAGTAACGTTGAGGATCGCACAGTGATACTATCAACACAAGTCAGGAATCCAAAGGTTAGAGGAATGGGTGTAGCACAAAGCGCTCCAAGCGGAACGTCATCTACAGGCTGCGCATAAACTGGATCCAGAAGCTTTAAATCATCATCGAAACCACTGATATAGCCATATAGCCCGGTACTCGAGCCAGACCCAGCGAGAACACCGACATGAAAGGGGACAATACAGTCCAATGTAAAGTTGTTTGATAAGGTGTTTGGGCCAATGTAAACGCCTGACCAATTAGGGTCATAAGTACTTGCCTGTACGGTAATCCCTGCGAACGTTGAAAGTGCTGCACCATTATAGTTGAGTAAAGAAACGGCTGCAGTAGGAATCGTGACCAGCACAGAGGTGGCTAGGCCAGAGGCACGGTTGTATCGAATGGAATTGGAGCCCGTACAATCAACATGAGGAATTTGCGCCATTCCTTGTTCCGGAGCGTTATTCGTTGTTCCAGTCGTGACTTGAAAAATATAAATAGGCTTTGTACTTTCTATTACAAATGGTTTCCCTGGAGCAGACGAATTTCCAACCATACTGTAGGTTCCTTTCGAACCTGCATTTCCGTTGTTTAAAATAGTTGTTCCATCCACGGTGATGGTTGTACTATCTGCAATTGCGACATACATGAAGTAGTCGTTAGGGTAATTCGCCATCCCGCGAAGGACCACGTGTTTGGTACCTAAATGTTCGACAGGGGTGACTTGGTCTATGCCGGCGTCTGCATGAACTGCCGAGGCGTTCAACAAATGGTTGCCACCTGCAGTTACTGCAATAGGTTTTGTAGCGGTAACTCGAGTACCTAAGAGTACATCATTATCCTCCATAGTACTCACCCAGCTTTCACCTGCGTTAAGTGTAAAGGCAACCGTATCCTGTCCGTTATCGAACTGATTGGTGCCGGAAGCTTCAAAAAGTACTTCTGTAGAGTCTTCGATCGCGACTACACTGATGTAGTGCATTCCATGAAATCCCGTGTAGTTTCCAGTTACTGTCGTATTAATCAGTGTTTGAGAGGCAACGTAAAATTCAGTACCTAAGGCATTTCGTCCTTTTGCGGTGATGATTTCTTGATTGTAGGGTTCAACGATTCGTTCCGTAACGGTAACTGGACTTGAAGATTCAACGAAGAGTGCATCTTTGCTTCGTTTTTGATTGGTCCAATTCAGCTCTCGAGCACCGTAAGTACTGGATAGTCCCGCCACGGGTGTCGTAAATGTAACCACACCTACAGCATTTGAACTCACTGTTAAGGTTTGGCTGTAGCTGGTATCGGAATTATAAATCCAAACGTTCGCCGAAGGTGCGGATGTACTCACGTAAAGATGAATATCATGATCACCTGCCTGCCACTCGTAGAGCGGAGGTAAGGCAAAATAGGTATCACTTTGGGAATATAATTTATTGCTGTAGCCAGCGAATAGGAGAAAAAGGCTTAAAATCAGCTGCTTTTGGACCATCCACGTTTTCCTCGAGTTATTTATGAGACCTCCCATTAATGTATCACATGTATAGATCCTCCCTTATTCAAGGTACCACATCTGAAAGTGGTTTGAATCGCGTAAAAATAAACACCCGGTGCAGCGATTTGACCAGCTTGGGTTCTTCCGTTCCATTCAAAATTAGGCGTATCGCTAGAATAAATCAGCGTACCCCACCGGCTGTAAAGATTTAGATTAAACAGTTCCAAACTTTCAGAGGTTACAATGGACCAATTGTCATTTATAAAGTCTGCATTGGGAGTGATAAAATTTGGTACGGTAATAGGGTCGTAATCAGCGCCTAAAAAATTCAGAATAAAAGTCAATGCATCTGTAGCACCTTGGTTATCAGCGACGGTAATTTGAACCTCGAACGGCCCCGAATAATCTGCATCGGGTAGGAGGTACAGTATGGAGTCATTGACATTTGGATCTACGATTGTACCCATTCCCTCGACTATGATGGCTCCAACGACTGAAATACTATCAGTACATGAAGTAAAAGAGAATATTAAGGGTATCGAATCACCGCATTGATCGCCCAGATCAATCGTCGAAACCGCAGATGAGGACGTGGGATCAAGTAATTTTAAATTATCATCGAAGCCACTTATGTATCCAAACAATCCGGTAGTATTACCTTGGCCTGCAAGTATACCTACATGGAAGGCAGTGGGGCATTCTATAGTGAAGTTATTCGTGAGTATGGAGGAGGGAATGTATACACCTGACCATGAAGCGTCATAGGTGCTTTGCTGTACTGCGATATTCAGATTTTGCGTAATGTTTACCCCGTTGTATTTTAAATCATTAATCGCATCAGTAGGAATGGTAACTAATGCTGCTGTCGATAGGCCAGAAGCTCTATTGTAGCGAATGTAAGTAGATCCGGTGCATTCAACTTGAGGTATCTGTGCCATTCCTTGCTCCGGTTCGTGTGTGATTGCCCCTGTGGTTACCTGGAAAACATAAATAGGATGGTTACTTTCTATTACAAATGGTTTTCCCGGCTGATTCGAGTTTCCTTGCATACTAAACGTCCCAGATCTTCCTGCATCAGCATTGTTTAGCACCGTCACGCCATCAACTGAAATGTTCGTTCCATTTTCCGTGGCGATATACATAAAGTAGTCGTTTGGGTAATTCGCTAACCCTCGGAGTACGACATGTTTTGTTCCTAAATGTTCAATAGGAGTGACCTGATCAATACCAGCATCCCCATGATTCGCACTTGAATTTTTTAAATGATTGCCACCGGCTGTTACTGCTATAGGTTTACTCGCTGTAATGTGCGTGCCTAACAAAGCGTCGTTGTCTTCCATGGTAGAAACCCAACTTTGACCTTTGTCTAAGGTGAATGCGACGCTATCTAAGCCATTATCAAATACGCTACCTGCTGGCGCTTTAAATTTGACTTCGGTATTATTCTCAATAGCAACTACGCTTATGTAATGCATGCCCTGATACCCTAAAAACGCACCACTTACTGTAGTAGATATGAGTGTTTGTGAGGCGACGAAAAACTCCGTTCCCAGTGCATTTCTCCCTTTTGCGGTAATGATGTCCTGATTGAAGGGCTCAACAATTTGCTCTGTAACCGTTATTGGCGCAGTAGATTCTATAAATAAGGCGTCCTGATAACGTTTAGAGTTCGACCAATTTAATTCTCGAGCGCCGTATGTACTTTGTAAGGCAGTAACAGGATTTGTAAAACCGACCGTTCCTATGCTCGCCGAAGTCACGGTAATGGTTTGAGAATAAGACGTGTCGCTATTGTAAATCCAAACGGATGCAGCGGGTTCAGCCGTACTAATATTGAGGTAGATGTCGTGATCACCGGCTTCCCACTCATACAAAGGAGGAAGAACGAAATACGTGTCGCTCTGTCCTTTTAACATGTGAGAGAAGACCAAAGTAATGGCGGTAAAAAGGACTTCTAAGCGCATAATAAGTGTACTATTTACACTTACCAAAAATACGTCTTTTATTTCTTACAAATGCCTTGCTATTCATTAGTTTTCAATTAATTTCGCCCCTTCCAATAGAGAGGTGCCTGAGTGGTTGAAAGGGCCCGCCTGGAAAGCTGGTATAGGGGCAACTCTATCGAGGGTTCGAATCCCTTCCTCTCTGCTAAGCATTTAAAACCAGCGCATTGCGCTGGTTTTTTTTATTGGTGCGTGACCGTGAAATCTAATTTTTGCAACAATGTTGCATTTATAGTATATTTGCATAGATTAAAACATCAGAAAATGAAAATGACTTACAAAATCTTACCACTTCTAGCACTCGTTTTATACTCTTGTGAGCCCGTCGATCCGACGGATCCAAATGAAGAGGAGTTGATTACGACATTTACTGTCGATTTAGTTGGCCCAACATCTACCGCTACATTAAGCTATGTCGATATGGATGGTGATGGAGGATCGGCGCCAGTAATTTCCGTTGATTCCCTAGAATCTAATACCGTATATACAGGTAGCCTAACGCTTTTAAACGAAAGTGTATCACCAGCAGAAGATATTACTACGGAAGTATTTGATGAAGCAGATGATCATCAGTTTTTCTTTTATAGTTCTGGCGAAAGTACATTTACCTATAGCGATCAAGATAATGACGGGAATCCACTAGGCTTGGAATTTGAATTAACCACAGGCTCAACAGGGTCTGAGCTTTACACTTTTATTCTTCGACATGAGCCTATTAAAACTGCGGCTGGAGTTAGCGATGGCGATATTACCAACGCTGGCGGTGAAACGGATATAACAGTTGTTTTTGAAATTGTTGTTAAGTAAAGTAAAGCTACTAGTTATTTTGAGTTTTGGGTGGTTGCTTCCAGCAGCTGCCCAAACTTGTTTATACACTATTCATGGAGTTGTTCTGGATGTGCACGACGAGACTCCGATGGAGGAGGTTAGCGTATATCTGCAAGAGCTTGGACTAGAAGTTTGGACAGACGAAGAAGGTCATTTCACCTTCGATAACATCTGCTTAGGAGATTATCATATCATCTTCCAGCATGTGGGTTGCCCTACCCAAAGATTGCTTTTAATTTTAAATAAGGATACAACTTTAAGGGTTGCCCTTGAGCATCACCAGAATATGTTACACGAGGTGGATGTTCATGATCATCATGATGATGA
>ERZ887849.3982-NODE-3982-length-10696-cov-6.509351_pt1 | contig 10696 bp, 12 predicted proteins | sample MGYA00521267_ERZ887849 | MGnify/ENA primary metagenome ERZ887849 (study PRJEB32303, sample SAMEA104408601) | aquatic metagenome | biome: Brackish water; feature: Pelagic; material: water | place: Baltic Sea | collected 2014-06-06T16:11:00 | depth 2,863 m ... | reverse complement strand
CGGAGTATTTTTAAAGAATTTAATGAAGTTTTTTTACTACTCCATCTTTACGAATACCAACTTTATTGAGTAGGTCGAAATTTTGATCAAACACTTCAAGGTACTTCTGAACTATTGTTGAGGTTAACTCAGACTTAAGATTCTGCTCTACAACAGGACGTTGCTCATTAATTTCTGTAAGGTCAACATCAGAAGAATTCGAGAAGGAGTAGTCTACCTTTGCAAGAATAGTAAAGAGCTAGATTAACGCATGGAGAATGCGTTCGCTCATCTGCTGTTATTGCTTAAATCCGATTAACATTACTGCACAACCTGTAACTTTAAAGTCTGTGTCAAGTTCCGTTTCAAGCAAGACTTGAATCGTATTTGCAACTTCAAAATCCCAATACGGAGCGTTCTTATATTTTCTATTTGTGAAAAGAACATTTCCTTCTGAATCTTTCACAGTAAAGATTACGTAATTCTCTTTTCGGCCCACACTGGCGGCTATTCGGTACGTAGACCCACCATATAAGGTTGTTTTAAATTCAGCTTTCTCTCTATCCAGAAATGCCGTGTATACCTGTCCATCCGAAATGAATTTCTTTTCACCAGCTTTTCCTTCTAAATATTTAGAGCAATCTCTTGCAATTTGCTCACAGTCCTGACTAAAGGCCATTGAAGCCAACAAAACAATACAAAAACTATATATTAATTTCAATTTCATATTACGGCTTTAGTTGGTTATTTTTTCACGGATAGAACGGATCTTCATACTTATCTGATTCAAAATATCTGTGTCGATTTTTATTTCCAATTTATGATTCAACATGGTTGTTTTATTCTCCACATCAGTCGTAGGTTCGACATAGGTATATTTTGATTCTATTTTATCAAAATAAAACTGCAAATCATGTAAATCTCCAATTAATTCATCATTTGCACCTTTGGTATTGTACTCTGATAATAAATCGATTATACTCACAAGCGTCCATTGCTGTTCACCTATACGTTCTACAATTCTGGGCGTAGCCTTTTTTATGTTTATTTCGCTTAAAATATACATGGACTCAATCCATCCACCGGCTAAAATCAAGGCTGCATCAGATTTTCTATTCGCATTTTTCAAAAACATATCACCTTGCATAAAGGCGTCTGAAACTAACATCATCAGTGTATCTTGATTCGAGAGATGATCTTCAACTCTTTTCATAAAACTTTTATCAAACGCTCCTGAAAGACCTAGTTTTTTAGATAGTTTCTGAACAGCTGAAAGATATTTTAATGAATAAGAACTTTCGTTGTACAAAGCCGAATACCCTAAATCGGTACCATATAACCCTAAATTTAAAGCTTGAGCCGATTTTGTTGAGTATCCAGAAACATTTCCCGCATCATTCAAGATATCCGAATAAAAAGGCAAGTTCAATTGCTTTATAAGCATTGAAGTTTGAACTGGAGATGGAATACTGAATACTTTGTTATCGAATTTGGTCATCAAAGTCTTGTTTGGGTCTTTGATGTCAGGGTCCATTTCTTTGCCATCACCATCACAAGACATTAAAGTCCCGAATGCGAACAAGGTAGGCACTAGATAGTTAAATATTTTGCGCATAGAATTGGTTTAAACTTGATTAAAAATAGGCAAAATGAAACAACTCACCTCTTTTTTTGATATTTAATTGAACACTGAACTCTTGAAAACCATTAACTTTGATGAAAAAGCACAATGAACAATCGTCCAAGAAGAAATAGAAAATCAAGTGCTATTCGTGATTTGGTGCAGGAAACCCACCTTTCAGTTGACAATTTAATTTTGCCCTTATTTTTAGTTGACGGCGCAAATAAAAAAGAAGTAATTAGCTCTTTGCCAAATATTTATCGTTTTTCTATTGAACTAATGGTAAAAGAGATTGAAACTTGCTTAGAGCTTGGAATTCGCATCTTTGATTTGTTTCCTTCCGTTAAGGATCATTTGAAAGATAAGACGGCGAGCTATAGCTATGCGGAGGAAAATTTCTATTTGCACGCCATCAGAAAAATTAAAGAACGTTTTCCAGAAGTCGTTCTTATGAGCGATGTGGCAATGGATCCTTATAGCAGTGATGGTCACGATGGTTTAGTTGAAAACGGCAAGATCTTAAACGACGAGACACTTGAAATATTAGCTAAGATGTCTGTAGCACAGGCTCAAGCAGGCATCGACATTATCGGACCAAGTGATATGATGGACGGTAGAGTGGGATATATTCGAGAAGAACTTGATTTGAATGGGTACATGGAAACAAGTATCATGGCGTATTGCGCAAAATACGCAAGTGCGTATTATGGACCTTTCCGCGAAGCTTTGAATTCTGAACCGAAGTTTGGAGACAAGAAAAGCTATCAAATGAATCCAGCAAACAAACGAGAAGCGCTTATTGAAGCCGATTTGGACGTTGCGGAAGGAGCAGACATGTTAATGGTGAAACCGGCTACTCTTTATTTGGACGTAATTCACCTGTTGAAAGAAAATCATGATGTTCCAATTACGGCATACAACGTTAGCGGAGAATATGCAATGATTCATGCTGCTTCGCAAAAGGGTTGGTTGGATTATGAATCCGCAATGGCTGAAATGCTTCTTTCCATCAAAAGGGCGGGTGCAGATGGCATTTTGACCTACTTCGCAAAAGATTATGCAAAATTGGCAGCATCTATGCAGTAAAACTCCTTGAATTTTAGTATATTTAAGTAATGGACGAATATAGTTTTTACCCTGATAAACCGCAACTTGAGACCAAGAAGGCGAAGAGTGGATTGGCGATGACGGTTTTTTCAATGGCATTGTTTGTCTTTGGAATGCTTTTTATTTTTCCAGATTTCTTTTCTTTCATTATCCTTTTGCTTATTGTGCTTTTAATTCACGAGCTCGGACATTTCATTTTTATGAAGTTATTCAATTACAAAAACGTACGAATGTTATTCATTCCTTTGATGGGAGCATTTGTGTCTGGATTTAAAGATCGCTATTCACAAAAGCAAAGTTTTGCTGTTGTTTTGGCGGGACCCATTCCAGGAATCACTTTAGGAATAACTTGTTTTTATTACGCCCAAGTTACTCATGCAGCTTGGTTGATGACCATCTCACTTTTGTTTTTATTCTTGAACGTATTGAATCTTTTGCCTTTAGACCCTTTGGATGGCGGACAACTCCTTCGAATTATTATTAGAAAGAACAAAGATTTATTTCAATTCATATTCAGCTTGACATCATCTTTATTGATGATTGGATTTGGACTTTACTTTGAAACGTATCTTTTAATTGGATTTGGATTCCTAATGGCGTTAAGAGTTCGGAGTCAACAGAAAAATTACCAAATCCGTAAGGAATTGAAGGAAGATGACGTTCAATATGAAACAACGTACAATGACCTTAACAACAAACAATACGCTCAAATTAAGCAGATTGTACTTCGACATACGCCTGCTTTAGAAAAGTACATGTCATCAAACACAGAGGAAGACATTGAGCCAATTGTTGCGACACAAGTGAAAAATGTACTTTCTCCGCCAATGAAATATGATGCTTCAATAGTTTTAAGAATTGGAATCGTGCTACTATGGGTATCGGCGATAGTTTTGCCAATAGTCTTTTTGATGAACAACAATATCGATTGGTATGCGGAATTCCTTAAAGATTGGAAGTAAAGTTTCCTTCTTACATTCCACAGGAAGAGGTGTTATAAAAGAAATTCTGAATCAAAAATATCTTGTCGAAGATGAATTCGGATTCGACAATTGGCATTCAGCCGAAGAATTAGTTCCATTGATGCAAGTCTCTGATAAAGAGCTTTTTGCCTCAACTTCAAACAAAGAAGGCGAGTCACCAAAAAAAGACAAATTATTTTCTAAACCTCCAAAAGAGGAGTGGAAGATTGATCTCCATCTTGAAAACTTGCTTGATTCTCATCGAGAAATGACCAATCACGAGATCGTGACTTTACAACTACGTTATTTTAAAAACTTTTTACAAAAAGCACGAAATGCAAGAATTCCTCAATTTATCGTTGTGCACGGAAAAGGAACAGGTAAACTAAAGTCCGAAATTCAAAATTTGGTGCGTGATATTAAAGGCGCTGAGATGTTTGATGCTGATTACATGCAGGGTGCAAGTATAATTGAACAGAAATACAATATTCGTTAGTCTCGTCCAAAAGTGTGAATGTCATTGTGACTTTCTTCTATATTGTCTTTGATTTTCTTAATCGTTTGTGTTAGCAAGAAAATATCTGCAGGTACATTTTTCCCTAACCAATCCCAACTTTCCATTTCACCATCAATGGCTAATGCCATGTGGTACAACTTATCTAAGCCATGCACAATGAGCCATTTTTGAGCTGTTTCGTTTCCTTCGCAGGCATTGATCATTGCCATAAGATGCGGGTATCCATTGGTAATTAGCCAAGCTCGCGCTTCATCTTTTAAGTTGATAGCATGATTTGCCATCACCAATTCGTTGTAGCCGTTATCTCTTAACCATTCCGCAATTTGAGGATGACCGTCCATGGACTTTGCCCAAGCCAATATTATTTTCGGCGGGTAAGAAATATCCTTCAAAGTTACCTTTTCAAGCTTCTTCGGTTCTGGTTTATCTTTCTTTTTTCCAAACATTAATTAACGGTATAGAATATATAGCTAATGAAAATCGCCGCTATTATTCCTGCTAAATCAGCTATCAAGCCAGCACCAGCAGCGTAACGCGTATTTTTGATTCCAACTGAACCGAAGTAAACGGCCAGAACATAGAAAGTTGTTTCCGTCGAACCTTGGAAAGTTGCCGCAACTTTGCCTCTAAAAGAATCAACTCCATAGGTGTCAAACGCTTCCAACATTAATCCACGGGCACCAGATCCACTGAAAGGTTTCATCAAGGCAACCGGCAAAGCATCAATAAATTCGGTTGCGGCCAATCCGCAGGCAATCAAGAACCATTTGATTCCATCCAAAACGCCATCCAATGCTCCTGAAGATCTAAACACTGCCAAGGCAGCCAACATAGCCACCAAATAAGGGATCACCATCAAGGCAACATCAAATCCACCTTTAGCGCCTTCAATGAATTCATCATAGACATTCACTTTCTTGCGCATGGCAAGCAGGAAGAAGGAGGTAATTATTGCAACGAGGAATACATTTCCGCCCACTTTTGAGATTACTTTGGCATACTCAGGACTTACCGAAACCAAATAGATTAATCCAGACACCAAGGCAATCAATCCACCTAAGTAAGCAATTATAACCGGATGCAACATGTTAATTTTTTGACGAATACCAACAAAAAGCAAACCTATAAATGTGGAGCAAAAAGTCGTTAATAAAATCGGGAGAAACACCTCAGAGGGTGATGTAGAATCTGCGATTGATCTGTAAGCCAAAATAGAAACAGGAATCAAAGTCAAGCCTGAAGTATTGAGCACCAAGAACATGATTTGTGCATTGGAGGCTTTGTCTTTCTCTGGATTCAATTCTTGCAATTCCGTCATTGCCTTCAATCCTAATGGAGTTGCAGCGTTGTCCAACCCCAACATATTGGCAGAAAAGTTCATCATGATTGAACCAACTGCAGGATGATCGGCAGGAACTTCAGGAAAAAGTCTTTTAAATAGAGGCGAAACAGCTTTTGATAAGTAATGAATGGCACCACCTTTTTCTCCGATTCGCATGAATCCCATCCACAAACACAAGGCTCCTGTTAAGTATAAGGCCAATTCAAATCCAAGTTTTGAGGCTGAGAACAAAGAATCTACAATAGACTTGAAGATTTCCATATCGCCCCAGAAGAATAATTTTGCTGTGGCAACACCAAACCCAATAAGAAACATGCCGATGAAAATACGGTTCAATAACATCTTCTAAAGATCGTTAATTTTTTAAATGAGGAATAGGGGAGAACCCTTAAATTTCAACATCATCGTGTTGCTTACTTGAGTTTTCACAGATTTTGATGAAGTTTTCGATTAAAACACTTCCCATATTTCCCGAAACTTCCGGGTGAAACTGTACACCAAAGACATTCTTATCCTTGTGTCGCATTCCTTCATTTATAGAAGCATCTGAACTGGCCAATAATGTGAAACCAGCTGGAATTGAGATGACTTCACAATGGTCTTCCATCATTTGAAAAACGGTGGGAATTCGTGAAAACAATGAATCAGTTTCCATTTGCTCAATTTCCTGCCAATCCCTATCTTCTTTAATTTTACTGCCAAACGCACCATATTGCAAACCAATTATTTGATGTCCGAAACAAATGCCGAGCAACGGTTTATCATAGTTTTTTATCCAAGTAGAAGCTATCAAATATTTCTCCATATCGATTTCAGTAATCAAAAGGGGAGCTCCTGAAATGATGACTCCTTTTGCTTCAGGAAATTGGTCGGGATGAAATTCTAAAAAAGGAATAGTTTTAAAATCAATGAATTGGTCCACCGTATCTTCGATGCAGGGAACCTTGTTACTGCCACAATCTAAGATTACTATCATATATCTATCTGTCCAGCACCTTGACGAATAATTTCAAATTCCGCACCTGTGCAATCCACAATTGTGCTGGTTTCTAATCTACCATTTCCACCGTCGATAATCATTTCTATATCATTGCTGTCCATAAAACGCTCGTAAATAGCATATGGGTCGGTAAAATAATCCAGCAAAGTATCTTCTGTATCGTGAAGTGAAGTTGTTGCAATTGGGTGCCCCAGTTCTTCAATGATTGTTAAAACCGTTTTATTGTTTGGAATACGAACCCCAATTTCTTTCTTTTTGGTATCAAATAATTTTGGAACGTCGTTGTTGGCCTGAAGGATAAAGGTAAACGGTCCAGGTGTGTTTTGTTTTAGTAATTTAAACGTGGATCGATCGATAGGCTTCACATAATCCGAAACGTGCGACAAATCATGACAAAGAATGGAAAAGTTAACTTTATTCAAACGGGTTCCTTTCATCGCAGCCAATTGGTTAAGCGCCTTTTTATTGTGCAAATCACACCCCATGGCATAAACTGTATCGGTAGGTAAAATTAATATTCCACCGGATTTTAAAATATCGACAGCTTGTTTAATCAGCCTTTTGTCGATATTATTTTCATTAATCTCTACCAACATACCTCTAAAGCTAATAATTATTTATCTGATTTATTTATATTCAATCGACACCAAACAGCTCGATGATCGCTCAAGGTTTCGTTCTGAATATGGAAATAACTACCATTTAAACCAGAACTGTAAAAGATATAATCTATTCGACCAGCCGGCATTCTGCCAGCATAAGTTGAACTAATTCCTCGAGACAATTCACGCGAAGCATCGGTATACAATTTTTGAAATTGCTGATATGTGTAAGAAAGGGGTGTATCATTGAAATCACCGCAGATTACTACTGGAAAAGGTGAATCCTTGGCATGATCAAGAACCAGTTTTGTCTGTTCGGCACGCATCGGATAGGCTTTTCTAAGTTTGGTTACAACGTTTTCAATGGCAGCAGACTTGTCGATGGTTACAACACCGTTGTCATCCACATAGGTGAATTCATCCGATTTAATTTTTATCGATTGAAGGTGGACGTTATACACCCGAATCGTATCATTTTCTCGGACAACATCGGCGAATATGCAATAATTGTCGTTGTGATCTCCAGATTCTAATTGCAAAGGAACTTCACCTTTGGCGATCATGGGTAACTTCGATAAAATAGCTATCCCAAAATTCTTTCGACCTTTAGTTCGATGACTATAACGCTCGTGATAATCAACTGTTTGCAAGAAGCTCACCAAACTATCTCTTGTGGGGAAAGATTTAGATTTGTCTTGGTGATAGAACTCTTGAAAACAAACAATATCAGGCTGTTTTTCGTCCAAAAAAGCAAAAATCTTTCGGCGGTTTATATTACTCGAATCGACTGACCAATTGTATAAATCAAATAGTCGAACATTGTAACTCATCAAGGTAAATGATTCGGATTCATTTTCTGTTTTCACTTCTTTTCCTAAGGAATAATGACGGAAATGCAGATTGCCTCCGAGTAAAATAATTAAAAGTATAATCAAACTCCATTTTGATTTAAACAATGCAAACACTACAAGTAAAATCAAATTGACAATAATAAAAATCGGGTAGAGAAGGCCAAAGAAAGGAATTATCCACGCCGATTCAGGGTGTACAAACGGGCTCAAGTAAGATAAGCAAAGAGACAACAGCGCCAAAACTGTTATAAACTTGAGTAATCCAGCAACCTTTTTAAACCAGCCTTTGTTTCTCATTTACTGCTTTGTTTGAATAAAAATTCCTTCTCTTGTTTTGTTAGTGAGTCATATCCTGAACGGCTTATTTTATCGAGAATTGCATCAATTTGCTCTTGACTCATTTTTTTAGTTACGTTGTACTCGTCATCCTTTAATTTTGAAGCAGGTTTTCTTCCTTGCACCTTTCGCAGTTTAGGATTGGTGAATCGATCTGTGACTTTAACTTTTATAGAATCGACAACTTTGGCCAATCTAGTAATAATATTACTTGAAGTATTCAGTTTTCGAACGGACAAAAATCCAAATAGGGCGCCGCCAAGATGCACGAAATGGGCAATATTGTCTGATTCGCCAATGGATAAAAAATCTTTTAACACAAAGAATAATGCCAAGGCAAACATGGGAACTTTTAAAATGCCATATAGATAAACGCTCAATTTAGGTTTGTACACGGCTAAAGCAATGAAAATAGCCATAATGGCACCCGAGGCGCCTACAACTTGATTGTAATGGCTAATATACATCGGCAAAGCGTAAGACAAACCAAGGTGAATTAATCCACCAAAAACACCCCCGAAAATATAAGTATACAGCAATCTTTTTCCTGAGAAAAACTGCAGAAACATCTGTCCTGCGAAATACAAGAAAATCATGTTAAACAGAAAATGCAAGAAACCAAAATGAGAGAAAATGCTGGTAAAAACACTCCAAGGGTGAGTAACAAATCCATACCAATTAGACGGCATAGTAAAAATATCATCAAGCAATGGGTGGTTATCACCTAGGATTACAATCAACAGTTGAATGGTCAGAAAAACGGCTAGATTCCAGGCCAACAATCGAATGTGCATTCCGCCATTCTTGTATTGATTTTTGAGTTGATCCAGAAATGAGTTGTTTGCCATTAATAGAAATTTGTTTTATTTGTTTTACGTCTAACCAAAACAATTATTGCTCCGACCAATGCTCCTCCTATATGTGCCCAATGTGCAACGTTGTCGCCTGCAATTGGATTAAATCCTCGGTACACTTCATATAACACATACGCACCTATCAGATATTTAGCTTTAATGGGCATGGGGATAAAGAGAATTTGCATTTCTGTATTTGGAAATAATAATGCGAATGCCGCTAACAACCCGAAAATGGCCCCGGATGCTCCAACGCCAGGAACTACTATCAATGAAGCATAAGCCCCAGCTACATCAAATTTTTCTTGGGTGATCACAATTGGGCCAAGTGCATCCACATAACTCGAAGGAAGATTATAGGTAATCGAAGGGATAGCGTTATTCACTGAATCGACATTGATTCCCATTGCATTCATCGTTTCGATTAGTTGATTGTATTCGAACGTTGTAACTACATTTGTCAAAACAAGCGAACCTAATCCACAGGCGAAATAGAAAATAAAGAAGTGTTTTGCTCCCCAAAGTCGTTCAAGATGTGAACCGAAAATCACCAATAAGAACATATTGAAGAAAATATGCATAATGGATTGATCACTGTGCATGAACATATGTGAAAGTATTTGCACAGGCTCAAAAACTGGACTTAAAAAATAATGAGAACCTAAAAGAGCGGATAAATCTAGTCCACCGGACATTTTAAATCCAATAGTAATGATATACAACGCGATGTTGAGTAAAAGGAAATTTTTGGTAACAGGAGGAAGGTTGTTAAGCATGTAATTTGAATGTTTTTTAATCGCCAAGTTGTTCTGGAGTGATTAATTTAAGTATGTTTCTTCCTGATGGAGAATAATTCTTTTGTTCGCAAGCAAATAAATTCGTCAGTAATTCTCGAGCAGATTCAATTGATTTTATTAAGTTTTTTTGCTGACAAGCTGCAAAAGATAAACTCAACACAAAATTGTGCGCCAGTTCTCCTTTGTCTATTTGCTCATTGGATATTTGTTCTTTCAATAAATCCATAAGATTATTGATATTTTCTTCTTGCAGCAATGCAGGAACCCCCTTTAACTGCATCGTTGAATCAGAGAATTCCCAATCCAAGCCCAACTGTTTCAATAATTTTTCATTTTCAATCCAAAGCGCTTCTTCTTCATTCTTCATCTCAAATTCATATGGAAAAAGCAAAGCTTGAGACAAAACAGGCTGTTTCATAAAGGATTCCATGACGCCATCATAAATCACGCGCTGATAAGCTCGTCTATATTGAATTGACAAGATCCCCTCTGCGGTGTTGGTCAGCATGTAATTCCCTGAAAAGATAAAATTGGCGTTTTCGAATGAATCGATATGAATATCTAATTCAACAACCTCGTTTTCAGTTTCTTCCTCAACTGCGTAAAAATTCTCCCAAGAATGAACTTTATCTTTTTGTTCGGCTAAACTAGCTTGGGTGATGGCCTTTGAGAAATCAGGCTGACTAATACTGCCTGCTGGTCTTGAGGTCGTTTTAAACGGATTATAC
>ERZ887849.3981-NODE-3981-length-10696-cov-10.377408_pt1 | contig 10696 bp, 12 predicted proteins | sample MGYA00521267_ERZ887849 | MGnify/ENA primary metagenome ERZ887849 (study PRJEB32303, sample SAMEA104408601) | aquatic metagenome | biome: Brackish water; feature: Pelagic; material: water | place: Baltic Sea | collected 2014-06-06T16:11:00 | depth 2,863 m ... | reverse complement strand
TGAAGGAGATTGTCTAGATGAAGAAACGACGTTCATTTTCCCGGGAGTTCAAACGCGAAGCCTTCGAGTTTGCCAAAAACTTCTATAACCAAATGCTCATACCCCAAACACAAGGTGAAACGCTGCACACCACTTTGACATTCCGTAAAGTCGCACTACTGATGCTTGACGAGATGGACAACCAAGTAAAGCGAGATGAGATAACACAACAGACAGCACAAATGGCTCGTTTGCGACTCAATAAATCCGTGTTTAACAAGATGAACAAGTTAGAAGTTGCAGGACAAGTGTAATTTTGCACACAGATTTGGAATGGATACACCGTTGTTTCATAAGCACTTGAGCCACTCGTGTACTCTGGAGGAAAGAATGTTTGAGCACTTGAAAGATCATGACCTGTCGTATCGAGATCATCAACGCCTTGCGTTTTTAGTGGCGCGGGAAGCATTGAAGGTTTCCGTCATGGCATTTTTGCACGGACTTTGGCCAAGTCTGTTTGTCCGAGGTCCAACGGCGTCGGGAACACTGAAGGCCATATTGCCTAAATATGAGGTTCTTGAGTCAAAGCTTAAAGCTAATGCTGGCGGGTGACCGAGGATCACTGCCGGCGTAATACGGTCTTGGGTGTTGTGTTGGTTCTGAAATGACAAGGGTGCCTTTCAAGCCCCTGTTTTGTGGCTACAGCGGACTTCTCATCGCCGGTGCTGCACCCACCCATATCCGTTTTTCGGGCTGTGATGGTTGCCGTTATTGCGTAGGATGCCGTTCCATAAAGATCGTTACTTCAGCGACATCAAACCCAAACTTTTGCAGATATGAGCGATTCATAATCCGATTCTTGTCCAAAGCCCAGAACCAATCCTCAAATCGCACTTCAAGCGACTGACCCTTGACAGGAATGGTCATCCTGTAAGTCCAATGAAAGGCATTCCCGTGAGACTGCCCATCAGCGACTCCGTTTACGTCACCTGCCTGCCCCTGATATCGGCCTTCTCCCAATCGCTCAATGGTCCACACACGATCGGTCACGCCTTCCCCAAACCCATAGGTGAACTGCTCATCCAGGGTCAGCACATCACCCTCAATACGTCCTTCAATCTCGACCTGAAATCGCTGGATCAGCTCGCCATCTCGCCCCTGTACCAACCCCCATGCAGTAACTGACCCATCGAAGAATGCAAACAAATCAAAGCGAGGTTCTGTGGCCTGGTAATTCAGACCATCCAAACGGGTCGCACAGCCAGAGAGCATCAGAACACAGAGACACCAGCCACACAGATTTTTCATAATGTCGATAACCCCAGTAATTGTTTCCGAATCTCAGGCTTTGACGTGCGCTCACCCAGCCAAATATCAAAAAATCGACGGCTCAGTTGCAGATCAGAAATTACGCCAAGATGCGTCTCATTATGAAAAAAAGTTGCTCCCTCAAGTGGATCATATACCCCTTGGATTTGATCCCCTTTGGACACGTCCGGAAACAACCCCTGTAATTGCTCCGTCCATTGGGCAAGTGATGACGCCTCAATTGCATCGTTAGCCTTCATCTCTGCAATGGATCGTTCAGCGATGTCCTCGCCGGTGACCTCGCGTAAATACCGAATCGAAAGGAGAAAAGGCTGATCGGGATCATAGCGTCCAGTGTTCGTAAACAACTGCACGTCATAGACATCCCAGAAAAGTACGGACAGTCGCGCAGATCCGACCAGTTGGACATCATTAAATGCCAACGGAGCATGTACATCGCTCAGCGTGGTCGGTGCGATTAAATATAACATCGCAACCATGACTCTCCGGACAATGCCTGTTGGCTGGGCAAAACGGGGTATTATCTGCCACATTCAGCGATGGCTCCACTCACAACACACGAGACCAGATCATGACCATAGGTTACCGACGACTCGCAACGTCATTGATGATCTGTGGGCATACCACGACAGACACAAGGCAACTGAACGCATGACGCGCAATCACTGTTACTCAAACCTGTACTTTAGCCGCGATGGTATGTGATAAATCGACCTTCAACATCCCACAGCCATCAATCCCACTTGCGCTCATCCTAGTCATTCGAGGTATCGTCGTCATCTGGGATGCAATGTGGGTCAGTGGGGCCGTGTTGAGTCGATGTGTGGGATTGATCCATGACAGTAGAGAATGCGCAACACATCGCAGTTGTTGATGATGACGAGGAACTCGGGTCATTGATCGCGGATTACCTGCGAAAAAATGGCTTTAGCGTCCGCGTATTCGGAAGTGGAGAGCAATTCCTCGAGGGAGGAGTTGGCGAATTCGCGCTGCTGATTCTCGATGTTGGACTCCCAGGCATGGATGGATTCTCAGTCTGTCGCAACGTACGGCAATCGAGCGATTTGCCAATCATTATGTTGACAGCCGCAAGTGATGATGTGGACCGAATTCTCGGGCTTGAACTGGGTGCGGATGATTACATGGGGAAGCCATTCAATCCGCGCGAACTCTTAGCGCGCATTAAAGCCGCATTACGCCGAACCCAAGCCACAGCGCCACTAATTGTGCGTGGCCTCACGATTCGAAGCCACGATCGCAGTGCAACGTGGGATGGATGCATCATCGACGTCACCGGTACTGAGTTCGAGTTACTGTGCTTATTTGACGCAAAACGCGGCGAGATCTTGACGCGCGATGACATTTCTCGCCACCTAAAAGGCCGCGCGACACTGCCTTTCGATCGATCAATCGACACCTTGGTCAGTCGTCTACGTCGAAAATGTAAGGACGCGTCCGGGCTCGATTTAATTCGGTCGATTCGAGGCCGTGGCTATTTGTTCGCCAGATGACACCGCTTCAGCGCCTATTTCACCGCCTGCTACCCGGTTCGATCGTGGCGCGCATGACCGTGATCCTATTTCTCGGCATTCTCATCGCGCAGGGCTTGGGGATTTGGATTTGGGGGCAGCAGCTCCGGAATGAGGAACGGCTGCGTATCTCAGAGATTGCCGTCAATATGGGTGCCCGTATGGGGCAGACGATTCAGTTCTTCTCAAAGCTTCCGAGGGAGTACCGTCATGTCGTGTTGGATCAGTTACGGGATATGGGAGGAACGCGGTTCTTTGTCTCCGTCAATGAACTCAAAATCGACCTGACCACTGTCCCAGAAACACCCACCATTACAAACGTACGAAATACGATCTCTCGTGCGGTCAGGTCACAATATGGATCAGCGTCACCACTGCATATTGAATTCGTGCAATTTACGAATCTCCGCATTTTGTCGGGGAGCAACACCATGGTGGGGCTACCACCCAAATGGCAACGTTTTGCATTGATTAATCCAGGTGACAATAGTCCCGTTGTTGTCGTGCAACTCCAATTAGATTCCGGAGAATGGATGTATCTCGCGACACAATTTCCAAACGGCGAGTCGCTCTACGGATTTCAGTGGTTCGATGGCGAACAGCTACTCGTGACAGCCCTCATTTCACTGACGATTTTGTTACTCACCACACTACTCGTCCGATCCGTCGTGCGTCCGTTACGCATGCTTGCCCACTATGCCGATCAATTGGGTCGTGGCAGTGCCTACCAATACTTACCCACCCAAGGCTCATCAGAAATGCAAGCGACCATTCACGCATTTAACGTGATGGGACAACGGATTCAAAAATTCATCGCCGATCGGGAGCGTCTCTTTGCGTCTATCTCGCATGATCTCAAGACGCCCCTCACACGGGCTAAACTGCGCGCAGAAATGCTCTCTGATAGCACTGTCAAAACCAAACTCTTGAGCGATCTTGATGATTTAGAGACCATGGTCAAAGCCTCCTTACAAATGGTGAAGGATGCTGCGATCCATGAAAATACTCAGCAGGTTGATCTTCGAACCTTATTACTGCGCTGCCTTGAAGCGGCCGACATCGCGAAGCTTCCACACAGTATTGATGTTCCCGATCCGTTTATGATTGAGGGGCGCCCACTCAGCCTTGAACGGCTCTTTTCAAATCTCATCGATAACGCCCTTCACTACGGACGCTCGGTCGACGTAAAGGGCTGGATACTGCCAGACGAGGAGCGTCTCGTGGTACACATCATGGATCGAGGCCCCGGAATTTCTGACGAAAACAAGTGTAATGTCTTTGAGCCCTATTTCAGATCAGGGCATCAACCAAGCTCAGTCCACGTTGGTCTGGGACTCGGAATTGTGCGAACAATTACCCAACTGCATGGGGGTTCCGTCGAGCTCCAAGATCGTGACGGCGGCGGGCTCGTGGTCGCTGTTTCACTACCTGTGTCACACTTTGTCACAAATTGAAATATCCGACACACTGATGCGGGTATGCTTCAGGCGTCGATAAACGACGAGCACAATAAGAGGGATAATCCACATGTTGAAACGCTCTATTGCAGTGTGTGTCGCTGCAGCCTCCTTAGCCTTAACGCCCGCAAGCTATGCTGCTGAAGTTGAAGTCTTACACTGGTGGACCAGTGGCGGTGAAGCCAAAAGCGTCGCGTATTTGAAGAAACGCCTTGAATCACAAGGGGTGAACTGGAAAGATTTCGCGGTTGCCGGTGGTGGCGGTGAAAACGCCATGACAGTGCTAAAGTCGCGTGCCGTCTCCGGAAATCCACCGACTGCCGCACAGATTAAAGGACCATCCATTCAAGAGTGGGGGGACCTTGGATTTTTGGCTTCTATAGATGATGTCGCCAAAACAAACCAATGGGATGCATTGCTTCCTGCCGTTGTCTCCGATGTCATGAAACACGATGGTAAATATGTTGCCGCGCCAGTGAACGTTCACCGAGTGAATTGGCTGTGGGCAAATCCTGACGTCTTCCGTAAAGCGGGCGCGTCGATCCCGACGACATGGGCTGACTTCATGGTCCAAGCCAAGAAGCTGAAAGAGGCAGGATTTATTCCGCTGGCGCATGGTGGCCAGGCATGGCAGGACGCAACCGTCTTCGAAGCTGTGGTTCTCGGTGTCGGTGGCCCTGAATATTACAAAAATGCCTTCGTCGAACTGGACATGGCAGCACTCAATAGTGCAACCACCGATGAAGTTTTCCGGGTCTTCGGTGAACTGCGTCAATTCATCGACGCAAATTCCCCAGGTCGAGATTGGAACGTTGCCACTTCAATGGTAATCAACGGCGAAGCTGGGATGCAGATCATGGGGGACTGGGCCAAGGGTGAGTTTGCTGTCGCAGGTAAAAAAGCGGGCACCGATTACGTGTGTGTGGCGTCACCAGGCACCTCAAATGCCTTCACGTTTAACGTCGACTCTTTTGCCTTCTTTAAGCAATCTGATGCCGCTAACCAAAGGGCACAGAAGGCCATGGCGCAGGAGATCCTCGGCACAGACTTCCAGAAAGTCTTCAACCTGAACAAGGGATCGATCCCGGCGCGCCTGGGTATGGCACGAGATGAGTTTGATTCGTGCGCACATGATTCGATGAATACCTTCGTCTCCAGCGCGGAAACTGGTGGATTAGTGCCGAGTTTCGCGCACGGGATGGCCGTGTCAGAAGCGGTTGCAGGTGCGATTTATGATGTCGCAACCAACTACTTCAATTCCTCCACCTCACCAGCGGATGGAAAAGCACAGCTCGTGGCCGCAGTTCAAGCAGCCATGTAATCTCTTTGGTAGGGCTCCGACGGAGCCCTACCCTTTTCAATGGACTCCATCATGCGAGACATCAGTCGAACACGCACTGGTTGGGCAAATCGCCTTGAGCACTGGTTGCCCAAGCTCGTTCTCGCACCCACCACACTAGCCATGATTGTTTGTATGTATGGCTTTATTGTGTGGACAGGTGCGCTGTCTCTGACTAAGAGCGGCATGTTGCCCCAATGGGAATTTGTCGGCTTCTTGCAATACGACAAACTGTTTGCAAACCCAAGGTGGGATGTTGCGCTGTCCAATCTCGTCGTATTTGGCATTTTATTTATTGTGATCTCACTCATCATTGGCCTCTTTCTCGCGATTTTCCTCGACCAGAAGATCAGGCTTGAAGGTGCCATTCGTACGATCTACCTGTACCCCATGGCGGTCTCTTTTGTAGTCACCGGAACCGCGTGGAAGTGGATCCTCAATCCCGGACTCGGGATCGAAAAACTCATGCGTGATCTTGGCTTCAGTGACTTCGAGTTTCGATGGTTAGTCGAACAAGACATGGCGATCTATACGATAGTCATCGCTGCAGTGTGGCAGTCCAGCGGATTTGTCATGGCGATGTTTCTCGCGGGCCTCCGTGGCGTCGATGACAGCCTGATTAAGGCGGCGCATATCGATGGTGCCAATGTCTGGCAGACGTACTGGCACGTAATTCTACCGATTCTGCGCCCCGTGTTTTTTAGCGCCGTGGTGATTCTTTCCCACATTGCCATCAAGAGCTTTGACTTAGTGCAAGCATTGACCGGGGGCGGGCCTGGCTATGCCTCAGACTTACCTGCCAACTTTATGTACACCTTTGCATTTAATCGAGCGCAAATGGGGATCGGCGCGGCAAGTGCGATGATCATGCTCTTTGGTGTGCTCGCTGTGCTTGTTCCATATTTGTATTCCGAACTGCGAGGATCACAACGTGACTGATTTACAGCGCTGCATGGGTCGCCTGTCGATTTATCTACTGCTGTTCGCCTTCGCATTGCTTTATTTGATGCCCTTGTATGTCATGGTCACCACATCGCTGAAGGACATCGAGGAAATTCGGCAAGGCAATCTGCTGGCATTGCCCAACGCCCCATCGCTCTATGCCTGGATCAAAGCGTGGGGAAGTGCCTGCACGGGTAGTGAATGCCAAGGACTTGCACCCTTCTTTTTTAATAGCGTACGGATTGTCGTCCCCGCAGTTCTCATCTCAACATTCATTGGCGCTTTGAACGGATATGTTTTGGCCAAGTGGCGATTTAAGGGCAGTGAGCTGTTGTTTGGTGCACTACTATTTGGCTGTTTTATTCCTTTTCAGGTGATCTTGCTGCCAATGGCTAGGCTCCTTGCACTCTTGGGGTTAGCAAATACCGTCACCGGCTTAGTGCTGGTTCATGTGATTTATGGGGTTGCCTTTACCACCCTATTTTTCCGTAATTTTTATGTCTCCGTTCCCACTGAGCTGGTCAAAGCTGCGCAACTCGATGGTGCCAATTTCTTCCAAATCTTCCGCCATATTTTTCTACCCATCTCAGTCCCGATTTTTACCGTCACAGTGATTTGGCAATTCACGCAAATTTGGAACGACTTCTTGTTTGGTGTGGTGTATTCGGGCCCTGGGACGCAACCGATCACCGTTGCGTTAAACAACTTGGTGAACACCTCTGTGGGAGGAAAGGAATACAATGTCGACATGGCGGCAGCACTCATCGCTGCACTGCCAACGCTGGTCGTGTATGTCCTTGCCGGTAAATATTTTGTTCGCGGGCTCACCGCGGGAGCAGTAAAGGGATAACGCCATGGGTTCATTGACGATTGCAAACATTACCAAAACCTTTGGCAAAACCGAGGTACTGAAGGGCATCAATATCGATATCGCAGATGGCGAATTCTTGATTTTAGTTGGCCCCTCCGGGTGCGGGAAATCAACATTGATGAACGCCATTGCGGGTCTTGAAGAGGTGACCAGTGGACAGCTTTTTTTGGCTGGCGAAGACGTCACGAAACTGAGCCCCAAAGATCGTGATATCGCGATGGTGTTTCAGTCCTATGCGCTGTATCCCACCATGAATGTGGGGCGTAATATTTCCTTTGGCTTAGAAATGCGAGGAATGCCAAAGGATGCGCGTGACGCGATCGTGCAAGAGGTCGCCTCGCTCTTACAAATTGATCATCTGCTTGATCGGAAACCCAGCCAGTTGTCCGGTGGCCAACGACAACGCGTCGCCATGGGTCGCGCTCTGGCACGCTCACCACGGGTCTACTTGTTTGATGAGCCCTTATCCAATCTTGACGCCAAGCTACGCGTTGAAATGAGAACTGAGATCAAGAAACTCCATAAGCGGTTAGGCACCACGATCGTTTATGTGACCCATGATCAAATTGAAGCGATGACCTTGGCTGACCGTATTGCCGTCATGAAGGATGGCCAGGTACAGCAACTTGGGACACCCAACGAAATCTACGACGATCCAGCAAATCAGTTTGTCGCAGGATTTATGGGAAGCCCTCCCATGAATTTCATTCCGTGTCGCGTGAGCGCTACCGGCGAGCTCTTGGTGGAAACATCCAATCAGTCGCTTCGTCTCGCCATTCCACAGCAATCCACACTTGTTGGGCACGGTCTGCAAGAGGTGATTCTGGGGTTGCGACCGGAGATGCTTACCGAGCCGAAACCTGAGAAGACTGGCGAGTGGATCGTTCCACTGACGATGCATTTTGACGTCACCGAGCCAATGGGTGCTGACACCATTGCCATTGGCGAGTGGAATGGTGTGGAAGTGCTTGCCCGACTCTCTCCCGAAGCTGGATTAGCCGCGGGACAACATACACCCATTCAAGTGAATCTCAGTAAGTCAGTCCTCTTTCATCCCACCACAGGTGAGAGAATCCGGTAATGCAAGGCACTGCGGTCGTTGCGGATATCGGGGGCACCCATGCTCGATTTGGCATGGTCGATAGTCTGGGCCACCTGTCCAATATTGCGATCCTCAAGTGCGCCGAGTTCGATGGATTACAGAGTGCATATCGGGCATATGTCTCGACCCATCGGATTCAGTCGACCCGGCTCGCAGCCGCTGTCGCATGCCCAGTCGATCGTGACCAAATCGATTTAACGAACAACCATTGGTCGTTTTCAAAAGCCGCGCTGATCGATCAGCTTAAAATCGACAATGCACTGATAATCAATGATTTTACCGCACAATCTCTCGCGGTCGTTTCGGTCCCCTCGCAAAGCTTCGAGGTCTTACAAACAGGCATCGTGGACACACAGGCACCAATCTTTGTGATTGGCCCAGGGACCGGTCTTGGCGTGGGAGGTCTTGTCAAAGATGCATCAGGAGACTGGGTTCCATTATCCACGGAAGGGGGACATGTCACGCTAGCCGCGCAAACAGAGGATGAATGGGCGGTGTTACAACGTCTCCGCACACACTACCCCCACGTCTCCGCTGAACGCGTGATCAGTGGTCCGGGATTGCTCTTACTTTACAAAACACTCTGTGATTTAGAGGGCCAAACAGCTCTCGTCGACTCACCAGCCGACATGATTCATGCGCACAGATTAGATCCTCTGATTGAACGGACCTTTGCGTTATTTGCTGGATTTTTTGGCATTGTGGCCTCGGATGGCTGCCTGACCTTGGGAGCAACGCAGGCAGTGTGTATCGCCGGCGGCGTGGTCCCGAAGCTCGGCGAACACTTTCGACGCGATATTTTCATGCAGCGCTTCCAAGCCAAGGGGCGATTTGAAAGTTATTTGGCGCGGGTTCCCGTCAAAATTTTATTGGATTCTGAGGCCGGTTTGTCCGGCCTCGCCCTCGCGCTGCAAACCCCAGCGCTGGCACGCTTTCTGGTGAGGTCGATGTGACGCGATTTGGATTGTTGGGATATGGAAAGTTTGCGCGGGAAATTGCCGCACCGGCAATCACCGAGTCGGGACATGCGCTCACCTGCATTGGCTCAAATCGCCAGGCCCATCCAACGGACTATGTCGGACCAGTCACAGCTGACTATGATCAAGTCATCGCGAGCGATCAGATCGATGCAGTTTACGTTGTACTGCCGAACCATCGTCATCTTGAATACACGACCAAGGCACTTACCCAAGGGGTTCCTGTGTTATGCGAAAAACCGCTGGGGTTAACGGCACAGGAAGTCCACGTGATACAGGACTGCGCGCGCACGCATCACACCTATGTCCAAGAAGCATTCATGGTGGCACATCATCCCCAGTGGCATTGGATGCGGGAGCAGCTCACTGGGGCACCACAGATCCATCTCGCTGCTGCCTTTCAGTACTACAACCCAGATAGCCAGAATATTCGAAATCGAGCAGACACTGGCGGAGGCGCTCGGCTCGATATCGGTTGCTATGGGCTGTGGGCAGCACACTGGCTGGGTGCACGATCAATCAAACGTGTGGAAGGATTCCAGACGCGAGAGGCAGGCGTTGACCTGGAAACAGTGGGTCGACTTGTGTTCCATGAAGGCATTACCTTGCAACTGGATGTCTCCATGCGTCGCGCCCGTTTTCAGCAAGCGATCATCCAGACCCCAGACCAATGCTGGATGATGCCCCGACCATTTAATCCGCCCGAGGACGCCATTGTGTGGACGATGGACCCTCAAGGAATTGCCAGCGAACACCGTTTCCGAGCAAATCAATACCACCTCATGCTGGATGCATTTAGCACCGCTGTGACAGCGGGCACGGAAGCCGATCTCAGCACATCTCTGCGGATCGCTAGCTGGTCTGATACGATTCGTGACGAATTCATTATCCGGTCATCGTGAGCACTCGACACCATGCATCTATTGATTGATTCGGCAGACACTGTCTGCTGGAAATCCATTGTCAAGACGGGGCTTTTCTCAGGCGTGACAACCAATCCATTGCTGATCCAACGTGCAGGGTTACCTGTGTCTATGGACACCTACTCGCGGCTCTATGATGCGGCGATGACCTTAGGCTTTCATGCGATCCACTTCCAAGTGTGGGGAGATGATTGGCTGGCCACTGGGGAACAGATCGCCGGCCTTGGGCCGGAGACTCGGGTGAAGGT